>JGI10216J12902_101018865_pt1 | contig 10867 bp, 11 predicted proteins | sample KanNatreferecore_FD_12902 | JGI IMG/M metagenome (IMG submission 12902)
TGGACTTCATTATTTCCCTTATGGCCCTGTTCCAGTCGTCATAGTGGGGGAGCCTTGCCGCAGGCAGGCCCTGCGACGGCTGGTGCTTGACGGCCCACGCGTCGAGCAGGCAGAGGTACACCTTGACGCCATGGCTCTGTGCTGAGTCGAGCACCTTGTGGAGGTTGGCGACAAGCTCGCCGTCTATGCCGACGACCTTTCTGTCGCCGTCAAAGCGTATGCCCTCTAGCCTCTCGAAAAGCCATATCCTAGAAACGTCGACTCCCTGGACAAGCTGGAAATACTGGTCGACCAGAGCCGGCTGCTGGCTCAGAAGGGGCGCCGGCGGACTGGGGTCGGGCCGGGTGAAATCAAACGTCACGGGGTCCGTGTGGGGCCAGTGCCAGAGCTCTGCGCCTGAGAACTGGTTGCGCCCCAGGTCGCCTCCATAGGCATTTAAGAACCAGCCTTGGTTGACGCCAGTGAGGAACTTGGGCATAGTGACGCGGCGGCTGTTGTGTGTATAAAAAATGAAACCATGCACGACCATAGCAAATTACTAATGCAGGTCAGGCATGCAATTAGTAAGTGAAAAACGCGCCGGAAGGCTGGAAGCTAGAGTCGTCAAAACAGGTCTATGACAGCTATTACCTGAAGGTGTTCGAAGACAGGCTCGACCTTGCCGGCGCCGCCAAGCTGTACATCCGCGCCGTGCGGCGCGACTATTCTACCATAGTGCCGTTTTCAGACGACGGCAAAAAGATCCTGACCATCAAGAGCTACCGCCATCTCGTCGACTCGTACCAGCTGGAGGTGCCGTCCGGCTACGTGGAAGAGGAGGAAACCCCGAGGCAGGCCGCAGCCAGAGAGCTGGAAGAAGAGACCGGCTATATCGCCAAAAGGATGGTACGCGTAGGGTCGTACACGCTGGACTACTCGATGTTTGTCCAGACGGGCCACGTCTTTGCCGCATACGGCCTTGAAAAGAAGGGTAGGCTGCAGCTGGGCAAAATGGAAAAGATAGCCCGGACAGAGTTTACGCCAGCCGAAAAGATAAGGCGCATGCTCTTAAAGGGCACGATATTGAACGCCGCCAACATCGTTGCGCTTTACCGGGCCATGCACTATAATGAAAACCGCAAAAGCCGATCCGGGCAATAATTTAAATCCTCATCTGACCAAGTTACCATATGTCAAGCGTCAACGACAGTCCGAACCACTTCATGGTCCTGGACGCGATATCGAGGGGCATGAAGTCGATAGGAAAGATAGCCAGCGTGACCAAGCTGAGCAAGGCCCAGGTCGAGATGGTAATTAACGACCTTGTGGCCCAGCGCATGATAGTCGTTAGCGAGAAAAAGAGCTTTTTTGGCAAAAAACAAGAGATCGTGATAACCGACACGGGCATGCGGGTGCTCACCACGAAAAAGCAAGAGCTCGATAAAAAGTTCCAGCAGTACCAGCAGTGGTATTCAAACGGCCAGACGCAGCAGATGCAGAACTCGATGGGGTCTGACAGGATGTGGCTTCCGTTCATGCTGTTCTCCGGCATAATGAACGCCGTGTTTTTCATGTCCATGATGTCGTTCATGGGCGCCGCGCTGACGCCGGCTGAAAGCGCCGCGGCCAGCGACGCCGGAGCAGACACTAGCGGAAGCGACGGTGGAGCCGCGGCGGACGGCGGCGGCAGCGATGGTGGTGGAGACGCCGGCGGCGGAGATTTCGGCGGCGACATGGGTGGAGATTTCGGCTTCTAGCCCGCCTTGGCCTTTTTAAAAGCCTGCTGCTCGCCGATGACGGACGTCCCTGCGAGGAGCGCAAGTGGGACTGCCAGCAGCATGGAATACTGATAGAGCGCCAGGCCGGCGCTCTCGGCCACCAGTATGCAGGCGCTCTCGGCAGTGACGAGAAACACGAGGCCCGACTTTGGCGCCGCCTTCAGGCTCTTCTCCCTGTCTATGCAAGCGAGCATTTTGGCGCCCGCCGCAAAATCGTGCAACGTCCTCCTAAAGATTGGCCAGAACCCCTTTCTTACCGCGTTTTCAAGGGTGGAGCATGCCATCGCCGCACTGAACGCGTTTATTGCGCGCTCGTGTATTTTAGCCGGTCAGGCCTTGGCCTGCTCTTCCAGCTGCTTTCTGGCAGAGTGCCTGGCCGCAAGCACCGCAAGAAAAGTCGCCGTCGACACGAGCACGATCGCCCCGGCCGGCGCGAGGTTGAACGCAAACGAGATTGCGATGCCTGTCACGACAGAGAATATCGATATGCCGACTGAGATGAGCGCCGTCTTTTTGAATCCTCTGCCGAATAGGAGCGCCGTGACGTTCGGGATGACGATGAGCGCAGACACGAGCAGTATGCCGACCAGGCGCATCGACACCACGGCAGTCACACTTGCCAGCACCACGAATAGATAGTTGAGCGCTGAGATCCGCAGGCCGCTGACCCTTGCCTGCTCCTCGTCAAACGTGATGTACACGAGTTTCTTGTAAAGCACTATGACGATGGCGAGCACGGCGCCGGCCATCGCAAGTATGGCCATGGTGTCGGCGACGCTGACAAGCAGTATGCTGCCAAAGAGAAAGCTGAACAGGTCCAAGGTGAACCCGCCGGACGCGCTGACTATCAGGATGCCAAGAGCAAGGCCGGACGACAGCAGTATCGCCACCGTCGCGTCAGCCGGTATCCTGGCCGACTGGCGCAGCTTTGTTATGCCTAGCGCCCCCAGTATGGAAAGCGCAAGGCCCGTCCACAGCGGGTAGACGTTGGCGGCCAGGCCGACCGCGATGCCGCCAAACGCGACGTGTGAAAGCGCGTCGCCAAAGAGCGAGTTGCGCCTCAGCACCAAAAACAACCCAATGACTGAAGTCGTTATTGCGACGGCGACTCCGGCGATGAGCGCCCTCTGCATAAACCCAAATTCGAGGATCTCTAGCGCCATTCTTTCATTCACCTAGTGGTGATGATGGTGGTCGTGCAGGTGCATGTGCGCCTGCATGCTCGCCTCCGAGTACGCCTTTAGCAGATCGGGGTTTTCAAAGAACTCGTGGGTCTCGCCATGGAAGAACATGCTGCGGTTGATGCACGCGACGATGCTTGCGAGCTTGCTCACCGCGTCGAGGTCGTGCGACGACCAGATTATGGTTATCTTGCTCTCCTGGTTCAGCTTTTTCAAGAGCGCATAAAAGCGGTTCTGCGTCTCAAGGTCGATGCCTGTGGCCGGCTCGTCCAGTATCAGCAGCTCAGGGTCGTTGACGACGGCCTTGGCGATGAGCACGCGCTGCTGCTGGCCTCCGGAAAGCTCGCCTATCCTCCTGTGCCCGACCTCTGACAGCCCCACCGTCTCCAGCGCGATGGCAATTCTTTCTTTGTCGCTTTTTTCCTTGCGCGGCCCGGCGATACCGAGCGATACTATCTCTTGCACCGTCGCCGGAAAGTCTTGGTCGATTGCCTTTCGCTGCGGTATGTAGCCTATCCTGCTGAACACCCTGCCGTTTTTCTTGATATCTTCGCCAAAGATCCTGATGGTGCCACTGTAGCCTCCAAGCAGGCCCAGCATGCACGAAAACAGCGTCGTCTTGCCGGCGCCGTTTGGACCTATCATGCCGAGCAGGTCGCCCTCGTTCACCGCAAACGTGACGTTGTCAAGCACGAGCGTGCCCCCGTACGCAAACGAGACGTTTTCCAGCTCTACTGCGCGCATTTCAGCCCTTCCTTCAGGCTCCCCACGTTTTCCTTCATTTTTTCAATATAGCCTATGCCGGCGGCCAGCTCCTCCCTGTCAATGCCTTCGATTGGGCTCAGCGTCAATACCCTGCCGCCTGGGATCTCGTCTGCGATGACCTGCGCAAGCCGGCTGTCCACCATGTCTTCCGAGTAGACGGTGTTGATGCCCAGCTCGTCTGCAAGCTCTACCACCTGCTGCAGACGCTGGGGCAGCACCTCGCCTTCCGGCGATATGCCGTGTATCGTGTGCTGGTTGAGGCCGTACCGCTGCGTAAACCTGCTGAACGCGTCGTGGAACGCGATAAAGTCCGACTTTTCGCAGGTAGCCAGCTCGGACCTGATAAAGCTGTCAAGCGAGTCCAGCTCTCCCGCATATGCTGCGGCGTTTTCATTGTAATACGCTGCATTTTCAGGGTCGACGAGTGCCAGCGCGGCCCTGATGCTCTCCACCTGCTCTCTGGCAAGCACAGGATCGAGCCATACGTGCGGGTCGGCGCCTGCAAGCTCGATGCCCTCGCTCGTGTTTACTATTCTCTTTGCCCCGATGCCGTCTACCCAGCTTTCAAGCCCTGCGCCGTTTATCACCAGCATGTCTGCCGACCTTGCCCTGTTCACGTCGCCAAGCGTCGGCTCCCAGTCGTGAGGCTCAACGCCTGGAGGGACCATGCTCGACACTTCCGCCCGGTCCCCTGCGATGTGATAGGCAAAGTCGTAGAGGGGGTAAAACGAGGTCACGACCCTTGTGTGGTTTCCAGCGTTGCTTGCCTCCTGCGGCGCGGCGCCCGTGTAAAGCGTGGCAACCATGGCAAGCGGGACGACCACGGCGATGGCGGCAAGCGCGGCCCTTTGCTGGTTCAAGCATTATTTACCATGATTATTAACAATATATACTTTTATTATTAACAACTATGGAAGTATTTATAAAGTTGTTAATAACAAGATAGCGCGTTGCCGATAGTAAGCGTATCGCTCAACAGCGACATCCTGGCAGAGATGGACATATTGCAAAAAGCGCTCGGGTTCTCTGGCAGGTCCGAGATAGTGAGGGCCGGCATCCGGCAGCTGGCGGCAGAGGAGAAGGACCGGCAGGACCTGATGGGGTTCATCCATGCGCTCTTGATGGTCGTGCACAACGAGGAGTCGGAAAAGCAGGTGACAGACATGAAGCACGACTTTGACGACCTGATACAGACGCACCTCCACAGCAAGATCCGAGGCGACAGGTGCCTTGAGGTATTTTTGCTAAAGGGAGACGCCGAGGGCGTCAAAAAGATGACAAAAGAGTTCCAGTCGAACAAAAGGATGGACCACGTCAAGCTAATCTCGATGTAGCATGCTGTTTTTTGCAAGCCCAATTGGCCTGGGTCACGCGAGCCGCGACATCGCCATTGCTGAAAAGCTGGCGGTGCCAAAAAGCGAGATGCTGTTTGTTTCCGGCGAAGGAGCCGCTAAATTAATCGAGAAAAAAGGCTATCACATCATGGACGCATACAGGCCTGAAAAATTCAGCGTCGAAAACGGGCAATTGCAACAATCATTCAAGTGGCTCATGGCCTATTATTCTTATTACAAAAAGTGCAAAGAGATAGCAACCGGTGTTTTGCAAAAAAATAACGGGCTAATAGTGAGCGACGAGGACTTTGCCTCGATAGCCGTCGCAGAAGAGATAAAGAGGAAAAGGGTGCTTGTCACCGACATTCTGGAGACGCACTTTACAAAAGGCGCGGCGTCCCTGATAGAGAAAAAGATGAACGGCTCGATGCGCGACATGATGAAAAAATGCGACCGCGTCATCATCCCTGACCATGGCGACGACCACGACAATTTTGTTTACGTCGGCCCAATAGTGCGCGACGCAAGCGCGGGACGCGACGAGCTGCGCGCCCGCCTTGATTTCACGAGAACGACAATAGTGGTGAGCGTAGGGGGCACTGACGCCGGCCGCTACCTCATTGAAAAATCGATTGAAGCGTACCGCAAGGTCGCAGGCCGTCTGGACGCCGATCTAGTAATAGTGCCAGGGCCGTCGCTCCAGCTGCCAGAATCAGGCGACTATCGCAACTTGGGTTTTGTCGACAACCTGCACGAGCTCATTTATGCCGCCGACCTTGTGGTGTCGCTTGCCGGCAGGTCAACAATGGACGAGTCGATTGCCTATGGCACGCCCGGCATCTTTATCCCGATAAAAGGTCATTTTGAGCAGGAGCAGGGCGCGGCACGCCTCGGCTTCAAGTACGACGACGTGTTCCGGCTGGAATCATTGATGGAAGAAAAGATTGCCCGGCGAAATAACAATGCATCAGACACGTCAGGCGCCCAAAAGGCAGCCAAGATAATTTCGTCGATCAGCAACTAATGATGACCTTATCTTTGCGTCTGCACAATCATGGGGCCATCGTGCTTTTTATGTCTTAACACTGACCTGTCGAGCCTGACTCGCCAAGAAGTTCCGCTACCCGCTACCCCCTCCTCCACCGCAGCGAAAAAGGTGCGGCATGAGGGACATTGATCCAAAGCCAGACGGTTGCCAACCTGTCCCAAAGCGCTTATCAATGAAATTGACGATGATATTGGTAACCGCAATGCATGCCGATCATCCATCGTTCAAGGCCCCTCCAAATCCTGATGGAAAAATCTGGCAGTATATGGACCTGGCACAATTTGTGAGCATGCTGCAGCGGAAGCAACTGTTCTTTGTAAAGGCCAACCAGCTGCGCGATCCTTATGAGGGAACCATGCCGCAACACAACAACAATAATACCAACAACCCAAAGCCGCCGTCTGCATACGAGGAAGAGAGAAGGGGATTTCCGGCCCCGGCGAGTCGGCAGTCTAATCGCCACCCCACCAAGACAATGCCTGAGGACTTGAAAAGACAGTTTCAAATCTATCGTGAAAAAGTCTTGATTAATGGCTGGCACTGCAATGAGTATGAATCCGCTGCGATGTGGCAGCTCTATTCTCAAGAAAATGCAGGGATTGCCATACAATCGACTGCGAGCAGATTAGGTAAATGCTTTGGAAAAAATACGCAAGACACGGTCTGGATAGGCAAAGTAGACTACCTAGATTATTCAAAGGAACTGGAGGACGAATGGAATCTCTTTAAGGCGTTTGTGATAAAACGCAAGTCATTCGAATACGAAAACGAAATCCGGGCCATAACCTGTCTGCCTGCTGACGGCCAACTGGGCGACAGGAGTGCATTTAGCAATTCGGGCAAGGAAGAAGGCGAGACTTCGCCTGCAGGGCAGCTGCCGCCAGCCACAAACTCGAAAGACCTTACCGATAAAGGCAAGTATGTCAGCGCCGACCTTCAGACCCTGATTGAGAATGTCTATATCGCGCCATTTTCAGAACCGTGGTTCAAAGAAGTCGTCGAGTCTCTTTTATCAAAGTATGAGCTGAAAGCAAATGTAATAAAATCTGACCTGTATATCGTGTACTAGTAAACAGCTGCTTCAGGCTTTGGATTCTTATGCAGTACCTCTTTAATAAAATAATCACTATTCTTATGCTGGGATGGCGGCGGGCGAAAGTGCCTTGAAAGAATCGGAGAGTGAGGAACATGTCATCTTTTTCAACAGTCAGGGTGTAAGGTCAACTGGCTCGATAAAAGATGTACATGAACATGACGGCCAAAATATCTGGATCGACCTGGTTGATCCAACTTTGGGCCAGATCCAGGCACTCAGGAAATTTTTCCCGATAAATGAAATTGCAATGCAGCAATATAATAACAAGTCTAAGAAAGTGCAAATCCGCGTATTTGACGATCAAAAATTTACGGTGCTTCTAGCTATGGGTTTTGAAAACGCGCGCTCGCTAACCGTAGAGCCAATCTATCTGTTCGTCGGGAAAGGATGGTTGATAACGATTCACTCTGTTGCAGCAATAGGCGCCATAGAAGAGCTTCGCAGACTGTTTGAACAGAAAGACAAGCACCTGATGGCGTCTTCGGTTAACGGACTCTATTATCCTATCATTATAGGCATAGTCAATTCCTATGAGCAGATGCTGACATCGATGGAGCTTACAATTGCCAGCCTGGGAAACAATTCTCTTCATAAACCTTCGATGAAAATGCTAGAAAGCCTCGACACCCTTTCAAAGCAAATAATTATTCTAAGGAGACACTTCTGGCGCACCCGGCACATAGTCAACCTGTTGCTCAACAGCGACGATGATGATAATAATAGCAACAACAGCAGCAATGGCAGCAGCAACAAGGTAAAGAGCCTGAAAGTAGCCTATGATGAAGTAAACCAGCTCATAGACCTGATAGAGTCCCTGCGGGATTCGATAAATTCTACGCGGGACCTGTATGTGGCAAACATATCCCTGCAGCTTAATGATACCATGAAAACTCTGACAATATTTTCATCAATCCTTCTTCCTTTGACATTTGTAGCCAGCCTCTATGGGATGAACGGCCTCGATTTGAATAATATCGGGGCAATTCCGGTCGGATTTACGCTTGTCATCGCCTCCATGGCTGCAGTTGCGGGCGCCCTTTTTGTGTTCTTTAGGCGCAAGCAGTGGATTCTGGTCGCAAAAGAACCTGCAGAGGATTCTCGGATGGAGTCGAATAATGATAAGGGCAAAGGTGGAGGCAAAAAAGCAAAGAATGAGCTTTGATCCGGGCCAATGCCGGGCTGACTGCCAACATCAGACGACGTCTTCCGGCTTTTCTTCGTGGCCGCAGTTCTGGCACCGGTATATCTTGAAGCCGACGTGGACCATCTGACTGCCGCATCTTATGCAAAGGTCAGCTTCTTGCAATGCATGTCCTTGGATACTGCGGTATATCTATGTCGCTCCTGCCGAGACTATTTTTTCAATCTCCCTCTTTATCCTGGCAAGCTTATTTGAAAATGCCACCTCCCAAAAATGCCCCATCTTTAATATAGGGTGCAGCATGCTCTAGCGTTCACTTGACTTCCATAACGGTCGCCAAGTTTGGCGGCAGCGCACTTGGAGCCGACGGCGTACTCGTGCCCAAGATAATGGACCGGCTAAAGCAATTGACGCAAGAGTCAAAGGTGGTTGCCGTCTTTTCTGCCCCTCTCATCGAGTATGACGGCAAGGTCAGCTCGATGACCGACGTCGCGATAAAGGTTGGCCGAAATTACGCGTCCTCAAACCCGGTGGAGATAGAGGTGTTGAGGGACGTCTACGAGCGCATAGCGGGCAAGTACCTCGACGAGGCCGGCAAAAAAGAGTTCCTTGCGCAACTGGACAAGTTTTACCGCCAGGTGATAATTTCATTAAAAGTGGCTGCCGAGAACAGGCGCTTTGTCGACGTGATACGTTCCCGAGCCCTTGCGTACAGCGGCGAGGTCGCGATGTCGTACCTCATGGGCTACGTGATGAGGGCGCACGGGATAAAGGCCGCCCACGTCCCGATAGAGCATTGGCCCATCGTAACCGACGACAATTTCGAGGCCGCCAACTTTATGCCGGCCGAGTCGAGGCAGAGCGCCAGCTATCTGATCGAGCTGATAGAGAAAAGCGACGTGGTGTCAATGGGCGGATTCATCGGCAAGACCACAGACGGGCTAGAGACAACCTATGAAAGAGGGGGGACCGACAGGACGGCGGCCGACATTGCCATCATACTCTCTGACAGATACGATACCAAGATATCGTTTGAAAAAGACAGCGCGGTGCTGAGCGCCGACCCCAAGATAGTAAAGGAGGGGCTCGATTTTGTGCAATACCTGTCATACAACGAGGCGAGGATTGCCGGCATGTTTGGCATGAAGATCCTCGACCCGATTGCGATAAAGGAGATAGACGACAATGGCCTTGACATTCCCATAGTCATCACAGACATGACCCGGCCTGCAAGCGTCACGACCATCAAGCGCAGCCCGCCCACCGGAGGCGAGTCAAACCCCATAAAGATAGTGACTGGCAAAAAGAACTGCGCCATAGTGAGGATGGAGGCCATCTCTGCCTTGCACCTCGTCGCAAACCTGGAGCGCGACAGGCAGTACCACGAGTTTGTAAAGCTGTCGCCCTACGTCAAGGACGACACCGAGATGACGCGCATGCTCTTTCTGGACGCCGAGTACGTCAGGAGGCACGAGCGCCATTTCCGGGCTTATTATCCAAAGACGGAAGTCGTCTACGGCAGGGCGGTGGTGACGCTCATTGGCGACGAGATGTGGCGCGTCCCGAAAATAGCATCGACCGCGTCGAGCACCGTGAGCGAGCATGACATCAACATCCTCAACTTGGACGCGCAAGAAGAGACTTCAAGGATATTGATAGTGCTTGAGGATAAGGGCGCAAGCGTCGCCGAGGCGGTCAAGGCGATACACGCCACTCGCAACAGGATACACAGCAATGCAGGTGCGTCGAAATAATATGACGGAAGGCAAGATCTGGTTCAACGGCTCGCTCGTAAACCACGACGATGCCAAAATTCACGTATTGACGCACGGCCTGCACTATGGCACCGGAGTCTTTGAAGGCATCCGCTGCTACAAGACGGCCAATGGCGGCAGCGCCATCTTTCGCCTGCAGGACCACGTGCAGAGGCTCGTCGACAGCGGCAAGATCTATTTCATGGACCTCGGCTTTACGCGCCAGCAGCTGGAGCAGGCCATTATCGAAACGGTAAAGGCAAACAGGATGGACGAGTGCTACATCCGGCCGATAGCGTTCTACGGCTATGGCAAGATGGGCGTCAACCCGATACCCAATAAAGTCTCTGTGGCAATCGCGGCGTGGAAGTGGGACGAGTACATAAAGACCGGAGGCGAGGAAAAAGGGGCCCGGCTGATGGTGTCCGCGTGGGCGCGCCTTGACCCAAGGACGATGCCGATGCACGCCAAGGCCACTGCCAACTATGCCAACTCGGCCCTTGCCCGGGTGGAGGCGATAAAGGCAGGGTTTGACGAGGCAATAATGCTAAACTCTTCCGGCATGGTGGTGGAGGCAAGCGCCGAGAACATCTTTATCGCCAAAAATGGCGGACTGGTCACGCCCCCCGCGTCGTCAGGCGCGCTCGCAGGGATAACAAGGGAAAGCGTCATGGAAATTGCAAGGGAAAACGGCATCGTGTGCCGCGAGGCCAACATATCACGCGACGAATTGTACACGGCAGACGAGGTGTTCCTCACCGGGACTGCTGCAGAGATAAAGCCAGTGGGCG
>JGI10216J12902_101870503_pt1 | contig 10866 bp, 5 predicted proteins | sample KanNatreferecore_FD_12902 | JGI IMG/M metagenome (IMG submission 12902)
CGCTGGCAGCCTGGATGTTTCTCTCCATCGGCATAGCGATGGGCTCGTATTGGGCTTATTACGAACTCGGCTGGGGCGGGTTCTGGTTCTGGGACCCTGTGGAGAATGCTTCGCTGATGCCGTGGCTTGCCGGCACCGCTCTTTTGCATTCAGCCGTGGTGATGGAGAAGCGGAGCGCGCTGAAGATCTGGACCATTCTTCTCGCCATACTCGCATTCTCGCTTTCGTTGATAGGCACCTTCCTGGTTCGATCAGGCGTCCTCACGTCGGTGCATACATTTGCCAATGATCCCGCACGTGGCGTCTTCATCCTGGCCATTCTGATGCTGTTTATCGGTGGTGGTTTGATCCTGTTTGCGTGGCGCGCGCCGACGCTCAAGCAAGGAGGTTTGTTTGCCCCGATTTCTCGTGAGGGTGCGCTCGTGTTCAACAATCTTTTTCTGACGACCGCCTGTCTGACTGTTTTCGTCGGCACACTTTATCCTTTGGCGCTCGAGGCATTCACCGGCGAAAAGATTTCCGTCGGTGCACCGTTTTTCAATCTCACCTTTGCGCCGCTCTTTGTTCCGCTGCTGATTGTAATGCCGTTCGGCCCTCTTATGGCCTGGAAACGAGGCGACATTCTTGGCGTTGCACAACGTCTGTTCGCTGCGTTTGGCATTGCCATTGTTGTCGTAGCGCTGACATTCATTGTGGAAGGCGGAAGATCAGTCTTGGCACCATTAGGCGTCGGCCTGACCTTTTTCATAATGATCGGGGCGATGACCGACATTGCTGAACGCATCGGAGTGTTTCGTGTGCCATTTTTGGCCGCATGGCAGCGCGCGATCGGTTTGCCCCGCTCTGTTTGGGGCACGGCGCTGGCGCATTTCGGGATTGCGGTCACATTGCTCGGCATAGTGGGTGTGAGCACGTGGGCGAGCGAACTCATCGTGGCGATCAAGCCAAAGCAAACCGTGTCGCTCTCCGGATATGAGCTAGCGTTCGAAGGCCTTGTTCAACGCACCGGGCCAAACTATCGCGAAGCTGCTGCGAGATTTACTGTGCGCGAGGGGGGTGTTCCGATCGGCACCATGGAGCCGTCCAAACGCAGTTTCACGGCCCGCGCGACTACAACAACAGAGGCGGCGTTACTGACGCGGGGGTTCAGCCAGCTGTATCTGTCACTTGGCGACGTCAATGCCGACGGCTCAATCTCCGTCAGGCTTTATCATAAGCCATTGGTGCTTTTGATCTGGCTGGGCACGGTAGTCATGGCTTTTGGCGCGGCGCTATCGTTGTCGGATCGAAGACTTCGAATTGGCATCCCCAAGCCGGCAACGAAATCAACGATGCAGCCAGCAGAGTAGGACATGTGGCGCCAAGCATTTATAACTCTGTTCGTCGTGCTTCTCGCGTCAGGGCCGTTGCCAGCCGTCCAGCCCGACGAGATCCTGAAGGATTCTGTCTTGGAGAGTCGGGCGCGCAATTTGTCGCGCGAGTTGCGTTGCATGGTCTGCCAGAACCAGTCGATTGATGACTCGGAGGCGCCATTGGCCCGCGACCTGCGGCTCCTTGTGCGCGAGCGGCTGATCCAAGGCGACACCGACCAGCAGGTGCTCGATTTTTTGGTATCTCGTTATGGGAACTTCGTGCTGCTAAGGCCGCCGCTCGAGTGGCACACGATTCTCTTATGGGGATTGCCGCCTGCGGCGCTGATTGCGGGGCTCATTGGCCTGATGATCAAAGTCCGTCGACAAAGGCCAACAGCCGCTGGAACCGGAGCGCTCAGCCAGGATGAGGAGCGCAGGCTTTCGACTTTGGTCGATAGCAGACTTCCCAAACCTTGAATGATCTTGAGAATTTCAAAACGTTCCCGATTCCGAATCTTACAAAAGTTTAATCCTGCCGACAGGACTCCGTAAGGCTCATCGCACCATCTTAGGGTTCGAAACCGTGCGCTTGCGCGCCAAAGAAATCCGATGGAGATCCGCTGATGAAGCCGAGCGCTTTTCCTGCTCCTGATAATCCCAAGAAGCCGCGCGTGCTCAACGGCCGCCGGTTCATCCTTTTCGCTACCACCATTGCCAGCCTCGGTACCGCAGCGATCATCGCTTCGCCGGACCTTAACTTCAAAGGCACCTATCCCACCGCGATTGCGCAGAATCTTTCCGAGCAAGCCGCCAGGGTGCAGGCGCCGGTCGGATTCGCCGACATTGTCGAAAAAGTCAAACCTGCTGTGATTTCCGTGCGCGTCAAGGTCGACGGCGGCGGGCAAACCAGTGGTCTCGGCAGCGGCGACGTTCCCCCGGGATTGCGCGACTTTTTCCGCCGTTTTGGCATGCCTGATATACCCGATGGCTCCGAGGGTATGCCGCGCGGCCGTGGCCGCAACTTTGTTACGGGTCAGGGCTCCGGCTTCTTCATTTCGGCAGATGGCTACGCTGTGACGAACAATCATGTCGTCGACAAAGCGGAGAGCGTTCAGGTTACCACCGACGACGGCAAGACGCACAAAGCCAAGGTAATTGGCAGCGACCCCCGTACGGATCTGGCACTGATCAAGGTCGAAGACGGGCCGTTCCCGTATGTGAAGCTGTCCGACAAGACACCGCGCATCGGCGACTGGGTTCTTGCGGTCGGCAATCCGTTTGGCCTGGGAGGCACCGTCACCGCCGGCATCGTGTCTGCACGTGGTCGCGATATCGGCGCGAGTGCCTATGATGATTTCATCCAGATCGATGCTCCGGTCAACAAGGGCAACTCTGGCGGGCCTACGTTCGACACCGATGGCAATGTGATCGGGGTCAACACGGCAATCTTCTCGCCCTCGGGCGGCTCGGTTGGTATTGCCTTTGCAATTCCTGCCGACACCGTGAACAGTGTTATCGCGCAACTCAAAGACCGCGGTTCGGTAACGCGCGGCTGGATCGGCGTTCAAATTCAGCCGGTAACGCAGGAGATCGCTGACAGCCTTGGTCTCAAGAAGGCGGAAGGTGCACTTGTCGCCGAGCCTCAGGCAAACAGCCCCGCCCAAAAGGCCGGAATCGAAGCCGGTGACGTCATCACCTCGGTTGACGGCAAAGAGGTTAAGGATGCTCGCGATCTCGCCAAGAAGATCGGAGCAATGGCTCCCAAGACCTCGGTCAAGCTGACCGTCCTTCGCAAGGGCGCGGAGAAGACGATCACTCTGACTCTCGGTGAGTTGCCCAATTCGAAGGAAGCGCGAGCAAGTGTTGGAGATGCCGAGAACGATGCCGATGTCGGCAAACTCGGCCTCTCGCTCGCTCCGGCCGCGAGCGTCGCCGGCTCCGGCGCGGAGGGTGTCGTTGTGACGAGCGTCGACTCGAACGGCATTGCCGCGGATCAAGGGTTCTCGACTGGCGACGTGATCCTCGAGATCGGCGGCAGGTCCGTATCCACACCCGCTGACGTGCGCGATGTGCTCAAGAGCGCGCGCACGGAAGGTAAGCGCAGTGTCCTCGTTAGAGTGAAAAAGGGTGACAATTTGCGGTTCGTTGCCCTTCCGCTCGCGGGCGGATGAGTTTGGGGACGGCCGCCGGCATCCGTCGCCCCCGCCGGTTGGTCTGCCCTCAACGGGACGGGCGTCGAGCCCGTCCCGGCTATTGCGGAAGGCGGGCGCATTGAAGGCGGCCGCTTTCGGTACGAACTCCAACCCCGGCATCCGTCGCCCCCGCTGGGGTGGGGTCGCGGAGGGGGTGGTGGGAATCCGCCACCCCCTCTCGTACACGTATCACGCGCGCCACGGAATTGACTGGAATTGGTGTGACCCATGCCCACTTATCCGAATTTCAACGGGCAGCGCCCTTTCGGTAGGATGGCCGAAGCGCAACCGGATCGGGTCACCATGCGCCTTCTGGTCATCGAGGACGACCGCGACGCTGCGGACTATCTCGTCAAGGCCTTCCGCGAGGTCGGCCACGTTGCTGACGCCGCAACGGACGGTGACGACGGGCTCGCCATGGCCCTCGGGGGCCAATATGACGTGTTGATCGTCGACCGCATGCTGCCCAAACGGGACGGCCTGGCCGTCATTGGCGCGCTGCGGGCCAAGGGCATGGAGACGCCCGCCCTGATTCTCTCGGCTCTTGGTCAGGTCGATGACCGGGTCAAAGGACTGCGGGCCGGCGGCGATGACTACCTGCCCAAGCCATATTCGTTCTCCGAATTGCTGGCGCGCGTCGAGGTGCTGGCGCGGCGACGGGGCGGGCGCGGCGAGGAAACCGTGCTGAGAGTGGGCGATCTCAAGCTCGACCGATTGTCACACCAGGTACACCGCGGCGAGGAAGAGATTTCGCTGCAGCCCCGCGAATTTCGCCTCCTCGAGTACCTGATGCAGCATGCAGGCCAGGTCGTCACTCGTACTATGCTATTGGAAAATGTGTGGGATTATCATTTCGACCCACAAACCAACGTCATTGACGTGCACATCTCGCGCTTGCGTTCGAAAATAGATAAAGGTTTCTCCCAGCCGCTCCTGCATACGATCCGCGGCGCGGGATACATGATACGTGACGGCGCTCGGAAAACTCTTTCGGACGACCACGTTTAAGCTGACGCTGGTCTATTTGACCGTATTCGCGCTGTTTGCGGCGTTCCTGCTTGGCTATTTCGCCCTTAACACCCGCCGTCTCATCACCGAACAGATCACGGACACGGTCAATGCCGAAATCACCGGGCTGTCCGAGCAATATCGCCTTGGCGGCATCAGGCGGCTGGTTACCGTAGTCGACGCACGAGCACGAAGACCAGGATCGAGCCTTTATCTCGTTACGACCTTCGCTGGAGAAACACTCGCCGGCAACGTCACCACCTTGCCGCCCGGCACGCTCGACAACCCCGGCTGGACTGAAACGGCCTATCGCAGGCTCGATGAGTCCGATGCGGCCGATCACCCGGAGCATCGAGCGCTGGCGCGCGTCTTTCAACTGCCGGGAGGGTTTCGCTTGCTGGTCGGCCGAGATCTCGACGAACGCGACCGGCTCTATAACATTGTGCTGTCAGCTGGACGATGGTCGATCGCGATTGTGATCGTACTCGGCCTTGCCGGGGGGCTGTTTGTTACCCGTCGTGTACTGCGCCGGGTCGACGCCATGACGGAGACCACGCGCACAATCATGCAGGGCGACCTGACTGGCCGATTGCCGGTCGCCGGCACGGGCGATGAGCTCGATCGTTTGGGAGGAAATCTAAATCTGATGCTGGAGCGTATCGAAGCACTGATGCGCGGCTTGAAGGAGGTTTCCGACAACATCGCCCACGATCTCAAGACACCGATCACACGCTTACGCAATCGCGCCGAGCAGGCTTTGCGCTCGGCAAAAAGCGAGGCCGACTACCGCTCGGCGCTGGAGAGCACTATTGAGGAATCTGACGGTCTTATTCGGACCTTTAACGCGTTACTGATGATCGCCCGCGCGGAATCCGGTCAAGCCCGAGAAAATATGAGCGAATTCGATGCAGCGGAAATCGCGCATGATGTTGGCGAGCTGTACGAGGCTTTGGCGGAGGAAAAAGGTATTACTCTGAAAGTACAAGCTGATTCGCCGGTGCCCCTCAGAGGGAATCGAGAACTTATCAGTCAGGCCCTCGCTAACCTGATCGACAACTCCATCAAATACACAGAGCCGTGTCGGAGCACGGAAAACGGCTTGCCGGCGGAAATCGTAGTGCGCGCCATGAGCGAGGGTGACCGGATTCTCCTGACGGTTGCGGATAGCGGGCCCGGCATTCCCGAGGCGGATCGTGCTCGCGCGGTCGAACGGTTCGTCAGACTGGAACAAAGCCGTTCCAAACCGGGCTCCGGGCTTGGCTTGAGCCTTGCCTCGGCTGTAGCGCGCCTGCATGGCGGCGAACTCACCCTCGCGGACAACCAGCCAGGTCTTAAAACCGTGATTGCTTTGCCACGGGGAGGGCCGGTACAGATGCAGGATGAAGCGCCCCGCAAAACGAAAGACTTCCTATAAGACGGCTGTTGCTGGTGAAAAACTCGCTGACCAGATAACGACCGCTCCTCTCCGTGTTGATGAAAAAGCGGCACAGGCGCGCATCGGTACCTGGCTGGCGGAATTGACAGCGGACGAAGCAGAAGAGCTCCGAAGTCTTTTCGCCGCTAAGCCAACCGTAAACGCGCTCATCGGGAGTTTCGCCGAAAGCTCGCCTTACTTGTGGGAATTGGCCAATCGCGACCCAAAACGACTGCTGCGATTGCTCAATTCCCATCCTGATCAGCACCTGATTGCCCTGCTGGATCAACACTCGCGGAACATTGCATCCTCTAGGGATGAAGCCGAAGCCATGCGCTTGTTGCGTCAAATGAAAGGCGAGGCGGCACTTTTGATCGCGCTCACTGACATCGGCGGTGTTTGGCCTGTAATGCGTACAGCCCGCGCGCTGACGAATCTTGCGGATACTGCGGTCGAAGCAGCACTGCGTTTTTGTCTGGCCGACGCCGTTCGTGCTGGACGTCTCTTACCAAAAGATAAATCGCAGCCGCACCTCGGAAGCGGCTATGTCGTGCTGGCTATGGGAAAAATGGGGGCTTTTGAACTCAACTACTCAAGCGACATCGACCTCATTGTCATGTATGACCCGTCGGCGCCCGCGCTGCCGGCAGACGCGGAGCCTTCAACCTTATTTGTGCGCATCACGCAGCGGCTCGTAAGATTGCTGCAGGAGCGTACCGTCGACGGGTATGTGTTTCGGACAGATCTGCGTCTGCGCCCGGACCCGGCCTCCACCGCAATTGCGATTTCCACTGAAGCCGCTCTCTTCTATTACGAAAGCGTCGGTCAAAACTGGGAGCGGGCGGCCATGATAAAGGCCCGTGCCTGCGCCGGGGACATTGCCGTCGGCGACGCGCTGCTGCATCAGATAGCCCCGTTCGTGTGGCGGAAATATCTCGACTTCGCCGCTGTCGCAGATATTCACGCGATGAAACGGCAGATCAATGCGTACCGCGGGCATGGCGAGATCGCTGTCGAAGGTCACAATATCAAGCTGGGGCGTGGCGGCATCCGTGAAATCGAGTTTTTCGTTCAAACCCAGCAGCTCATCGCAGGTGGCCGCAATCCGGCGCTGCGAGACCGCGACACCCTCACGACCCTGGATAAGCTTTGCGAAGACCAGTGGATTGATGAAGCCGCGCGTGACGCGATGAAAGCAGCCTATTGCTTTCTTCGGACCGTGGAACACCGGCTGCAGATGATCAACGATGAACAGACGCAAACTTTGCCAGCCGAAAAGGCGGCAATGGACCACTTTGCGCGCTTTATGGGTTTCGCCGACCGGGATGCTTTTGCCAAAGCATTGCTGGGACACCTGAACAAGGTTCAGCACTACTACGCGCGCCTGTTTGAGAAGGAGGAAGGCATCGGTCGGCCGGCGTTGGCATTTCCAATTGAGTCCGACGATCACAAGACGCTCGACAGGCTTTCGGAACTTGGTTTCAGTGCGCCGCTGGAAGTATCCAGCATCATCCGGCAATGGCTAAGCGGAACCTACCGCCCGCTCAAAAGCGAAACCACACGCGCTCATCTGACAGCACTGCTGCCGGCGTTGCTTGAACGGCTATCTCGGACGGACAATCCGAATGCCACGCTGGTGCTTTTCGATCGTTTCCTCGCCAACCTGCATGGCCCGGCACGACTATTGTCTCTGCTTCGGCAAAATCCCGAACTCATTACATTGATCGTTCTGGTTCTCGGGATTGCTCCGCGTTTGGGTGATGCGCTGGCGCACCATCCCCAGGTGATCGATGCGTTGATTGACCCGAGTTTCTTTGGCGCTTTGCCGAATGAGGACGAACTTCATCGCCGATTTGATGCGGCGCTCACTCAGTCGCGCTACCATGAGGACTCGCTCGAGCGCATACGCATGTTCGGCCTCGAGTATATATTCCTGATTGGCGTGCGGATCCTCACAGGAACTGTCACCGCAAGGCAGGCGGGGGAGGCGTTCGCGCGTTTGGCAGATGCCGTGATCCGCGCGGTGCATAGCTCGGTCGCCGCCAACTTCGCGACCGCGCATGGTCACATGCGCGAAGGGGAGACCGCGGTTGTGGCTTTGGGCAAGTTGGGCGGCTACGAAATGACCGCAACGTCCGACCTTGACCTCATCCTCATCTATGATTTCGACGGCGGATTCCCCGAATCGGACGGGCCACGGCCCCTGTATGGAGCGCAATATTTTGCCCGGCTTACCCAGAGGCTTATCAACACGCTCACGGCGCAAACCAATTATGGGGCGCTTTACCAGGTGGATATGCGGTTGCGGCCATCTGGCCGCGCCGGTCCCCTGGCAACGCAACTAGAGAGTTTCTCCGCATATCAGGAGACAGAGGCGTGGACGTGGGAGCATATGGCCCTGACTCGGGCACGAGCCGTATCTGCTTCTCCTGCATTCAAGCAAGAAATAGAGCATGTCATCCGTGACGTCTTGCGCCAGCCGCGGAACGCTGAATTGATCGCTGGCGACGTCGTGGAAATGCGGGCTGCCATCGCCAAGGAAAAAGGCGACCGCAATCGCTGGGATCTAAAATACGTGGCAGGAGGCCTGATCGATATTGAGTTCATTGCGCAGTATTTGCAGCTCATCCATGCTCATCGCTTGCCGGAAATACTCGATACTTCAACCGCGCGTGTGCTCGACAAGGCGCGGTCACTGCGCGTGCTGTCGCCAGGGGATGCTGAAATCCTTCGTCCCGCCGTTGAGCTCTATCATGATCTCACGCAAATCCTCCGTCTGTGCTTGACGGAGGCGTTTAATCCCAAGACCGCCGGCACAGGACTCTTGCGACTTTTGGCCCGTGCAGCCGATGTGCCAGACTTCGCGACTCTGGAGGCGACGGTAGCCGACATGCAGGCGAAAGTGCGGGAAAGCTTTGTGCGGATCCTGGGGAAAGCGCCCGAGTACGGCTAGGCTGCTTCTTCCTTGGGAAGGTGGCATTGCGGCTCGAGGGGGAGGCGGACCATCACTAGCGTTCCCTTTCCCAGCGTCGAGCGGATGCGCATGTGTCCGCCGTGCAGCTCGACAAGCGATTTCGATATTGCGAGTCCAAGCCCGGAACCCTGATGGCTCTTTGTGAGCTGGCTTTCGACCTGCTCGAATGGACGCCCGAGCCGGGCAAGGGCTTCCTTGGCGATGCCGATGCCGGTGTCTGCTATGGCAAGCGTTATGCAATGGTTGCTCGCCTGCCCGCGAACAGTAACGCGACCGCCTGCCGGGGTAAATTTTACTGCGTTGGACAGCAAATTCAGGACAACCTGCTTCAGAGCTCGGCGGTCGGCACGCAATCGGAGTTCCGGCGATATCCTGGCCGACAGCTGCAGGCATTTGTCTTGCGCGCGTGCGCCAACGACTCGCATCGCTTCCCCAAGCAGCGAATCCAGATCGAGATCCTCGAAGTCAAGTCGGATTCGGCCGGCCTCGATTTTTGACATATCCAGAATGTCGTTGATGACCTCGAGCAGATATTGGCCGCTGCCGCGAATGTCGCTGGAATATTCGCGATACTTTTCCGCGCCAAGGGGACCGAACATTCCGGATTCCATGATTTCGGAGAAGCCAATAATCGCATTGAGGGGGGTACGCAGTTCGTGGCTCATATTTGCCATAAATTTTGATTTTGCCTGATTGGCTTCTTCGGCTCGGGTTTTCTCCTCGGCATATTTTTCAGCGAGTTCGGACGAGCGCTGCTGCGACGCGCGCAGATCGGCAATTGTTGCCATGAGCCTTTTTTCGCTGTCGAGCAGTTTTTCCTCATGAGCTTTGAGTGCCGTTATGTCCGTGCCCACCGACACGTAGCCGCCGTCCTTTGTGCGTCTTTCGCTGATGTGCAGCCAGCGGCCATCCTCGAGCTGCGCTTCGAACGTGCGCGCGCCAGGGATGCTTGGCCCGGCCGTAGTCACTTTATTGCGGACTACAGGCTTGCTTCCGGCAGCGACTACCGACTCATAAGACGCGCCAACCGTGATCGCTTCGTCAGGCAGATGGTGAAGCTCCTGAAAATTCGAATTGCAGAGCACAAGGCGATTGTCTGCATCCCAGAGTACGAACGCTTCGGGGATGGTCTCGATGGCATCACGCAGGCGCATGTCGGCAGCTACAGTCTTTTCGACGAGATTTTTCTGTTCGGTGATGTCGACGGCTATGCCGATCAGATGCAGTCCCGATTCGCCAGCCTGGCGCACCAGCTCGCAGCGTGCGCGCAGCCATACCCAGTGGCCTGCGGCATGACGCATGCGGAACGCATGATCGATTGTGGTCGTAGTTGCGTCGGCGAGTTCAGCCGCGAGCTGGTACAGATGAACGTCGTCAGGATGCACTAGCGCATTCACATCCCCGAAAGAAAGCAGATCGTGTTTCGTGTCCAGTCCGAGAATTTCGAACATCGACTGCGACCAGAAGATTCGTCCTCGGGCAAGGTCCCAGTCCCAAAGACCGCAGCGGCCACGGTTGAGCGCAGTATCGATGCGGCTGCGGACGGTTTCGTGGATAAGATCGGCCTCCCGGGCTCTTGTCGCCTGCCAATGAAAAGCGAATCCTAAAATAAGAACGACGAATCCGGTGGTGGCTGACAAAGTAACAGTGAGTGTGGTGAGCGAACGCCAGCTCGCGAGAGCTGCCTCGCGTGACTGGATAATTGCCAACTGACCAAATGGAGCGCTGAGCATGCGCACCGTCGCCAATGCGCGCGTGTCGTCGGGCAGAGCGATATCCATGACGCCTGCACTGGCGCCAAACGTCGTTAAGGGTTGAGTTGGTCCGAGCAAATCCAGCAGGCGACGACCGATTGTGCCGTCTGTGGCAGGCGTCGCAGCCGTAACGATGCCGTCGGCGGTGGTGAGAAGAAAGCGCCGGCCGGGG
>JGI10216J12902_103685764_pt1 | contig 10859 bp, 8 predicted proteins | sample KanNatreferecore_FD_12902 | JGI IMG/M metagenome (IMG submission 12902)
GCGAATTCGGGCGATACGTGCGGCGAGAACGCAAAACGGTTCTCGTATGCAGCGCGAACAGCTTCCTCGAGCTCCGATGATCCCGGTGATGTCACAACGTACGGATTCGCCGCATACCGTCGAACAAGTTCGGCGTTGTCTCCGGGGGGGCAATGCGCCAGGATCGGCAGTCCCGTTGCCAGGTATTCGTAAGTTTTCGCAGCGACCGCTATGTAGTCCGATACGCCAGGCTCCCAGCCCTGCCGCAGATACAGCAACGATGCCGTTCGCATCATGGCCAGCGCATCGGCGTGCTTCATCTGTGGAATCACTCGAATCCTCCCCCCGCTCCTTTTCTGCAGCGAAGGGTGCGACGAGCCAATCTGCACGAACTCGATATTGAGATCGAGCCGTTCGAGCACATCGAGCAGCTGGTCGGGCGTTCTCGATCCGTAGAAGGCCCCGACATGCACAATCCTGAACGGTTCCCGCACCGGCTCGTCTACGGCCGCACGGTTCAACCCGTCGTACCCGTTCGGTATCACGTGCATTTTCGACGCGTGTGAAGGATAGCGCCGGGCGTACAACGCTTTCGCGCCGTCGGTGTTCAGCACGATGCGATCGGCATACGCAAAAACGCGCCGCTCGAGCGCCTCTATGGCGCGCTGATGAAATCGAAAATGATGGGCGTGGGGATTGATCGTCCACGCGTCCCGAAAATCGACGACAAGCGGACGGCCTGTTGCGCGCTTGATGATGCAGCCGCTCAACGCAGAACTGAAGGGAGAGCAGCTCGCATATACGACGGCACACTGCCGTGCCAGGCGAATCCCGCGCGGCCAGCTGGCCCACGCGATCTGACTATCGGGTATCGCGGTCGTTTCGCGAAAGAACTTGTCGCGCAACTCGGAGCCAAACAGCTGGAGGATCCGATTGCCGGCCCCCTGCATGAATTCGATCAATCCGGCGAGGTTGTACTCGCGCGTCCGGACGACCTCGATTCCAGGCGGAACGTCGGCGCCCCTCTGCACGTTCACATCTCGCGCTGTCTGGACGGTGAGAACTAGGGGATCCCATCCGAACCGGTTCAGCATCCGCACAAATCCAACGCTTCGTACGACGCCGGAGGTGGCCACTGGGGGGTAGTAGTAGCAGAGCATCAAGACCCGTCGACGAGCGCCGGAATCGGACATCGTGGACAGATCTTACCGCCCGCCGGATGATGCACTTTGACCTTGACGCGGGTCTGAGGCTTCGATCAAGATCGTAGTGTTTTCGTAGCCTGCCGATCTCGCGTAAGTCTAAAGTCCTCTGACCTTTATGCCGATATCATGGCTGCGCAGGCATGATATTTCCGGCACCGCTGCTATGACCACGAGCACCTCTTCGAACCACCGGGACGTCAACGTCTGTGTCGCCGGCGTAGGGCACTGGGGGCGGAACCTTGCGCGCAATTTTCACGAAATCGGGCATCTCTACGCTCTGTGCGAAGCCAACGAAAGACTGCTCGGAGGCTTCAGGACACAGTACCCCTCTGCCAAGTTCTACGGCCGGTACGAGGACGCGCTCGCCGACAAGGACGTCCACGCTGTCGTGCTCGCCACCCCGGCCGAGTATCACGCACCAATGGGGCTCGCGGCGCTGCAGGCCGGCAAGGACCTGTTCGTCGAAAAACCACTCGCGCTCGAGTGGCAGGATGGCCGCGCTCTTGTCGATCGCGCGCGGGAACGCAATCGCATCCTGATGGTCGGTCATCTGCTCCGCTACCACCCGGCAATCCTGCGGATTCAGGAGCTGCTCGCGGACGGTGTTCTCGGCAAAATCGAGTACGTGTACTCGAACCGCTTGAGCATGGGCAAGATCAGGCGCGAGGAGAACGCGCTGTGGAGCTTTGCGCCTCACGATATCTCGGTGATCCGTGCGCTATTCGGTCAGGATCCGATTCAAGTGACAGCCACTGGCGGCGCATATCTGCAGCCCAACATCGCGGATGTCACGGTATCGAACCTCTTGTTCGACTACGGCACGCGCGCCCACATCTTCGTGAGCTGGCTGCACCCGTACAAGGAACAGAGGCTGGTGGTCATCGGCAGCAAGCAGATGGTGGTGTTCGAAGACTCCCGCCCTGACAACAAGCTGATGCTCTTCGACAAGCGAATCGAGATGAAGGACGGCGCGATGGAAGCTGGCAAGCCCAATGCCACGCTGGTGGGCTTTGCGAATGACGAGCCGCTGAGACTCGAGTGCCAGCACTTCGTCGACTGCATTCGCAACAGGACGACGCCACGTACGCCAGGAGAAGAAGGCGTCTCAGTGCTGCAGGTATTGCAGGCGTGCCAGCGGTCGCTGCAGATGAATGGAGAACCCGTGCAGATGACGGCCTCCGGCGCACAGAAGCTGCTGACCATATGACCAACGCATCTCCGCTCCAGCAACAGGGGTACTACGCCCACGAGTCGGCGTACGTGGATCTGCCATGCGAGATTGGCGCAGGCACGAAGATCTGGCATTTTTCGCACGTCATGAAGGACTGCCACATCGGCGAGCGCTGCAACATCGGCCAGAACGTCGTCATCTCCCCGAACGTCACGATCGGCAACAACGTCAAGATTCAGAACAACGTCTCGGTGTACACCGGCTGCATTCTCGAGGACGATGTGTTCTGCGGACCGTCGATGGTGTTTACGAACGTGATCAACCCGCGCAGCCACGTCGTGCGGCGCGACGAATACAAGACGACGCTCGTTCGCAAAGGCGCCTCGATGGGCGCGAACTGCACGATTGTGTGCGGCGTGACGATCGGGCGTTACGCCTTCATCGGCGCCGGTGCCGTCGTCACACGAGACGTCCCGGATTACGCGTTGATATACGGAAATCCGGCGAAGCAGCGCGGCTGGGTATGCGCGTGCGGCGTGAAGCTGCCGTTCGGCAACACGGCTCGGACAGAAACGCTGCCCTGCACAGCGTGCGGGGTCAATTACCGGCGCGATGATTCGGGTGTGGCGCCGATCGGATCGAACGCCTCATCGACATAGGAGAGCGGATGGCAACTGCAATGACGAAAAATATTCCGCTGCTCGACCTTGGCGCGCAGCACCGGTCGATCAGCGAAGAAACGCTGAAAGAGCTGACACGAGTCGTTAATTCACAGAAATTCATTCTTGGCGAAGACGTGCAGGCGCTCGAAGCGTCGATCGCCGAATATACACAGTCACGTTTCGCCGTTGGTTGCGCCTCGGGATCGGATGCGCTTTTCCTCGCGCTTCTGGCGCTGAATATCGGCCCTGGGGACGAGGTGTTGACGACGCCTTACACCTTCTTTGCCACTGTAGGCGCCATCGTCAGGGCGGGCGCCAAGCCGGTCTTCGTGGATATCGACCCGCGTACGTTCAATATGGACCCCTCGACCGTGGCAGCGGCGCTCCACGCTCATCCGAAGGTCAAGGCCGTTATCCCCATTCACCTGTTCGGTTGCTGCGCCGAAATGGCTCCGGTTCTCGCGGCGGCACGGAAGGCCGGCGTCACCGTCATCGAGGACGCGGCGCAGGCCATCGGCGCGGAGTACAACGGCCAGCGCGCCGGAACGCTCGCCGATATGGCGTGCTTCAGCTTCTTTCCGAGCAAGAACCTCGGTGGATACGGCGACGGCGGCATGCTGACGACGAACGACCCCGACCTGGCCGACCGGCTGCGGATGCTGCGCGTGCACGGGACAAAAAAGAAATATATCCACGATCTCGTTGGAATTAACTCACGGCTGGATGCTCTGCAAGCGGCTGTATTGCGGGTGAAACTGCGGTACCTCGACGATTGGACGAAAGGACGACAGCGGAACGCGGCTCGCTACCGCGAATTGCTGGCCGGCATTTCCAGTGTGACACCTCCGGCTGAGCCGCCGACGAGCACGCGGCACATCTACAATCAGTTTGTCATCCGTTGCGAGCGCCGCAACGAGCTTCAGGCGCATCTGAAAGCAGCGGGCATTGGAACGGAGGTCTACTATCCCGTTCCGATGCACGTACAGAAATGCTTCGCCGACCTCGGTTACCGGCAGGGGGATTTCCCGGTCAGCGAAGCCTGCGCCAACGACTCTCTCGCACTGCCGGTGTATCCGGAGCTCCCGGAAGACGACCTCGCATACGTCGCCAACTGCATCGCGCAGTTCTATGCGTAGACGGCGCAAGGCCTGACACGCATGCGAGTGCTGTCAATCGTGGGCGCCAGGCCGCAGTTCGTCAAAGCGGCCGCCATGTGCCGTGCCGTTGCGGCCCATCCTGACGTCGCCCACAAGATCATCCACACCGGGCAGCACTATGACGCCCGGCTGAGCGATGTGTTTTTCGAGGAGCTGGGCATACCCGCACCCGATCATCATCTTGGTGTCGGTTCCGGCACGCACGCGGTGCAAACCGGCGAGATGATGAAAAGCCTCGAGCCCGTACTATTGGAGGAGCGTCCCGATTGGGTGCTCCTCTATGGGGACACCAATTCGACGCTGGCGGGCGTACTGGTGGCCGCGAAACTTGACCTGCCCGCCGCGCATATCGAAGCCGGGCTGCGCAGCTTCAACCGGCGCATGCCGGAGGAGATCAACCGCATTGTCGCGGATCGCCTGAGCGCGCTACTGTTCTGCCCGACGACTGCAGCGATGGACAATCTCAAGCAGGAAGGGCTGGCTGCACAGTCGGTGTTCACCGGCGATGTCATGTACGATGCATTCGTCATCTTCGGCGACATTGCCCAGCGGCACTGTGGCGACCTCGCATCGAAGTGGCGCAAAGGCGAATTCGCTCTCGCCACCATCCATCGTGCGGAGAATACCGACGATCCTCGCCGCCTTCAGGCGATCCTCGGAGCCCTGGAGACGATCGCCGAATCGGTCTGTCCTGTGGTACTTCCTCTTCACCCGCGAACGCGGAAAGTGTTGGACGCATCCGGCTGGCAGCCGCGCGCGATCACCGTCACTTCTCCACTTTCCTATTTCGAGATGCTTCTGCTCGAGGGACGAGCTCGAATCATCCTGACGGACTCCGGCGGCGTCCAGAAGGAAGCGTATTTCGCCGAAGTGCCGTGCGTTACGCTTCGCGACGAGACAGAGTGGGTCGAGACGCTCGAACACGGATGCAACGTGCTGGCAGGCGCAGACGCCGATCGCATCGTCGCGGCTGCGAGGAACGCATCCCACACCGGCCCTTGGACAGCGCTGTACGGTGACGGCAACTCCGGCGAGAAGATGGTCGATGCCCTTCGTAGATCCGTGTGATGACAAGGCCGGCGAGGCTGCTTCACATATTTCCGACATTTGGACCGGGCGGCACGGAGCTCCGCATGGCGTCGATCCTCAATGGGCTGGGTGACGCATTTACACACACCATCATCCCGCTGAATGGAAACCGCGGTGCTGCCGCGCGCCTCGATCCGCATGTTGCCGTTGAATTCTTGCGCGCGCCGTCGGGACGCGGAGGACTGCTCTACCCTGTCGCGCTGCGACGGATCGTGGTGTCCGCCAAACCCGATTTGCTGGTGACATACAACTGGGGGGCGATCGATGCGGTATTGGGATGCATGATCGCATCACCCTGTCCCATGGTTCATAACGAGTGCGGATTTGGTCCTGACGAGGCGACCAGTTTCAAGCAGCGTCGCGTATGGACCCGCGGGGTTGCTCTTCAACGCGTGTTCTGCACGATAGTGGTATCGCGCGTTCTCTATGATGTCGCGCGGTCGCGCTTCGGCCTGCCAGAAGACAAACTTCGATTCATTCAAACGGGAGTGGATACCGGCCGTTTCACTCCGGGACGTAATCCCGGCATGCGCCGCGAATGGGGCGCCGGCGACGAGACGGTCGTTTTCGGGTTTGCAGGAGGTTTGCGCGGCGAAAAAAATCTTTACCTGTTGCTCGAGGCGTTCCGCGAAGCGGCAATGCCGGTGGATGCGCGGCTCTTGCTGTTCGGCGATGGACCCGATCGCGCCGACCTTGAGCGGCTTGCGCAGCACCTGGGGATCCGCGAGCGCGTGCTCTTTGCCGGGCACGCCGCGGATATATCGCAGGTGATGCCATCATTCGATGTGTTCGTGATGTCCTCACGCACTGAACAGACACCCAACGCCCTCCTGGAAGCGATGGCGTGTGGTCTTCCGGTAATCGCCACCGACGTCGGCGACTGCTTGGCACTCGTCGGCGCCGCCGGGGCGCCGTTCATCGTCGATCCGAACGATCAGGTCGCGTACGCGGCAGCCATGCGGCGCCTGGCGGAAAACGCGGAGCTTCGTCAAACACTTGGGGCTGCGAATCGGAGCCGCGCGGTTGCCGCTTTCTCGAAGAGCCGCATGATTCAAGAGTACGGGGACGTTTACAACGCGGCGATCGCGCGTCGCTAGACGTCAGAACAGCCATGTCGAAGCCGGCAATCTTGATCATCACTCACGTGTTTCCCCCGGCTGGAGGCGTTCCAGTTCAGAGACCGTTGAGCTTTGCGAAGTACCTCCCGGAGTACGGGTACGAGGTTCACGTCTTGACCACCAGGAACGGCGCGGCTCCGGTGATGGACCCGAGCCTGCTTCGTCACGTCCCGGCCTCCGTCACGGTGCATCGCTCCTTTACGGCCGAGCCACCTTTCTTCCTGCGACAACTGGCGAGCCGCCTCGCTCCGTCCTCGCAACCCACAGCCGGAGTGCAGGGATCACAGGGGAGCGGCCGCGGCTTCAAATCAAGGCTGATGAACCAGGCCAGAAAAGTTCTCGCACCCGATCCAGAAGTGGCATGGGTACCGTTCGCGATCCGTAAGGCGAGCACAATCATCCGCCGTCATGGCATCGGCACTGTGCTGTTGACCGCACCGCCGTTCTCGATTTTCATGACCGGCAATGTACTGAAGAGACGCTTTCCTCATCTCAACATCGTTGCGGACTTCCGTGATGAGTGGTTGAACTTCTACCTGAAGACGTTTGATTTCGGCAGCAGCGGCATCCGGCAGCGCGCAGCCGCAATCGAAAGGCAGACCGTAGAATCGGCCAGCTTGATCCTGTCTGTGACGCCGTCCATCATCCAGGAAATCCGCGAACGATATCCGGAGCAGCCTGCCGGGAAGTTCGTGTATCTCCCGAACGGTTACGATCCCGACGCGTTCGCGACGTTCACGCCAACTCGGCACGGTACCGGACGAGTGGTGGTCACGTTCATCGGCACTGTGTACAGGGCCAGCTCGGCCAGGTATTTTCTGGATGCCGTGGATGCATTGCCGGCAGATATTCGTGCGCGTTTCGAGACGCGTTTCATCGGCCGCGTGGCGGACGACGAGAAAGCATTTCTCAGGAATAGAAAAAGCGACGTGAAAGTCCTCGGGTTTCTACCCCAGGCCGCCGCGTTTACACACATGCAGGAAACCGATTACCTGCTTGTCACGATGACCGACGCAGCCAGTCTGACCGGCAAGATTTTTGAGTACCTGGCGACGCGCAAGCCGATCCTTGCTTTCGCCAGAATTGGAGGAGAGATCGATAAGATTCTCGATCAGACGAAAGGCGGGTGGTGCGTTGATCCCGACGACCGCCACGGCGCACGTGAGTTATTGATCAATGCAGCAACCTGGGCCTCGCAGCCGGACGGGTGGTTTCAACCAGTGTTAGAGGCCATCAAGGCCTTTGAACGTCCGGCTCAGACTGCTAAGCTGGCAGAATTGATGCAACGCCAGCATAGGTAGGTTACCCGTAGACTGATGGACCTGGCCGCGTACCGGCAGAGCGAAAACGAACGCCGAAGACTCGAAGACCTCTTGCGCCTTTTGCCGAACACCGGAGGCGCCATTCTTGAAATCGGTCCGCGGGATGGATACCACTCTGGCATTCTCAAGAGCCGCTTTGCCTCGGTGATCGGCGTCGACCTTGACCCTCCAAAGCTCTCACTTCCTGGAGTGCAGATGACGAAGGCGAGCGTGACTGCGCTCCCATTCAAGAGCGGCATTTTTTCCTGCGTCCTCTGTGCAGAAGTGCTCGAGCACGTGCAGGATCTCGAGAGCGCTGCGGCCGAAATCACCCGCGTCACCTGTGGGGTCGTCGTCATAGGCGTTCCGTTTCGCCAGGACATTCGCGTGGGCAAGCTCACGTGCAGTCGATGCGGAAGGGTGAATCCGCCGTATGGCCACATAAATACGTTCGATGAACAGAAGCTGAAGAGCTTGTTTCATCGACTCGAGCTTGTCGAATGCAGCTTCGTTGGCAAGGTAACGCGTCGAACCAATCCGCTTTCAAGCTGGCTCATGACAAAAGCCGGCAACCCTTGGGCAGCATACAACCAGGAGGAACCCTGCATTTTTTGTGGCTCGCATTTTGAAGGCTCGCCATCCGAAACGATCAAGAGCCGCGCATGCGCTTCCTTGGCTTACCGCCTGGATCGCGTGCAGCAGGTTTTCTTACAACCTTCAGCGGCTTGGATTCATGCGCTATTTCGCAAGCCCGCGTAGGCAACGCTGCGGGATTTTCCCAACATGACGCTCCTGCAACTTTGTTTCCGCTTTTACAACTCGGCGGCGAACGTGCTGACGCCCGGACTTCGCAGTACCCAGTACGATTACCTGGATCTCGTTCGAGAGGTGGTGCCGGGAAATAGCTGGCTCGACATCGGCTGCGGTCACCAGGTCGTTCCGAACTGGATGCGTAACGCTGCCGACACGAGCCGTCAACTCGTTCAGAGCGCGAGGTGGGCGGGAGGCGTAGACATCAGTCATGACGCACTCGTGCAGCACCAGCATTTTCGCAATCGGGTCGTTTCTGACGGCTATCACCTGCCATTTGCGGACAACTCGTTCGACATAATTACCGCCAACATGGTGATCGAACACGTCGGCCAGCCGGCTGACTTCCTCAAAGAGGTTCGGCGTGTGCTTCGCTCTGACGGTCGGCTCGCCTTTCATACGACAAATTACTGGAATTACTTAATGTTGGTGGCGAGCGCCATGCCGGGCGCGCTTCGAAAACGATTGACGAGCCTTCTGGAAGGCCGCGCGGAGAGCGACATTTTTCCTACGTTTTACCGGCTGAACACGCCAGCAGCGATTCGCGATGCGGCCAGTCGCAACGGCTACGAGCTCGAAACGATCAAAATCCTCAATTCATCGGCAGTGACGGTGCGACTCGGGCCGTTGGTACTTCTGGAACTTCTCGCCATCCGACTGCTGAGTGCGAACTGGGCAGAAAACTTTCGGAGCAACATCATCGTCGTTCTTAGAAAAACAGACGAGAAACTGGCGTAACGAGCGGAGCGCCTCCGCGATATCCTACCGAACGATCCGCAAAGCGGCAGGCGGTTGTGGTCGTGCTTCCTTTATTACCGCCGGCGCCAATGCGAACGCCGGTCCAATAGTCAGCGACATCGTGTTCAGAGCATTGGGCATACCCGGCTGGGCCATCAAGAGGTCATAGGCCGCCCGGGCATTGTTTGCGCCGGTCTCGAGTCCGATCAGGGCCGAGAGGCGAATCTCCGGGCTGCGACTCCCACTTATCGGGTCGAGCTGCGCTGTGGCCCATCCTTGCGGCTGGTTCGTGGAGTTGTACTTCCATTGCTCTGCCAGCGAGGTGAACGGCGTGCCATCGGCGCGTTTGTTCCACAACTGATAGGGACAGCAGTTCCCAAGAGGCCACTCGCCCGGGTTCATCAGACGCGCAATCTGATACGCAACAATGCGGTCGCGGAGATCGGTCCCGCCGTTCGTCGCAGTGAACCCGTTTCTGGCCGCGTGATGAAGAGCAAGCGCAAGGTAGGTCTGCATCCAGGGCTGGATGGAATTACCCTGGTTGATGGGACGCGACTGCAATATGGGATCGCCGGTATACGTGACGCTGTGATTTTGCAGATTGTCGAGATTGTTCTGAAGGATCGCTGTAAAGTGCGCCTTGTGAGGGTCGTTATCAGGAAGATAGCCTGCCGCATCCGTCAAATCGCGAATGGTCCACGCCAGCGCGCGAGTCTGGATGCTCGATTTCAAGTCGAGTAATCCTCTCGAGCCTTCCCGGTTTCCGCCCCAAGAAATGATGCAGTATTCAGCCCAGAATTTCAGTTCGTCGGCATAGTACCGGTCGCCGGTCAAAAGATAAGGAATGAAGACCACTGACGGCTGATGAGCCGCGGAGCGCTCCGCGAAATAGCCATTCTGCAGCGTCGGACATGCGAGGTTACTGTTGCCAAGAGGCCCGGTGGTTCCGTTTCCCGGGCAAGAGTCATAAAAGAAACCCGGAAAACGATCGATGTCGATCATCGAGTTGTCTGCGACGTTTGTTACATGAATTTTTCTGGAACCGCTTAAATCGCCATACCTCAGCACTTGTTGCCGGAATGCCTGTGTCTTGTGAACGAGATACTGCGCGGTGACCATCGGACGAAACCCGAGTTCCTCGCGGCCACCAGTGCCCTGCATGTCGATCGTAAAGTTGCCTATGCCCAGAATGTCCCACCGGTAGCCGACAAACGGCCGGATGTAACCGTCCTGGCCTCCGGTATACGCTGCAGTGCCAATGCCGGTTAGATACGGAAAAGTCGCCTTTGACTCATATAGCGGTTGAAAATCAGGGATTATCTCCGCCTCGACCAACCCATTGGCAGCGAACGTTTTTCGCCACCGCGCATGCAATGGATGGAGGAAAGAAACCAACTCCCAACTCACATCCGTCAGGGCCGCGGGGAAGTACCGATCGAGGTAGATTGTATTTCCGGTCGGTACCCCCTTAATGCGTCGGTAGTGTCCGGCGTATGTGCCGCTGGTGATCCGTATGTACTTTCCCGCATCGTCTGAATTGAGTCCGTCGCTCGGGAGTCTGATCGGGCCATCCACGTCAAGACCATGTCCAGGCGTCGTTAGTGTGTAGCTCGCTGCCGGAGCCGACAA
>JGI10216J12902_100257185_pt1 | contig 10857 bp, 10 predicted proteins | sample KanNatreferecore_FD_12902 | JGI IMG/M metagenome (IMG submission 12902)
CTGGAGCCGTCGGAGAACATGTTTTATTCATTGCAGAGCAAGTTCGACGTCGCCAGCTGTTCGTCGGCGCTGCGCAACCTTGCGATAGAGCTGACCAAGATGGCAAACGACATACGCCTGATGGCGTCCGGCCCCACTGCCGGCCTGGCTGAAGTGCTGATACCTGCCGTGCACGCGGGGTCGTCGATAATGCCGGGCAAGGTCAACCCGTCGCTTGCAGAGTGCCTCAACATGGTCTGCTTCAACGTCATGGGCAACGACGTGTCAGTCGCTATGGCTGCGCAGGCCGGCCAGTTTGAGCTTAACGTCATGCTCCCGGGAATGCTAAAGTGCGTGCTCGACTCGACTGACATGCTAAAGAATTTCCTGCCGATATTTGCTGCAAACATGGTAGACGGGCTAAAGGCAAACAAGGACCGGCTAGAGTCGTACGTCGAAAAGAGCCCCGTCCTGGTCACGCTCCTGAATCCCTACATCGGCTACCTGAAGGCGGCCGAGATCTATAAAGAGTCGCTAAAGACCGGCAAGAGCATCAGGGAGCTCGTGCTGGAGAAAAAGCTGATGACAAAGGCAGAGCTTGACAAGGCGCTGTCAAAGGAAAGCATCCTGGGCTCCGGCTAGGCCTGCAGCTTTTTCATTTTTATTTTTCTTAATTCCATAACCGCTGTAACTATCAAAGCAGCCTGCAGGATATATCCACCAGTTATCAGGACGACCGCGTTGAACGGCTTTGAAAACGTGGTCATTATCTCTACGTGTGGAGGCGCAAGCGAATTGCCGATGATGACAATCACGGCAAGCGGTATGCACGCGTACAGATGCTTCCTGTAGCCCAGAAACGTCAGCACCGCAAGCGTAATGAAGGCGATTTCAATTGCAATTGCCCTTTCAAGAAACATCGGGTTCCCTGTCGGGATCGCGATCGCCCCTACTAGGCTGATTGCGACAAGCACGTACGCAACGGCAGGACGCGCCTTCAATAGAACAAAAATCACGTTTTCGCAATTAAAGCCTTTCATGCGTCGTTTAGTTTAATACCACAATGGCACCATTTCTACAACATGAAAGTTGCGCGCATATTAAAGACCAATGAGCCATTAAAGGTGGAAAATATCGATACTCCAAAGCCAAAGGGCGACCAGGTCCTTGTAAAAGTTGAAAGCGCAGGCGTCTGCCACAGCGACCTGCATTTGTGGGAAGGCGGATATGCCGGCCCGCGGGGTGTTTTCATGAAGGTCGAAGACCGCGGCGTGAAATTCCCGCTGACGCCCGGCCACGAGATCGCCGGCTCGATAGCCGATCTGGGCGAATCTGTAAAAGGATTTCAAAAGGGCGAGCGAGTGCTCGTCTATCCGTGGATAGGTGAAGGCTCGTGCCCCGCGTGCAGGGCCGGCGAGGAGAACGTCTGCGACGCGCCCCAGTCGCTTGGCGTCTACCAGGACGGCGGCTATGGCGAGTACGCGCTCGTGCCGAATTTCAAGTATCTTGTAAAGCTGGGCGACTTTGACCCCAATGCCGCGGCATCGCTGGCCTGCTCCGGCCTGACGGCCTATACGGCGGTGAAAAAGGCGGCTGTCAAGGACGGCGAAACCCTGGTCATCGTGGGCGCCGGCGGCCTGGGGCTTATGGCAGTCCAGATAGCCAAGGCGATAACCGGAGCCCGGGTGGCGGTGGTGGACATTGGGGAAAAGAACCTGGAGGAGGCTAAAAAGCTGGGAGCAGACCACACCATAAACTCGGGCTCTGCCGATCCCGTGCAGGCGGTAAAGGACCTTACCAAGGGCCTCGGCGCAGAAGCGGTGATAGACTTTGTCAACAATACAAAGACGGCGCCAAACACTTTCAACATGCTGAGAAAGCGCGGCAAGATGATAATGGTTGGGCTTTTCGGTGGCTCGATGGAGCTTAACCTGCCGCTTGTGCCCCTGCGCGCATTCACGCTGACAGGCGCCTACACCGGCAAGTACGCAGACCTTGTCGAGCTGGTCGAGCTGGCCAAGAAGGGCAAGGTGCAGTCGATAGTGTCGCGCAAGTTCACATTCGATGAGGCGAACATGGCGCTTGAAGAGCTGAAGGCGCGAAAAATAGTCGGCAGGGCTGTAATCATCCCCTGATTTTTTACTCGGGAGCGGACAGGGTACACCTTTCAGCAATAATCCTGGCGCTGCTGCTAGCCGTTGCGTTATTTGTTGACTTTGCGTATGCTCTAAGCGTCGGTCCATCTTTCCGCTTTCGCAATGCCTTTCACGATATGAGCAATAATGTCACGTCGACCGCTCGCCCTGTCAGCAATTGCTCATATCTTCTACTATCTATGGCGAAGTTGACAGAAGTGTCGAATATCTGGCAATAGTTGAGGTAAGGGATTCTAAAGGGGTAACTGCGCATTTGTCTTGGCAAAGCAACAAGCTGGAGCCCTCTGGATCCAACAAAATAGAATTCTCCTGGGTACCAGGCAACAATGGCACCTATTACATTAGATCTTTTGCCGTTACCGATCTGTCAGGTCCGCAAGTTCTGTCACAAGTCCATGAATCTAGGCTGCTAACCTTGCGCTAGCTATTCCACCAGCAGCCTGCTTGTAATGTCCTTTACGACTACCGATTTTATGTTCACGAACTCCTTTATGCCAAACTCTGACAGCTCGCGTCCGATGCCCGATTTTTTTACGCCGCCAAACGGCAGGCGCGGGTCGGACTTGACCATCTCGTTCACGGACACCATGCCCGACTCGATCTGGCGGGCTAGCTTAATCCCGCGCTCGATGTTGTTGGTCCAGATGCTGGCGCCGAGGCCAAACTCGGAATTGTTGGCCTCCATTATCGCCTGCTCCTCGTTTTCAACCACGATTATTGGCGCTGCCGGCCCAAACACCTCCTCCCTTACCATCTCCATATCGTGACTCACGTTTGATACGATGGTCGGCTCGTAAAAGTAGCCGTCGCGGTTCACTTGTCTGCCACCCGTCAGGACCTTGCCTCCTTTTGCCCGGGCATCGTCGACCTGCCTTGCCAGTGCCTGCCTCTGGCTGTCGCGCACCAGCGGCCCGACCGTCGTCTTGGAGTCAAGCGGGTCGCCCACCACCTCCGCCTGCGCGTTTTCCACAAACATCTTTGTGAACTTGTCCGCGACCTCCCTTACCACAATGAACCTCTTTGCCGAGATGCAGCTCTGGCCGGTGTTCAGGAGCCTTGACTGCGTCGCCATGTACGCGGTCTGGCCCAGATCCGCGTCTTCAAGCACGATAAACGGGTCGCTGCCGCCCAGTTCCAACACAAATTTTTTCAGATCCTTTGACGCCAGCTCGGCGACGCGCTTGCCTGTGTTCAAACTTCCAGTTACGGACACGGCGTCAATGTCTGCCTGCACCAGCGCCTCGCCGGCGCGGTAGTCGCCTATCACTACCTGGAACGTGTTTTCTGGAAAGCCAGCGTCGTCAAACGCCTGCTTTAGCTTGAGCGACGTCCCAAGGCAGACGCTCGAGTGTTTCAGCACGCCCACGTTGCCCGCCGTCAGCGCTGGGACCGCGAACCTCATCACCTGCCAGAATGGAAAGTTCCACGGCATGATGGACGCGACCACGCCCAGCGGCTCAAATGATACGAAACTTTTGCGGAACTCGGTCGGGATTATCTGGTCGCGCAAAAATACCTCTGCGTGCTCCGCATAATAGTCGCAGACCCACGCGCACTTTTCAATTTCCGCAAGCGACTGCTTGATAGGCTTGCCCATCTCCTCAGTGACTGTCATGCCATAATCTTCGCGGTTTTTCCTCATAACGCGGCCGAGCCTGCGCATGAGTTCTGCCCGCTCTGCCAGGTCGGTTTTTTTCCACTTCGCAAAAGCCTCCCTCGCCGTCTTGACCTTGCGGTTCACCTGCTCTGCGGTTTCATTATCATAACTTGCGATGGCCTTGCCGGTAGCAGGGTTAACTGTCTGGATCTGAGATGACATGTCAATAATTGGTATTGCATACTAAAAAGAGTGTGTATCCCGCCGGCAGGATTTACTCCAGAACAGCGAAAGCCATCCTGATTGAGCCTGCGACTCTTCGGTTACTGCTACCTGTACGCCCGATAGGCTGTTACACGCGGTCAGCAAACAAGTTGCCGACATCTACAGCCGAAAGCTCTACCAGGCTGAGCTACAGCGGGACAAAAACGTTGACGGCGAGAATGCTATATATTCTAATCTTACAGGAGCGGCGCGACGTCGAGCGCGAAATACGATATTATCCTGTCGGCGCCGGCCCTCCTCATCGAGGCAAGCGACAGCGCCTTCCACTCTTCTTCATCTATCCACCCACGCATGCCTGCCGCTTTTATCATGGCGTACTCGCCTGAAACGTTCTGTACCGCCACCGGGACTCGGAACTGCTCCTTTGCCCGCTTGACAAGGTCCAGGTACGCCATGCCCGGCTTGACCATCACCATGTCGGCGCCCTCTGCAATGTCCAAAGCCATCTCCCTCATCGCCTGCCTGGGAGTGGCGTACGACACCTGGTACGACGCTTTGTCTATCTTGCCCTTTTTTGCAAACGCGGCCGACCTGAAAGGCGCATAGAGCGACGACGCGTGCTTTGCGGAATACGAAAGTATCCTTGCCCTGCTGCCTACCGCCTCGCGTATCGCCTTGACCTGGCCGTCCATCATTGCAGAAGGCGCGACGACGTCTGCCCCGGCGTCGACGTGGCTTCTTGCTATCTGCGCGAGCACCCTGACAGTCGGGTCGTTTTCCACCTTTCCTGCACGCAAGAGCCCGCAGTGCCCCGACAGGTTGTACTGGCAGACGCAGACATCTGTGATGACGTTAATTGACCTTCCGAAAGCCGATTTTATCTCCAGGACTGCCCGCTGCACGACGCCGTTGCTGTCGCCTGCAGCCGAGCCCTGCGCATCCCTGCTCCGGGGTATGCCAAAAATGATGACTGACTTTATCCCCGCGTCATCTATCCGCTGCAGATGGGACGCCACGGCGCCGAGGGGCACCGCCGCCATGCCCGGCATCGCGCCCATGCCCTCCGGCGTTTTTTCTGATACAAACACGGGGCAGATGAGGTGCTCCATGCGCAGTCCAGCCGTCGCCAACATCTCGCTGTGCACCTGCTGCAGTGCCATATACCATATGCTGCAACTGCTGGCGCATATGAATATGTTATCTCTCTCCAAAAGATTGATAAAATCTCCAAGCAAATCGTAGCCTGAATGCGCAAAGTAACGGTCGGCATCCCTGCATATAACGAGGAGAAAAATATCGCCAACCTGCTGAAATCGATAGAAGGCCAGGCCGGCGGCCTCGTGCACGAGGTGATAATTTCTGACGACTCCTCCGACGGGACGCCCGAGGCCGTACGCAAGTTTTCCAGTCAAACGCGCCTTGACGTCGTGCACCTGCACCACAAAAAAAGGAGGGGTGCGGCGGCTGCGTGGAACGAGATCTTTATGCGCGCTTCAGGCGACGTAATAGTGCTCTATGATGCCGACACCGTGCCGGCTCTCGACTGCACCGCCCGGCTGGTCGCTTCCCTTGGCGACGCGAGCCTGTGCGCCTCAAACTCCCAGCCCGTCCCTGCGAAAGGCATAGCCGGCAGGGCGTCCGCGTTCATCTCTAGCTGGCTCCAGTCTATGAGGCAGGCGGGGCTCTCTAAATACACTGCCATGGGCAGGGGCCTTTCAATCGACGCGCTGGCGGCAAAAAAAATAGCCGTGCCTAACGACATCATTGCCATCGACCTCTACCTGCAGTGCAAGGTCCTGGAGATGGGTCTTGGCGTGAAATACGACAACGAGGCGATAGTGTATTTCCAGCCGGCGGCAAGCATGGAGGACCTTGCGTCGCAGGTGATAAGGGCGGTCAACGGCCACTGCCAGCTGCGCGAGTACGTCGCAAGGATGGGTATGAATCTGCCCCTCTCCGTCCTGCTGAACAGGACCGCGAGGGCCATGGTGTCAGACCCCCTGGGGGCGGCGTCGACTGCGATAGGGTACGCCAAGATACCGTACTACAAGCGGAGGCTGGCAGGCACAAACTCGGCCTTGTGGCACACCGCCACGAGTTCAAAGTCAATCGACCTGCGCGTTCCAGACGGTTCCATGTCGCACACCTTTTTATGACAGCGACCGTATCCAGTCGGCAGAGTGTGGGATGGAGGGCCAAAAAAAGCAGGAAACGGTCGTCAACAACGGCCTGGCCTGGACGAACATGCAGAGGCCCGCCTATGCCGACCTCGCCGAGGTCAGCCGAAGCCACCCGTCGTTCCACAAGCTCAACTTTGAAGACTCGCTGTCCAAGATCCAGATACCCAAGATAGACCGCTATGAGGATCACTTGTTTGTCGTTCTCCACTTTCCAACGCCGGACAAAGAGCGCGGGTTCGTGTTCTCCCAGCTGTCTATGTTCATCGGCTCTGACTACCTCATCACCGTGCACCAGGGCGAGCTCAAGCCTATAGAAGAGCTCTTCAACATGTGCAAGGCAGACGAAAAGATGCGCCAGACCATAATGGGCAGGTCATCCGGCTACCTCATGCACAAGATAATCGACACGCTGGTCGACGACCTGCTGCACCTCCTGATGAAGGTGGTGGGCAACATCGACGACGTGGAGGACCTCGTGTTTGACGAGCGGATATCCGTGTCGCGCCAGATAGCGCTCCTGCGCCGCGAGATAACGACCCTGAGGCGCATCGTCATCCACCTGAAACGCACAGTGGTGGAGCTGACCCGGGACGTCCAGCGCTTTTCAAAGGAGGACCTCGGCCTGTATTTCAAGGACGTTCAGGACCACGTGGACAAGGTGCACGAGGCCCTCGAAGAGGCCAAGGAGACTGTCGAAATCTACAAGGACACGGACTTTGTGCTCAGCTCTGAAAAAACCAACAAGATACTCGCAGTCCTCACGATAATATTCACGCTGTCAATCCCGGTCACCGTGGTGAGCACCTTTTACGGCATGAACGTCATTCTGCCTGGCGGCATAGAGACGGGGCCATGGAACCAGCTAGGGCCGTACACGACGCTTATCTTTGTCATCCTGGTCTCGGCGGTGCCTGCGGGGTTGATGTTCATCTACTTTTACCGGCTCGGGTGGCTCGAAGCCCACAGATAATTATTACTTTTTTTCCCAAAAATAGAGTAATTTCATTACTAAAAGCTCGGCACTGCAAGATTTCCTGATTGGATGAGCAAATAGTATATATTCTGCCAATAGCTGATTGATGAAGGGTTGGCGGGCAAAGGAGATATCGCGGGTTACGTGTGTACCCCGCATGGCAGGCAGTCTGCCCTGTTTGACGGGTGGAAAAAAGCAGCCAACATCGTCGACATGTATTTCGTCACCGCCACTTTCTCTGACGAGAGCGTCCCCTACTTTCCAAACAAGGCCAACAACTATGTCCTGGCGTCCTTCAGGGAGATGCCCAGCGTGCTTGGCGACATCAAGAGCTATGGAATGGACCGGCTCGCCTTCATGTTCAGCTTTAACGGCCCGCTGTTTGAGCGCGCCGGCGAGAAACTAAACTACGTCTCATTGTATTTCACGAAGTACAGCAACGGCGACCCAGCGATAGGCGACCTTGCAAACGTGATCGCACGGCGCGACCGGGTAAAGAAGGCGAGCCTTGCCGAGATGCAGCTGGTAGCGGCAGAGCAGCCGCGCTTTACGTTCCCGTACGCCAAGAACCTTGTCATCCTGGAAGTGGAAGGGTCGGAGACGCACCAGACGGACCAGAAATATTGCGAGAGGACGCGGCGCGACGTAGCGAGAAAGGGCATCATGCTCAACAACCTCGTCAGCTTCTCGATACTTGAGAAGCTAAAGTAGTGCACAATGCGACTGTATTTTGCCATGTAACGAGCACCCACAAGGGCTAAAAGCGAACAGCGTTAAGATATTGCATGAACATCCTCCAAGCCAAGAGCATCGACGAGCTTGTATGGGCTTGCCGGGAAGAAACGGACATGGATAGGAAGGTAGCGCTGTACCATCAGATCCGCGAGGCACTGTCGTTTCCGCCAGAGCTGGCCGCGCCTTCCATGATGACTGACGATTTTATAGACTCTGCCCTTGACAACGTCTAGGATAATTGCCGGACGAATGTTCCCTGGCAATTGCATCCAAGGCAAACGTTAAATATGCAGGCTCTAGCTATTTTTTTTGAATTAAATAATGAGCAAGCCGATGGAACTTGGTGCTCTCAAAGTCGGTTCGTACATCATCGTCGACAACGAGCCATGCAGGATCGTCTCGTACGACCACAGCAAGCCTGGCAAGCACGGCTCTGCTAAGGCGAGGATAAACGCGGTGGGCGTCTTTGACGGCAGCACGCACCCGTTTGTAGGCCCTGTATCCTCCAGGGTGGATGTCCCGCTAATTGACAAGCGCAACGGGCAGATTATCTCAAAGAACGGCGACGTTCTCCAGATCATGGACCTTGAAACCTTTGAGGTGTTCGAGACCTCTTCCGTGGAAGACGAGATAAGGGACAAGCTGGCAGACAACCCAAACGGCCAGGAGATCGAGTACTGGAAGGTGCTCGAGCGCATAAAAATAGTCCGCCTGAAGGGCTGACCCGACCCTTTTCCCTTTTTCGTTAGGTTCATACACTGTGGCTAGTGCTATTGCCGGTGGATGCTGATGACGTGAAGGAAGAGCCGTCTGACATCTTTGTGATGAAGATTATGAGTACTGAGGCATCCGACCTATCTCTACGTCCTTTTCGTTGACCGCGGGTTGACAATCGCGTCCAGCGCGTTGCCGACGAGTGCAAACGCAAGGCCGGTTACAGCTATCATTATCCCCGGCGGGATTATCCACCACCACAGCCCGCGGACGGCGGCGCCGGAAGAGTTGGCGTCGTGCAGCATCTGGCCCCACGTCGGGACCGACGGGTCGCCAAGGCCGAGAAAAGAGAGCGCTGCCTCGCCAAGGATTGCGCCCGGCACCGCTATTGCAATGCTTGCAAACGTCAGAGGCAACAGCTGCGGGATGATGTGCCGGAAAATTATTTTCGTGTCCGACTGGCCCATCAGTTTTGCAGCCTCTACGTACTGCAGGTTCTTTATCTGGAGCGCAAGGCTTCTGCTTATCTTTGCCATGCCGACCCAGCCAAAGATGACAAGAAAGCCGGTTATCAAAAATATGCTCCTGCCGACCGTTACTGAAAGTATTACAAGCAGCGGGAGCGTCGGCAGCGAGTAAAAGATGTCGTTTATGCGCATTAGCCCCTCGTCTGTCCTGCGGCCCTTGTAGCCGGCCGCGACGCCGTAGACGAGGCCAATCAATATAGACGCTATCGATACCGTGAGTCCGATAAAGAGGGCCACCGGCGCCGCCCATAGTATGCCGGAAGCAAGGTCGCGGCGCAGCTCGTCTGTGCCCATCAGGCCGTAGACCCTGCCACCCAGTATTATCCCGGAATCAGTCACCGAGTCGCCCTGCTCAAAGAGGTAGAATGTCTCCTTGAATACGTACGTCCCCCTCAGCACCTTATTTTCGCTTGCATCTGAAAAGATCATTGCCTCCGCCCTGCCCGGGTCACGGGGATATGAAAACTCCTCCGTATAATCGCGCAGCGACTCTGCTATCGCGCTGTCGGTTGAAAACACTCTTGACGAAAAATCGTTGTCCTGGCCTTGCTGCGCCGGCGGCAGCGAACCGAAGTACACCTGGAAAGTCCTGCCGTCCGGCCGCTCGACGTCTACCTGCAGCGCCGGCTGCGTTTCTCCATACCTGGCAGAGTAGAGGAACATAAAGTCGCTGGGGTATGCGTCAAAATTGACATCGATGGAATACGAATGGGTGACGGTCCTGACGCCGTCCTCAGACGACTCTGAGACCTGCGCGTCGCCGGCGTGCATGATGATGTGCTCTGGCAGCGCCGCGCCGAACAGGTTTGTCCACGCCGGCGCCGCCGACTTGGGCTGGTCTATCCAGAAATTGGCGTTGTTCCACTGCCGGAATGACTCAAGCGGTATGGCGACGACAGAGTAAACAGTCATCAAAAGAAGGCCGGCCAGTATGGCCGCGCCGAGAAGCCCGCTCTTTGACCTGCGGAACTCTCTGGCTATCTCTGACCCCGACAGGGCAACGGCGGCACTCATGTCACTTTTACCCTCGGGTCAAAGTACGCGTAAATGATGTCTGTCAAAAAGACGGTAATGACGAAAATGCCGGTGGAAACATAGGTCAGGCCGATTATGACTGGGATGTCGAGCATCCCTATCGCCTGGTAATACAGCTGCCCCATTCCAGGCCAGTCAAAGACCGCCTCGACGGTTATCGCGCCGCCAAACGAGCCTGCAAGCGACAGCGCAACCACCGTGACGATGGGAGGAGCGGCGTTTTTCAGCGCGTGCGAATACAGGATCTTTTTCTCCGAGATGCCGGCGGCCCTTTTTGCAGCGATATAGTCCTCCCCGAGCACGCCTACGACAAAATACCTGACGATGTACGCCCACGAGCCAAACCCTACCAGCACCAGAGTTATCAGGGGCAAGAGCATGTGGTAGAGGAGGTCGCCGATGTAGGCAGGATCGTCCGGCGCCGTCAAGGGCGTCGCCCTTGCGGGAAATATGTGGTACGCAAACGCAAACGCAAAGATCATGAGCATGCCGACCCACCACGTCGGAAAGCTGCCGCTGAAAACAGCGAACGCCGAGTTGAGCCTGTCGAGGACAGAGCCGGACCTGTTCGCCACGTACGCGCCCAGGTACAGCCCGATGACGGTGATGACGAGCGTGGACGTCGTAAACAGCAAAACAGTCTTTGGCATCTTTTCCAATATGATGTCGCGGACGTTTGACGAGCCTCCGTCGCTTGTGATAAAGTTGGACCTGCCAAGGTCGAGGGCCATCACGC
>JGI10216J12902_100527864_pt1 | contig 10856 bp, 20 predicted proteins | sample KanNatreferecore_FD_12902 | JGI IMG/M metagenome (IMG submission 12902)
CAGCTTGCTCTCGGGCAAGTGGCTACCAGGGCCGTCGGCCCTTCCCCATTCGTTAATTCTGGGAGAGGGGACACAACGCGTGCCTAAGCGCCGACAGTCTGATGATGCACCGGAGATAGTGAAGAAAACGGACCCGCGGCGTGAGTGGGATCGGGGAACAGAGCTCATGTCTATATTTGCGATGTCAGGGTTTCTTGAATCTCGTGACGACACGGGCAAGTGGCGTCGTGAGAGGCCGCAGTCGTTGATGTTGGTCGGGGACCCAGCGTCAGGTAAGACGGAGCTTATCGAACGATTCAATGCGAACACATGGCTAGCATATCGATCAGATATTACCAGACGAGGCCTCGATCCAATCCTTGATGACGCGATACACAATCGGGCGACACATCTCGTGATGACGGAGTTTCAGACAGTCTTCCTGCGTAAGATGTCGGTCGCAGGCAACTGCCTCACTAGTCTCGGCCAAGCGATGGAAGAGGGGATCGGGGTAGAGGACATCGGGGGCCGGCAACGGGATTATCAAGGCGCCCGTATCGGCCTCATCGCGGGTTTGACGAATGGCAGCCTTGAGGAGCGGCGGCGTTATCTCCGTGATCTGGGGATGCTGTCACGCGCGGCAGTGCTCTTTTGGGCACCACCAGACTCCGAGATCAAGGAGATTATGAATAAGATCGATAAGGGCGACCGTCGAGACTTGGAGAAGATCAAACTCGCTCGGCCTGATAAGCCTGTACGTGTAGTACTGCCGCCACCACTCGCAGGGCTTCTGAGTCGTTTCGCATGGGAGATGTTGCGAGGGCAGGGGATGCGACTACAGCGGCGCCTGCACGTTCTCACGATGACGTGTGCGATGATGGCCGGTCGTGACATCGTGAAGTCTGATGATGTCGAGCAGGTCATGCGATTTCAAGACTACTGGCGGAAAGCGGTGCATCAGTGAGCCGACCGAAGAAGCGTCCGAAGGTCTGCACGTTCTGTCCGTCCGTGCGTCTTGTCGAACACGCAGACAGGGAGCTCGTCTGCCCGAAGTGTGGTGTCATCTACCGTGTGCCTCGAAAGGTGGTGCGGAAATGAAATTGATCGGGATGGAGCTGAGGGTCGGCGTCGGCAACGGCTACCAAGTGCTCGAGGCGAAACTCGTGCCCGTCGAGATAGTCATACCGACTGAGCCATTCGGACATTCTGGCCCGGAGGCGGAAGTTACGTTTCACTGCGACCAGGGTGATGTGACGACGCCACGGATTCAGTTGCCGTACAGTCGCTCCTATGACCCGGATCAGCAGAAGTTGACAGGACTCGGCCAGATGCATGATTGGCTCCGTCGATACCTCGAGCAGGTCCGCCTGTGATCCCGGCCAGAGTGTATGTCGCAGCCAGCTGGCGGACGCCGTCGCAGCCTCTCGTCGTACAAGCGATCCGCGAAGCAGGTCTAACAGTCTATGACTTTCGCAATCCACCGAGCAGGGCAGGGTTCGGCTGGGAGCAAATCAACGGCGGGTGGAAGTCGTGGACCCCGAAGGAGTATATCAGTGCGTTGCAGCATCCACTCGCAGTGGCTGGCTATGATTCAGACATCACTGCGTTGCAGCAGTGCTACGCTTGTGTGCTGGTGCAGCCGTCAGGGAGAAGTGCGGCACTCGAGCTGGGCTATGCAGCAGGTATGGGTAAGCGGTGTGCTGTCCTGTTGGCGTCGGGGCAGGAACCAGAACTCATGCTCAAGTGCGCTGAGTATATGAGTGATAGTCTACCTGAAATCGTGTCGTGGCTAACTAACTTGCGCGGCATATGAAGTTCCGGTCGATCACGGGTAAGACGAAAGGGCGTTTCGTTACTGAGAAGCGCTGGAAGCAGGAACGGGAGATCATCGAGCGGCGGATCAATAAGCTCGGTCAAGAGATGCGCAAAGCGATTCGCGCGAGAGACGCGGCTCGGTCTCAAACCGTAAAGAAAAAGTGGCAGAAGGTCATCGATCGTGATATGCCGAAGCAACGGGCAGAGCTCCAGCTACGGGGCCGTTTGGAGAGGCAAGGACAGGGTATTCCGAAGGGGCGTCGCGTAGAGGTCTCCCTGCGGTTTCGGGAGACAGCAGGCTGGCATAGGAACCGAGCACGTAACCGGCTCCGGATGCTCAAGGTTAGTGTCGATGTCAAGAAGCGTGGTATCACGCGGGCGCAGATCGAGCGAGCAGTTGAGGACGCGATGCGGTCTGGGCGCAAAACGAAGGGGATCACCCTGCGGCTTGCGGATTGGGGCGCGTCGCGGAAGGTGCAGGGGAAGATTGAAACGACCAGCGGTCGGCTGGTGTCACGGAAGGGGCTATCGCTCGCGGAGCAGCTGAAACCGTTTGCAGGCCTGCTCCGGAAGGATGCTGTCAAGGCACGCGAGGTGAAAGATGCTAGCGCGAAACGTGCGCGTCGAGCTGGTGCGAAAGGTGCCCGCAGACGCCGTACTCGTTGATCTAGATGATGGCATATACGCGACGACACTAAAGTTCATCCGAACGTATCTGCGCGACGCTGGTTATCGGGTGCTGTCGATGCAAGTGCTCAACTCCAGGCGGAATACACACCTCGTGATCCGCTTGAAGCCAGCGCCGCGGTCCTTGCTGGAGAAGATCGCGCTACAGCTATTGTGTGGTAGCGACAGGGCGAGAGAAGCGAACAATATCCGGCGCGCGCGGACTCTGCGGCGTATGCCGGGCTGGGCACGTAAGACGGCGAACGTGCTCTACGAGAAGTGAGGCGCCGTCAACCTACTGGAGGGGCACTTGAAGATTTCCGAGCAGGAAAGGACAGCTGGCAAGCCGCAGCTGACTCCTGAGCGCGTAGGTGGCGCGGAAGTGTTCGTTGGCACTGTGAAAGGTGTCGCGAAGCAGTACTCGAAGCAGAAGGGGGATGATCAGTACGTCGTCGAGTTCGAGGAAGTAGACGACGCGGTGTTCCGGCTCAATGTCACGAATCTGAACCTGCTCTGTGACGAGCTCGGGGATGACACCGACAAGTGGATCGGGCAGAAGGTGCCGCTCGTCAAGACTCGCGAGACGGTGCGCAACAAGCCCGGTACGACATTCGTCGTGTACCAAGTGGCGCCGCGTGCAGACTGGCGCGAGCTGCTCGGGGATGCCCCACGGCGGAAGGGTAAGCGGTAGAATGGGAAAGAAGGCGAAGGGGTCTGCCAGGCTGCCGAAGCAAGTACGTCGGTCACGGGATAAGTCACCCTGCAAAGCACCGGACGGAAAAATAGGCGTAAGTGCCGAGGCCCCTCCGCCTTCGAAGTATGCGGCAGCGACGCGATTCGATCCAGCGGCTTACAAAAAGATGAAAGAAGAGAGGAGGGCGTATGCTGAGTCGGGCGGGGAAAGTCCGCCCTCTTCTCCTGTTCGCCGGATAGATGTAGGGCCAGGGCTTGATTTGTTAGGCGTTCCACCGGAAGGAGCAGTCGATGCGCAGCCGGAACGATCCCCTACTATTAGCGCTCCTAGCGGCGACTGGCGTGTTATTGACGGGGTTTGTACAGGGTGCGTTGAGCGTATCACGACCTCGAACGATCATACCTGGTGGTGCCCGTGGTGGGACACCCCCGCAGGCAAGGCTGCCCCGGCCCCGTTCGATGATCGAGCTCGAGGAGCAGTGGATTCAAGACAGCGGCGACTCGACGTTTAGCGAATACATGGAGACCCACGCATGACTTACAACGATGAGGATGTCCAAGAGCTACAGCAGGAGGTGACACACCTCCGCGACTTCGTTCTTCTGGTGAGTCGATTGCTCGATAGGATCGCGCCAGGGCTGGTGTCGTATGAAGCGTGGCTCGCGGTGCAGAAGGATCAAGACAAGCAACGGGAAAGGCTAAAGCGATGATCGACACCATCGGCGAGTACTATCTCCATCTTGACCAGTCTGACGAAGCCGCAGAGCTGGTGAAGAAGTACCACTACAGCCATCGCGTTCCGTCGAACGTGCAGGTCGTGGCAACGGCACACGAGCAGGGTGGCTTGTTCGGGGATTTAGGGCCGGTGGTAGCCGCGTGCTATGTGTCGCTCCCTGGAAGCGGCCACTACAGCATTGCAGGGAAGCCAGTCGAGACGCTGGAGCTCACCCGGCTCGTGCGGCGAGAAGGGGTAGAGATCAGTCTAACAGGTTTGATCTCCTATGCGCTGGAATGGGTCTGGCGTCTCCACAAGGGGGATTTGGTGGTGTCCTTTGCAGACAAGCAGCAGGGGCATCACGGGGGCATCTATCAAGCAGCCAGCTGGTGCTACGACGGGCTGCGTGATCCAAACCCGGAGGGGGTGATCCTTGACGGGAAGCACTTCATTCCGATGCGCACGATCATCTCGCACAAGCAGGCCAAGGAGAAGTTTAAGGGCCGCGAGGTGACGGTCAAGAAGGATCAGGGCAAGCACTGCTACTGGAAAGCATTGTCGCGGTCCGGGGTGAAGAAGGCGAAGCTCCTCGGTCTCGAACGGAACCCGTATCCGCGGCCAGACGAGCCAGCTGTGATCGTTCCTGAGCGACACATCCCGTCAGCAATCTGTCGCCGCGAAGATTCCCACGCGCGTAGCGAGTGTGGCTACTACAAGGGAAAATCAGGACCTTGAGCCCTTTGGGGAAGTTGGGCAATTCGAGGCACTCCAGTCCTTGCATTAATCCTCCTTCAATCGTAGGGTGGTCCATCTTATGATCTGCGAAATTCGGTTCCTGTCGAAGGGTGAGAAGTACGACAAGACGCTCGCGAAGGTCAATCGCGAGTGCAAAGCGTTCTCGGAGGCACTGCGCTATGCTGCTGCTGTCTACGACAAGTCGGAGCCAGCGGATCAGCAGGCGATGACGTCAGTCCGTATCCGCATGGTGGTGCCTAATGTCTAACGACGACGCTGCTGTTACTTCGGAGTTTGCCGACGCTGTCGGTCTCGGGCAACTCAAGACCGCGGCCGGCGGTCGAGCTCCAGGTGCAGGTCGCCCCCACGGTGGCGCCAGCTCTGTAGCATCGGCCCCGGCCGCTTCTGCATGGCCGCCACCTCCGACCCCTGACCCGTTCAAACAATTGGTCGGACAGTTTGACTTCGTCGTGTGTAAGGTCGTCGAGATGACGACGAAGGTCCAAATCGATCCACAGCCTAAGGAGTATATGGATCAGATCGCGGACTCGTTCTGGCCGCTGGCGCATCTCTACGGCGCTGGGGCCGAGCGACCGTCCGCGGCAGTGCTGTGGACCTATGCCCTCGCCGCACTAGGCGGGTATGTTGTCCTCGTCTACTCACAATGGCAGCTCCGCAAGCCACAGTCTCCGAAGATCGAGGTCGTGCGATGACATTCTGGAAAACAGTCGGCGCGACGGTGCTCGGTACAGTGCTCGCCGCCGCGGTGCTAGTGTATCTGCGGAAGCAGGGCGTCCTCTCGTGATGTTCGATATTCCCCGCGTGACGCTCATCGTAGGGCGGACACAGCAGGGGAAGAGCACTCTTGCGTTGAAGCTCGCAGTGCAGGAGTTTCCACGGATCGTGATTCTCGATAGCGCCCGTACGCGGGTGTTCGATCAAGTGGCACCGGCGGGGCAGTTCTCGACGTGGAAGCAGATGGCGACGTGGTTGATGTCTGACGCAGCGAAGGCGCCGCGGTGGTGCATCGCGTTGCGGTCGAAGGACCCAGAGGACTATGCGGCATTGCTGAGAGCATCGGAACATTTCCGAGGCGTCCTGATACTCATGGATGAGACGCACAAGCTCTGCCGTATGGAAGGTGTACAGGAGCCCCTCGAGCTGGTGGCGCTAACCGGCGCGCACTATGGCAATGGGGCTGGCGTGTGGCTCTATATGCTCTCACAGCGGCCCACGAGTGTCCCGATCAATGTGAGATCACAAGCCGATCGGATCATCACGTTCCGGCAGCAGGAGCCGCGGGATCGCGACTGGCTAGTCAATTGGGGCACGACACAGGAGTTCGCGGACAGAGTCGGGCAGTTGCCGGATCACGCGTACTTGATCTATCCAACTGCGGAAGAGGAAAAGAAGCGCGACAAGCCACAGGATGACGCGCCAGCTGAGGTGCTAGCGCCGGATCATGGCGGAAGTGATCCCAAGTCAGCTGGCCCGTCGTCTATGGAAGCAGCACCCTCAGGCAGTGAAACCGTGACCAGTAAAGAGGAAACGGAGTCAGCCGCAGCATGACACATTCACTCCTGAGGAGGATCGTATGGGCTTCAGTTGGAAGCAGCTGGCGGTCATCGGCCTAGTCGCCGTGGTGGCCGTCGCGATCGCCAATCGCGTCCCGATGGTGTCGGGGTTCGTGTACCCGGCCAAAGCATAGGGGGCCGCGATGGCATCGATCGACAGATTTAAGACAATCCCGACCATCGTGGTCGCGGCCGCCGACGTGGACGGACAGCGGAAGAAAACGTCGGGGGAAAACAACAAGCGGACCGAGCGCTATAACTGCACGGTGACGGGGCAGGTGGACATCACCGTCGCGGGCACGTTCCTGCGCAACCGCGGCAGCATCTTGGCTGCGGCGACCGAAGTCGGGTACACCGACGGCGGCGCTGACAAGGTGGTGCTGGACCCACGGCTCGCCAGATTCATCGGTGAGTGCATGAGTCCCTCGGCGTTGCCGGCGACCCGGCTGGGCGGCGTGGGCGTCCAGGCAGCGACGTTGCTGCGTGAGACATTCCCGCTGTGGCTCGCGACGCCGCGTTCGGCGAACCCGAACGAGACAAAGTACGTCGAGCCCAACAAGCAGCTCGCACAGGAGCTGTTTCTCACTCCTCAGCGCACGATCGGCAGGTTGTCTGCCGGTGCGCCGACGGGGACCATCACGAACCTCCAGATGCAAATTGAGCAGGTGTACGACGATCTCGTCGGCGTGCCCCCGCTCCTCTCCACCTACGTCCGGCAGATCACGCAGGACGTAGCAGGCGCGAACGCAGCGCTCAAGATTGACCTTCGCGGTAACCGCTACATCAGGGGCATCGCGATCCAACAGGACACTGATGGTGGCGAGGTCGACGACATCATCAACTCCATCGTGCTCCGCGGTGACAATACCGCGATCTACGGTGACAGGGCGATTCCGTTCCGTAACCTCGTCGAGCACTCGCAAGAGGAGTTCGGTGGGGCGGTGGTGGCGGCTCGCGGTTACCTGTTCATCGATTTCCTGCGTTACGGGCGGCTGGGGTCTCTGTGGAACCCGTACCAGGACACGAACCTGCGGCTCGAGGCCGATGTGCAGCAGTCGGTCATCAATGCCGCTGGCAGCAAGATTCGCGTCGCGCTCTGGGAGATGGAGCGCACCGCAGTCACGCTGCAGGGCGACCTGCCCTTCAAGATTTAGGAGGGCAACATGGCGCTCGGTGCCGTAGCTATCGCGCAGCCGCTTCTGGGTGGGATCACGTTCGCGAAGTCGCCCAGGTACGGTGGCGGGAATGGCCCGCTATACAGCACCGTCAACGGATTTTCCGATCGCGTCGCGACCGGGGACTTGGGAGTCATCAAGCAACTGGATCAACTGCGCAAGACGGACGCAGACAAGGAGCAGTGGCAGCTATACTGGGATGAGATGCTGCCGATCCAGCCGTTGACGCAGGCGCAGGTCGATCTCATCAAACAGCTGGACCCGACGAAGTCAGGGCTGGTCGCGCATAGAGGCAGTGTGATCTATGCTGCGCCGGGGGTGTCTCCCCCAGACCTTCAGACAGTCCTTTCCGGTATCGCAAAAGCGGTGCAGGGATCGACTGTCACAGGCCAGCCGCAACAGGGCGGCACTGATGACGTAGCGCTGAGCAATGCGTTCGCGTCGCTGCGGCCGTCAACGGGTGGTCTCCCGTTGTGGGCACTGACCTTGCTCGCAGTCGGAGTCGGGTTCGTAGTCTACAAGGCATCGAAAGGACGGTAGCTTATGCTCGCTGTGAGGACACTCCTCCCCGAGACGCAGTTACCGACGGCTCCCGCTCCGGTGGCGCCAACAATCACGCCAACGGCTGCGCCAGCCTATCAGCCGCCGATCAGTTACCCGATCGTGTCGGCTCCAATGATCGCACCACCTCCCTCCGAGCAATTTCGGGGGGAAGGTGGTACGGCGTTCGGCGCCGTGCCCACGCTCTACAATCGTCCGTGGGTTGCGACGTTCGTGGACAAGGAACTCCTGTACCCGTACGGGCCGCGTGACGGCGATCCGGACGGTCTGGTAGCAGGGCCGCAGATTCTGCCTCCGCGTCCGGGTGAAGAGGCCACGATGCCCGTCGTGGAAGGTCAGCAGCCAGCGAAAGAGGAAATCCCTCCGACGCGGGAATCTGTACAGCGGCCTGGCCCCATCTCGGGCACCGTCGCGGGATTCGATCTCTCCCGCGTCCCGCTGTGGGCGTGGCTGACGGTAGCAGTCTTTATCGGAGTGAAGGTGCTCCGGTAATGGGAAAGTCCATCGGTACTGCGGCATGGGCTGGGGCAGAGGGTGCTGCCCTCCGTGCCGCAGGCTGGTGGTATGGTGGCTATGGGACGGCAGGGGTCATTGCCTGCGCGCCAGGGGAGAGCCTTGAAGCGTGCGTTGCGTCGGTGAGCGGTGCGACACCATCGCAGCCATACATACAACGACCGATTGTGCCGGATGAACCACAAGCAGCGACACCCGGGATCACTGGCGCAGTCACGGACAAAGCGTGCGGGGTCTGCCGGAAGCCCAGCACTACAGCCCCGGTGCCGGTACCGTCGGGTGGCCCCTCCCCGACAGCACCAGGGGTGCCGGCACCAACAAAAAAGAAACCGTTCCCGTGGTGGCTTCTCATTCTGCTGCTGATCGCGGCAAAGGTGGTGAGCGATGGCCGAGACGCTTGACGCGAGGATTAATTTCCTCCAGCGCCAACTGCACGCGATCAGTCTCTCTATCGCGGATGCCAAGGCCCGCGATGACCAGGTGGCGATGGACACTCTCCGCACGTTGTGGCGGAAGGTGTGGTCACAGCTGATTGACCTCGAACAAGATGCCTACACACAGGAAGCCCCGAGCGACTTCATGCGGACGCTCGACGCCCTGAGTGATGAAGCCGTGACCGTGGGGAAGCAGATCGGAATGTCGGCGATCGAAGTCTCGAAAGGAGCGGCGACGCTCGTGAAAGCGCTCCCGATCATTCTCCTGGTGGCGTTGGTACTGGTCGGTCTCGTGTATGCTGGCAAGATCGGAAAGGACTTGAAGAAATAAATGCTCGCGAGCACAGCAAAGCTGACACCGCACTTCACGGCGAAGGAGCTGGGTGTCGATGTCCCCCAGGCAACCGACCAGATCGTCGAGAACGCACGCAGGGTAGCTAACTGGCTGGAGACCGTGCGGGTGATCCTCAATAGGGACACCCCTGCTGGAGCTCCAGAGCGACGCATTATCATCACGTCTGGCTTTCGTCCCCCGGAAGTGAACGCCGCCGCAGGTGGTACAGATACATCAGATCACTTGCAGGCGCTGGCAGCGGATTGGAAGGCGACCGGGCTGTCCCCGTACGATGTCTATGTGCGACTGACAGCCGCGCACAAGCAGAACCGGCTGCTGATATTCGATCAGCTGATATGGTACGTCGGCGACAATCATATTCATTCTGGCCTCGGGTCGCGGATGCGAGAGCAGGTTCTCCTCAAGACTGCCGAAGGGTCGTATGTGCGGCTCGCCGGTGAGCTGGTGCAGCGGCTCAGGGGGTACGTTTGACAAGCACCCTGTCGCATCAGTTCTGGTGCTCATGGCTGCTGCCGCTGTTGTTGTCCTTGTGTTGCGTGGGCATCGCCGGGGGTCAGGTCATTGACCGCGACACCTGTTGGACGTGTCGGGATAGCTTCGAGCACTTCGTCGGGGGAGCAGCTGTCGATCAAGCTGCTGCAATAGTGTGGCGCAAACCGTGGCAACGGGTGACAGCGACAGCAGCGATCGGGGTCACATTCGAGATCGGGCAGTGGGATGCAGGCGGCGGCATTGGGCTGAAAGACATCGCGTGTGACATCGCAGGAGCATTAGCTCGCGAAGCGGTGTGGGCACTCATCAAGAGGAGGCACTAGAATGTTACGCGCGGGTTTGTGGCATCGCGGGCTGCAGCGGATATTGACGCTGAGGGAAGCACCGCTCGCGAATCGTGAGTTTCGGCTAGAGATGCCCCAAGGAGCAGAAGGTGTACAGTATGAAATCCTCTATATGTCAGCGATCATCACGAACGGGGCGACAGCGGGCAACAGACGCTACAACTTCTTCGCTGACAATGGAGCGGAGCGGTACGCGCGCTGGGGCTCCCCTAACGTCGAAGTTGCACTATCGACGGTAGAGTTCATCGCGTATCCGGGGGCAGTGTTAAACCCGATCCTCAACACGATCCGCAAAGGCCAGCCGATGCCGATGCCGATACTAAGGATGCCAGCGGGGCACGGCATCCAGAGCGAAACGGACTTCGTGGACGCAGCGGACCAGTGGAACAGCGTACGAGTGCTCGTGCAGGAGTGGTTCTATGAACCACCTGCTGAGCGCGTGCCAAACGCTGGTGATGGAGCAGACCGTGTGGACGTGGTGAGGTTCACGGACGCACTCACGCGGCTGGAGAGTGTACTGCGGCTTATGGAGTCAGCGCAAGCTACACCGTGAGCAGCTCGTATGTGGTGGAGCGACTCGATCTCTCGACGGTGAGAGAACGGACCCCGATCGCATCGACGCTCGCAAACAAGGTCGCGAGCGTCCATGCGATCGAGGTGCCGAATCAGGCGTCAATCCACTTCGGGCAAGGTGGGCAGGAGTGGCCCCTAGTCCAGGGCAAGACCTATAGCCCGTGCCCGTCGGAGACCGATGGACTGTTCGTTACGAACGTCGCGTCATCCGGGGGTCTGCGGCTCGGTATCT
>JGI10216J12902_102895178_pt1 | contig 10856 bp, 9 predicted proteins | sample KanNatreferecore_FD_12902 | JGI IMG/M metagenome (IMG submission 12902)
GCACGGCTCGCGCACTGGAAACGGATCATCCCGGCATCAGGCCGACCTTCCGTCTGCCCGAGTCGGGCAGCTATCCAGCGCTGATCGCCCGGGCGCAAGCAATCATCGCCGCGGCGACGCCTCTGCAGGCGTCCTTTGTCGATGCCGGGCTGCCTGCCACGTTCCTCACGGAACTGCAGGCGCTGCTCACGGCATTCGAGAACGCGACGAACCAGAAGCACGAAGGTGGCATCACTCAAGTGCTCGGCACAGCGGCGATCGAGGCCAGGGCCAGCATCGGCGTGAAAGCTGCGACCGACTGTGATGCCTATGTGCGCAACCATTTCCGCAGCAACCCGGAAATGCTCGCCGCCTGGGCTCACGCCCGCCGTATCGAGAAAGCCCCGGTTCGCACCAACGAATCGACGCCGCTGCCGGCGGTGTCACCCGTGACCGCAACTGGAACTGTTAACCCCACGGAGGCTAACTAATACCGACGCCCCAAACATCGTGCATTGATTTGACCGGAATACTCCGGTTCAGACGCCGTCGGTCCGCGAGGATCGGCGGCGTTCATTTTGTCGCGTGAAAAGGACATCCCTGAAGCGACTGCGCGCAGCGAGTCATGCGCTGCACCCCGATCAGCCGCGAATAGTCAGAATTGATTGGCCATCCGAAGCGTCAGCAGATGGCGCCGCCGTCTCTGGTCTTTGCGTATGGGCGCAGCCCCACCATAAGCGCTCGGCGGAGGCGATCGAATGAATCTCGACGAACGCTCCGGCGCCTCGTTAGCGTGCACGGATGCCGCCCGCCACGAAGGAAGCTGTACCAAAATCGGCCACTCCCACGGACTTGGAAATCAAGGACGCGGTGCTGATTTTCAATCGGGTCTGGCGGCAACTGGAAGAGGAGTACGGGCGGACGCAGTTGCGGTTCCCCAAGGAGCTGATCCTGCTAGGGGGAGCGCCAGGTGCAGGCAAGGGGACGAATAGCGATTTCATCCGCGAGATGCGCGGGATCACGGCGGAGCCGATTGTCATCAGCCAGTTGCTAAACACGCCGGAGGCGCAGGCGATCAAAGAACGCGGCGGCATGGTGGGCGACAGTGAGGTGATCGGGCTTCTCTTCCGAAAGCTGCTGGAGCTGGAGCAGCAGAACGGCGCGATCCTCGATGGATTTCCCCGGACGAAAGTGCAGGTCGAGTGTCTGAAGATGCTCTACGACGAGATGCTCGCGCTGCGCCGGGAGTTTGCGGATACGCCGGAAGCCGCACATTTCAAACAGCCGATCTTTCACATCATGGTGCTCTTTGTGGACGAGTCGGAAAGTGTGGCCCGGCAAATGAAACGTGGGCGCGATGTAAAGGCCCACAATGAAGAAGTGCGCCGCTCGGGGATGGGTGAATTGAAGGAGGAACGAGCGACGGATTTCGATGAGGAGCTGGCGCGCAATCGATATCGGGTGTTCAAGGAGAAGACTTACGATGCGCTCGTCTCGCTAAAGGAGATTTTCCACTACCATTTCATCAATGCGCAGGCACCGCTGGAATCGGTGCAGAAGTATATCGTGCGCGAGCTGGATTATCAGAGTTCGCTGGAGTTGGACCCGCGAACGTTTGACCGGCTGCGCACGCTGCCCCTGGCGAGCGAGATTGTCCGGCACGCGCGGCAGGACCTTGTCCGACGGCTGGATGGGTACCAGATTGAATGCCCCGAGTTGCTGCAGCGGGTGATCGAATTCATCGAGCAAAAGATGATGCCGATCATCAGACGCCATGCGCTCTCGGGTCGCGCAAATGTCAACTCGGAGGACCCACTATTTGATGATCCGAAAGCGCTCGTGGTGCTGATCGATCTCTTCTCGGAGCGCGGATATCACCCTACGGTGGATTTGCAACGGGTGGAGATTCCCGATCGAGTGGACCTTAGTACGGGAGAGATCCATTGCCGGCAGAAGAAGGTTTTTTGCTTCGGAATTAACTTCAAGGGATCACAGATCCGGCGCGGGTAGGTGGTTCTCAGGACTCCTATTTTACTTTTTCCGACACGTACTTTGTGAGGTCGCCCACCGTCGAGAGCTTCTCCGCATCCTCGTCATCTATCTCGATCTCAAACTCCTCTTCGCTAGCCATAATTAACTCAACGAGGTCCAATTCGTCTCCCAATTCCGCTAGCCGCGCCTCCGGCGTCACCTTTTCGGCCGGGACCTGCAGTTCTTCGACGAATATGGCGCGCAGTCGCTCTCCCACCGTCCCCGTGCGTGCGACTCGCGGCAAGGTTTTGGACTTCGTTTCAGCAGAATCGGATTTCGGCGGATTGACTACGTTAAACGATCCGGCCACTCGCTCGAATACCGGCCATGCGACATGCTCCTTCGACGGGAGCGTCCACATAATTAGTTGATGATATCCGGTCGGTGTCTCGACACTGTAATGAAGATAGACGACCCGGATGTTATCCACCTTGCCGGCGAGGCGACACCGTCTCGCGGTGAAACTTCCTGCACTGGTATCCTCGATTGGGCCGGCCCCCGCGCTGGCCCCGAGGCTTTTGCGAAGGTTACCGGTGGCGACTTTGGCAAAGTCGTCGAGCGTACCGTCAATGTCGCTCTTGTTTTCCGATATCACGATCGCATATTCCTCGCGGAGCTTGTTGCCGACCTTAAGCGCCGCGTCATCGTGAAGTTCTCGCTGAGTACTCCACGTTCCAGGAATCTCCAGGCGCACCCATCCGTCATCGGAGACGATTGTTTTCGATTTCGACCTCTCGGCGACCGCTTTACCGAATCCGCGGGCCGCAAATACCACTCCAGTGGCCACGCCGCCGGCGCCCAGCAGACTAAGGATGATCGCCGTCACAATCCACCCGGTCGTCCGTCGAACAAATGCCATGACGATCGAGATCATTCCCATTGCGATCACCCCGAATACCAAAAGCACTCCGAGCATGGCCCCGAACGCATAGCCGGCTTGGAAAGCAGAAGGGTCTGGCATCCGCTGGCGCTAGCTCATCAACTCGCCACGGGCAAACGAATAAAGTGATGGGAACAGGCTGCGGGCCGGATTTCGCGGCGGCGGAACACCGCGCGACCACGGACCGAAGAATTGCCGCGCTTCACGGTCAATCGGCCGGCATTCGCTTGGGCGAATGCCTAATAGGAGCGAACAGAAAGCTCCGCAGTAACTCGTCTTCACAACTCGCTGGACCGTTCCTCAAAAACATGGATCCACCGGGATCTCGGCCAGTGCGGAGACTGGTGACGACCAGGGGCGTCTGAATTCAAGAACGAAGGGCAGAATTAATCGAGCGAATGCGATGCACGATGGTTGCAATCTTCGCAGTCCCATGAACGATCAGGGTACGATGTTGAAGACTGACAAAACCCAGGCCGAAATGACTGAGGATGAAGCACGGAGCTACTCGACGGTGAAAGCGAGAGCGATTTCCTTCGGGGCGGCGCTGGCAGTCGTCGCGTTACTCTCAGGTTGTGCGACCGGGCCGGACGGCCAGTACACCGGATTTAGGGGTTGGTGGAGGGCGCAGGCAGAACGCCAGGACGCGGCTGCCCGGTCTGCCGTGGCATTGGATGAAATGCGATGACATAGATGCGGAGCGCCGCGGCGATGTTGACGGCCAAAACCGATGAATTTTGTCGGGTCCAGCTCGCTGGACGATGCTTACTCGTTCACCGTTGGCGAAAGCGAAAACTACAAAATCGTGGAGCCGAAGTTTTCCACGGGTAGCGACTGAGTATACATGCAATCGAATTGGAGTTCACGCTGCGCGCTCACTCACTGACTGCCGATCGGCTATAACATCTCCGCAATCGGTGTTCCGTACCGGACAATCATAACCGGCCGCCCGGAGGGAGTGTGAAACTCCTTTTTAGGATCGATGCCCAGGGCGGTGTAGAATGTTGCCGCAACATCGTCAGGCGTGATGACACGATCCAAGGGGCCCTCCCCCCGGGCGTCAGACGCTCCGACCACCTGGCCGCCGCGTATTCCGCCGCCAGCGAGCAGACAGCACATCGCGCGAGGATAGTGATCGCGTCCCGCACGCGCGTTGATCTTTGGAGTGCGACCAAATTCGCCAGTGACGAACACGACGGTGGAGTCGAAGAGCCCTTTGGCGGACAGCGCCGTGAATAATGCGGAAAGACCGGCGTCGAGTGTCGGCAGCATTCTCGACTTCAAGGCGTTGAAATTATCGGCGTGGGTGTCCCAGCCGTCGTGGTTGATCGTGATGAACTTCACGCCAGCCTCTACCAGTCGGGTGGCGAGGAGACAGCTTTGGCTGAACGGGTCGGTCCCGAACAAGCCCGTGATCGTCCGAGGTTCCTGCGAAAGATCGAAGGCATCGCGCGTCCGATTGGACCGCATCATGGTGTACGCTCTCTGCCCGAACTCATCCATGCCGGAAAGAAGCTTGTCCTCGTTTGCAAAACTGCCGAAAGCCGTGTCGAAACGCGTCACCAGGTTGTGGCGGCGATCGATGTCCTCGAGGGTGATGCCGCGAAGCGCGAGGCCGCGGATTTCCATCGGGCGGCCGGGTTGAGGAGTGCTGCCCGTTTCGAAGGGGCCGTGTTCGACGCCGAGATAACCGGTAGGATTGTCACCCTGTCGGGGCACGGCCACGAACGAGGGAAGCTCCGGATTTCCAGCGGATTCCTTCGCCACGACCGCGCCATAGCTGGGGAATTGCAACGAGGGCAGGGGACGATTGCCCGTGCCCATGTACGCCGAGCCCAGCTCATGAGCCGCGAGGGTATGGCTAACACCGCGAATCAGCGCGAAGCGGTCAGCGCACTCGCCGAGCTTCGGCAGGTGTTCACAGATCTGCATGCCCGGGACAATTGTGCCGATGGGCTGAAACTCGCCCCGGTGGGTGTCGGGCGCGTCCGGTTTGAGATCGAAGGTGTCGAGATGGCTAGGGCCGCCGCCAAGTCGTACGAAGATCGCAGACTTTGACCTCCCTGCCGGCGTGATTCCGCCAGCGGCGGCGTGGCTTAGGTATTCGGGAAGTCCAAACCCGAGCCCGAATCCTGTAATGGCGCCAATCCTGAGAAAGTCACGGCGCGTGTGGCCGTCACAGTAGCGATGCGTGGACATAAGCGTGGATGTCTAAGTTGGAGATCGTTAGGGATGGGTAGGTCCGGGGATTAGTGATTCACCATGAACTCGCGGGTGTTGAGCAACGCCCAGAGAAGATCGCGAATGCCGTCCACGGGTGTGGGAGCTGCCGCTAATTCTTTCCTGGCTAGTTCAAACTCATCGGCAGTGGGCGGCCTGCTCACGGTGCGCAGGAATACTTCGCGAATGGCCGCATCCCGATCCAGCGGTTTGGGCGGGATAGATGCGTTGGGTTCGATGATTGCCGGCTCCTGTTTCCTCGTCAGCGGATCCCGTTTTGGAAGTATCGACTCATCCGGTGCCATTTTCTTCACCGGCTTGGAGGTCCCGTCATTAGCATCCGGAATCTGTGCGTTCGGCTTCCTTTTGATCGGCTTTTCGGCCGGGGGTTCCTCATTTGGAGGGCGCTTCATTTTTACCTTCTCAAATTCTGGCGCGCCTTTCGGCCGCGGCGCGTCCCCGCGCAGGTCATCGATCCATGTGCTGCTGCCCTTCGCCCATTCAATGCGTTGCAAAAGGTCGGGATCATTTCGCATGAACAGCGTTTGGAGCAGCGTGGGATCAGCGGTTCGTTCGCAATCGCAATTGGATTCACGGGGAGGTTTCCCGAAGGTCGCCAGCGCGTAGCCGGCGCCCCCTCCAGCCCCGCCACCTTTCCCTTGGCTGTAAGTGGCCGCGTTGCCTGCCGGTCCGATGGCGCGTTCCGCGATTTCCGAGACCAAGTGCGCGGCCCGTGGCTCGGAAGCCGTCGCGATGGTCACTGCGTCCAGCAATACCTCCGCGGGAAGGCGGCGAGTCAGTGCGCGACTATAGTTCTTTTCGTCGTGTGCGTTCGTCGCATTGGGACGCCAGCTTCGTTGATAGGTGTCGCTATTGACGATCTCGCGGTGCAGCCACTTCATGTCGTAACCGCGCGCCACGAAGGTCGTGCTCAGGTAATCGAGCAGTTCCGCGTTGGAAGGCGCGTTCGCGAGGTTGAGATCGTCGGCTGGTTCCACAATGCCCCGGCCAAAATAATTCGCCCAAACTCGGTTTACGAAGGCCCTCGCAAAATATGGATTCTCTTTGTCTCGGAGCCAATCGAGCAGCGGTTGTCGCGGATCGTTGTACTGCCGCAGCATGACTTCTTCGCCTCCGAGCAGTTTTGGCGTAATGACACGAGCGCTTCCGTCGGCCTTCGTTTGCTTTACCGGTGACTTAGCCTGGAATGCTCGCCCGATATCCACAAACACCTCAGGCCAGGGTAGTGGTTCGCCCATCCGCAGTCGTCGCGTTTCCTCGGTTGCTTCCGCTTTCGGATTTCCGCCCTTCATTTTGACGTTCCCTTTCTTCGGCGGTTCGCCGGGTGGAAGAGCGGCCTTTTCCATCGGCCTCATCTTCTCCGGTTCCGGCCCCATTATCATCGGGCTTGCACCGCTCGCCAGTTTGAGTTCCTGACTTAGCGATTGGAACGACATCTCCTCCGTCGATCCGTCCTTGCGCGGACGTGGGCCATAGACCACGCCGGCGAAAAACATTTGGAACTGCTCGAAGTCGGATTTCGTCCATTGGTCGAACGGATGCTTGTGGCACTGAGCGCACTCGATGCGAACGCCCAGGAACGTGTGGGCAAAAGCGAGCGCGCGGTCCTCCGGCTTCTGCACGTTCTGCCGTGTCCAATAGTAGGGCATGTTCGGACGCGCGCCGAAGTCCGCCGGTTTCTCCTCCCGGAAATAGCTGCCCATCTCCAACGCGAAGTCTCGATAACTCTGCTCTGGCGCGGTTCGACTCGTGGCCACGATGATTCCGGCTGCGAGTTCATCGTACGGCGTGTTCTCCGCGGCCCGCCGGTAGAGCCAGTCATACCACTGGCGTGACATCTCCGCTGAAAGATTGCGGGTCATTCCACCGCCCTTGATCAGTCCCCGCGGATTGTTTCCGGTGAAGTCGCAGAGCTTTGTCGCCCACCACGCGGCATAGCCGGGGGATGCGAGGAGTTCCTCGATCTTCCTGGCGCGTTTGTCCGGTGAACGATCTGCGAGAAATGCCTCCACTTCCCGTGCCATTGGCAGCGTGCCCGCAAGGTCCAATGATACGCGGCGCAGGAACTCGGCATCCGTGTTGCGCTCCGATGGAACGATGCCGAGTTTGCGAAGTTTAGCGTTCACGAGTTCGTCCACCTTCGTGCGGCTGACGATTTGCGGGTAGCGTGGCCCGAGCCGGTCGCTCGCCGGGAGCATCACCGGAACTGGGGCGACTCCATTGTCGTAAAACGCCACCACGTGTGTGTCGCCTTTGCCTTTGCTTTGGACTCGAGCGCTGTCGTCGATCACCGCAACCGATTCGTCATTGGTTCGGAATCGAGTCAGTGCGGTGACATCTTCCACCGAGCCGTCCTTCCAATGTGCGAGGACTCGAAGCTGTGCAGTATCGCCCGGGTTTTCAAAGACGACCTCTTTCGGCAGCACCTCGAGCCGGTGAAAGTCGCCCGCCTCAGTCGCATCATTCTTTGCCCCTGCAGTAATCCAGCGGAGCAGATATTCGTATTCCCAGCTTCCTTTTTTGAAACGCTCCTTGCCCTTGTGTTTCTCCTGCATGGTGGGCTTGAGCAGAAGCAGGCTCGCTTCCGGCCGCGACACGTCGACACGGCGTTCGTCGTCAGTCTGCGCGGTGATTTCCTGGTGATCCTGCGCGAAGTCGTAGCCGAAAAGCGACAGTTGGAACCCGCCCTGGCCGCTGAGCGATCCATGACATTCGCGCCCGTTGCATCCGGATCGACCAAGCAGCGGGATGACGTGACGTCGAAAACTCGGCTGGGCCGGAATGTTTGGAGTCGTCACTTCCGCCGGGCGACCTGAGTTGGCGGCTTCGGATGACTCCGAGCGCACGTGTTGTTGCAGGCCCGTGGCCAGAACGAACGGGAGGCAGAGAACTAGGAGTGTTTTCATGCGATCTGGGGTTGCGGTCATCCAGGAGTCAGCGGCGCTTTGGTTCGTCGAGTAATTGAAGCGCGCGGGTAAGTGTTTCTTTGGCTTCGGCGTGTTTTCCTGTCTGCATCTGGTCGGCAAAGCCTTTCATGATCTCAAGAACCGGAGTGGGATCGCGTCCTTCATTCCGCCATTTCTCGATCCCGGCCTGGACCAACTCCATCCTTGCATCGAGCGTCCGGCGCACGTCCGTGGAGGAAGGCTCAATCGGTGGTAGTTTGCGATCGTTCGCTTTCCGCGGTTGCTTGCGAACGATTTCGCGCAGTTTGTCCTGCTGTTCCGGCGTAAGAAGGTTCTTCGCGCGCACGAGCATCGCAAACTGGCCTCGCTTGATTTCCTTTTCGATGTCGAGCACGCCGGAGAATTGATCGACGATGGCGGACTCCGGAACTGCCGCACTCTTCAAAGACTCGCGGAGCTGATCGCTGGCACTGGTGATCTTTCCGCGGCCCTCCGTAATCGTTTTCTTCATCTCGCGAATGAGGTTCGTCACGGCCCCGCGTTGGGAGTTGGTGAGGGCGATCTCGTCCGCTTGGCGGAGGATCAAATCAGGCGGAAACAGGTTTTCACCGAGTAGGTCCCGACCCACATCCACCTGAGCGCGGGCATTTGCGGAGAATGCCGCCCCCAAGAGCATCAAGGCGAAGGCACTTCGCCGCCAGGAGCGATTAGATATAGTGATAGGATCTCGTGTCCTCATCGCTCGGCAGGCTCCGTCCAACTCACAGTTTCAAACAGCGCGTCACTCGGTGCCTGCCAGTAGGTCACGAGAACGCCGTCCACCGCGGTAAACTCAAGCTGTCGTTTGTCGTTTTGCTGTCTCCTCCCAGATCCCCAATAACCAATCACGGCCACCGCCAGGACGAACGTCATAGCCAGCGATGCAAATGCCAGGCCGCGCACGCGAGGTGAATGGTCTTGATCCCATCCTTTTCGCCGGTGCTTGGCTGCTCGCCAAACCTCAATAAAAGCGGGAATTGATTGATTCCTGTGTTCGCGCATTCGGTCCATGCGCGTTCGCATCCATAGAGATTCCTTATCGTTGCTCATGCTCGTCGTTCTCCATTTGAAGTTGGAATTCCTGGCGCATCCTGGATTTGCCGCGTTCGTAATGTCGGCGTGCTGCTCCCAGTGAAACGCTCATTACTTTCGATGCGGCCTGGATTGTCAGCCCTTCGTAAAAGACCAGGTGCAGCACTTCCCGCTGGCGCCGCGGCAGTTGGTTGAGCGCCATTTCGAAGGCAACTTGAAGCTCCACGGATTCGAGGGAAGCATCGGGCTGAGGTATCCCTGTTTGTGGCTCCCGCTCTCGTTCGTGCCGGATTAAAAAAAGGCGTCGGATCATCTGCCTGCGCTTCTCTTTCGCCGCCTGGTTGCGAATTACGGAGAACAGCCACGTCTTGAACTCCGATTTCCCGTTGAATCGGGCCCGGTCTGTCAGGATTAAACAATACACCGTCTGCAGCACATCCTCCGCATCGGACCACTGGCCACCGCAACAAGTGAGCGTCCACGCGAAGCTCTCCTTGTGCACAGCTTCCAGTTTTGCCTGGAGATCTCCTTCGTCCATCTAGGCAGAGCGAGTTGAGCATACGGTCCATCGTGGCATGTCAGGAGACAGGCGACTGGTCGCTGGGTGAGAGGTTTCGTCGCAAAGCGGGTATTGAACGGATCATGGTTAAGTCCCTCCCGACGGTCATTTGTATGACAGCGCTGCAAAAAAAGTCGCCCCCACGAGACGGTCGTTTCGCTGAGGGAGCGCAGTCGCTTTCCTACGGACGGTCCTCTCCCCCCTCTCGTCCGGCTTTGGTGGTGAATCCGCGGGAACAGAGGGCGTAGTGTCAACTACGCTCTTGTCCGCTGTTCTCCCCTAAACGTTGGCAGGTCCGATGATTGAATGGCTAGGACATGCCCCTTCCTCCCGCCAGTCGCTCCCAGAGACGCCGAAGCATTGCCTGCTTCATTGCCTCGATGCTGGCTGTTCCAACCGGACTTCTTGCAGAGCCCGTTACTGCAAACGCCAATCGCTCCGGACCGATGTGCGGAGCTGAGGACAACTTCTTTCACGATCAGGTGTGGACGAAGGTCGGTGCACGGTCCTGTTTGAAGTGCCACAAGCCGGGCGGCGATGCCGAGGAAAGCGAGTTCCTTCTAAAGGATCCTTCTCGCGAGCCGGCTAACGCGATGGAGCACAACCGTACCGCGTTCACCCGAATCGCCACCATGCGCGAAAAGGATCGGTCGCGGTTGTTGCTGAAGGTTACCGGCGGGCTCGATCACGGGGGTGAAGAAGTTCTCAAACCGGAGTCGTCGGGGTATCGAATTCTGGAGGAGTTCGTTCGGCGGGCGAATGGATGGAAAAGTGCCAGGCCGACATCCGAGGTGGCATGGCAAGCAGACGGCGCCTCCTTCTTCGATGGGATCACCATGCTCGATGATCTCAAGTTAGTGAGACGGGTAACGCTGTCGCTCGCCGGGCGCCTGCCGACGCGGCAGGAACTGACAGCGGTCGAAAAGGAAGGCCTGACCGCGATCGGTCCGATCCTGGATGCGGTCATGAAAGAGGAGGCGTTCTATGATCGCCTCGCGGAGGCCTTCAACGACATCTTCCTCACACGCGGATATGACGACGTGGCGGAAAACGTACTCTCCTACGAACATTTCGAAAAGACGCGCCACTGGACCCAGAAACACAGCCTCGATCACATTGAAGACAAGGCTGCTCGGCAAAAGGCGCGTTACAAGCTCTCCGATGATTACCGCGAAGCGATGCTGCGTGA
>JGI10216J12902_100603716_pt1 | contig 10852 bp, 2 predicted proteins | sample KanNatreferecore_FD_12902 | JGI IMG/M metagenome (IMG submission 12902)
CAGGCCGGCATCGGCGGCGCGGCGCAGCACGGTTCGCAGCGCCGCCAATTCCGGCGCGCCTGCGCCGGCTGCCCCGGCATTGGTCACAGCCGCGGCCAAATCGGTGACCAGCGTGTCCGCGTTGCCCTTTAGTGCGACAAAGCGCGTCCGCAGCTCGGCCACGTCGATGCCTGACGGTTCGGTCCCCTTGGGCAGCGGTTTCGAGGAGGTTAGGGCATCGCGTCCATCGATCGGCCGGGCGCTGGCGATCACCTGATGCGCGAGGTCGAGAATGGCGATGGCGTCCGCCATCGGTGCTACGCCGGGGTTGGCAAGCCCGGTCTCGGCGAAAGCGATTCCCACCTTGGCGGCAAGCGTGGCACCGCTGGTTGCGAGCGCCACCGCGTGGATGCGGGCTTCGAGTTCGGCCGGGCCGGCGGCGTCGCGCAGGCCCCGCGCCACCTGCAGCAGATCGAGCGGCTGTAGCTTCAACTCGGACAGCTGAACGCTGACATTTGTGGTTGCTCCGGCTTCGGTCAGCGTCACCTTGCAGGCAAACAGCGAGGGGTCGCCGAGCAGCGCTCCGATCCAGGCATTGAGCGGCGGCTCGAGGCGGGCGCGCGGGGTCAGCGGGATCGCCGCCCACGGATTGGTCACCATGGCCGGGTCAAACTCGATGGTCAGCCGTTGCGTGAAGGCGAGATCGGTGCCGCGCGCGGAGCGCGAGACTTCAATTTCCGGCGGCGCAACCGCGGCCGAAAGCGACTGCACAATCGCGGCGGAGCGATCGAAATTGCCGAGTGCGAGTTGGTAGGCGGTCTCCGACGTGACCACGTCCTTGAGCGCGTCGAGCGAATCGCGCAGCTGGTCGCGGATCGCCGTGAGCTCGTCGGTCTTCGCTTGCGAAAGGGCCGGCAGGCCGGCAACACCGGCGGGGAAGCTGTCGGGCGCTGCGATGATGTCGAGACCGTTCACGCATGAATAGTCCGGCACGATCTCCGGACCTTCGTCGGGATGGCCGGCTCTGGGGATGCGGGTGCGGCGAATCGGGAAAGCCTGGCGGAATGCCGGCTTAAGATCGTTGAGGACGACCGCGCCGGTTGGACGCGTGGTCGCCTCGTGCAGGCCGCGCTCGAATTCGACGCCGAGCAGCACCTCGATCGGCTGGCCGTTGCGCACCCCGTCCATCAATTCCTTGGCCCGCCGGACCCGGCGCGAACCGAGGTTGACCGCAAGAAGCCCAGGCTCGGATGGCGTCGCGTGGGTGAGATAGCCGTTGCGCAGCACCGCCGCGGCGGTGGCGTGATTGAGGGAGGGGGTGTGGACGAAGCCGGCGCGATCGACCGGGCTGTACAGATTGCCACGTCCCTCGCGCAGCGCTTCGGGCAAGGCGCTCTCCTCCACCGGTCGGCGGCGGCCGGGCGCCCGCTGCACGTTTTCAAGATAGCCGAGCGCGCCGAGATAAAGCCCGCGCGTGGTCTGGTTCGGTTTCCCGGTGGCGCGACGACGCAGCAGCCGGCGATCGATCAGCGCCGTCTCCCAGGCGTCGAGCCGGTAGCTCAGCGTATCGAGGTGCTCGGCGAACAGCCGTTCGAGCCGCGCTGTCGGCAGGGCGCTAAGCACACCATATCCCGCCAGCATGTCGTCGAGCGGCGCGCCGATCGTGGCGTTGGCGCCGGAGCGATATTCGGGCAGATGCACCATCGCCAACAGCGGCAGGTCCGAGGCGACGGTGCCGGCGACCGCGCTGGCCGGGGCTGACAGGATTTCCCAGGCGGCAATGTCGACAGCCGGAGTCATGCCGAGGAATTTCCGGCTGACGACGAGTTCAGGCGCCTCGATGTTGAACAGCTTCAGCCATATGTTGATGCTGGTTCCGGCCTGAATCAGCAGCGCGTGCCGCAGCAGCCTGTAGAGCAGCGCCGTCGGCTTCGGCGCGCCGCCAAAATCCTGAAGCCGCAGCGCCTCGGCGCTGCGCGCATTGGCGGCGAGCCAATCAATGTAGTTCTTGGTCGCCGCCGCGTTATAGGGTTTTATCGTGTCGGTCTCGGAGAACGGCAGGCCGTCGATCAGCGAGGTTGTCGGGATCAGTGTCTGGTGACGCTGGTAGATCAGCTGAAACAGCAGCGGATAGGGCTTTTGGGTGCCGTTGGCGCGCTGGGCCTGATAGCCCAGACTGGTCAGCGTCGCATTGGCGGCGAAGCCGGCAAATACTGACGCGAACACGTCGGCCATACGGTCGCCGCCGGCCTGGAAGCCAGCAAGATTGGCGAGGTGATCATAAGTATTGGCGATCCGCTGGAAGTATTCAGCCGCGGTCGGTTGCAGACCCATGATGGCAAGAAGATTGGCGCTGGCGTCGCTGCCGGCGCCGAGTTGCGCCAGTTGCGGCACGCAATTAACCCAGTACGGGCGCGCGCGCGCAATGATGCGCTCGATCGCGGCGTCGAGGCTGATGGTTCGCTGCGGCTCGCGCTCGGCGCGCGGCGCAGGACCCGCCAGCACGATGCCATAGGGCTGGTTGCCGACCCGGATCGCGGCGAGCGGTCCGCGGCCGGTGACCGAACGGGTGAACAGCGTGCGCAAATCATCCAGTGTTGCGTCGCCGGCGACCTCGCCGATCATGGTGCGGAGGAAATAGCCGAGCGTGCCGGGATAGAGCGCCGCATTCATCGCCACTGCTTCGGCATGGTCGTGGCGGTCCGCGTTCGGCACTCGGGCGAACAGGTCGGGATCAAGCCCGAGATAGGCGCTGAGCCGCTGGCCGTCGCTCGCCTTGTCGAGTTCGACCGCCGCCGGCGGCGCGGCGCCCGCTTCCTCGGCGGCAAAGCTGGCCTCGGCGAACCAGTCGAGGGTATCGAGCCCGGCATCATCGGCGCTGGTATTGTTGGTCGCGGTGCCCTGCGGCACCAGCGCCATTCCCTTGGCCGAGTAGCGGTGACCAGCCAGCAGTTCGGTGAAAAGAGCTTCGCTGTCGGCGATGTCGGCCGAGTGCTTGAGGCCAAGTACGATCAGTTCGTCGAAGCCGACCGCATCGCTGGCTGCCAGCGCGACGCGGAAGCCGAGGCCCATCTTCATTGCAATATCGAAATCGCGCAGCCACTCGGAATTCGCATCGAACACCATCTTGCCGTCGGGGCCGCGTGACCACGAGGCGGTGCCGTCGCCCTGGAGCGGGGCCGGGCCGGCCTGCACGACATCGTCGATCAGCGCGCCGACCATGCGGTAGATGATACTGCCGCCGCGCAGCAACGTCAGTACCAGTCGGTCCGGCAGCACCTTGACCAGCGGCGGCTGGGTCCAGCCGTCTTGCTTGAGCACCGGCTCGATTGGGAATACCAGCCCAGCTGGGCCAACCGCCGCGTGGTCGTTCCAGTTGGTGGGGCGGGTCCGCGAGACGACATAGGAAGCGCGCGGCGCCTGGAAGGCTTCGACTAGCTTGCGCCATGCCTCCTTGCGGGCGGTGTCGCTGGCATCGGTCGCGAGCGCCCGCCAATAGGCCTGGCCGGCGTCGACCTCGCTCTCAGTCGGAATCTCCTCATGGGAGTCGATCTCGATTTCGTCGGGGAACACGCGGACCAGCAGCGCGGAATCCTTGAAGCGTGTCTCCACCCGCAGCGGCAGCAGGAGGATCGGGATCTCGGCGGACCACAATTGCGTCAGCGCCTCGGGCGTCAGCGCGACATGCAGATCGGCCACCAGGCCGCTGACCGCGCGCCCGGCGCTGTCCTGTTTCGCGCTGAGCTCGGCGATCGCCGCGATGCTAGCCTGCAACGCCCTGTCGACTTGTTCGCGGGCCCCGCGATCGGCCTGGCGCGCCAGCCGCCGCGCCTCGCGCTGTAAAGCGGTCCGCCTGATCCGCGCCGCCTGGACCTGACGCCGCGTTTCGTCGTGCGCGGCACGCGCCGCGCGCAACTGCTCGAGAATTGCACTGGGCTCAGGCATTGAGCGTCTCCAGCATTTCGCGGGCGTGGACGGCGATCATCACCGGACGCTGGAACAGGATCGATGCCATGTCCGCGGCGTCGTGCCCCCATTGCACCTTGAGGTCGGCGGCGAGCAGATTAAAGAAGGATGGCAACGGCGGGACGGCCGGATCGACAAAGTTGCCGGCCGGCATCTTGACCCAGCTCAAATCGTTCCATGTGATTGGCGTCGCTGGGTCGTCGTCGGGATCGAACTTGATGTCCATGCCGAAGCGCGGCTCGCCCGGCAGTTCCTGGATCATGAAATACCAACCCCAGTCGTCGCTCTCGTGTTGCGGATTGTCGGCGCCTTGGGCCTGCGGGATGGTGAGATCGAAGCCGAAGAAGCGGATGTCGGGATCGACCGCAGCGGTGAAGATTGGAAACCGGATTTCGGCATCCATCTCGGCTTCGGTTGCGATCTGCAGGATGACTGGTTTCAGCGACGGATCGGGCACCCCGGATTTGTTGCGCGCCATGTGTGCCTTCTGCGCGTAGATCAGGGTGTTGGGATATTTCTTCAAAAGCTCACCGCGAATCGTCAGCACGAGGTCGCCGGTCTTCGGCCGCTCGGGCGGCTTATGGGTGCCGAGCGACGAGGCCGTGGTCCAGCGGTCGATCGGCATGATATCGCGATACATCGCCTTGAGTTGTTCCGGCGTGACCGTCGGATCGGGCGGCGGCACGACCAGGCCGCGCACGCTCCAGAATTGACGGAAATAGCTGCCGCGCTGGTCGGTCGGATACTCGCGCCAGAGCAACTCGCGACCGAATTCGTGATTGAGCCCCACCATGTAGGATTCGATGAAGGGCGGGTTGGTCTTGAGCAGCGTGATAGTGTCGGGCGGGATCAGCTTGAGGTTGGGAAGAAAAAGCTCAGCCGACAGATCGCGCAACTTCTCGTACATCGGATCGTCGAAATCGGGATAGGCCAAAGCCGGCACCAGATGCTCGGGATCATGCAGCCAGATCGGCGCGAAACTGAGCACCACTTCGCTTGCCAGCAACATCGGCCAGGCGCGTTTGGGATCGAGCGCGGCATTGAGCTTGCCGGCGATGCCGGCGAGTTCGAGCGCCGACCGCGGCGGCTCGGTCGGCTTGATGCCGAGCCGGCCAGAAATCGCGATCGCGGCGCGGCGAAAATTTTTCGCCTCGATGCTGTCGCTGCCGGCACCGCCGGGGTGCAAGGAGGTGCCGATGACGGAGACGATGCCGCCAGGCATAACTGCGACATGGCCGGAGCCCGTGCTGATGCCGCTGGCGCCGGGTCGCGGCGGTGGGTCGGTCTCGACCAAACTGAAGCCCGGCTGCGGCGGAACGTCGGCGAGCACGGCGGGCAGCTTGCCGGGGTCGGCGATTCCGAGAGCGACGGCGGCCGGCCCGGGACCGCGGCGGGATGTGGCGTAGACGGCGATCGCGATCGCCACACAGCCGATCGCCGCAGGCCAGAACCCGTTGGCCAGCAGCAGCAGCAGTGCTAGCAGCAACAGCAGCAGCAGGATCCACCTCAGATAGCGCTGCAGCCAAGCGAGCCAGCCCGGGACCGCACCGCGCGAACCGGCAGCGGCAGCGACGGCATTGTCGGACGGAAGCCCATCCGGCATGGCTTTCGGCGGCGCCGCGGTAACGCGACCGGCATTGATATCGTCAACCAGCCGGTCCTGGCTAAACCCCGGATCGGTCGCCCTGAGCCGCTGCGCCACCACGCCACGCGGACGCAGCAGACGGCGCATCGCCGCGTTCAGCGGCGCTCCGCTGACCCGGCTGTCTTCGATCAGACGGTGGATGGTCACTGGCGAGCCCTTGACCTTCCTGGTCACCGGCCGGGCCACGGCGAGCAGCGTGGCCGGCGAGAGTTTTGCAAAAAAGCTGGCCTGCATCGTGTTCGCCGTTTCCATCGCGAAGCGGCCGAACTTAATGCGGCGGTTCATCGCCAGGATCGCCGTCACCTGCGACCAGGCGCGAGCGACGTAGTCCTCCTGATTGGTCTGGACGACGCGGGTGCCGAGACCGGCGGAGACGCGCAGCCGCGGATCGCGGTTGAGCGATGTCAGCCAGCCAGGAGTCGCGAAATCGACGCGGGTGCGCAGCGCATGCGCGCCGCCATAGATCGGCGGGGTGACTAGCGGATCGACCGGACCGGGACTGGCCCGAGTTCGATCGTCGGCGAGATTGAGCACAGCCGCGAGCGCGCCGAAAAACGGTTTGCTGGGATCGATATTTTGCGGCCGGCTGACTGTGTCCGGCGCGCGCAGCGCGCCTTCGAGACCCACCACCGTCTGCGAGTACCCGGCGGGTGGGATCGCACCGATCTCGGCGCCGATCGCAACGCCGAAGCCCGGATGAGAGACATCCATGTCGCGAATGCCGACACGGCTGTCCACCGGGCGCGGCTCGAGGCGTTTGACCAGCGACTCGAAATCCTCGTTCTCGCCGGTCCGGAAGTACCAGTCGAGATAATACGGCAGCTCGACCGGGCTGCCGCCGCCCCAGGCTGGGGCTTGCGCGTCCGCGGCCGACGGGTCCTGCCCGAGCCCCGCAAGCCGGCCGGTCTCAAACGCCGGTACCAAGAATGCACGGTAGGCGGTATCGACCGCCAGTTTGCGCGGACTGAACAGCCGCGAGATGATCTTGTCGGCATTTGGCGCGCCGACGTCGTGCAGGCTCAGCAAAAATTTCTCGAAATCGCTCGGCGTGGCATGGCCTTCGTTGATGTGGACATGGCCGAATGCCCAGCCCTGCGTCAGCGGCGGCAGCGCGGCGGGCGTCGTCACGCGCAGCGACGGCAGCGGATCGCGGCGGTTGACCAGTTCGAACTCGCCAGGCTGGCCGCCGTCGGGCGCCTTAAGCACCAGCAGCGCCAGCCAAGGCGAGAGCTTTTCACCGTTCGGACTGGCCGGGGTGTAGCGCCAAAGGAAATCCTCATCGTAGAACTCGATGAAGGCGAGGTAATTCGGCTCGAAGTTGCTGATCCAGTTGCGCGGCTCGGTGCGCACGACCATCTGCGGATTGATGCCGATGATGTCGCCCGGACCGATCAGCGCAAAGGATTTGGACATGCCGGCGCCGTTCAGGCTGACGTCGATCGGCACGGTGGCGCGCTCCTGGATGCCGGAGGCGCCGGCACCGAGCCGGTCGGTCTGGGCGATGCGGGTGCCGATGCCGCGCCTGAGCCAGGACGAGAAGGTGTAGCGGCCGACCGAGATCGTCATGCAGCCTCCAGTTCGTGGCTGGTGACAACCTGCACCTTGCCCTTGAGTGCCGGATTGGTCTTGACCAGCGCATCCTGCTGCGCAACCGCTTCGGCCATGGTCTTGGCGCCGCCGACGCCGGGATGCGGCACCAGATCGTCGACGCCGACAACCAGATACTGTGTGCCGGCAAGCGTCACCGGGGCGGGCTTGACGCCGGCACCGTTGCGGACGCGCGAGAAGGCATTGCGCGGCGCGCTGCTGGCACCGGTCATGGCGGTGAACACGGTGCCCACCATCTTGTAGACGCCGGCAAAGATGATGAGCGCAATCGAGCGGTGGACGTAGCTCAGTTCGTAGTCGACCTCAACGACGACGCGGGCGCCGGTTTCGGTCGCATCGCCTGTCGAGAATTGAAGGCCACTGCGCATCCGCTCGAAGGAGGGCGCCGAGAGCTTGTCGGAATCCGAAAGCTTCTTGTAGTTGGCGACGGCGAACTCTTCGCGCTGCTCGCTGATCCCGCCGAGCGGTGTGCCGAGTTCGAACAGATTCTGATCGGGTTTTTTGTTGCCGAACTTTTCCAGCGGGTAGCCGAGCGGCACCACCTTCTGGCTCACCGAGAGGATGCCGAAGGGCTGCAGCACGATTGCGCCATTCGGCATTTCGAGCTTTCGCACCGAAACGCCGGTGGTGGCGTTGGCCGGCGCGTCGGCCTTCCAGTTGCGATCGTCTTTCAGCGCGGTGGTGATCAGCAAGGTGACGTTCTCGATCTCGACCGGATCGGGCGCGGCATCGTCGCCCCAGGTCTCGTTGAAATGCACCGAGATTTTAAAGAACAGGATCTTGAGCGACGCGGTTCCGTTGGCATTCCAGGGCGCGGGACCCGAGAGCTGGCCGTGCAGCGAAATGCCGGCGATGACGTCGGTACCTTCGCGCAGCGCCAGTCCCGCCGAGATGTCGGCGATGAAGTGCACCGGATTGAACTGGACCAGGAGATCGTAGCCGAGGAAGCCATAGATGTTGAAGCCGCAGGCCTCGGCATAGAGTTCGACCCGCGCGCCATTCTGCACGGTGTTGGAGGTGATGGCGAAATAGGTCTGGACCGTGAGGCGCGGATTGTCGCCGGACAATAGCGCGATGGTCATGCGCGTCATGTCGCGCAGGTCGGGCGGAATGTCGCGGAAAGCGGGATGGAATCCGCCGACCGAAATGATCAGCATGGGGCTGGAGCCCCAGCCGATCCGCAGCGCCATGTCGCCGGTGAGGGTGAAGCCGACTAGGTGGCTGTCGAACAGGCTGGCGTTGAACCAGATCAGCTCGCGATCGAAATCGATGCCGCCTGCAAAATTCACCTGCAGCGTCAGCAGCGGCAGATCCTCGGCCGGGATATTGACGCGCAGCACACCGATTATGGTGATCGCCGGCTGCGGAATATCCAGGATGACGCCGAGCTCGAGCGAGATCAGCGTCGGCGTGCCCCAGCCCAGCTTACCCATCGGCGCCACGATGACGTGGCCCTCGGCGAGCGGGAAGATAGCCTTGATGTCGCTGGCGATGCGATTGATGTTGGCAACAATGTCTTGCGGGAACAGGATCGAGTTGACCGCGCCGGTCTTGACCCCGGCCATCAGCGCCGGGGTATCGAGGGTGCGGTTAACGCTCAGGAGTCCGCCCACGCCAAGCAGGGTGAAGCCGAAGCCGAGCTGTATCGGCGCGAACTCCGCGGTGATCAGCACTAGGAACGCAAAACCCTTATGGCCGTCCGGGAATTTGGTGTTGATGATGCCGAACGCCTTGAGGTCGATGACGCCTTGGAACGAAAGCTCGAGCGCGCCGAAATACTCGCCGGCGTCGGGGTCGCATTTTAGGAAGCCGCCGCCTTTGAGTACGCCGGTATCGACCGCGAGGCCCGCGCCGGTCGGGTGTTTGAAGTGGAACACCATGTCGAGCGGACCGATGGCGCCGTGGCCGCCCGGCGGGAAGCTGAGATCGATCCCGATTCCGATCTCCTGGACTACGATGTCGAGCACGCCGAGCGTAGTCTTGACGTCGGCGGAAAGCGTAATGGGAAAGCTGTTGCCGGCGACGCCTGCGGACAGCGTCAGCGCGTCGATCGCCACCGGCCCGAGCGAAAGATGGGTGGGAAGTTTGATTTCGAGCGCGCTCGAACCGCGGAAGCGCAGGCCGCGCGCCACCGACCAGTCGAAGCCGAGCTCGAAATCCGCATCGACCTTGACCGCGGACAAAATGGTCCGGATGAAGCCGTCGGCCTCTGAAAAATCAATCGTCAGCTTGCCGCCCTTGAGATCGCCGCCGAGGCCGAAATCGCCATGCGCCTGGCCGGAGCCGGCGTCCCAGGACAGATCGCTGGCGGCGAAAATCCCGAGGCTCTCGGCGCGCACCCCGATGCCACCGGCGATGCCGAGCAGCGTCAGCCGGTCGCCGGGATCGGCGTGCTGGGTGATGCCGATGCTGGCGCGGCCCTGTAGCGTGCTCGAGGGATGAGCGGCAATGGTGCCGGGCGGACGGAGCTCGATCGTCAGTCCGGCGGAAAACGTTCCGGCGAGCGCGGCATCGAGCCGCATCCGCGGCGTGAGATCGAGCGCCAGCGACCAGCCGCCCGGGATCTCGTCGCGCAGCATGACGGCGAGCCCGCGTGGTGCCGGCCCCGCGGTCGGTGCGATGGTCGCGGCGTACAGTTCGAGCACCGGGGATGCCGCGGTCTCGTCGAAAGCGGCGGGAATGGCGAGCGCGCGCAGCAGATAGGCAAGTCGGCGCAGCAACTCGCGACCGTCGAAGCCGGGGTCGCCCCATCCGAACAGGGTTCGCAACGCCGTATCCGGATGCCCGATCACCGGGCCAAGTTTGTCGAAGCGTAGGCGTCGCGTCAGATGGGTGCCCGGGCCGCCCTGGTTTGGCAGCTGCATGCGGTCGATGACGCCGGCAAGGCCGAGCGCGGAATGCACCACCGGGTGCTGATCCTCCAGGAAGCGGACCACGGCATAGGAGACAAGCCGGTTGGTGAACTCGCCGGCAAAGGCATTGGCCGCCGCCGCGCTGACGCCGCCGCCGGTGAGCCCGGCCGGGAGTTGTGTCGCCAGCGTGTCGATCGCGGTGATCACCGCGCCCGCCTGGTTAAGCGTCGCGACGCCCTCGCTGAGGATGCTGGCGACCGACTTGGCCTCGATCGCCGCGGCCAGCGCAGCGACATGGACCGGCAGCGAGCCTGCGGCGGTCGCGACCGTCTGCGCGGCGTTGGCGAGAGGGGCAGGAACAACGAAGCCGGCAGGAAGCGATAGGCTCAGCTGCCGCAACAGGCTATCGAGATTGCCGCCGGCGAGATCGTCCTTCAGCGGGGTCAGCGCATTGGCGAGCGCCAGCGCCAGCCGTTCAAGCGTGCCGGTTTCGCTGCTCATCGCGTTCTCCATTTCAGGGCCAGCGCGGTGAGGCCGGCCGCGGGCGCGACCGCGCCGTAGGCAATCGCGCGCTGGGCCCAGCGCCGCTCGGCGATGAGCGGGACCAGGGGATCGCCGGACCGACGATAGAGCCGATCGAGCGCTAGCATGGCGCCGCGTGTCCGCTGTCCGGCCAGCAGCGCCGCCCGGCCTCGGCGCAGCGTGTCGAGCCAAGCCGTCCCAGCCGCCAGATCGACCGCCGCCATGCTGAAGAAGCATTTTTTCTCGCTGCCGCCGCCTGCCGGTGGCGGCGCGGCCGGCG
>JGI10216J12902_101104016_pt1 | contig 10851 bp, 7 predicted proteins | sample KanNatreferecore_FD_12902 | JGI IMG/M metagenome (IMG submission 12902)
TAATGCCGTGCGGGTACTTAGCGCTTTTGTCTATTTGCGATTCTTTTGAAAGTTCACCGACACTCTCCTGCTATGAGCGAACCGATCGTGCGGCTGCCACTGCAATTACCCAACAGTTAGTGCCAGCAATCACGACTTTTATTCAATAAAAGAGCGGCATGAATTGACCGATGCAATAACTTGCAACAGCCGCGTTCACGAGTACCGGATCGAAGGGTTCGAGGGCGTGGTCGCACCAGGGAGAAATCACGACTTTCGCATTCGGTTGTGTTGGTATCCCGAATTCTTCGAATCGGCCAAACAATAGGAGTGCAGGCGGACCGTGCTCGCCTAGGTCGGCAGTGTTGCCGACCGCAATGAAAAGCTTGGGACGAAACCCTGCTTCACGCACGCACCAAGAGCCGGTTCCACTCCCCATCGAATAGCCGATGAAGACGTCCACTTCTCCCAGTTCGCGCTCGGCCTCCACGAAACTGAGCCGGCGGTTGGTGAGGGAGCTCGATTGAGTCGATTCTCCAAAGCCAGCCTGATCCACCGAATAACAATCAAAACCACCGGCGGCCAGCGCCTCCCCGAAACGAAAGAGCATTTCTTTCGAGGCGCCGTTGCCATGGGCCAAGTTCACAATCGGATGCGGTCCCGACGTTGCGGGGAGGATTCGAAGCGCGTGCGTGTTTCCAGCCAAAGTTACGCTTTCGACGCGGACGCCCGGCTCAATCACGCGTGAGAGCGCGGCCCCAAGAATCAGGCCGACGATTGCCGCTACGGTTGTCCTACGCCTATTTGCATCACTCATGACTGTGGTTCAGCGTCGCCGATTTTGATGCGAAGCCGTTCTTTTGCCGCCTCCTGTTTGAGTTTCAATTCACGACCCAAAGGCTCGAGTCAACCGTCAACGGGCGCCCCTCGCCAAGATGCGCACTCCCCGGGCCAAGTTCCCATCCCCAAAGCGGCCAACAAAAAGGCGCGGAGGGTCGCGGCTAATACTAGCCTTTCTTTCGGCGTTGGGTCCCGACCTAACAGCTCATGCCTCGCGGGCACTCAGCGCATTTGTCTATTTGCATTACTTTTGAGAGTTCAACTGCGCGCTCGTCTTGTAAAGAAACCGATCGGGCGTTTACTCCGTCTGGTGCAAGCGACCGTCGGAAAGGTGGCGATCGAGTTCGGCTTCCAGCCGGTCAAGTAAAGTTGCCCGTTCCTGCGGACGGCCCCATAAAAAGCCAGCGACGCCGTTGATCACAACGCGGGAATACCGCTCGTCGTCCGACGCGGAGGGGTAACGCTCGTTCAAGCATCGCACGAAGTTCGGATCATTGGAATAGAGATCCCGGACCAACCCGCCCGCCTCCCAGAGCCCTATATCTCCGCAGACGACCGCGACCACGATCTTGTGCTTCGCCTGCGTCCGCGGGAGAAAAGGACTAGGGCCCGACACAAACTCAAATGTTTTGTGATCGTCCGATCTGATTTCGCTAGTTCGGGAGGCGTCGGACTGATCGTCCAAAGTTCTGACAACACCGGTCGTCGCGACCGCCGCCAACCCAGTGCCCACTAGGAACAACAAGAGCATGCGCATGAGACACCTCTAATTGACAAGGACGGTCTAGTGCCGCTTCATAATAATGAAGGGATTAACCGCCTCGCCTGATTCGCATTCACGTCGTAAACAGGACGAACTGCCTTGCCCAAACAAGTGTGTGTGACTTCGCCGTCAAGTCGTCATGAACACTTTGCAATTGATTGTTCCGTCCTGGCTGACCAGTCCCGCGACGAAGCGCGCTCGCGCGGATCAAGGCAGCTTGGACCCGTCACGCACTTGTAGCACTCGCCCTTAGTCTGCAGCGCAGGCGGTTAGGGCAGGAGAACGTCCTTCAGCAAGAACGGCACGTCCCGCGTGACGGTCTCGCCGCGGGCGCCGGCGGAACCCGCCGCTGGTACGCGGACTGTGATTGTGCCGGTGACCTCGGAGAGGGACTTGGCCGATTTTGGGCCTGTCTTTAGCGGGACTGTTGCCACGCGGCCCCACCCGCCCGAGATGTACAACTTGTCTGGCCGAAACGACTCAGCAGCCTGGCCGCGCGGCAATCCTGGTTGGGCAATCGCGCCTCCGGGCGGCTGTAAAGGTGCCTTCACCTCGATCAATTCCTGGCCCTTGTCGTCGATGGCCGACCGGATGCGGATGTCCACGATGTGAAGGCGGCCGCGGGTTGGCTCCGAAGTGGCTATCAAGTCCAACAGAATGACACCTTCGCCTAGCCCCACCGCCTTCATTGTGATTCCCGAATGGACGCGAATAGACGTGCCGCCGTCGGTCGGCCGGGCTGGCGGCTTGCCGTCAGCAAAGACCATCTGGGGCGAGCGAATGAGGCCGCCGCCCATGGGACGGGAACCGGTCCATGGCGCCGACAATCCTTCGCCGCGGAACGTCCCACCTCCCGGTACCTCCCGGATTATTGCGACTAGTCCCCCCGCCGAGCAGAGGCGGTCCACGGCCTGCCAGAACGTGACTTCGCCCGTGTCGAGCGTGATCCGCCGGTCCGTTAGTTTGGCCTTCGGGTCGGACACCTCCAGGTCGTACCCGCTCTGCCGCTCGAATTCGGCCACCGCCTCGGTCACCGGAGTGTCCTTGAAAACGAGGCGGACGCGCTTGGGCACCAAGGGCAGACCCTCTTCGATTTTTCGCGCAATGGCGGCGGCGCGCTCCCCCTGCTCTGCATCACCACTTCGCGACCCCCGGCGCAGAGCGTCCAGGGCCGGAGCCCCGATCCGTTCGAGCTCGGCCGCAGCCTTTTCTCGATCGTGGTACGAGTCGCTCTTGAGCCGGCCCACCAGTACATCAATCGCCTTCGTGTCGGCGGCCGGCTTCGCTGGCGTGCCCGAGACCACCTTCGGTTCACTGGCTTGACCGGCCGCAGGGGCGGGACCGAACACCGCGCGGGTCCCGTGCCCCGCGAGGGTTAGGGCCACTAATGCCACGCCGGCGACTTTCCACTTCGTGATGAACATGGTTCGGCATACTCCTTCGGCTAGAGTCTTCGCGGCGACGGTCGCAGCCGGGTTGGCCACGCGCGCCGAAATGAGCAACAGCGAGTTGGGAACAACCGCCGAAGTCGTTTTCCCGTAAAAGAACCAGAGAACGAGACTCGAAACGGCGAGTCCGCGGGCGCGGAGCCGGCGGCGCAAACGATCCCGCCCTTGCTCCACCCGAGTCTTCACCGTATCCGGCTGCCAGCCGAGCCAGCGTGCGGCGGCATCCCGACTGAGTCCTTCCACGCAGCACAGGACGAGCGGGGCCAGGAACTTGTCTGGCAGTCTGGCGAGTTCTTGGGCTAGAACGTCATGCGCTTCTAACGCGGCCATTTGATCGGCCGGATCGGCTGGCGGCTTTGATACAACCCGGCCCTCGTGCTTGGCGCGCCTCGCTGCGGCGACGAGTGCCTTGTGGGCGACGCGGTCGGCTACCCTGTACAACCAGCCGACGACCGAATCTCGCGGGCGCATCCTGCCGGCGACGCGAGCCAACACCAGGAAGGTAGCCTGGAAGGCGTCTTCGGCATCGTGCTCACTGCGCAGCGCGCGCCGGCAAACTCGAAACACCATCGGGCCATGTCGGCGGACCAGCGCCGCGAACGCGTCCTCGTCCCGCGCCGCGGCAAACCGCTCCAGGAGCTCACGGTCCGACACCTCTCCCGCCGCGGCGCGCAGGTATCCCAGCGTATGATTCGCCAATCTCATCGGCATGGTCTCGGTCCTTCCGAGCCCGCGTCAGCGCGTCCACTGAGAATTACCCGGCGGACGACCGACGGCGGAATAATTCCAATTTTTCCCGAGCACGAACCAATGTGGGCAGAGCCACACCTCGATCGGACGAAATTGCTCGGGCATCGCCGCAGGAGTTACTCCTGTAAAAAAGCAAGGTGAATCGTTCTCCAGTGCGGAAGTGATCCGCCGCTTAAGGAAAGAAGCCCTACCTCGCCTGCACGTAACTGAACCACGTTCGTGGGTCGCGGAAAAGCCGCCAACAATTGTGTCTTTGCCGGTAAACCAGCGCTGGCTTATTGGTTGTTCGTTTGATTCCTCGTGCCCGGCCTGCTCCCCGTGAGTGGGGTCGACCTCAGTAATCGACCGCAGAGCCAGTACGAGCCATGTCACTCTGGCCGCGCCCTTGGACCGGAAGTGGGCTGCCGTTCTGGGGGCCAGACGACCTTCGCCGCCGGCAGTTTGAGTTCGCCGGCCCACGACTTCTCGCGACCCTTAACCTCGGGCGGATTCACCTTGAAGGTCCCAGCCAAAGAATACTCGGCGGCGTCTGTCGCCTTGATTTGCCAAGTGTCGAATCCGATCGTAATCACGAAGGCTTTCTCGTCGGGGCTGCCGTATCCGTAGGGGCTGACGCGCAGCCTGAGGCTGGAGTCGTGGGGCAGCCGTACCCATTTCTTGCCCGGCCGCCCGCCGCTCCCACTGCTTCCCATCTTGGGCCGGGGCGGCCCCTTCCCGGCAACGTCACGCAACTCGCACTTCAGCCCGCTAGGTTCGAAGTACACGTCTCGCTCGCCCGAGGCCGCGACGTTCTGCAGCTCGACGTAGACAAGCGTCTCGCGAGACGTGCCCTCATCACGCACCGGACCCTGGAAGACGAGGAGCCGGCCGCGCAACCCGTCGACCGGTTCGGACCAATCGCCGATCGCGACCGGCGTCTTTTCGTCGGCAGGCAGACTCATCTGCGCAAGCGCGAGCGTCACGATGACCGCCAGCGTCCTCATCGCCCACCTCCTTAAATTGATGCGTTGCTCCCACCCTGCGGAGTATTCCGTCAGTCGCTCCCGGCACCAAGGAACTTGCCGGTTGTCAGGTCGAAGTCGGCAAACGAGTGTATCCCGAACACCGCTTTCAGCTTCCGGTTTTTCAACTGCAGGTCGCGGACAACTATCGCGCCTACGAATTTCATGTTGGCCGTCTTGATGACATCGGCCTCCCACAACGTCGTCCCATCTCTGTTGCGGGCAACGATCGTCCGCCCGTCGTCCTGAACGGCTACTGTGATCCCCGACTCCGCATCAGTCAGCGCCGGCCTTACCCGCGCGGGCGCTCGTAGCTTCACCGGCGCAAGTTTCAATGTTCCCGCCCAGGCGTCGACCCGGCCGTTCCCGTCCGGTGGGGCGATGGTCAGCGTCCCGGTCAGCCCGTATTCGCCTGTGTCCCCCGTCTTGATCAGGAAGTGCGCGTTCGAGAGGGCGATGTGGAGACCGTCCGAACTTCCGTACCCCGATGGATTGGCTCGCAGCCGTATCAATGCGTCGAAGGGAATTGTAACCCAACCTGGGCTAGGCCCGCCCCGCGCCCCACTCCCGCCGAATGGATATTCGGGCACCGCTTTGCCCTCCGCATTCGTGAGGTTGCACCGCAGCGCTCCTGGGTCGAAGTACAGTGCCCGCTCGCCGGAGTGCGTGTGAGCGACGTTCTCGAGTTCGACGTACACCAACGTCTCGCGAGCCTTCTGGCCTGGCAAGTCACGACCCTGGCCGACAAGCAGCCGGCCTCTAAGGCCTTCTACTGGCTCGGACCATGTCCCGATCGCCATCCCCTTCTCGGGAGCGATCGGTCCGGGGAGTGGACCGGTCAACTCGGGTCTATTTAGGATCCATTCGAGGTCTCGGACTCGCCCGCCAGTCGGGAACCATGCCGCGTTGCCAGCGCGCGGGATTACGAACACCTCGCCATCTCCGAACGACTTGTTTTGCGTTTGCCCTCCGTTCGATGAGATCTCCGCGCGCAAGTCGCCCCAGAAGACCAGTGTGCAGGCCACTCCTCTGCAGTCGGGACTCCAGCAAAGGTGCATCGCCGCGTGCCCGGCGAGCCGTTCGTCGATCCGGTTCAGGGCGACTACCTGCTCCTTCCCAGTCACGACATCGTAGAAGACGATCTCGCCCGGCCTGCTGTATGCGACTGCCGTCCCATCATGAGCCCAGGCGTAGACGGTAATTACATTTCCCTTCACGATGGCCTTTGCCTGCTTTCCTTCGCCGATGACCAGGTCCGCTGGCTGACGCTTGCCCACCCGCTCTCCGAAGACCAGATAAGCGAGCCTGTCGCCAGCGCCGAACTTCGGTAGCTCCGCCCCGTGCGGGGCCGAGTCTGCTTCGGTGACCCGGCGCACGTTCTTTCCATCCCTGTCCATGACGTGAATCTGCGGAAGACCGCCGATGGTGCCAACGAAGGCAACTTGCTTTCCATCCAGGGACCAAGTCGGACCAGAAGCAACTAGCCCAGCCGGCGAGAGCGGCCGGGAATTCTTGCCGTCGGCGTCGGCGACGTATACGGCCGACTGGTTGTTGTCGGTGACGACATAAAGAATGCTGCCGCCGTCAGGAGACGCAATGGCGCCTGCCGCGACAGCATTCGGAACTTCCCTTCGCCCTGTCCCATCCGGCCGGTAGGCGAATGTCTTCTTCTCGGCTTCGGTCCGAACCTGGATCCAGCCACGGTTGTCTTTCCCGTCTCGAGCCACCACCTCGACCTCCACGGCGTTGCTCACGGGACAGAATCCATTTCGGTGGTGATACGCGACTCGGATTTTGTGCTTGCCGACCGGGAGCACGAGGCCTTTTTCGGGTTCCTCGGACCGGATGCGCTTGTCTCCCCGCACGCCCCGTAGCCACACTCCATCGAGTAGTAGAACCCCCCAGTCCTTCACCTCCGCGCCTGCCTCGAGCGGCTTGATTTTCGTCGTCTCCAGCAAGTGTTTCGGTAGGCTCTCTTCGATAACGCCCGGGCCCAGGTCGCTCTTGCGGCCGTGCCAAGTCCCGTTGACCTCGACCTCCCAGAGCGGCCAGAGGCAAACCGGCGGGTAGACCTGCCGCGCTTCATTGCCTCGGTTTCGCACATCAACGTCGAACGTCACGGTTTCGCCGACTACCCATCGCGCCTTGCGGGGTCGAATGCGAACCTGAACGCCCGCGTCCGGTTCGCCCCAAGGAAGATCGGCCGCCACACTGGTTTTCGACGGGGGTGGGCTTCCGCCAGGATTCGCCGGCTCGCCTGCTACGGGTCGGAACGCCAGCCCCACTCCGATCGCGAGTAAAAATCCGGCGGCGAGCACGGTCGACAGCAGTTTCAATTTGGAAGCCGACATCGTGGTCAGAGCCTGCGAAGTGAGCTCCGCGACCGCCGGCTTGGCCACGGAGGTTGTAGCTGCCTCGACGGTCGAATGGACTAGTGCCGGAGGGAGAGTGGCCTGGGCGTTTTCGGCCAACAGCGCCGCCAACCCTGCGGCCGGTAGCGATAGACCTCGCTCGTCCAATCGCCGAGTCAGGATCCGGCGAGCCTTCGCTAACCGGGTTGCCAGGGTCCCCTTCGTACAGCCGATTTCGCGAGCCGCCTCGGCGTAAGTCTTTCGTTCCAGGTAACACAACACAACTGGGTCGCGGTACTTCGCGGCAAGTCGTTGAACTTCCTCGTCAAGCACCGGTCGCAAGTCTTCCCAAATGATCGCCGGGGTCGTGTCGGACAGCGGCATCAACTTGGCCTTCCGTTCGAGCATTCGTCGCCGAGTTCGGTCGGCCCTGGCGTGCACCGCAGTTCGCCAAGCGACGCCGTAGAGCCACGCGCCGACCGGATCGCCCCGACCGAGCGTGCGGGCTTTCTTGGCGAGCACCAGAAAGGCGGCTTGAAAAGCGTCTTCGGCGTCGTGCACATCCTGAAGAACGCGCTTACAAACTCCCAAGACCATTGGTCCGTGCCGTTCGACGAGCGCGGCGAACGCCGCCCCGTCGCCGTCATGTGCGAATCGCTCCAGCAACTCGGTATCGGTGGTGCCCGCGGGCACGTCCACTCGCCCACGCAGATACAGCAACAACGTCTGAATGGTCCGGCTCACGATCGGTCATTCCTCAAGTCATGCGGCCTCGGTCAGTATTCAATGCCTCGCCGACCCTCGGCGCTTTTTGTGCGGTGAGTTTTTTTCTTTTCCGAGCGCCAGCCATTACATCGTTGCCTCGGACCGGTGACGGTCGCAGCGGTTTCCTGGCGGCTATGCATAGGCGTGGCCGAACCGGAGCAGGGCAAATGTGTTCCGCCTTTCCTATCAGATGTCAGATATCGCTGTGGACCGCACTATAGTCGAATCGAAAGGTAGCAAAAGTAACAGACCAGTAACCTCGCTCGATTGAAATCCGCGAACACATCGGAACGCCCAAAGCGCTTGCGTTCCTTCGGGACTTGGCCGGCGGCGCGGAAGGCGCGTACCTGACCAGTCTTGCTAAAGAAGCAATTGAACGGGCGGGTCGCCGGGTGCGCAAGTAGATTCGAGATCGAACCGATTCAAGCGACGAATTCAATCCCGTTGATGAATGTGCGCTCGACATGCAAATCGCGCGAGAGAATCATAATGTCCGCGAGCTTGCCAGCTTCGAGGCTGCCGCGATTGCGTGCGAAACCCGTCCGCTCGGCTGGCGCGTCCGAAGCCATGCGGATCACTTCGGCGAGGCCGGCGTCTAGCCCTTTGCGGTGGAAAGGGAATCGCCGGTCGTTCGCCCGCGCTACGCGGTGAACCTACGTGCTCGGAATTCGGCTGCTTGCTGTCATTTTTCTACCTTGGGCGGCACCGGCACAACCGGCGCCGGAAGCCCCACACCCGGCACGGCGCCGCCACCCGCACTAAATCCACTCGTTTGCCCGATTCCTGTTCGCAGCCACTGTCCAGGCTCGAGAACCGGACCGATCAACCGATCCCAACTTGCCTTTTGCTCCTTGGACACCAACTTCAGACAATCGGCCATTACCTTTCCGTGGCGTTCGGCAAGCGCCTTATTGTCGGCGCCACCCCCACCGATGGCCATTGCGGGTGACGTGGACTCGGATTCGTAATGCACTAGGATCTCTTCGATTTTCTCTTCCTGTTCAGCCGTTAGTGCCAAAGCCCGGACCACCCGGCGATCGGTGAACGCTTGCGGGCCTTTGAGCTGGATGTCGAGCTGCCGCGCGCGGAGGACCTGTTCCGGCTTGAGCAGCGCAAGCAACTTTTCCGAATCGATATTCAGCCGTCCCGCAAAGGAGAAGCCCCCGCCAACAGCTCCGCCGACACCCCCGGCGGCCGGACCTGGCGGCCGTCGCTGAGCGATCATCTTTTGGATCGCCTCCCGCTGTTCGTCGCGCGCGGCTTTCATGACCTCGGCAATCGCCTGTCGCTGCTCAGGCGTGCATTTGAGGTCGGCCAAGACTTCGTCCTGTTCGAGTAGGCCGGGGGTGATCGGCCGTGCCGTCTTGAGCAAAGCGGCCAGATCGCTCGTTGACGACCCAGCCTTTGGCAACGGAGCGGCAACACTTGGCGCCGAATTCAAGCCAACGCCGATTACCGCGCCGCCAATGGCCAGTGCGACCACAACCGCCGCGGTTGTCAGCTTCGTTAGTTTCTTCATCAGCATTTCCATGATCATCTCCTCCGCGGCGCCGATCGCACCCGATCCGACGAGACCGGGTCCCGATGCGAACCGCACCGCCATGTTCAACGTTAGGGCGATCAATCGTTCCGGGACCATGGCTGGAATCAGCGCACCGCCAACCGCTGCCAGCTTGGCCATTTGTAGCCGCCGAGCAAGCATCTGGCGCGCCCGTGCGAGTCGGCTGGCCACCGTCCCCTCCCGCCAGTCGAGTTGTCGGGCGGCCGCCGTTCGCGTTTTCCCCTCCAAATCGCAAACTACGACAGCCGTCCGCAACGCAGGCGGTAGCCGCGCGATCTCCCGATGCAGGGCTGCGAGGAGTTCGCCGTCGACGAAATCGCCATCGTCCACTCGACGAGACATGTTGGCGACCTCCCGTTCTTTGTCGCGCCGGCGGGCTTCGGCCGTTCGTACTTTGCAAGCCGCGCGCATGGCCACGCCATGCAGCCAACCTGCAACGGCCGAGCTCGGTCGAATCGCCTCGGCCTTCCTCGCCAGCACGAGGAACGTCGCCTGGAACGCGTCCTCGGCATCGTGAAGATTGCCAAGGACACGGCGGCACGTTCCCAAGACCATCGGCCCGTGGCGACGAACCAAGCTCTCAAACGCAGCGACGTCTCGGCGCTCCGCGTAAGCGGATACCAAATTGCTGTCGGTGGCTTCCCCGCCAGTTTGCCGGGTAGCCGCCGCCCGTAGCCGCGCTAGCACATCGTTCATTCCCGTCGGCCTCCCAACGGCGGACACCGAAACAACACCACTAATCCCCGGCAAAAACCGAATTGATCCCGGAATTCTGGAAAATGTGTCAAATCAAATCGGGATACATAGTGAACGGGTCAGCGGCTAGTCGCCGTCGTTAATCCGAACCTGACATCGAGCGGGTCATCTCCTCCCGCAGTTCATCGACGGTCGCTAGATCGATGCTCCCGATTCCACACGGAACAATGTTGCAACAATCCAAGTCAACAGGATACAGCTATTTCGCCAGACACACATCTTCATCGAACTGTGACTCTCATTTCGAGCAACACTCATGGTAAGCGCACGAATTCGAGTTCAATCGAGCCAGAACGCCGATTCCACACGGTTCGTGACTGTGGCAACTTGTTTGGAGATGGAAGCTACCAGCGCAGTCTATGCTTTGCAAACGACAAACACGAATGAGCAGCATTGGTGCGGGACGCCGCCGCTGACAGTCATGGCTGTCCTCTAAAAGCCGATCGTCGCAATCGTCATATCGCCGATGCGAACCGTGTCGCCGACGACGTTGGCCGTACCGTCTTCAATCATCTGCAGCAAGCTAATGGGCGTGGTGCCGAAAATTCGCACAGTGTCGATTAAACGACCGGTTTTCTCGCCTAATTGCACGGCCAGTTTCTTCGCGGCCTGCCGCAATCCAGGCATTTCGGGCTTG
>JGI10216J12902_102303785_pt1 | contig 10848 bp, 7 predicted proteins | sample KanNatreferecore_FD_12902 | JGI IMG/M metagenome (IMG submission 12902)
CCAGGTCCGCCATCATGTTGGGATACTTGTCGAGCGATCGCTCCACCCAATCCAGGTCTTCGGCGTTGTTCGCGAAATGCACGCAGACGAAGGTCGTTTTCGGATGCCGTTCGATCACGCGGTTCAGCGCCGCGAGCAACTCCTCTCGCGCCGGATAGATGTTCGGATCCCCAAACCACCAACTGCGATGGTCTTTCAATTCCGTCCAGCGCTCATTCTTATCGTTGTAAGGAAGCCAGAAGGCCCTCGGGTCGGCGACATGAATGGAGACCGGCATTCCGAGTTCGCCGCAGCGCTTCCAGACCGGGTCGAGCTTCGGATCGTCGATCTTGATTAACCTTCCCTCCTTATCTCGAAGGTAGAGTCCCAGGCGCTTGAACTCCTTCAGGCCCGCCGCGCCGAGGCGATGCCCTTCCTCCGCCTGTTTCACCGCGCGCTCGGAAAAGCCCGGATCATCCCAGCCTTTGTAGTCGAGATTCATGTAGTGGACGAACCGGCCGGGAAACACGTCGTCTGCCAGCTTTTTGTTCTGTTCGAACTGCGACGGCTTGCCTTCCTCGTGAGTCGTCGTTCCTCCGCTCAAATTGACCCCGACCCCGATGCCGGCCCGGTCGAGGATGCGGATTGTGCGCGCAAGATGTTCAGGGGTGCAATTGATGTGCTGATGCAGATCAATCGTGCGGCGTTCGGCGCGCCATCGTCCGGCAACCTCACGCAGTTCGGTGTTGTCCGTTGCGCCGAGGGACAAAACCGGCATGAGCCATACCGACGATGCGACACACGCGGATAGAAAGGGACCGGATTTCATGATGCGACCGCAAGTAAATCTCCAGGGTTCTGGATCCGCAAGTCAGACTTCGAATTCGGCAGCGGCCGGGGGGAGATCCCGTCGGATTTCGCTCAATCGATAACCAAAGCCCCCCCCTCGAATCGTCGAAAGATCAACCATCCCCTCGCGCCGACGATAGATACCCGGATGGACGGCGGCTTCCGGCGCGGATGCCTCCGGATAAAACTGCATCGCGTTTGTCTCGACGCCCATGATCGTACCAACGTGCGCCGCGAGCAGCAGGTGCGGAATCTGCGCGAGCATCGGATTGGTCAGGTCCTGTACCATCAGTTGCATCCCGTGCGTCTTCGCCCAGCAGGCGCTCAGTAAAGCGCCGGTTTGTGTCTTGCACGTCTTGAGGGCGACGCCGGTCCACCCCAACTCGCGGCCGAGCTTTACCAGCCGCCAATCGTGCGCGCTTTCATCGAGGAAAAGCGGTTTGCGCGACGAAACGCTGCGAACATCGATTCGATGCTCCGCCAGGTCGTAGGGAAACGGCTGTTCGACGTAGAGAATCATCCCGAAAGTGCCCGCGTGTTCGGCCCGCAGACGATCCAGCACCTCGTTCACGTAAGCCGGCTCGGTCACCGTGCAGTTGAAGTCCGCGGACAAATGCTCGACTTCGTGTTCGATCGCGATTCGGCCAACCTTCGCCATGCGCTGAAAATCCCATTCTGCGTCGTTACCCCGAAGTTTGACCTTAAGGCATTTCAAGCCGTCGCGACGAATCCAGTCGACAAGCACCACGGGGTAACCGTCATTGGGTTCGTTGCCGGTGAGTTCGGAGTTGTCGAGCAGATCAAGACCGCCAACCAGATGCCAGACTGGCAGCGAGTCCGGGCGCGTCCGCACAAGAAAATCACCGATGTATTGCCCTTGGAACGAAACGGGCACGTCGTCGGCAGGCTGAAGAAAGCTGGAAAGATCACGACTCATGAATTCAGGTCCATAGGTTTTGTAAACCGGCTGTTGAAGCAGATTGCCATAGGCGTCGTGAATGGCTTGATCGAAGACCGAGCAGCAGATCAGTGCGGCCAGCCATGGCATCTGTTCCCCTGCCCGGTCGTTATCTCGATTCATCTGCTCCAAAAGCGCGGGAAGAACCTGTTCCTGGAAATCATGGCCGATCTCTGTTGGATGTCCCAACGCCGCAAACTTCGTCCATTCTTCCGCAAGTCGGACGCAAAAGTCCTTCAGCATCTGATGACGGAAGTCATACGCCGTCTTGCTCGGCCACACCCACTGCACGCTCATCGGCGTCTCGCCCCAACCCTCCGCGGTCCGGCCTTGTCGATCGGCCACACGCACACACGCGCGGGCGCAGGTGACTGAAGTGACCGTCTCCGTCCCGAACTTCAACGGGATGCGCATCCGGATCGGAATGAAATAGAGCCGCGCGCCGATGACGCGAATGTCGGTTGCGTTACTCATGGGATTCCACGATTAGCACGGTTTCCCTGGAAGGGGGGAGAAAAAACGCGAGACGCGAATTGCGCGAATTTGCGCCAATTAGCGAAATTCGCGTCTATGGCCGGGTGACACCTGGTCCGGACGATGTGCTTCACTTTCCGCTCCAAACTTGACTCACCCGCGCGGCGAACTCAGCGTCTCTGCGTGCGCCATTTCCTGCAGACCTCCCTTTTCCTGATCGCGTTGTCGGCGGTCGCTGTGCCATCGCAGGCTGCGGCGGCGGAGAAGTTCTCCAGCGACGCGGAATTCCTTGAACTCCTGCAACGCAAAGCATTCGACTACTTCTGGCTCGAAGCGAATCCGGCGAACGGCCTGATCCGTGACCGTTCCCGCACCAACTCCTATTGCAGCATCGCGGCGGTCGGGTTCGGGCTGACCGCCATCTGCATCGGCATCGATCACCACTGGATTACCCGCGCACAAGGCCGCGATCGGGTCCTCACAACGCTGAAGACCTTCCGGGAAATGCGGCAGGGCGGCGATGCCGAGGGCGTGATCGGACACAAAGGCTGGTTTTATCACTTCCTGCACATGGACACAGGCCTGCGCGCGTGGAAGTGCGAACTGTCGTCCATCGATACCGCCTTGCTGCTCGGCGGAGTGATCTATGCCCGCGAATACTTCGATGGGCCACATGCCGACGAAGTCGCCCTCCGCGACCTTGCGGACCGCATCTATGGGCGCATCGACTGGCGTTGGATGGCAAACGACAAGGATTCGCTGACGATGGGCTGGCATCCGGAGACGGGTTTTATCAGAAGCCGCTGGATTGGATACAACGAGGCGATGATCCTCCTCCTGCTCGGCATCGGCGCGCGAGACAACTCGTTGCCGCCGCGGTTCTGGAACGAGTGGACGGGCGGCTATCAGTGGAAAACCAGCTACGGTCGAAGCTTCGTCCATTTCGCGCCGCTGTTTGGGCACCAGTATTCGCATTGCTGGATCGATTTCCGCGGCATCGCCGACGAGTACATGCGCAGCAAGGGCATTGATTACTTCGAGAACTCACGCCGCGCCACGCTCGCGCAACGCTCGTATTGCATCGCGAATCCGGGCAGGTTCAAAGGCTATAGCGAGGTCGTTTGGGGTCTGACCGCCTGCGATGGTCTGGGGTTGGGCAAGTTCAAGGCTTATTCCGCACGCGGGGCGCCGCCACCGGAGAACGACGATGGCACTATCGCACCGACTGCCGCGGGGGGGTCTATTCCGTTCGCACCGGAGATTTGCCTCCCAACCTTGCGCCATTTTTACGATCAATATCGCGCGAATATCTGGACGCCGTATGGCTTTTGCGACGCCTTCAACCTGACGGCCAACTGGTGGGACCCTGAAGTGCTCGGAATTGATCAGGGCCCGATCCTCATCATGATCGAGAACTATCGAACGGGCCGTGTCTGGAAAACATTTATGAAAGCACCCGAGATTCAGCACGGGTTGAAGGTGGCGGGGTTCAGATGGGCGGCCAGGTGACTATGGAATATCGTACCCGGTTTTCACGTCACCGCCGTTATTGGGCATGTCATTGTTCAACTTTCCGTCCGGTCCGTAGGAAAACCAGTTTGGGTCGTACCGTCGTCCGGCCTGGTTCTGGCGGAAGACCACCTTGAATTTCGTCGCGTGAAAATCGCCATAGACCGCGTTGATCGTCGGTTGATTGGTCGGGTATCGGTCCTTCAATCGTTTGTAATGGTAATCAAAATCCTCGTGATAGATCATTTGATCCACTGGTTTCCCAAAGTCTGAGTCTTTGAGACCGGGGTACAGGCACGTGTTCCACCAGATGACGAAGCGATAGCGATAGGAAGTGAAGTCGCCGTCTTTCACCGGATTGGACGGCTTCTGAATCTTGTCGCTGGAGCACCAGAAGGAACGATAGTTTCCCACGTTCAATAGCTTGGCAACCCCGCCGTAGGTGTCCGTCCTGGTTACTGAATTGGCCGCGGAATCGTAGTTGCCCGGCTGGCCGCCAAAGCTCAAAGCGGAGGGCATTCGATTCTGGTGATTGTCGGTGTAAAGGGTCAACGCCAGGCCGATTTGCTTCAAATTGTTCAAACAGGCGATCGCTTGCGCCTGGTTCTTGGATTTCGAAAGCGCCGGCAACAACAGGCCCGCCAGGATCGCGATGATGGCGATCACGACCAACAGCTCGATCAGCGTGAACGCAGTTGACTCAGGATTGCGTTCCTGGTTCCAAGGCTTGTCTATCATTGGGAATTACCTGGCTTCCGCCTTCGCATATATCTCTCGTGGACTGGCGGCAAAATACTTGAAGAGCGCCGGACAAAGCCAGCCTCTGTTTTCGTGCGATCGGAGCAATCATCGCCATTTAAAAACACTCAGGATGTTCGAGAAATCATCGGTCCACACTCTTCCTTTGGCTTCGACTTCCAGCCAGCGACTTTTCCTGTTCAACGGGCCGAGATCTTCCACGCGGCGAGCCAGCACCACCCACTGCGATTCCTCCTTTCCCTCCGCCTCTTCCTCGCGGGAGAGGTTCGAGTCATCACACGCGCGGCACACAAGGCGGAGTTCCTCCGCCAGCCGCGCCATGGCGGGTTCCAGCTCCAGATAGCGGTTCGAGATATGAAACGCCAGCAAACCGCCTTCCGCCAGTTTGGAGAGATAAAGCTCCACAGCCTCCCGCGTCAGAAGATGGACGGGGATCGCGTCCGAGCTGAATGCATCGAGCACAATCAATCCATACTCATCAGCGGGCGCTTCGCGCAATCGCAGCCGCGCATCGCCGGTAATGAATTGCAGGTCCGCTTCCGCGCAGCCCGCCAGGTAGGAGAAATAGTTGGTGTTTTGCGCGATCCTGATGATGGCTGGATCGATCTCATAAAACGTCCATCGTTCACCCCACCGCGCGTAACAGGCCATCGATCCCGCCCCCAAACCGATCACCCCAACGTTCGGCGTAGCCGGCCTCGCGTCATAGACTGAGAAGACATCGCCGAGGGGACCGGACCGGTGATAGTAGGTCAAGGGCTCGCATTGCCGCTCGGCCGCGACAAACTGCCGGCCGTGGAGTGTGTTCCCGTGCACCAGATGACGGAACGTTCCCGCGGGGCTTTGGGTCACGCGCGACACGCCGAAGAAATTCCGTTCGGCATAAAGCGTTTTGCCGTAAGGCCCGAGGCTAAACCAGCCTGCAACCAGAATCGCGCCGAGCCCCAGACCAAAGCGGATCGGCCGATCCACGAAGAAATATCCGAGGACCGCCGGCACGCCGATTGTGATTACGTTGCGGAGGTGGATCGAATTGATCTCCAGCAGCGGTGTGATGAAAGCGAGGGCTGCGGTCAGCGCGCCGAGCAGCAATGGAAACGCAACATCCAGCCACGGCGCGCCTGGACTGGATGGGCGGTGCTTCCACACTGGCCGCAACAGGCAGGCCAGCGTGATGGCCAGCGGATATTCGATCACTGAGTTGAATACCCACGGCGCGACCAGCGCATGGAACACGCCGCCGAGCGCGCCTCCCACGGAAATCCAGAGATAGAATTCGGTGAGCCGGTTCACGCTGGGCCGGTCCTCGGCCAGGCGCCGATGGCAGACCATGCTGGCGACCCAAAAAAACAACAGATGCCCCGCCACGAGCAGCCAGACCGGCTGTGTCGCCCGTGACAGAATGGGAAATGCGAGCGCCAGCGCTCCGACCGGCAAGACCCGCGCCAGCCAGCGAAACGAAAGCGTCTCCCCGCGCGCAAACGCAAGGATGAACGTCGTCAGATACAGCGCCAGCGGCACTACCCAAAGCAAGGGGATGCTGGCGATGTCTGTCGCCAGATAGTTGGTCACCCCCAGCATCAAACTCGACGGCGCGAACGCCAGCGCAACCCAGTGCAATCGCCGGCGCCAGGAAAGACCTCCCTGAAATAAAGCTTCGCCCGATGAATCCCCGAGTTGCTCCCTCACGCCATCCCTCTCCCCCGCGGAGGGCGAGGGGATGCGGTCCAGGGGCAGAGTAGCCGGGGCTGAAATCGGGCCCGGCAGCTCCGGTTCCTCCGGTCCGCTCAACTGTCGCGCGAGCCGTGATCGGTCCTTCACGACGACCAGGCCGCATGCCATCACGAGGATTCCCAACACGCCATAAGCGCCAGCCCAAAACTCCGATTGTTCGCCCAAACGAAGGTTCGGTTCCACCAAAACGGGATAGCTCATCAGCGCCAACAGGCTTCCGGCGTTGCTCGCGCCATACAGAAAGTAAGGGTCCAAGGCTGCCCGATGATGGGTCGTCGAAAACCATCGCTGCAACAAGGGCGCGCTCGTTGCCACGATGAAAAACGGCAACCCCGCGGTCGCCGCCAGACAACCGAGCAGCCATCCGGAAGCGTTCGCACCCGCGGCCAGCAATTGAACTTGCGCTTCGGACACTCGAAACGGAAGAAACACACCCGCCAGCAGCAGCAGGGTCGCGTGCAGAATCAACTGGCCGCGCAGGCTCAGTCGGGTGGTTACGAAATGCGCGCAGGCATAACCCGCCAGCAACATCGCCTGGAAGAACACCATGCACGTGTTCCAGACCGCTGGAGCGCCGCCCAACAGTGGCAGCAGCATTTTGGCAATCATCGGCTGCACCCAGAAGAGAAGAAGTGCGCTGAGGAACAGAGTTATGCCAAACAGCCAAGCCATGTTCTCGCTCGTCAGTTGGGGACGATGACGCTTTTGGCCGATTGCCAGCGGGCCGTTGTAGCAAGGGCTTCATTGGCACGCTCGAGTGGAAAACGATGCGTCACCATCGAAGCGAACGGAAATTGCCCCTGGTGCGTCCGAAGGAATTCCAATGCCGCCTTCAGATGACGCGGCTCGCTCGACCACGACCCGAACACCTGCAGCTGCTTGCGAGTCACAACATGCGGGTTGAACGGAACCGTGCCCGCGTCGCAATAGTGCCCCAGGACAAGGTATTTCCCGCCATCCCGGCACATCTCCATTCCTTCGCTGATCGCGCCGGGACTGCCGACGCATTCCAGCACGACGTCCGCGCCTTCACCGCCTATCAACTGGTGAACCAGAGCGATGCGATCGGACGGCGTGGCGGCTTCCTCAATGCTGACGACCTGGTCGGCGCCAAATTGTTTGGCGAGGTCCAGACGTTGTCGCGGCCCGCCGATGACGAGCGTTCGTTTCGCTCCGGCCGATTTTGCCACGGCCAGTGCGGCGATCCCGACGGGACCCGCGCCCTGGATGACAACGGAATCGTCCCAGGGAGCAGGAAGACGCGGCAGGCCCGCGTTCGCCGCCCGCGACTCAACACAGATTCGTTCGACGCCGTGAATGGCCGTGATCAGCGCGCAGCCCGCGCCGATGACCGATTCCGTCGGCAGGTCGTCGGGAATCCTGTGAATCGTCGTCGCCGGCCGCAGGTAATGATACTGAGCGTAACCGCCGAGGAAGTGGGGCGATTGATCGCACCGATAACCAATGCCGTAAGCGCGCCTGTGCCGGCAGCGTGTGGGCTGCTGCTTTTCGGAACAGTAAAAACATTTGCCGCACGACGTCGCGGAGTTCCAGGTGACGCGGTCGCCGATTTCCAACCGCCGGCCGGTCCAATCGCACTCCAGTCCGTCACCAAGTTGCTCGACACGGCCGATCGTCTCATGGCCGAGGATGACCGGGAGGGAAATGGGAAGCTGTCCCTTCCACAAATGAACGTCGGTGCCGCAGATGCCGGCCATCTCGGTGCGAATCAACGCGGCGCCCGGTTCCGGCTTGCTCGGCAACGGGAATTGCTCCAGCCGAAGCGGAGCATTGAACTCCGCAAGAACCGAGGCTTTGGCGGTCGCCATGACGCGCGAGACTTTGGACATCCCGGGAACAAGATTCAACGTTCAACTGCTCTGAACGCCCCGGTCAGCGATCAATGTCCCTTCGGACCCAGTCCGCGTGGAAATCAAGATAGAGCTGGTTGCGGCCGCCATTGTGGGCGGACCACCCCTTGGCGGGTGGAACGCTGGCCCCTTTGGACCATTGTGGATGAAACTCGGGCCACCAGGCCTTCTCGAAGAACGGACTCATCAACCATTCCTCCGCCGAAACACTCGTCCCGCGTTTGGCGGCGCAGCTTTCGGGCGTCCGACCCCGCAGGTACCGGGCCTGATTCACATCCATCTCCGCCAGCTTGTCACTGATGTAATTGGCCCAGCCTTTCTCGGGATGATCGCCTCCGTTCTCGCGCCACGGGCTGCTGAAGTGCGTGAGCCACGAGTTGGTCTTCTCCAAGCGCGCGGGGGGAGACTCCCAGATCTTCGCCGTCTCCAGATAAGGATGAAGCAGCGGCATGAACGAACCCATGCCGTTGTAGCGTTTGCCACCGGTGTTGACCGGCGGTGTGAGCTGGAGTTCTTCATCCGCCACTAGCGGCATCAAGTCGCGGTTGTCGTTCAAGTACATCGCCGCCCCAAATCCGATCTGCTGCAGATTCGAGAGACAGGCCGAACGTTTCGCCAGGTTTTTTGTTTTGGAAAGACCTGGCAACAGAAGCGCGGCCAGAATCCCGATGATCCCGAGCGTTACCAGCAGCTCGATCAGTGTAAATCCCCATCCGCGCAGGCCAGGAAAACGCAGTTCGCTCATCTCCATTTCGGTCCGAGATACTGACCGGTGAATCGGAACCCGGACAAGATTCTCCTCGATCTTCGGGACGCCTCAACCGCTGTCGGTGCGGTATCAGACGAAGGGCGCATTATCGTGAACAGGAGTCCTACTCCGGCAGGTCCTGTTGTTTCGGTTCGGGCAATAGAAAGCTGAGCAAAAATCCGATTGCGAAAACCGCCGTGCCGACGATCGCCGCGCCCGTGGCCACCTGCTCGAACGTCGAACCCGGCAGTTGTGGCGCCACGAGATTTGCCGTTACAAACGCCGCCGAGGTGCCAAACATCCGTCCGCCCACGTTCGTGGCGAAACTGCCGCCCGTGCCGCGCAGATGGAGCGGAAATACTTTCGGCAGGTATTCCCCGAAGTAGCTGAATTGGGCCACGGTAAGGAATCCGGCTGCCGCCATGCCCCACACGAACAGATCCGGTGCGCTCCTGAACAGAAACAGATACGTCAGCGGGATGACGAGCAGGCCCGGCACCTGGAAAAGTCGCAACAACGTCCGGCGCGTGATCGCCACCACCAACAGGAGCGCCAGCGCGATCCGCCCGGCGAGCCCGCCCATCTCCTGCCAGAACTGCACCTTGTTGCCCCGCGCTTTGATGGCTGTATCAAACGGCTCTTGCTTCTCACGATTGCCGCCGAGTTGGCCGAGGATCCTTTCCCGGTCGAGCACGGCCTTCTTCGCATCCGGTTTCGACGCCGTGAGCTGGTTCAAGTCGCCGTCGAGCTGTCCCAGCCGGTTCGTCAGAGAGCCCAGTTGCCCTTGCAGTTCCGCTTTCTTCGCGTCCTCTGTCCTGGGGTCCTCCGCGCCTTTGCGAACGCCGCGCATCGTGATGCGCAATTTCGCTCGTGCCCCGGCGATTTCGCGCAGCCCGGCGACCTCGTTGCAGGCCTGCTCGAAGCGGACGCGAACTTCGTCGAGTTGCTGATTCAACGCCTTCGCCTCGTCCTGCAGCGGTTTGAGCGCCTGGCGCTGTTCGGCGAGATCGGCCATGCCGGGCGCGACGCGCAGCGGCGTCAGTTGCAACGCGCCGAATGCCGCGCCGTACGCGCAAGCCGACAGTCCGGCCGTCACCAGCGTGGTACGCCGCAGGGCAGGCGAAAACAGTTCGGCGAAACTCGGACGCTTGAGGGTTCCCGCGGCGCGCTTTTCGCGCCAGACTTTGGACTCCGGCACGAACGGCAGCATGAGCGCGATGGGAATGGCCGGCAGAAATCCGGTCAGCAACGTGTAACGCCAGGTGGCGTGGGCGTTGAACACCTCGGTGACAGGCAATGCGGGCAGAGAGTTGGCGTGCTTAAGCACCCAGACGCTCATCGCGGTCACCAGCAGACCTCCGAGCGAGGCGAACGCCTGAGTGGCGCCCAGCGCGATTTCCTTCTGTCGCCTGTTCGGAAACAGTTCCGCGAGCCACGTGATGGCTGCGACAAATTCCACGCACACGCCAATAAACGTCGTGCAGCGGAAAAGAACAAACGTCTCGAGACTCGTGCTGAACGCGGCCGCACACGGCGACAGCGAGTAGAGAAAGATGCTCGCCGCCATGATCGTCTTGCGCCCAAAGCGGTCGATGAACCAGCCGCCAAGGAGTCCAAACACCCCGCCGCTGAGGGCGGAGAGCCAAAGCAGGTTGCCCATCCACTTGGTGACCAGCGGATTGTTTGGCGGCACCTGGAGCAGTTCCGCGATCGCTGGCACGCCGACCAAAGGGGTCATCAGCAGCTCATACGTGTCAAAGAGGAAGCCAATGCTGGCAATGGCGAGGATGAGCCAGTGGGTGACGGTGAATTTGCCAGGCGCGGCAGACGACGGATTCATGGCGCCCGTTTTTGCATCAGTTACACCCGGCACACAAGCATTTTATACGTGTTCGTATTAAATCGTGCGCGGCTTGACACGGCGACCGTTGGAGCGCGGGATTCCAATCCCGCCAGCCAAGAGTCTG
>JGI10216J12902_100618885_pt1 | contig 10847 bp, 9 predicted proteins | sample KanNatreferecore_FD_12902 | JGI IMG/M metagenome (IMG submission 12902)
CGAAATGATGTCGCGACCATCGATACCGGGTTCGCTCGAGCCATTTGACGCAACTACACGAGTTGTCGCGCTCTCGGACTGCGTGGGGTTTTGCGCCAGAGAAACGACTGGAAGTGCAATAATGCAGAAGAGGACGAGATTCTTCATAACGGGGTGTAATTGGCGTTGACCTCGTGTAGACGGGAGAGGCCATAACAGCGTGGTCGAGATTGAGACAGTGCCAACAGGAAAAGGGTTTAGACGCTGACAGGACTGCGTGGTTAAATACGGCCGTTGATAGTTCCGAGTTTCTCACAACGTCGCTAAAAGGGACCGCAAGCCACGCGAGCGGCCGATAGTTTTCAGGTCTCCTGAACTTCACTCGGATTTCGCCATGCCCACAGAATTTCCCTACGCCACACACCTGGACATCAAGTACCCGCCGCTCGAAGTCATCGACGTGCCGGCGCTTGTCGATGCGGTGCAGGACGAGTGGTACAACCAGACGCTGTGCAGGGTGAACGACTCAGTGGTGCGCCTCGGCGTGGTTCGGGGAGAGTATCACTGGCACAAGCACGACGATCTCGACGAGTTCTTCTACGTCGTCAGCGGCAGGTTCTCGATCGATCTCGAAGGACGAACCGTGGAGCTCGTCGATGGTCAGGGGTTCGTCGTGCCGAAAGGGGTCGTGCATCGCACGCGGGCGCCACAGCGCGCCGTCATACTAATGGTAGAAGGCGCGGGGATAGTTCCGACTGGAGACTAGAGTAGGAAACTGCCACTTACGACTGCCAGCTGGGAGCCGTGCCCTTAGCTGGTAGTCTTCAGTTGCAGTTAAAGTCTTATCGCGCCGCGAACTGGAAATCCTTCTCCAGCACCATGGTAGCGGGAAGTGTCAACCGCTCCTGCAGCGTGTTCTTGCCCGCGACGCTGACTTTCGCAGTTACCTGCGCGTTCCGAGTGAAGCCGCACAGCACGTAGGACCCATCGGTGTCGCTATCGGTCTCGATAGTGCGCTGCTGATTCGTCGATTCGAGTCGACCGTTGCGCTCCACCCACAGAATCTGCCACGTCACCCAGACGTGAGCGCCCGCCACCAGCTTGCCGGCGGCGTCCCGGACGTGCCCCGCCATCAAGCCCTGGGCTTCGATTCCCGTTTCATTGCGACCGCAAAGGCTGTTGCGAAGGGCGCCGTAGGAATGAACGATGACCGACGCTTCACCGCGCGATCCGGCCGCCAATGAAACCGACTGGACGCGGTCGGGGACGCGGAGCAAACGGAGTCTCGGATGCTCGAATATGATCTTGTCGCTCAGCGGACCCTTGATGACAAGCTCATAGCGCCCACCGGAATTCGTTGTGGTCTTGTATCGGCCACCCCCAGTCGAGACCTGAACGCCACTCAAAGGCCGGCCGCTGGAGCTGTCGTACACGATTCCCGTCAGCACCGTTTGATTCGCGTCCGCCTGTTCATCCGGCGAATCGCCGCTCGCCGCTGTACGAACCACGCCTCGCGCTGTCGAAACGCGCGCGGTACCTGCTGGTCTGGCCTCACCGCCGACTTCCTGATAACCAAGCAGACTATCTCGCGACACCGCCGGCGAATTGCCGCTTGTCACCGGCACTCTCACAAGACGCGGCATTCTGATGTACCAACGCGGTACGATCCACTGGCCACCGGGCAGTTGTTGGAACTCGAGACGACCCGTCGTTCGGGCGATTCGCAACGGAATCGGAAGGTTGACGTAATCGAAGTTCAGCGAGCGCAGTGCCTTGCTTTTTGGTTCGAGCCACAGGACTCCGCTCAGCTCCGCCTGCCCAGCGACTCTCGTCGGCCTGAATTCCAGACCGATCAATCCCGACTCCGGACCGTAGCCGCGAATCGCCGCAAAGCAATGAGTCTTCACGAACTGGTCGGAAATAATGGTTGCCGCATCCGGGGCACGGTACACATCACCGCTCGAGCCTTCGCCGCGCCGTGTGGTGTCGATCTGTTCCCAGGAGATTCCAGTCACCGGTCGACGCGGAACCCGATTGCGCTGCTCGGTGCGCTCGGACATGATCGCCAGATTTGGATCGAGCACACGCTCATACAGGTCGACATCGAGCGGCACCAGTCCCTGGGCCTCGGTCATTGCGCTGGCCGACAGAGCTTTCCTCAGCTCGGCCCAGACATCACCCGCAGGCGTGCCCGGACCAGTGAGCTGCTGGCAGGCAACCTCGCTGCGCGCAACATTCGGCGCCGGCGTTCTCGTTGGCGCCATTCCGATCCGAACGTGCACAGGTTTGTCGGCGAGATGGAGCTGTACCGACAACCACGTATCGTATCCCGCCTTGTCGGCGCGGACGCGATAGGGACCCCGCACGGGAGCGCGTAAATCTGTATGTCCACTCTGATCGCTGAAGCTGCCGCCAAGCGGAATGGCGCCAGCCGAATCGAGCAGCGCGACGTTGGCGCCGACAATCGGCTTCCCGGTTGCCGCTTCAACGACCTCGACGCGGAATTCCTGGGCTCCAGCGGTGAAGCTGGATGCCAGAATCATCGCCGCAACAATCAATGAGAAAGAATCGAACCGCAGTTTCATGATCAAACGCCTTTGGAGACAGTGCCAAGCGACCGGCGGTCGGCCGGACAAGGGCTATCTAAAAGACGCTTGATCGAGTCCGGGGTTTTGCCTGGGTCAAAAAGGGCCGCGAATAAGCCTTTTAAGGCCTCGCGGCGGTCGCCAACTCGGACTCTCCGGCCTGTGCATCGCGTTTTCTCTCCGCTACGACGTCCCTCACCCATGCTTCGACGCGCTCGGCCTGATCCTGATCGAGGTACTCTTCCTCATGTTGAATGGGTGAGGCAGACCTGGCCCCGCTCTCCTTTACAATCTCCTGGAGCAGGCTCTCCCACGATCTCGCCTGCACCCCCTCTCCAACGGTTCGCATCACCAGCCAATCGGCGAGATTTGCCGGACGATCGTAGACCTGTATCTGGAAGCGGATCACGTCGGAGATCTGCTCCGACAGAAATCGGATCGCACCGCTGAGCGGGTGGCCGGCCAGAGTTACAAGCGTCGCCTGATTGGGAGTGAGCTCTTCGACCCGCACCTGCACATTCCCACGAACGGGAAGCGCCATGGTGATGGTTGTCCCTTTGTCCAATACAGTCGGAGTCCCCGGCTCGGCGTGAAGATCCATGAGCAACGGCGACAGCTCGCCAAATCGCACCCGGAACCTGGCAAAGAGTTCTTCGGCGGTGAGAGTGCTGCCGGCGAGATCCACCCAGAAGCGCTTCCTTTTGAGCGCGCCCACGCCCTGGTCCGGAGTCTGTTCAGGTTGCGCGTCAGCGAGCTTCCGCAACCCGCTGTCGAGAGGAGTGGGCTTGATCCTGAATACGCCGATGAGCGCATTGGAGCCCGGCGTTCTGATGACGTTGCCCTCGCTCAGCATCGTCATCTGACTCTCGGTCAGCGGGAGTTTGACTCCGAGAATGCTCGCCATCGTGATCCCGGCGCTCACCAGGAACGGTGGAATCGGCACGCGAGCAGGCGAGCGACCAGTGATCTCGCGCAACCGGTCGAGCATTTCGTTGAGACTGGTTTGCTCCTCGCCGGCGAGCTCGAGCACGCGTCCGTGAAGATCCGTTCTGCGCACGGATTCCAACACGGCGGCGGCCAGGTCCTCGACCCAGATCGGCTGGAACCTATCGTCACCGCTACCGATGACGGGAGCGACCGGGAGTGTCCTTACCATAGTTAGCAGTAGCGAGACGACTTCATCGCCCGGTCCGTAGACATTGCCTGGGCGGAGAATGATCCAGCCCCCGGCGAATCCGCGGACGATCTCTTCCGCGCGACGCTTGGATCGGTGATAAGGAGACGTTCCGGCCTCCGCCCCCAGAGAAGATACGTAAAGGAAGCGCCCCACTTTGCAGCGCTCTGCCTCGCGCACAATGTTTCGAGTTCCCTCGACATTGACGGTCTCATAGGTCAGCGACGGCGGTGATTCCTCCATGATTCCGACCACATGGAGAACGACGTCGCAGCCTTCCGCGCAGCCCCGCAAAGCATCCTGGTCGGTGATGTTTGCCGGCCAGAACTCGACGCCGTCTGGCCACTGCTTCTCGTCGTCGGCGGGGCTCCGGCTGAGGAGACGCACGCTGTGTCCGTGGCGAACGAGCTGCGGAACAGCCGCCTGTCCGATGACGCCTGTACCACCCGTCACCAACACTTTCATCACCACGATCCTCCCTCTCCGAGTCATACGGGCAGGTTGGGTGCCACTTACGTGCGGAAATTCATCAAAATGAGTGACCGGTCGAGCTTGGGCCTCGTCAATTCGGGGGACATGAACGTCCCCGAATCAAGGGGAGGGGGAAGTTGTTGTCTAAAGCCGTTCCGTCACTCGCGCTTCTTGCGCTCGCGGCCTGCGCCGTAAGCAAGCCGCCCTACATTGTAGGAGCAGCCGGGCCCTGGAAGCAGGGCTACGGGCTACAGAATCTCCAGGGCGTCGAGCTAGCCGTCGAAGAGATCAATAAGGCAGGGGGGATCAACGGCCACCCACTCAGGGTGGTCAGCCGGGACGACGAAGGCGACGGAACCAAGGCGGCGAAAATCGCCCAGGATTTCGTATCCACGCATTCAATTGCTGCCGTCATCGGCCACGTCAATTCGTCCGGAATGCTCTCGGCAGCACCGGTTTACGACGGACAGCTGGCCGCGGTCGCGACCAGCGCTACCTCTCCTGATCTCACCGGTATCTCGAGCTGGGTATTCCGCATCATCTCGAGCGATTCGCTCAATGGGATCGCACTGGCCAACTTTGCGTCAAAGTTCGGACTGCGCGCACCGGCTAGCGTGGCGGTGCTCTACGAGAACAACACATATGGCAGGGGGCTCGCCGATTCCTTTCGGCGCTCCTTCCACGGCGAGATTCTGAGCCTCGATCCGATCAACGCGGATCTGCCGACCGCCGAGCCTTACATATCGTATCTGAAAATCAGAAGGCCGCGCATCGTTTTCGTGGCTGGTCGTGTCTCCTCGGGACTCAAGATCCTTCAGGAAGCCAAGCGGCAGGGATTCAACCCGATTTTCGTCGGCGGCGATGGCTGGCAGGGAATTCTCGCCGATACCGCGACCTCCGAAGGCGCCTACATCGGAATGTCCTTCACGCCGGAGGATCCATCACCGGCGGCACGGGCTTTCGTCGCCGCATTCAAGAAGAAATTCAACACTGTACCCGACGCTCATGCCGCGCTCGCGTACGATGCAACGAAGCTGATCGCCCAGGCGCTGAAGGAAAAGGGTCCCGATCGGAGAGCAATTCGAGACTACCTGCATTCGCTGAATCGTGAGACTGCCTATCCCGGCTTGACTGGTCCCGCCTACTTCGAGGACAACGGCGACCCGGTCGGAATGCGCTTTCGTGTGCTTCGCGCCCACGAGGGTCAGCTGACGGTCGCGGAGGCCAGATGAGGCTTCCCTTCAAGTTCCGGACGATTCGTCAGGTGCTGGCGGTTGGCTTCTCGTTCCTGATCGTGCTGCTGCTCGGAGCGGGTGCGGTCGGTTGGGCCTCGATGACGAAGATGGCGGACCGCGTCTCGGAAACTCTGGCCGACGCGCAGCGCGATGCAAAGGAAGCGTCCGATTTCTCCAACGTAGTGACGCAGGAGATTCAGGCGGCGAACACTTACCTCAGTGATCAGGACGCCAAGTCCGACGCCGAGTTCCGGCGCCTCGGCTGGGAAGCACACCGACTGCACCGGAATTTCAACGCTCGTCCGGATGTGCTCGCCGAACAGATCGTTCGCACGGTGGCGATCGATACGACTTTGGCTCGGGTAGAAGCGTCGTTCGCGCTGTCGCACCGATTGACGGACCTGGGCCGGCTCGACGAGGCCCACGCCGAAGCGCAAAGAGCACGCAAGATGGTGCCCGGCCTGCTGGAGCAGCTGACCGGCCTCGAGCATTCGCGGGCGCAGCAGCTGGCGGCGATGTCCGCCGATCTCCGCACGCAGGCGACTGCGCGCTCCCGACTTCTGGTGTCGGTGATCGTCGTGGCAACTCTTCTCGCGTTGATGATCGTAATTCGTACCGGGCGCGCGGTAGGACGCCCGCTTCGCCTGCTGGTTCGGCACGCGGTTCAACTCAGTCACGGTGATCTGCAACAGCGGACCGAAGGCGAAATGCCCGGTGAGTTCCGCACTCTTGCCGATGCGATGAATCACGCCACGATCGCGCTGTCGCGAATCGCATCTGGCGCGGCAAAGACAGCAGACGAAGTCGCCCAGTCCGCCAGCGATCTGGCATCGGCGTCGAAGCAGATTTCGGCCTCGGCGGGCGAAGTCGCCGATGCGGTCGAAGAAGTCTCGCACGGCGCCGAATCACAGGTCGCTCAGCTGCGTCAGGTCAATGAAGCCCTCGACGGGATTCGCACCCGCGGCGACAATCTCGTCGGCGGCGCGCAGGAAGTGCACGGTCTGGCCAGCGCCATCGAAGCCGAGGCTGAGGCGAAGCGCATCGAGATCGATCGCGCGCTGAAGATTCTGTTCGACGTCCGCACCATAGTGGAGCAGGCAGCGGCCCAGGTTCGCGAGCTGAACACGAGCACCAGTGAGATCAACAAATTCGTAGTGTCAGTCAGCCGCATTGCCGAGCAGACAAATCTTCTCTCGCTCAATGCGGCGATCGAAGCCGCTCGCGCCGGCGAAGCGGGACGCGGTTTCGCTGTCGTCGCCGGTGAAGTGAGAAAGCTGGCCGATCAGACGCAGGCCGCGGCCGACGATGTAGTGAAGATGACCGACGGCGTCACGGCACGTGTGCTGGCGACCTCGAAGGCAATGGAGCAGGGCGTAACTCAGGTCGGTGAGATCGAGCGCGTGAGCCACGAATTGGACAGCGCGTTGTCGACGATCCTCGCAGCCGCCGAGAGAACTCGAGCTGCCGCCGCGATGGTGACGACGGCTGCGACTGAGAACGCGCGGGCGGTGGATTCCGCCGCCGCCAACCTTGGCCTGGTTGCCCGCACAGCGGAAAGCCACGCCACAGCGGCGATGCAGGTGAGCGCGTCTACGGAGGAGCAAAGCGCGGCGTGTGAGCAAATGAGCATGGCTTCGACCCAGTTGTTCCACGGCAGCCACGCCCTGAAAGATCTGGTCGGGGAGCTCAAGACCGAGGCTTCGCTGGCGCAGCCAGAGCCTGAAAAGGCCGAAGAACATCCCCCGCATCCCCGACTCACTCCGCCGCAGCCACAGCCTCCGTTAGCCAAGAAGGTCGCGTAAGCGACCTTTTTTCTTGCCTATTTCACCGGCGGTTTGGTGGTCGCTTAGCTTTCAGGTGAGGGCGATCCCGTGACTGCAGAATCCAAGACAATCACATCCGAACACGCCGCTGTCGTTCTACTTAGCGGCGGGCTCGATTCTACTACCGTGCTCGCGATTGCCCAAAGCGAAGGTTTTGTTGTACACGCACTCACGTTTCGGTACGGGCAGCGACATTTGCTGGAGGTCGAGGCGGCAAAACGGATTGCACGCGATGCCGGAGTACGTCAGCACCACCTGATCGACATCGATCTGACTCAATTCGGTGCGTCGGCATTGACGGCGGATATTCCCGTCCCCAAGGATCGGGATCTCGCTCCGACATCGGCTTCGGCCAAAGAGATCCCCACCACCTACGTGCCAGCTCGAAACACGATCTTCCTTTCTTATGCGGTGGCACTCGCCGAAGTCACCGGATCCTCGAGCATCTTCATCGGTGTGAATGCGCTCGACTACAGCGGTTATCCTGATTGCCGGCCTGAATACATCAAGGCATTCGAGACCATGGCGAATCTGGCTACACGGGCCGCCGTCGAAGGCAAGATGCAACTGACTATCCGCACGCCGCTGATCGCCCTGTCGAAAGCCGGCATCATCAAGCTCGGGAGCTCGCTCGGCGTCGATTACTCACAGACTACCAGCTGCTACGATCCGGGCTCGAACGGCGAAGCATGCGGGCGATGTGATGCCTGTCAGCTTCGGCTGAAAGGATTCAGCGAGGCGGGACTCGACGATCCAATTGGCTACGCCAGCGCGCCGGCGCGCGCGCTTGCTGGCAGAGACGCGCAATGACATACACGGTCAAGGAAATCTTCTACACGCTGCAGGGTGAGGGCGCCCAAACCGGGCGCGCGGCCGTATTCTGCCGCTTCTCGGGCTGCAATCTCTGGACGGGCCGCGAGGAGGATCGCTCACGCGCCGTTTGTCAGTTTTGCGACACCGATTTCGTCGGAACGGGACCGGATGGAGGCAGGTTCGCCAGCGAGCAGGAACTTGCTGCTGCAATAGACAGATGCTGGATGGGAGGCGTCTCGCGCACAGACTCTGAGGAGGGGGCCGAAACTCTCGCCGATTCTACGCTGCAGCGCAGCCGCAAATACGTCGTGTGTACCGGAGGCGAGCCACTACTTCAGGTTGATGAGCCCCTGATTTCCGAGCTCCATCGGCGCGACTTCGAGGTCGCAGTCGAAACCAACGGAACGCGCCCCGCGCCCCGGTCGCTGGACTGGATTTGCGTCAGTCCCAAGGCCGGCGCTCCTTTGGTGCAAACGACGGGTAATGAGCTGAAGCTGGTGTTCCCTCAGGAAAACGCCCCGCCGGAAAGATTCGATCACCTGAACTTCCGACACTTTTTTCTGCAGCCAATGGATGGCCCGGCCATCGATCGGAATACCACGCTCGCAATCGACTACTGTCTGCGGCATCCACGCTGGCGCTTAAGCATCCAGACGCACAAGCTGGTCGGACTGAGGTAAGAAAGCCTAGGGCCGCAGCGCCGGCCCCAACGCGCTTTTTTTCTGCTGACGAGGCGTTCTGGCTTTCACCTCGCTGTCAAACACGTCGAGATACTTGATGCCGGAACCGGTGTTGAAGAGCACGACTCGTTCGCCCGGTTTCACTTTGCCGCGCTCGATAAGCTTTCGAAGAGCCGGCACGCAGGCGCCGCCCTCGGGCGCTGCAAAAATACCCTCTCTCCGCGCCAGTTCTCGCGCCCCCGCTATGAGCTCCTCGTCGGTGACAGCGACGGCGGTCCCCTCCGACTCGCGAATCGCATCGAGAATAAGAAAGTCTCCGATCGCCTTCGGCACGCGCAGTCCCGAAGCCACCGTCGCGGCGTTGGGAAACTCCTCGGCGGTTCGTTCACCCTTCTCGAAGGCGCGAACGATCGGCGCGCATCCCGCGGCCTGCACCGAGATCATCCGCGGACGCTTCTCACTGATCCATCCCAGCTCCTGCATTTCGTCGAATGCCTTCCACATTCCGACGAGCCCTGTTCCTCCGCCCGTCGGATACACGATGACGTCAGGCAGCGTCCACGCTGATTGTTCGGCGAGCTCGTAACCAAGCGTCTTTTTTCCTTCGACGCGGTAAGGTTCCTTGAGCGTCGAGACATCGAACCAGCCTTCGGCTTCCTTGCGCCTGGCTACCTCGGCGCCGCAGTCGGTGATGAGGCCGTCGACCAGCGTCACGTGCGCGCCAGTCACCTCGCACTCTATGACGTTCGCCCGCGGTGTATCGCGCGGCATGAAGAGAAAGGCTTCGAGTCCTGCGTGCGCGCAGTAGGCCGCGAGGGCGGCAGCTGCGTTCCCTGCCGAAGGGGCAGCAAGTTTTTTAATCCCCAACTCCTTTGCCATCGATACGGCGACCGACATCCCGCGGGCCTTGAAGCTCTGGGTTGGATTGAGCGATTCGTCCTTCACATACAGTTCGCTCATCCCAAGCGCGGCGCCGAGATGTTTCGCATGATGCAGCGGAGTCCAGCCTTCGCCGAGCGAGACGATGTTGTCCTCGCGGCGCACAGGCAGCACCTCTCGATAGCGCCAGAGGTCCGCTCGCCGGGGGTAAAGGGCCTGGCGGTTCAGAAACTTGGCGATGCGCTTCAGATCATAACGAACCAGTAGCGGCTTCCCGCACTCGGTGCAGACGTTATGCGGACGCCTCGCCTCGTATTCGCGGTGGCAGAAAGAGCATTCGAGTTTATTGACGTGCATTGCTTGTCTTCGCTGACGGCAGAAGGATCTGATCGACGGGCGAGCGCACGAATGACGCCTTACCTTTATGAAACTAAATCACAATCAAACTGCCTGCCGTGAGTCCACGAATCCTCTACGCCCTGCGTCTCGTCGCCGCACTCGTCATCGCGACAGTGTTGCCGATTCTGATTGACAGGCGAGCGCGGCGGTAAGTGAGGATCGCGCCCCAGGATCGGCACGGCGAGATTGGCTCGTGCCAGCAACTCGCTAGGTGTACATAGGACACGTTGGCGCCGCGCTCGCGGCGAAGCGAGCGAGGGCAGGCATCGGTCTTCTGGTTCTTCTCATCGCTACCTATGTGCCGGACTGGGTCGATACCGGGCTCTGCCTGACTGGAACGTACGATCCGCAGGAGATGCTGTCCCACTCGGTGCCGGCGGTAATGCTCTTCGCGCTCGCGGGATTCAGTGGCTACGCGCTGGTGACGCGCGACTGGCTCAGTGCGCTGGTCATCGCAGCACTGATCCTGTCGCACATGCTGCTTGACTGGGTCACTGGTTACAAACCGACCTGGCCAGGCGGTCCGATGATCGGCCTTCAGCTTTACGATCGGCCGATTGCGGATTTCATCGCCGAGGGAATTGTGATTGTCTTCGGGACGCTGCTTTACGGCCGCACTCTTCCACCGCGACAGCGTCCCTGGGTCGACGTCTCGATCATGCTTGGCGCCCTGTTGGCGCTCCAGCTGACCATCGACGTCGCGCACATTCTGATGAAATCGCTACCAAAGTGCTGAATCAATAGATTCCTGGAGCGTGGAGGCATGGCGACGACGCGATGAGAAATCCGGGCGAGACGCTCTCTGACTG
>JGI10216J12902_104716047_pt1 | contig 10842 bp, 10 predicted proteins | sample KanNatreferecore_FD_12902 | JGI IMG/M metagenome (IMG submission 12902)
CCAGAAGCCCGCGAACGGCGGGATGCCAGCCAAGGCAAGCGTACCGATCATGTACAACCAAAATGTGACGGGCATGGTCTTGCGCACGCCGCCCATGTTGCGCATGTCACCGGGGTCGAAGACTTCGCCATGAGCATCATGCTCGTCGTGATGTTCTTCCTTCTTTTTGAGTAATTTCCTCTTTGGCTTTTCATTGTGATGCGCGTGCGCCAGGTGATGATGTCCGCGCTCGAGGCCAAGCAGTACCGAACCGGCCGCGAGGAACAACAAAGCTTTGAAGAAGGCATGCGTAAGCAGGTGGAACATGCCGGCCACATAAGCGCCCATGCCCACCGCAGCCACCATGAATCCCAGTTGGGAGATGGTCGAATAAGCCAATACTTTTTTGATGTCGTACTGACCCACCGCGATGGTCGCGGCGAAAAGCGCGGTGATCGCGCCGGTCATCGCAACGACATGCTGTGCCTCAGGGACGAGCGAATAAAGAGGCGCGGAACGCGTCACAAGATACACGCCCGCAGTCACCATGGTCGCGGCATGGATCAATGCCGAGACCGGCGTGGGGCCGGCCATCGCGTCCGGCAGCCACACATACAATGGGATCTGTGCGGATTTACCGGCCACACCCACTAATAAAAACAGGGTGATTGCAAGAATAATGCGGGGCGAGGCCGTCCTTGCGGCTTCAAATACGTCGTCGAACTGAAAGCTAAAGCTGTCTCCCAATCCCCAGAACATCAGGAAGGCCGCGATCAGAAAGCCAAAGTCACCGATGCGGTTGGCAATGAAAGCTTTTTTGGCCGCATCCGAGTTGGCCCAGGAGGGACGCGCCAGCGTATCCATCTCGAACCAGAAGCCGATCAGCAGGAACGAGCACAGGCCCACGCCCTCCCAACCGACGAAGAGCATCAGGTATGAATCGCCGCTGACCAGGATCATCATCGCGGCAATGAACAAGTTCAAATAAATGAAGAAACGACGGAAGCGGCCGATGTCGTTCTTGAAGCGCACATCCTCGTGCATGTAACCGATGGCATAAATGTGAATAAGAGTGCCGACGCCGGAGACGACCAGCATCATGGTCGCGGAAAGCGAGTCGATACGGAAGGTCCAGTCGAGGGCGAGGTCCCCGATATGCATCCACTGCGCAAGCTGCCAGCGCATGACCTCGCCGTGATGGACCGATATCGAATAAGCGAGCAATACCGAGACCACAAATGCCGCGCCGGAAGCAGCGCTCGCCACCGCGCCGATCGTGTTCTCGCTGAACCGCCGGCCAAAGAGGGCATTGACCAGCAGGCCGAGAACCGGGAAGAACACAAGCCACGGGGCCAAAAAGAAAAATCCTGAATTGAGCGTTTCGTATAAATGCATAAAGTTTTTATCCATGCCGGTGGTCGAGTAGCCAGCATATCGAGACCACCAGTAAAATCCAGCTTTCCATTTCTTGTTTGCTTGTCATTTGATGGTCTCGATATGGACTGGAAACCCATCCAGTCCTACTCGACCATCAAGGGGCTCATCCCTTCAAGGAATTCAATTCGTCGATATTGATGCTCTTCTTCGCCTTGAAGATTTGCACGATCAGCGCAAGGCCCACAGCCACTTCCGCGGCGGCCACGGCGATGACGAAGAACACAAAGATCTGGCCGCTGAAACTCTTATACACGCTGGCATAGGCCACGAAGGCCAGGTTGGCGCCGTTGAGCATCAGTTCAATGGACATGAAAATGATCAGCGGGTTGCGGCGGATCAGCACCCCGAGCGCGCCGATCACGAACAGGATCGCGGAAAGCGCAATGTAATAATCGACCGGCACCATCAGCGCTGCGCTCCTTTTTCCGGCTTGCTCAGGACGATCGCGCCCACCATCGCCACCAGCAGCAGGATGGAGGTCACTTCGAAAGGCAGGAGATAATCATTGAACAATTCCATCGCCATCGCGCGCAGGCTTTCCATTGTATTCAAAGAGGCATCCGGGGAAAGTGTGGTCACGTCCAGTTGGGCGCGCGAGAAGATGATGTAAATCGATTCCACAGTGAGAATGACGGCCAGCAGTGCAGCCAGCGGTCTCTGCCACGGCAGGGATTTGGAGGGGGCCAGTTCATCCGTGCCCAATAACATGATCACGAACAGGAACAACACCATGATCGCGCCGGCATAAACAGTGATCTGCGCCATGGCAATGAAGGGCGCGCCGAGCAGCAGGTAGAACACAGCCACAGTGACAAAGTTCAACACCAGGAACAACGCCGAATACACCGCGTTGCGGCTGAACAACATGCCCAGGGCGGTGGCAATCGCAACAAGCGCAAGGACGAGGAAGACGATCAGGTCAGTCATCGCGCCTAATCCTCCGGGTCTTTCATGTTGGGAACGGAACGCGTATAGATGCCCGGCGGTACTTTTTGAGGAGTAAGCTGCTCAACGGAGGCAACCGGTTCGAGCAACATCTCCTTCGGGTAGATGGCCTGCTTGCGGTCCGTGAACGAGAGCTCGTAGTTGTCGCCCAGGATGATCGCCTCGGTGGGACAGGCGTCCTCGCAGAAGCCGCAGTAGATGCAGCGCAGCATGTTGATCTCGTAGGTGGACGCATATCGTTCGCCGGGCGAGAAGCGCTTTTCATCCGTGTTCTCGGCGGATTCCACAAAGATCGCGTCGGAGGGGCAGGCCGCCGCGCACAGCGAACAGCCGATGCATTTTTCCAGGCCGTTATCGTAGCGCTTGAGCACATGGCGCCCGCGGAAGCGCTGGCTGACGGTGCGTTTCTGCTCCGGGTACTGCACGGTCACCGGCCGCTCCGCCATCGACTTGAAGGTCTGCCAGAGGCCGCGCGTAAGTTGAATTAATGGATCAAGCACGCCCATGAGATTTTCTCCTCAGGTCACGATAAACGAAGGCTGTCGCCACCAGCAGACAAAGGATCGAAAGAACTGGAATGCCCGCGATGAACAACTGATTTCCATAGAGATCGTCCAGCAAAATGCCAGTGGCCGTGATGAAGACCACAACCAGGGAAAGCGGCAGGAGGATCTTCCAGCCGAAAGACATCAGGCGGTCATAACGAATGCGCGGCCACGTGGCGCGTACCCAGATCATCACAAAGAGCAGCACGAAGACCTTGGCGAAAAGATAAACTGGGCCAAGCAGCGGGTATTGCTCCACGCCCGGGCCAAGATACCCGCCAAAGAACAGGGTCGCCATGATCATCGAGATCACGATCATCTTCTGGTATTCGGCCATGAAGAACAGCGCGAACTTCATGCCGGAGTATTCCGAGTGATAGCCGGCCGTCAATTCCTGCTCCGCTTCCGGCATGTCGAACGGTGCGCGGTTCACCTCTGCAAGCGTGGCGATCCAAAAGATCAGGGCGCCCACAGGTTGGATCACCACGAACCACAATGCCTTTTGCTGTTCGACGAGCTCGACCAGGTTCATCGAATTGCCCATCACGATCACAACCACCAGGGACAAACCCAGCGCCAGTTCGTACGAGATCATCTGGGCAGACGAACGAATGCCGCCCAACATGGCATACTTGTTATTGCTCGACCAGCCGGCCAGCACGATGCCATATACTGCGATCGAGGCGATCGACATGATGTATAGCACACCGACATTGATATTTGCCACGTACATCGGGATCTCGCGGCCGAACAGTTGAAACGAAGGACCGAGCGGCACCACCGCTGCAAGAATCAGCGAGGGTACCACGGTCAACACCGGCGCCAGCACAAAAACCACCTTGTACACGCTGTCCGGTGTGTATTCCTCTTTAAAGATGAGCTTGATCGCGTCTGCGAACGGTTGCAGCAGGCCGAACGGCCCGGCCCGGTTGGGGCCGACGCGCGTCTGCATGCGCGCCAGGGCGCGGCGTTCGAACCAGGTAAGGACAATGAAGCCTCCCAACAAGATCAGGCAGAAGACCAGCCCTTTTATGAACCACTCAAGCCACATCACCCAATCCATGTTACTTTATCCTCGCGGCCATCGGTTCGTGGATGGCGATGCCCATGCTGCGCGGCACCAGCGCCACACCCGCTGAAATGCCGTCGTCGATCTTTACGATGCCCTCGCCGTTCACGCCGTCGAAGCTGATCTTTATGTTCTGCCCGGCTTCCACGCCAAGTTTCTTCGCGGCGGAGGAATGCAGCGAGATGGTCGGTTTGCCGATGCGTTGTTCCAGTAATTCTGCAGTCGCAACGGTCACACCGAGGTCGTATAACTTGTTGACCGGAACCGCCAGCAGTTCCTTGTCCCTGGGACGAAGAACCGCTTCCTTGCGGACCTTGGGAATGCGTACCGGTCCCCCGACCTGCGCGACCGGGATCAGTTGTACGCCCACGCCCTGCGTATTCTCGTACGTCGTGCCGCCGTAATACAGGTCCCCGCGTCCGACGATGGGCCACTGTTCCTTTGTCTCGGCAAGCCGTGCGTAACTTAATTCTGCGAAAGCGTCGATCGAATTCGCCAGGATATCGAAGACCACCGAAGCAGATGAGCCTTCGAGGATGATGCCCATCTGCTTTGCGACCTGCGACGTGATCGAGAAGTCCGCCTTGCTGTCACCCTTGGGCGCCACAGCCGTATGGAAACGTTGCACGCGGCGTTCACCAGAGACGTATGTGCCTTCGCGTTCGGTAAAGGCTTGCGCCGGAAAGACCACGTCTGCGATCTCGGTCGTGGCGGTTTCCAGCAGTTCCTGCACGGCAACGAACTTTGCTCCCTGCAACGCCTTCGCCAGCGCGGGGTCATCGCCCACCGGGTCGGCGCCCACGACGTAAACTGCCTTGCCTTTCAGCGCTTTATCCAGGTCTGGCTCCGGGCGGAAACCCACCTCCCAGGCGCCCTGGTCGTTCCCGCGCTGCCACACGCCGATCAAACCGTTATTGGCGCGGCCCGTATGGCCGGTCTCTTTCAACAAGGATGCACATGCAGACGCCACGGCGGAGGAACCACTCAAACCAATGCCCTCGCTGCCGAAGAACACGATCGCGTTCTTCGCCTTCGCGAATTCATCGGCGATCTTGCCCTTGCCGGCAAGGTCGTTGACCGTTTTTACTTCCTCACCATGTGCATAGCGAATGACGTGGCTGGCAAATTTATCGAGCTTGGTATCGCGCGGGTTGGCAACGATCAATGTCGCGCCGCGGTCGGCAGCCTGCTTCACGCGCAGCCACCAGATGGGCGCTTCTTCATATAGATCGGAAGCCACCACCAGGATGGCATCGCCTGCACCCAACGCGCCGATGTTCGTGCCGGCGCCCACACCCACGAGGGGGAGCAGGTCGCCGCCGCCCATATCCGAATACAAAATGGCCGTGCCGCCCGCATGATCCGCGAGGGACTTCAAGTTGAACAGGTCTTCATTCGCAAGCCTGCCGGAGGCCAGTACCACGAAATCCTTCTTTGCTTTTGAAAAATTTTCGGCGGCCAGTTTGGTGGCGGCATCCCAGGAGGCGCGCGCCAGCTTGTCGTCTTTTCGGATCATGGGCCGAGTCAATCTCTTTTTGCTTTGTGTGTAATGATAGGCAAAGCGGCCCTTGTCGCACAACCAGATCTCGTTCACTTCCTCGTTCTGCCGCGGCATCACACGTTTGACAACGATCTCGCCGCCGGAGCGGGCCTCGCGGCGCGTATTGAGCGTGGTATTGCATCCTACCGGGCATTGCGTGCAGACCGATGGACGCGCATCCAGCTCCCAGGGCCGCGCTTCGAAGCGGAAATCTGCAGTGGTCAGCGCGCCGACCGGGCAGATATCGGTGGTGTTGCCAGAGAACACAGAATCAAATCCGGGGTCCGAGACGGAAACGATCTGCATGGAGCGGCCGCGTTCGGCAAAGCCAAGCACCGATTCACCGGCCACCTCATCCTGAAAGCGAATGCAGCGCGCGCATTGAATGCAGCGTTCGCGGTCCAGGTAGATCAACTCGCCAAGGGGGACCTGTTTGTCGAGGCGCTGCTTCTCGTCGAAAATGAAGCGGCTCTTGCCGGGTCCGTGTGCCATGGTGAGATTCTGCAACGGACATTCGCCGCCCTTGTCGCAGATCGGGCAATCCAGCGGGTGCGATGTGAGCAGGAATTCAACCGTGCCCTTCTGCCCGGCCTTCGCCTTTTCAGACTCCATCAACACAACCATGCCCTCTGAAACGCGGTTGGTACAGGCAGTTTCCAGCTTGGGCATGAACTGGATCTTCGGCTGGCCATTCTCCATCACCACCTGGTTGGTGGCGCGATCGATCATCGGACGGCCGATCTCCACGAGGCACATACGGCACATGCCCACGGGTTCAAGTTTTGGGTGGTGACAAAAAACCGGGATATCTATGCCCGCCATCTTGGCAGCATCGACCACCAGCGTTCCATCCGGAACGGTGACTTGTTTACCATCGATCGAGAGTGTGACCTGTTTTGACATAAGTCTCCGAAAGAACCGATATTCGTTCGTCGAATATCGAGGTTCGTTTTACGCTTTTACAGCCTTCTTGAAATCCTGGGGGAATCGCTCGATGCCGGTAGTGACCGCCATGGTCGCGAATTCTCCAAGGGCGCACAAACACTTGCCCTGCATTTGTTTTGCCACGTTCAGGAGCAGGTCCACATCACCCTGAGTGCCAGCGCCGTCGTGAATGCGCTCGGTGATGTTCTTCATCCAAAAGGTTCCTTCGCGGCAGGGAGTGCACTTGCCGCAGGATTCGTGTTTGAAGAAATGCACGGTCTTGTTGACCAGCCAGTCCATGCTGACGGTATCGTCCAGCACAATGATCGAAGCAGACCCAAGGTCCGCGCCGAGCGTGCGTACGGTGGCGTAGTCCATGGGGGTGTCGAGTATTTTTTCGTCACCGTTCACCACAATTAAAGAAGAAGATGCGCCTGCGGGCATGATCGCCTTCACCTGACGGGAATCCTGCACACCAGCGCCGTTCTTTTCACCATAGATCAACTCACGGAAAGTGGTGCCAAAAGGCAGTTCATAATTACCCGGCCTGCGCACGCGACCGGAAAGCGAAAAGATCTTCACGCCGGCGCTATCGGCCGTGCCCATGGTCTTGTACCAGTCCGCGCCGTTGGCGAGGATCATCGGCACGTTGGTAAAGGTCTCTACATTATTGATGATGGTCGGTTTGCCATACAAACCAAATGATGGCGGGAACGGCGGGCGCACGCGCGGCTGGCCGCGTTTGCCTTCGAGCGATTCAAGCAGGGCTGTTTCTTCGCCGCAGATGTAGGCGCCCGCGCCGAGATGGGTATGAATACGAAGTGAATAATCGGTGCCGAAAAGTTTATCGCCGAGATAGCCGGCTTCTTCCAGTTGCGCGATCTTTTCATCGAGTGCCGCACCGATCTCCCAGAACTCGCCGCGTAAATAAACATAGGCAACGTTGGCGCCGACCGCGTAGGAAGCAAGCATCAATCCTTCCAAAAACTGAAAGGGATTGCTCTCCATGATCTCACGATCTTTGAATGTGCCTGGCTCGGATTCGTCCGCATTGGCCACCACATAATGCGGCCAGTTCTTGTTATCGATGAAGGACCATTTCATGCCGGTGGGGAAGCCGGCGCCGCCGCGGCCGCGCAAGCCGGAGTTCTTGACCACGTCGGTCACATCGGCCGGTTTCATTTCGGTGACGGCCTTCTTGAACGCGTCCAACCCGCCGTTATTTTTATAGGTGTCGAATTTATTGAGATCGGGGATATCGCGATGGCGAAGGACAACGTAAGCCATTACTTCACCTCCCTGGCGTACTTAAGGCCGGCGATCACATCGCGCGTGCGATCGATCGTCATATTCTCGTGGTACTTGATGCCATCCGGCCCCTGCGTCTGGAACATCGGCGCACGGTCGCACGCCGCCAGGCAGGTCACTGTTTCGAGGGTCAGTACACCGTCTGACGTAGTCTCATTGACCTTGATACCGAGATGATCGCACAATTTTTCGAGGAATTCATCCGCGCCGCGCAAGGCACACGGCAGGTCCGTGCAGACCTGCATACGATATCGGCCGCCTTTTTCATCGTGATAGAGCGTATAAAAACCGACGATCGAGGCCACCTCGGTCTCGGTGATGCCCACCAATTGGGCAATATCCTGCATGGCGGCCTTGGTGACATACCCCTGCTCGCGTTGCGCAAGAAAAAGGAGCGGCATGACCGCCGAGCGTTTTCCCTCGGGCGGATATTTGGAGAGGATCTGTTTGACTTCCTTTGGATGGGTCTTTTCCAGGCTCATCGGTCAATATCTCCGAGGACGATGTCAATGGAAGCAAGAATGGCAACCAGGTCGGCCACAAGGTGTCCCTTTACGATCTCCGGCAGCACAGCCAGATTATCAAACGAAGGTGTGCGCATATGAATGCGATGGGGCTTGGGTCCGCCATCCCCTTCGAGGTAGACCCCCAGTTCACCGCGCGGCGATTCGACCGCGCTATAGATGGAGGCTTTTGGGGCAGGGAAGCCTTCGGTCCATAACTTGAAGTGATGGATCAGCGATTCCATGCTCGTGCCAAGCTCTGAACGCGGCGGCGGCACGAACTTGCGATTCTCCGACCGCACTGGGCCCATCGGCAGTTTGTTCATGGCCTGTTCGATGATCTTCAATGACTCGCGCAGTTCCTCGATGCGCACGATGTAGCGTGCGAACGTGTCGCCTTCGGTGCGCACGGGAACGTTGAAATCATATTGTTCATATCCCATGTAGGGACGCGACTTGCGCAGATCCCAGTCCACGCCGCTGGCGCGCAAGGTGGGGCCGGTTACGCCGTATTGAAGGGCAACTGCCGGGTCGAGATAGCCAATCTGCAGCAAACGATCCATCATGATCGGGTTCCTGGTCATCAGGGCTTCGTATTCATCGATGCGTTTCGGGAAAATTTTAAGGAAATCGCGCACGGCCGTTTCGAATTCCGCAGGCACATCGCGCCATAACCCGCCGGGACGAATGTAGGTGGTCATCATGCGCTGGCCGGAAACCATCTCGAAGATATCGAGGATCAGTTCACGCTCACGAAAACAATATAAAAAGACGGACATTGCAGCCAGGTCGAGGCCGAAAGCGCCGAGCCATACAAGATGAGAGGCGATGCGCTGCAGTTCCACCAGGATCACGCGCAAGGCCTGCGCGCGGACGGGCACATCCACATCCACCAGTTTTTCCACGGCCATGACGTACGCGAGGTTATTCCCCATCGTATTCATGTAATCGAGCCGGTCGGTCATCACTTCGGCCTTCTGGTAGGTTTTGGCCTCCATGTTCTTTTCAATGCCCGTATGCAGGTAACCAATATCCGGTATACAGTTAACCACGGTTTCGCCGTCCAATTCGAGCAGCAGGCGCAGCACGCCGTGCGTGGACGGATGCTGCGGACCCATGTTCAAAAGCATGGTCTCGCCCGTCAGCGCGCGCTCGGATACCAGATGTTTAAATTGACCTATACTGACTTCTTCGATCTGAGCCATGGCTATTCCTTTGCGTAGGGCTTGCGCAGGTCGATCTCTTCGAGATTAAAAGTGAACTGCGGCTCTTCATAGCCCAGGGGAAAATCTTTTCGAAGCGGGTGGCCCACGGTATCCTCGGGCATTAAAATGCGGCGCGGGTCGGGGTGCCCATCGAATTCGATGCCGAACATATCGAGCAGTTCGCGTTCACGCCAGTTGGCCACCGCGTACACACCCGTGGAAGTCGGCACTTTGGGGTCGCTTCCATTGACCGGCACCCTCAACTGCAGTGAGAGATTCTTTGCCAGCGAAGTAAGCTGGTATACCACGTGGAAGCGTGGTTCCTGCTGGGGCCAGTAATCTGTGGCTGTTAACGCCGAAAGCAGTTCAAAGTTGTGCTCGTCGCGCAAAATGGTGAGCGCCTCCACGATCTGTTCCGGCTTCACGAACAGATGCGCTTCGTCGCGAAACTCCTCGAGCGTCGCGCTGAACTTTTCCTGCAGGGCTTTTACGATTGGTTCGAGTTTTTTATCCATATCATTACCGCCGTCATTCCCAACAATACACCAGATCTCGAAGACACAAGAGGGTCTTCGTCGTTTTATTTCACGGCAGGAGCCGCAAGCTTCTGGCCGTTCACTTTTTCGAACACGGTCATCACGCCATGGATCAATGCTTCCGGGCGCGGCGGGCAGCCAGCCACGTATACGTCCACCGGCACAACCTCGTCCACGCCCTGATAGATGGCGTAGTTATTGAAGACACCTCCGCACGAGGCGCAATCGCCCATGGCGATCACCCACTTGGGCTCGGGCATCTGGTCGTATAAAAGACGCAGCACCGGACCCATTTTCTTCGAGACGCGGCCGGCCACGATCATCAAGTCAGATTGGCGCGGGCTGGCGCGCATCAATTCCATGCCGAAGCGGCTCATGTCGTAGTTCGAAGCTTGTGCAGACATCATCTCGATGGCGCAGCATGCCAGGCCGAACAACATGGGCCACATCGCATTCGTGCGCGACCAATTGACCATGCTTTCAAGCGTGGTGGTGACCACACCCATGTTTCCAAGTTTTTGTTCTATTCCCATTCGAGGGCTCCCTTCTTCCAGGCGTACACGTACCCGATCAGTAAAACAACTATAAATACGACCATTTCGATCAAACCGAAGATTCCCAGTTGACGAAATGCAATCGCCCACGGCAGGAAAAAGATGACTTCGATATCAAAGAGGATGAACAGGACTGCGATGAGGTAGAAACGAACCGGCATGCGCCGCGTTCCTGCGCCGGTTGGAACAATGCCCGATTCATAGGGAATGGATTTTGCCGCGCTATCCTTTTTCGGACCGAATAACTCCCCCATCCCGATGGCGATGAACGCGATCAGGGTGGCTATTGCGATCATG
>JGI10216J12902_102052649_pt1 | contig 10841 bp, 8 predicted proteins | sample KanNatreferecore_FD_12902 | JGI IMG/M metagenome (IMG submission 12902)
CCCGCCGCGATGGCGGGTGTGGATGGCCACCATCTCGCCGCTCCGCCTGGAAAGCGCGCTGGCCGTCGAGTCGAACACCGTGGTCTGGCTATTCTGGGTGTTCTGGGCCCTTCCGCTGGTGTGCCTGCCGATCGGCGTCCGTCGCCTGCTTGGCAGCGAAGAGCGATGGGCAGGGGAAATTCCGGTCCTGCTGTCGCTGTCCGTGACGGCCATGTTGGTCAACGCGGGCTTTCTTCGCAACATCCTCGACGTTCGGTTGCCGGACGCGGTTGTCCCCGCCGCGCTGCTCGCGGCGTGGGCACTTGGCGCAGCCTGGACGAGACCGTGGCGGCGCACCGCGACGCAATCGTGGGTCCGAACCGCGTCGGCGATCGTGTTGGCGCTGACGGCGGTGGCAATCGGACAGCTTTCGGCAGTCCGCGAACAATACAACTATTCAGGGCTCGGTGGCGGAATCGATGGCCTGCGGCGCCACGCGATCGAAATTGCCAACCTCCTTCGCCTGTCCCACCGGCAGGTCGGGGGCAGCCGCAACGCGAACGCGCTGGTTCCGTTCTTTGAATATCTGGATCGATGCACGTCGCAGACCGATCGCCTCATCGTGACCGGCGAGGCCCCGGAAATCCTGGTAGCGGCTGGTCGTCCGTTTGCGAGCGACGGGGTGGTGTTCGGTGCATGGTATTCATCCTCAACCCACCAGGACCGTACGCTGGAGCGGCTTCATCGCCGGCCTGCGCTGTTCGCGATCCACATGAGTGCATACGAAGCGTTCCGCGAACGGTTCGGCCTGATTGATGAATACATTACCCAAGCCTTCCGACCGATGGCGGAAGTCCCGGTTGATGGCGGTCACACCATTCGAATCCTTGTGTACGCAGGCCGGCGCGCCGAGGGGATGGATGCAAAAACCGGGTGGCCATGCTTCCAACGATCGTCATGACCGGGAAATTGGGCGCAGCATGGTTTGCCCAATCGCGTGGCAGCGCACGTCACGGCGACCTCACAATCGATCAGCGAGATGCACCTCGGCGCGAAGAAAAAAAGCGGTGCTTAGGATCAACGTTGCCAGGATGGTGCCGAGCGACAGGGCGGCGTAGACGGGATGGAAGGCGCCGGAACCGGTAATCGCCCATCTGGAAATCTCGATCACCTGCGCCATCGGGTTGAGTGCGTACAGCAGCCACTGGTACGCGTCCGGGATGACGGTCACCGGATACAGCACCGGCGTGACGAACATGATCATCTGGACGACATACGGAATCGTGAACACGACGTCACGGAAGAACAGCGCCACGACGCTCATCACCATGCCGATTGCCAATGCGAATGCCAGGGCGGCGGCAAGCGCCGGTACGAGCCACAGCGTTTCCCACCGCAGCCGGATCGGCAGCGGCGTCCCGGCCCATATCTGCGGCGCCAGCACCGCGATGAACACCAGCACCAGAACCGCGAGCTCGATGAAAGTCGGGCCAAATCCGGCGAGCGGGACGAGCAGGCGGGGGAAATACGTCCGCTTCATGATTCCCTGCATCCAGTTCAGCGTTCGCGGCAGGATGACCATCGCGCTCTGGAACACACGCCAGGGGATGAACCCGCTCAGGAAGAAGATGGGGTACGGCACGCCGGTGCCGTTGTCGACAGGATGCACGACGGTAAACGCGACGATGAAACCCACCGCGGGGATCAGCGGACGCAGAATCAGCCACCAGAATCCCAGCAGAGTGCCCCTCGACTTCCGGTTCATGATCTCCTTGAACAGAAAGCCGTAGAAGCCGCGGTATTGCCACAGCGCGCGCAGCCGGGCAGACACGGTCTCCGGCCGCGCTTCGATGACGACGACGGGCGGCGACCCTGTCATGGGGACGCGACGGTCCACTCGAGTCGCGGGCTGATCAGGCCGCCGCGACCCCACGGCCAATCCTTCCAGACCGACTCGTGTGGACGCGGGTTCATGGCCGCAAAATCAAGCCGCTGCTCACCGGCGACAACCGGCGGTGCCGCCGGATCAGAGATGCTCGTCACGATCAGCTTGCACCGTGCCTGATACTGCTGCTCGTTGAGGAAATGTGCAGGGATTCGCATGCCGGCGCGAAAAGTGCGGGGCGATCGCGCGGTGATCGGCCGCGGCGCAACACTGGTCAGCACATGCAGCCGCCGTTGCCACAGTTCGATCTCGACCGTGACAGCGATGTCCGGGCTGGTAATACGCACGAGGCAGTCGATGTACCCCGGCTCGGTGAGTTGCAGTGCACCGACCTGTGAGCGCTCCGCGTCGAGCAGTCTCAGATCCAGCAGCGTACACGGCGGCACATCTTCGGTCGCGGCCGGCAGCAGTTTCCCGCCGAGCAGCTCCGACATGTAGTTGTCCACCACATGGTCGGTCGGGCCGACTTGGACAATCCTGCCCCGATCGATCCAGAGAACCCGCGTACAAATGCGACGGATCGCCGCCATGTCGTGCGATACGAACAGGACCGACTCGCCCGAGGCGCCAGCGTTGCGCACACGTTCTTCGCAGGCGTGACGGAATCTCGAGTCGCCCACCGCAAGTACTTCGTCGGCAAGAATCACGTCCGCACCCAGGCCGATCACCGCCGCGAACGCGAGCTGCACCGCACTGCCGCTCGGGCACGCCGCCAGCGGGACCTCCCGGCAGTCGGACAGACCGGCGAAGCCGAGAATCTCGTCCTCGGCCTCGTCGATCCGCCTGGCGGGAATGCCCGCAAGGCGCCCGTGGATCTGCAGATTCTGCCGAACGGTCAGGTCCGGCGCAAAGCCGATTCCCAGTTCGAGCATCGATACGACTTTGCCTCGAATGACGACGCGTCCGGCGGTTGGATGCATGACCCGGGCGAGGATGTTCAACAGCGTGCTCTTGCCCGCACCATTCCTGCCAATAATCCCCAGCACTTCCCCGGGTCCGACCTCAAAGCTGACGTCGTCAAGTGCCCAGGTGTGGTACTTGTCGCGGGCCGCGACAGCCGCCCGCCCTGGAGCGGTTCGCCAGGTCTCTCTGATGAGAGTACGCAGCGCGCCGATCCCCTCGGTGGAGATTCCTTTCGTTCGCCGCGCCTCGCGGCGGTCGAACACCTTGGTCACTCCGCACGCCGAAATACGCGATTCCGTCATTATTCGGCAGGCCGGGTGAGCGCCTCGATTTCCCACGGCATTGTCACGGTGAGGACGGGGTTCGACGCAGCGTCGTCCGCCGATTGCTTCGGGCGGCGAACCGAGAGGCTGACGGCGTCTTGGGCCTTGAGGGAATAAATTGTGCTCTCCTGCCGGGTGGCGACACCGAACGTCATGATGTAGTCGCCGTCGGACAGGATGTGGGTCGGAACTCTGACTCCGAAGGTCAGGCGGCCCGGTTCGGCCATCGGCACGAACCCAGAAAAGACGCTCCGAAAGACGACCACGCGGTCCCGCACGACGTAAATCGTCGGCCAGCACTGCAGGCGCACTGCCTTCGTTTCGAGCGTGAACTGCACGTCCACCGCCGTGTCCTCCCCATCGTTGTACAGCTCCACGTCGATCGCGCGAAGCGCGATCACGTCGTCCTCCGGCAGTTGCTGTGCGGTTCGCCACTCGACGTCGGCGGCGGTGCTCACAAACTGATGCGGCATCCAGTGGTGCGGCTGGACGTCGTTGACGACGCGGCCGCCGCCCAGGGTGATCACGCGCGTGGCAAGCTGCTGTACGAGTGTTTCATCGCTGAATGCGAGCACGAGCGTGCAGTTCTCTTCCTTGAGCTGGTGGAGACGGTCGACGCACTTCTGCTGGAAGGCGATGTCGCCGACCCCCAGGACGTCGTCGATCAGCACAATTGAAGGGGTGCCCGACAAGGCGAGCGCAACGCTTAGCCGCAAGGTCATGCCGGTTGAGAAGGTGCGGATCGGCACGTGCTCGAAGCCTTCGAGTCCGGCGAAGCGGATGACGTCGGTTTCATAGGTGGCGGCGGCTGCGGCGGGCACGCCCAGCGCAATCCTGAACTTCTGGATGTTCTCGAAGGCGGTGAGGCGATTATCGAGATTATCGCCGACCGCCAGCAGGCTGCTGACGGATCCGTACATTTCGACAGAGCCGGCAGTCGGCGGAATGACCCCGGCGAGAATCCGGAGCAGGACGCTCTTGCCGGTGCCGGATGCGCCGACCAGGCATACCGCGCTCCCCTGTTCGATATCGAGCGAGATGTCACGCAGCACATGACCGGGGACGGTCACTGTCCGTTGAACGTCGTCGCCTGCGGCGGGTCTCACGTTGAAGCCGGCGACGATCAGCAGGGCGCGCCACGCCTCCCCCGGGCGCTCGGCACCGTCTATTTCGACGTGGGGACCAAAGTAGCGGCCAAGATTGCGTATTCGAATCGCGAGCACGTCAGATGATCACGCCACCAGGCGGTTTCGTAAGTGCGATGCGAAGACGAGCAGACTCAGAGCGACGGCGAAGTCCAATCAGAGCGTCCGAAATGTATCGATCGTCCTCAGGCCTGCGGCGACGGAGTCCGAGACATCGCGGCACAGCTGGCAGGAGTATAAAAAGCCTCGATGAACATATCTATGATCGTGGCGACGAGCTCGCGATTGACGTCTCGGGCCTTGCCTTCAGCTGCATACGCGGAGAATGGAAGATTGGCCCCAACCCATTTCACGATCTCGAACGACGGCCAGTAATAAACCGACTCGCGGCGCTCGTTCATGACCTGATCGAGCGAGACCCGAAGTACGGACTTCGAGACGCAATCAGCGGTCAGACACGAAATATCTCGAAAACTCGCCAGCAGCGGCACCGGCGATAACGTCAGCACGATCGGCGCCCGGTTGTTGACTCGCCTGACGAGGCCAAGGATGTCCCTCAGGTTCGACGTGTTCTCGTCAACCGTCGTCAACCGGAACATGTGGCGATCTTCGTCGAAAATCTCGGCGGGCACGCCGCGCCAGAATACGCCGCCGGTCTGCCGATCCTGCCAGACCTCGGCGAGTCCCAGCGTAAAGACGAACGCGCCCGCCTTCGCGAACGCGTCGAGATAGCGCTGCCGCTCGCTCTCGGGCTTCCACTGAGCGATGCTGCCGCTCGCGTCGCGCTCGTAGCGGTAGCCACGGCCGGTCTCATGGCCGGTGACGCACCAGGAAAAGAAATCGAGGATTGCGAACGTGTTGTTGAGGCCGGAGGGAATCCAGAAGGGCTGTGCGTTCGCGCCGGCCTTGGTCAGGAACGCACGCAACTCGCGCGCAAAGCACGAGCCCAACGTCACCACCGCGTCGGCGATCTCGAGCACCGGCCGTTGCGGCGTATGTCCGGGCAGCACGTAGTCGCGGACCAGTTGACGCAAATCGCTCTCGAACAGCCGCTGCTCGAGCGGGTAGGCATTTGCGCCCGACAGGTACCAGCCGTGCTTGCCCCCCTTGCGTATCCAACCCTTCTCCTGGTCGGGCAACTGCACCGGAACATCAAGCCGCCCAAACGGCTGCATTCGTGAAGCGTCCTTGTCGTCTTCCTTTGTGGTCATCGCTCTGCCTGATCCGGGGGCCGCAAAACAGAATCCGAAATGACTGGCCACGCGACGACGCGCGCTTTGCCACCATCTGCGGCGCCGTTACTGAAGTCGTGTCGGGGAGTCTGTGGCTGGCTACTCAGGCGGTCGCCGTCTTCGCAGGTAATGTGCGCTCCGAACCGGCCTCGCCCCCCGATCGCGCGCGCATTGCCGCCAGCGCCGGGGGAGTGTAAAACGCCTCCAGGAAGGCGTTGATGATGACGTAGACGAGTTCCCGCTTGACGTCCCGGGCGTGGCCGCGATCGCCGAACGCAGACCAGGGCAGGTTGGCGCGGACCCACTTGACGATTTCAAAAGACGGCCAATAGAAGACCCCCGGAGTCTGGTCGCTCATCACTTGATCGAGCGCGACGCGAAGCACCGACTTGGAGACGCAATCGGCGGTGATGCAGGACACCTCGCGATGCGTCGCGACCAGCGGCACCGGTGAGAGGGTGAACACAATCGGTGCATGCGCGTTGACGCGTCGGATCAGGGCGACGACGGCGCGGAGGTTGGCCGCGTTCTCGTCGACGGTGGTCACCCGGAAGACGTGCCGACGTGCGTTGTACACGTCCGTAGGCACCCCACGCCAGAACACTTGCTGCGTATCCCGATCCTGCCACACTTCGGCCAAGCCATTGTGAAGACAAACGCTCCGGCCGAGGCGAACGCGGCGAGACAGACATCACGCTCACCCTTGGGCGTCCATTCGCGGATCGCTGACTGCGTTGGCACGAAACTCAGGCATAGCAGGACTCTAGCATAGGCAAAATTTCATTCAGACGCCGTGTGAGCATTTCAGCGCCGCCTGGCTGCATGCGCCAACGGTGGTTCATCGCTTCACCAGGACGAGCTGTTCGGTGTGCATGTCCCATCGGTGAAAGGACGTGGTACCGCCAAGGTACTCGTCGACCGCTTCTTCGACGCCGGGGCAGTTCGCCGCGCGGTAATCGTCCAGAACAATTCCCCCGCCGCTGGCGAGCAACGGACCGAAATAACGCAGGCACTCGAGCGTCGGCAGATACAGGTCGACGTCGAGATGCACCAGCCCATACGAGCGGTGTGGCCACCCGGCCATAACGGCGGACGCTTCGCCGGGATAGACGTGCACGTCGGGCCATTTCGACAGATAACCGCACACGTCGTCAGCGCTGGTTTTGGTGAACTTGCCGCGATGCCGATCCGGGTCGCGCGGGGAAATCTTGTCTTCGGGGTGGCCGGTGAACGTATCGACGACGTGGAGCTCAGGCTCGCGGCCGCCATGAAACTCAATCGCACTCGCCAGAAAGAACGCCGAGCCGCCGCGGAACGTGCCGACTTCCGCCGCCGCTAAGCCGAGGTGCGCGGTGTTTCTCACCGTCTGCCACAACACGAACAGACGATCGTAGCCGAGCAGCGTGCGGCTGGCGCCAAGGACCTGGTCGGCGATTTTGAGGAATGCCGGATCCGCCTCGGCGCCCATCGCGTTGCGGAGTTTGCGGACTTCTCGAAACTCTTCGCGGAATTCACGGCGCAGTGTCTTGAACTGCGCCACCAGGTCGCGTTTCGTCGCCGCCGCGCCGACAACGGCGGCGAGCCCGCGTTCGACGTCGCGCACCGCGGCGGCAACCTCGCCGATCGCGGCGGCGTGTTCATCGGCACGTCCCTGCAGGCGCGTCACCCGCTTGCGGACCTGCGATTGCGATTTCGCTCCTGCGGCGATTGCCGTGTGCACGCCCTCGACCGAGGCGCGAACCGTATCATGGATCTCTAGAACCGAACCGATCCGTTGCAGCACCGCCTCGAGGCGCGCCTCCTGCTGGTGAACCACGGTATCCAACGCTTGCAGCGCCTCCCTCTGCGCGACCTCGCCGTCGAGGGTAACCAGCCGGTCCGTCAGCCGGGCGATCTCGCGGTCGTGCTTCAGCGCACCCTCCTGCAGATCGCGCAACAGCCTTTCGATCGGCCCGCTGCGCTGACCGATGTCAGCAAGCGTCTTCTCCATGCGCGCCAGCGCCTCGGCCACCGCATTCCGCCGCCGCAGGATTGTCACGGCGTTGCCTCAGCCGTCAGCCGTTCGCGGTCGAATGCATCGATCGAATCCGGCAGCCTGGCACTCCACCCGTCGGCGCTCGCCGCCTGAATGAGCTGAAGCAGCTCGGGGCGCGGCTGCTCGGAGTAGAACGTGTACGCCGGCACGCCGCAGGCCTGGGCCAGCAGCGCGAAATCGCCGAACGGGCCGACGAACCGCCGCGCGCCGGCGATCACATCAGTCTGCACGTCGCGGCAGCTGTGTTCGTTCGCGAGCGCATCGAGGCTGATGACCGATGAGCCAATTGCGTCCTTGAGATTCGTTCGTTCCACCGGCCAATCGACCACCACCACCTTGTCCTGGGCGGCTATCTCGCTAACGGCACGACGAAGGAATTCAGTATTACGCGGCCCTGCGGGAAAGGCCTCGGTGAAGGCCAGACTGGCGGCGACGTAGGTGTCCGGCAGCTTGGATGCCAGCTCCGGCGTCATCGCGCCTTCCAGCCGCCGGTAGCGCAGCACTTGCGGCAAATCGGCCACGGCACGATCGGACTCCAGCCGCCGTAGCACCCGGAAGAACGCCAGCGGATGCAGCACCTGGTAGTCCGACAGGTCGAAGGCGCGGGCGGCGCGATCGACGGTTTCCTGGTCGAACGGATACATCACCGCCTGCTTCGGGTTCTGCTCGCGTTGAGGAATCGTCCTGCGGCTCCAGTGGACGAGCTCGTCGCGCGAGAACAGCGCCGACGTGCTGACGTATCGGCCGGCAAGTGGCGCATACCAGGTGCGCGCGCCGGTGCGCGAGATCGCGATCAGCCGCTCGGGCGCCAGACCGTAGGTGTGCGCCGCCCAGCGGACGAATGGAATCCAGTAAAGGAGTTCGTGCGCAACAGTGTCGATCCAGGGGCCGACGAACACCGGAGCGCTGCCCTCGCTCAATTCCTGCAGCGCGGTTTTCACAGGGCGCAGCGACAGGGACGAGCCGACGATGGTCGTGTCCTGAACGGTCGTCGAGGATCGCGCTCCGCGGCGCAGCCACCAGTACAGGGCCGATCGAACTGGCGGATACCACACGCTGTCACCGCGAGGCTGCTTGGCAAGTGAGGCACCACGCTCGATTTCGTCGGCAACAATTGGTGACACCGCGCGGTCGATGCCATGGGGACGAAGAAAGCCCTGCACGAACGACGTTTTCTGCCGCGATTGCGTCCCAGACGCCCGCAGCGCCGGTGCGAGCTGCCGATGATGCTCGTCGAAACTGCGGGCGACAGTGGCAAGGCCGCCGTGTGCCTCGACCAGATAGTGAAAATGGATCGTGCCGATCTGCCCCTCGTCGAACCCGGGAATAACCAGCGTGAATACCGGGCGGCCGACGATCGCCGCCTCCAGCATTGCGCTGGTGTTCAGGCCGACCGCGGCATGGGCATGGAACAGCGAATCGTACAGGTCCTGATCGGCATTGCGGCTGACATGATGCGAGACAGAGGCGTTGCCAAGATCCGACATATCGACACCGGACCACGACTCCTTCACCGCCGGGTGCGGGCGCACCAGGATGCCGCATCGCTGCAGCGTCTCGTCTGGCGACGCCCGCAGCGATTCCGCCCAGCGGCGAATCAACTCCATCTCGTTGGGCCCGGTCAGCTGAGAAGATCCGAGATACAGGACGATCGGCCGTGCGGGCTCGAGACCGTACTGGGCACAGAAGTCCTCGCGGCTGGTTCGGACCGTCCGCGCAAAGAAATCATCGAAGCGGGCAGCGCCGGTGACGACCACTGACTCCGGCGCGGCCCCGTGCAGATCGATCGCTTCGTGCCGCTGGGTGTCGTTCCACACCAGACAGCGATCGGGATGGACCCGCATCAGGCCTTTGTTGGTGAGATTGTCCCAGCTGAACGGCAGGAAGACCACCGGGGTCCCGAGGCGGTGGGCCGCCTTCACATAGTCGGTCTGGTACGACTCGAACGTCACCAGCGGCGTCACGGCAACGACATCGGGCGCTTCGGCGCGCAGGAACGCTTCGAAACTCGGTTCGACCGGGACCAGCCGCTCCGCCAGCGCCAGCACCGCGGCCGCGACCTGCCAGTGACGTTTAATCCAGGGGTGCCGCTCGCAGAACAGCACGAACGCGGTCGGCGCGCTCTCATAGGCGCGTCGTACCAATCGGGTCGCGTCGCGATATCTCGGGTCAAAGTAGCGGACGTAATCCCTGGCACCGCGCAGCATTTCGACGTAATCGCGCCACGCGTCAGTACGGTGTGTCGGGTTCTCGCCGCCGGCGATTCTGGCGTGGTCGAACTGCTTCGGCAACGCGAACACGCCCTTGCGCGGCCGGCCGGTAAGCTTGACCGTGTGCCCGCGTTCGGCGAGCAATTCGATGACGTGCTCGAAATTTCGAATCCTGCTGGTGGCGCCGATCAGGAACAACACTTTCATGCGGACGATGGATCCCGTTTGACTAGCATCAACTGCTCGGTCCGCATGTCCCAGGCGTGGAAGCCGCTGGTCGCCAACAAATACTCGCTCACCGCCTTCGGCACGCCGGGGCATTTTTTCGACGCGTAATCGTCGATCACGCAGACCCCGCCGGCCACCATCCGGGCGCCGAAATATTCGAGGCAATCCAGCGTCGGCTGGTACAGATCGGTGTCGATGTGAATCAGCCGGTAGCTGCGCGATTCGAACCCACGCAGCGACTGCGATACTTCGCCCTTGTGCACCTGCAGCTGCGCAAAGGGCGCGAGATACTCCCTGACGTCCTCGTAGCTGGTGGCGTCAAACTGGTGCGGTTTGTGGAACGGATCGTGCTCGGTGATGCGGCCCTCGGGATGGCCTTCGAAAGTGTCGAATATGTGAATCTCGGCTTCCTCTCCGCTCAGCAGCTTGAAGCTGCTGGCGATGAACCAGGCGGAGCCGCCGCGAAAGGAGCCGATTTCCGCCACCGCGCCGCTCAGGTCCTGCAGGTTCCGGATCGCCTGCCAGAACACATATAAACGGTCGTAACCGAGGAGGGTTCTGCCCGACTGCACCACCGGGTCGGCGATCGAGAAGAAAGCCGCATCCGGTCGGTAGTCCAGCGGACGCTTCCCGTTCCGATATTTCTCCATCGGACGGTGGATCCACGCGTCGGGGTCGCGAGGTCGTTTCTCGCGGATCGGCGCTTCCTGCGAGGCCGCACCGGTAAATGCGTTGCCGTCCGGCGAATCGATTTCCGTCACGTGTTTATCCTATCGCGGAGCGCGCCGCCTCTTCGGCCTGCGCCTCCTGCTGCAGGCGACCGCGTTCGCGCGTGGCGCGG
>JGI10216J12902_110174176_pt1 | contig 10839 bp, 5 predicted proteins | sample KanNatreferecore_FD_12902 | JGI IMG/M metagenome (IMG submission 12902)
TGGATCCCGAGGAACCGCGCAAATTGGCGCTCGCCTATTTTTCGGACGGGTGCGCACACTTTGCGCCCCTATTCTAAAAACGAGAAACCAGAGATTTTCCATATGGCTCATCCGATTGAATTCCTTGAGGACCGTATCGCCCCTGCAGCCGTCATCGCTGCGACCTCAAACAACGAACTGTTGAGTTTCGACAGCGAAGCACCGGGCACGGTCGAAACCATTCCCATCACCGGATTCGCCGGCACCACTGGGGAAACGCTGGTGGGCATCGACTTCCGCCCAGCCACCGGGTTGCTCTACGGCTTCACCGTCAACGACGCGAGCCAGGGACAGCTTTATCGGATTAATCCCATCACTGGAGAAGCGATCGCCGTCGGCACGGTTGTCACCGACGCCAACCTGACATTGTCGAAAACCGCGGGTTACGGTTTCGATTTCAATCCCGCGGTAGATCGAATCCGCGTCGTCAACAGCGACGGGGAGAACTTCCGGTTAAACCCAAACAACGGTGCCCTGCAAGGCGTGGACACGGATCTCACGGCCAGCGCCGTGGTTCACGGATCTGCCTACGACCGAAGCTTCGCCGGAACAACCGCAACGACCCTTTTCGGCATCGATATCAATACCGACCAACTCGTCTTGCAGGGAAGCGTCAATGGCATGCCGAACAGCCCGAACAGTGGCGCAATCACCAACGTCGGCGCACTCGGGGTGGATGCCTCGGCCGCCAGCTTTGATATCGCCAACGGCACCGGGATCGGTTTCGCCGCGCTCCAGGTGGGCAGCTCGACCGGGCTCTATACTGTCAACCTATCGACCGGCGCGGTCACGTCCGTCGGGGATATCGGCAACGGCACGAACACGATCGTCGGGATGGCCGTAGCGACGGAGCAGATCGAAATCGTAAACTCCAGGACGGCGCGTTTCACCGATGTCGACGGCGATGCCGTCACGATCAAGATCACAAAGGGCGAACTGACGCTGGAGTTATTCGAACTCGGTGCAGGACCAAATGGCGGCGCCTACCTGCGAGGACTGAATCTAACTGACCCGAGCTTTGCCGGGACGAACCTGACAATCACGGCCAAACCCGGTCCGGATGGCGGGGACAAACTTGTCAGTGTTGGCTACATCAACGCGACCGGCAATGACCTCGGGACTGTGAAAATCAGCGGCGACCTCACGCAAATCGACGCGGGCGACACTGAGGGGGGAGCAGGTGTGAAATCGCTGAGTGTTTATTCCTTCGGCGTAATTAATCCACTCACGTCGGCCATCGACGGCACGAGCAGCATCGAAGGCTCGTTAGGTAAGTTCACGGTAACGAGGGACTTTGTCGGCGGCACGTTGCAAGTAGTGGATTCGACTGAAGACGCCTTGGGCAAATTGAGCTCAGTGGTCATCGGCGGTTCATTCATTGGCAGCTTGAGCGTCAACAGCGGAAATCTGTTCGCCGAATCCATCGGAACCGTAAAAATCAGCGGAAATCTCGAGGGCGGAAGCGGAAGTTCCAGCGGTCAAATCAGTAGTAGTGGCGGTATTGATTCGGTGAGCATCGGCGGTTCATTCATCGGTGGTTCAAGCGAAGATGCAGGCGTCGTTTCCAGCGGGGCCGGAATTGGTAAAATCACCATCAAGCAGTCGCTTGTTGGCGGATCCGGCCTCGGCTCGGGCTATATCGAAGCCAATGGCGATGTTGGCTCGATCTCGATCGGAGGTTCACTGAGCGGGGGCAGCAATGAGGATAGTGGCTATATCGATCTGAACGAAGGGAACGTCGGAAGCATTACCATCAAGGGAGCCATCATCGGTGGCTCTGGCTCAACGGCGTACATCAGGGCGGGCGACATTTCCAAACTGACAGTCGGGAAATCGCTCGTTGGATCCTCCTCTGACACCGCCACAATTACCGCAAGCGCTCTAGGCACGGTTAAGATTGGCGGCGACCTCTTGGGAGAGGGCTTCTCGAGTGCACGGATCGTTGCGGACTCCATCAATAATCTGACGATCAACGGTTCGATGATCGGATCCAACGAGGACAGTGCTTCGGTCATTGTCGGTACGTCGATTGGCAAAGCCTCGGTCGGCGGTGATATCTTCGGTTCGAGTTTCAACGGCGGCATCATCGAGGCGGAGTCGGCCGGAACAATATCCATTGCAGGCTCGATCGTGGGTTCCGGTAGCGATAGCGCATCAATTATCCTGAGTGCGACAGCAGATAAGATCTCGGTCGGTGGCGACCTCACGGGATCTGGCGATGACACCGGGGTGATCCGCGTTGGGACGACTGCAGACTCCATCGTGATCGGCGGTTCGATGATCGGATCGAACGAGGATAGCGGCAGGGTTTTCGCGGGGACGACGCTCGAGAAGATCACCGTCGGCGGCGACGTGATTGGCGAGGGATCGGGCAGCGGAGTCATTTTCTCCGGCAATCTCGAATCAGTAACGATCCAGGGCTCCGTCGCGGGCGGCGTGATCCGAGCGGACAATATCATCACCAAACTTACGATCGGGGGAGATGTTTCGAGTTTCAGCGAAGACGCTATTTCAGCCGACGGCGCCATCGAATCGGTGACTATCGAAGGGTCAGTTGAAGGCACCGGAATCGCAGGAATGACCATTGGCAGTCTGCGAATCGGCGGTGATGTCCAGAACTCCGTGATTCGAGCGGAAACCGGTCTCGGCAACATCACGATCGAGGGCTCGCTCCGCGACTCGACCCTCGATTCAGATGCGACGATTACCAAGGTAACGATCGGAGGCGATGTCTATGGCTCCGGGTCTTCTAATGGAGCGATTCTCGCCGACGCCTGGATCGGGTCGGTGAAAATCGGCGGCTCAATCGTATCGGGAGATGGCGGTGCGAATATCGTCGGTTCGGCAATCGGGCCGGTGTCGGTGAGCGGCGACATGGTGGGCATCACGATCGCGGGCCTCGGAGTCCTCGAGAAGCTGTTCGCGATTGAGAGCGTCACCGTGGGCGGTCGCGTTCAGGATACGAATATCCTGGCAGGCTATGATTCCTCCTTCTCACCAGTGAATCCGGATGCGCCGGTCGGGAAAGTCAGTGTCGGAGGCGACTGGGTCCGATCCAATCTCGTCGCCGGCATTGCGTCAGCAAACGCGGTGTTCGGGGATTCCGACGACGTGATCATTCCTTCGATTGATGACGATGAAAACATCGTCGCCAGCATTGCGAGCATTACCATCAAGGGCTCGGTCATCGGGACCTTCGGAGGCACCGACGGATTCGCGTTCACGGCTGAGGAAATCAAGTCGGCGAGTGTTGCCGGTACGAAGATCAAGCTGCAGTCGGGAAAATCGAATGATAATCTGCTCGCTCCCGGCGCGACGCAGGATGTCCGCATTCGCGAGGCATTCCCGGAGCTATAGAGCATTCGACCTTCAAGCGCCCGCCTCGATCTCCTCGTGGCGGGCGTTTTCGTTTTTGGGGATTTATCCGTCCGGGCGAAGCCCGCAGAAATTGCGCCCCGCCTCCAACGCGCGGACTGCCGTTGCTCGGAGGATCACAGCCGATTCTTGCCCTGGTTCCTTTCGTGTCGCGGAACTTCCGCCGACATCAACCTGACTTTTTCTTCCAGTCCATCACCTTTCCATGATTGCCGGGTCTGCGGCCCCTACTTTGACTCGTCGCCAGCGAGAGACGCCTTCACGGCGGCATCCATTGACCCCTTCTTTGTCTTACCGACCTCGATGTAAAGCGTCTCAATGTTGCCGTCGGGAGCCGATCGATGCAGCACGCGCCAGACGGATCGCTGCTTCTTCCCCGCCGTGTCCACGTGATCGGCGACACCGCGCGACTCCCACAGGCCTCCCCTCACCCGTCGGCAGATGCTGAACTGATCGTCCTGAGGTTGGAGAATTGAGAACTTGGCCATCTGCGGGAAGGCGAGTTCTTTGCGAACAACTTCCTGGGCCTGCGGATAGACCAGGGGACGAAGCCGCGCGTCTTCCTCGCGCTGCTTGCGAGCCTGAGCTTCACTTTCCTGGCGCTCCCGGTCCGAAAACAGACCGTTCTCGGGCTCTGAATTTGCGCCGGAGCGGCGCGGCAGATCGTCGCTGCCTTTCTCCACGGCATCGATCACGAACTTTTTGCCCGTAATAGCCTCCACGGTGGACTGTGCCGCCTCGGCAGCGGCCTGCTGCACGGCAACGATGGGCGCCGCCTTCGGGCGAAACCAGACGAACCAGCTGGCAACAACACCCACAACGAGGAGCAAGAGCGAGACGATACAGGAAATGAGCGCTTTCATCGGGACGGTGACCGCATGCGGGCGGATTCCACTACACTCTCTCTGCCATTAAACAACTGCGTCTCCGGGCTCGCATTTAGCGGAACCATTTCGGTTAACTCCCGGCGTGCATCGCCTCGCTACTCTCTTCGTTTGTTTCGCACTAACGCTCCCGACACTGGCCGAAGCGCCGTTCAATCTCGATCTAACGCCCGGCAAATTGCCAAAGGACGTGATTCCGGAGCGTTACGACATCGAAATCGCGCCATCAATCGAGAAAGCGGCGTTCACCGGTTCAGTGACGATCGATCTGAAAGTCCGCAAGCCGGTGTCGAAGCTTGTGCTCAACTCACTGGGGCTGAACATTCGCAACGGGTGGCTGGAAGCCAGCACCAGGACTTCCCTGACACCTGTCCTGAATGAGAAGGAGCAGATACTGACATTTGCTCTACCGAAGGAACTGCCCGCCGGATCGGCCAAGCTCACTATTCAATTCGATGGCAAGCTTAGCGAGACCCCGGAGGGTCTTTTTATTACGCGCTATGCGACGGCTGGCGGCGAGAAGCGGGCGCTAATGACGCAATTCCAGGCAGCTGATGCGCGTCGAATGTTCCCCTGCTGGGATGAGCCGGTTTTTCGCGCGCGATTCCGTCTCACGGCAACCGTACCCGCCAAATGGATGGCGCTTTACAACATGCCGGAGGAATCGAGCACTAACGTCGCGGACGGTCTCAAGACCGTGCGATTTGCGGAGTCTCCCTCGATGGTAAGCTATCTGGTCGCATTCGCCGCTGGGGAACTCGAATCAATCGAGGATGAGGTCGATGGGATCAAACTACGAGTGATCACGACGGAAGGAAAACGAGAACAGGCGCGCTACGCCCTCGAGGCAACCAAGCAGGTGCTGCCTTACTTTAACGAATACTTTGGGACGAAGTATCCGCTGCCCAAACTGGATCAGGTGAGCTTCGCGAGCACGAGCGCCAGCGGAATGGAGAACTGGGGGTTGATCACTTATAACGACCTGGCATTCCTCTACGACCCGAAGGTCTCAACTCAGCGCACGAAGGAGCGAGTTTATGAGGTTGTGGCACACGAGATCGCGCATCAGTGGTTTGGAGACCTCGTTACGATGGCATGGTGGGATAATATCTGGCTCAACGAAGGCTTTGCCTCGTGGATGGCGTCGAAATCCATGGATCGATTCAACCCGGATTGGAGGGTGTGGCTGCGCGCAGCCGGCGACAAGGAGTACGCCATGCAACTGGATGCGCGTGCGTCGACGCACCCGGTGCAACAGCGCATCGATAACGAGGCGCAAGCTGGAGATGCGTTCGACCAAATCACCTATCAAAAGGGTCAGTCTTTCATTCGCATGCTCGAGGCGTGGCTCGGAGAAGAGCCGTTCCGCAACGGCATTCGCGCGTACATGAAGAAGCACGCGTACTCCAACACCACGACGGCCGACTTGTGGGCTTCGCTGGCTCAGGCCAGCGGACAACCCGTGTCGTCGATGGCCGCCGGTTGGACCGAGCAGCCTGGATTTCCACTGGTGAACGTTTCGCCAGGTTCCGGGAATATTATGATGTCGCAGGAACGCTTTCGCATTGGTGAGACGAAGGTCGCGCCCCTAACCTGGCAGGTGCCGGTCCGATTTGGCGCACCCGGCCCGGAAGGGTCTTCGTCGGTGCGATTACTCGACTCGAAACCGATGTCCGTCGAATCCACAGGACCTGTCTTCAAGGCAAATCTGGGCGACACGGGATACTATCGCGTTCGCTATGAAGGGGTGCTTCTTACGCAACTTTTGGCAAAGGCCGGGTCGCTCCCCGAAGCCGATCGCTTGAACCTGCTCAATGACACCTGGGCGCTCGTGCAGGCCGGCCGCGAGTCGATCACAACGTTCCTGAATCTCGTCCAGCAACTTACGAATGATGCCTCGCCGACAATCAGCCAAAACGTGGTCGACCGATTGTGGGAGATCGATCGACTCGCTCGCGACATGGGCAAGACTGAGAGCCTGCGCGCGTGGACTCGCACTTTTCTGCAGCCGAAGCTCAAGGAACTCGGCTGGGACGCCAGGCCGGACGAGTCGCCGCTATCCACGATGCTGCGAGCCGGCGTCATCGGCCTGCTGGCACAGTCCGGAGATGAATCCGTTAAGAAAGAAGCTCTCTCTCGTTTTGAGAAGTTCCTTCATGACCCATCGACGCTAACCGGCGACCTCCGGGCGCGAGTCCTTACGATAGTCGGTCGGGACGCGGATGAAGCGACGTACGGGCGACTGCACGAACTTGCCCGAAAAGAGACGTCCACGGAGCAGAAGCGTTTCCTCTACGAATCGTTGGCCGCTTCTCGCAATCCCAAGCTGGCCGAGAAGACGCTGGCAATTACCATTACCGAAGAACTCGTCCCGCGTGCGGCGACCGGCCTCGTGCTCCGCGTAGGGGAAGAGCACCCCAAATTGGCGTGGGAATTCGCCAAGCCCAACCTTGAGTTGTTGCTGTCGAAGCTTTCGAGCCTGAAGGCCAACGACTACGTGCCGAACATCTTCCGCAATTTTACGGATGCCCCTCGCGCTGACGAACTGGAGACTTTCGGCAAAGGTAATCTTCCGCCCGATGCCGCGCCGATGATCGCACGTGGCGCGGAGGAGATCCGGCAGAACTCTGAGCTAAAAAGTCGGATCGTGCCTGAAATTGATACTTGGTGCCGGCAACAGGTTGCGCCATAGGTGCGCCCGCGACGCTCGCGTCGCATCTGCAGCGAACTGCAGGGTACGATGGAGTTCGAAGTAACGCACACGACACATTACCGATATTCACAGCCCGCCGCGGAGGCATACGGCGAGGCCCGCCTGACACCGCCCAGCCTGCCGTCGCAGACTGTGATAAGTCACCGCCTGATTCTCAATCCAGAGGTTCAGACGTCGAGCTATCAGGATCATTTCGGCAACACGGTCGATTTTTTCTCCCTCCCCTTTCGGCATAAACGCCTGGTCGTCACCAATCAGGCTACCATTCGCACTCATCCGTTGCCTCGCCCTGATGAGGCTTTGGACATCAGCATCCAGGAAGCCCGGCAGATCCTGAACTCGGCGCTGACCGACATCTTCGACTATCTCCAGCCGACTCCAGTGGTCGAGATCGGACGCGATGCAGTGACTTGGGCGCGCAAATACTTGCGAGGTGATCGCCCGTTAGGCAGCGCGTTGCAGGAACTCAATGAGGCGATCCATCGGGAATTCCAATACGAGAGTGGTTCGACCGAGAATAGCACTCCGATCGCAACGGTCTGGAAGATGCGCAAAGGCGTCTGTCAGGATCTTGCACACATCGCGCTCAGTGTGCTGCGGACGGCTGGCCTGCCGGCACGCTATGTCTGCGGATATATCGAGACCGATCCGCCTCGGGCCTCAGATGGGACGACCCGCCGCCTCACGGGCGCAGTTGCGACGCACGCCTGGGTTGAAGTACTCGTCCCGGGAATGCAGTGGGTCGCCATTGATCCGACAAATCGTCAATGGGTCGACGAGCGTTATGTCACTGTCTCGTTCGGCCGCGACTACCGCGACGCGACCCCGTTGCGAGGAACGTTCAAAGGCTCCGGCGGGCAACACATGAAAGTGCGGGTCATCATGAAACGTCGCAACGGAAAGTCCAAACTGTGAAAATCGAGATCCGATACGCGGCCGAATACCGTTACGCCGAGCGGGTCACATTCTCCCCCCACATCTTTCGGGTGATCCCCAAGGTGGACCGTTATCTCAAAGTCCATCGCTTCGATTTCCGAACAAACCGGGACTCCGTGATCAACTGGCGCCGCGATATCTTCGATAACGAGATCGCCTCGGTCTTCTACCCAACCCCGGCCCGCGCCTTGCAGGTACGTTTTCAGTTGAAGCTGGAAATCGAGCCAAAGAATGCGTTCGGCTTTCTGCTCGAATCGAGAGCCTTGGACCTGCCGTTCGCCTATCAACCGGAAGAGTTGCGCGTACTCGCACCGTACCTGGGCGCAGAGCCTCCACCCTCGCTTGGTTTTTGGAGTGAACCAACGGCGCCTCGATCCACCGTCGAAACACTCGTCGCGCTGAATGAAGCCATTCACGACAACCTGGAATATGAACGGCGCGAGGAAGGAGCGGCAAGACCCTCGACGGAGACAATCGCTCTCGGACGCGGCGCCTGCCGTGACTTCTCAGTTCTGCTGGTCGACACCCTGCGCGGGCTCGGTCTCGCTGCGCGACACGCCAGTGGCTATCTCTGCGAATTTGGTGCATCCGAAAAGAAGGCGGAAGGATCGTTGCACGCTTGGGTTGAAACTTACCTTCCCGGTGCTGGCTGGATTGGCCTTGATCCAACGAACGGCACTTTTTGCGATCACCACCATTTGACAGCGGCGGTCGGCGTGACCACCGGTGATATTACCCCCGTAGATGGCAGTTATTTTCATTCGACGAGCGTCCCTCAGGAGATGACCTCGTCGTTAGAAATCCGTTCGCATGAGCATCGCTAACATTCTGGAGCCCGTCGCCGATCAAGCGGCGCGCGTATTTGAGAAGCATGGCGTCCGACTGACGCTGGGTGGCGAGCCCACCTACGTTCCGATCAATCCGGAAGGTCCGGAATGGACCGTTACCGCGCTCGGACCGACGAAGCTGCGCTATGCTTACACGCTGTCAGATACGCTGAAGGAACAAGCACTCCCAACCGCCCTCGACTTCTATTGCCCGGGAAAAATGTACCCGGGGGAATTGAATCCGCGATGGGCAATTACTCTCGTCTGGCGCCGGGACGGGGGCCCGCTGGTTCCGGCACTCGCCGACCCTCTGCCCGGCGGCCCTATCGACGTGACAGCTCTGGATGGATTCCGCAGTGCGCTCGTTAGTAAACTCGGAGTCAATGGACGATGGATGCGCGGCGTCGATCCACTCGATAGTGAGAGGCAGGCATGGGTACTTTCACTCGATTACGCCGATGGAGCATTCGTCACCGAGGACTGGGAACTCGGTGACGAACTCGAACTTCTTCGCACCGACGGGCCCGCGGGGCTCCGGCTTCCGCTTCATTTGCTTCCACCGGACCTTAGTCGGCGCGCAATTACGATCGAAGTCCAACAAGACACCATTCTGATATTCCTCCCTCCCCTCATTCAGCAGGGCTTTCTTTCGCTCCTGGAAAACTGCACCCTCGCTCTCCACGAAACCAGGCCCGGACCTATTCGCATCGCCGGCTACATCCCTGGAGACGAAGGTGACCTGTGGAATAAGCTTGGGCTCGCTTCCGACCCGGGCGTGTTGGAGATCAATCTCCCTCCCTGTCTCACGTGGCAGGATTATCGCCATTGGCTCGAGGTATTGGAGAAGGCCACAGCCAGTTCGGGGCTTCGTTCCTACAAGCAAGTTAATGAAGATGAGCAACTGGGAACGGGAGGAGGAAATCATCTGCTTTTCGGAGGTCCTTCACTCGACGATCACCCTTTCTTCTCTCGACCAGGTTGGGTGACCTCCATTCTTCGCTATTGGCAGCAGCATCCGTCGTTGGCCTACCTTTTTACCGGGCAATACGTGGGCGCCTCTTCCCAGGCCCCGCGCCCCGACGAAGGGGCTGCCGCCCAGTATGATCTCGAGATGGCCTATCAATTCCTCGAGCAATTGGGACCGGGCGATCACCGTCACCTAATCAGCGAGACGCTTCGGCACCTGCATACCGATGGCGGGGGAAACACTCACCGCAGTGAATCCAGCTTTGATAAGTTCTGGAATGTTAATTTTGACGGCGGCTGCCGCGGCTTAATTGAGTTCCGGGCTATCGAATCACTTCCCCGTGCCGAATGGATGTCCTCGATTGCCCTACTCTGGTACACCATGGCGGCATGGTTGCTCGATGAGCCGTGTAGAGCCCCAATCAGGGAACATGGCAACAGCCTCCACGATCACTATTTCCTCCCTGCTGGACTGATCCACGATTTCACAGAAGTGCTGGCTGACCTCGGCAACTCTGGATACCATATCCCCGCCTCCGTATTTACTGAAATCATCGCATGGCGCCTCCCAGTCCTCCTTCAAACCCCGTCAGGCCTAATCATTCGGCGCGCACTTGAGGGTTGGCCCCTGTTGTGCGAAACGCCTTTGGAGGGAGGTTCCACCAGTCGCTTTGTCGATACGTCCATTGAGAGGTTGGAATTTACCGTTCCCCCGACGTTTACCTCCCAAATCCAGGTCCAAGGCCGCCCACTACCGGTTACCGACCTGCCCGGTGGCAATCGCGGCGCCGGGCTTCGCTATCGGCGCACCGCACTATATCCGTCCTTGCATCCAGGGATCCCAGTTCAACTGCCACTCTATGTATCTGTGGAAGGCGAGCCAAACGGCTGGAGACTCGACGCTAATCGACACGTATTCGTCGAATGCGACCGCTCCGAGCTTCCGGCCGGCGGTACCACTTGTAAAAAGCTTCGTCCCGATCTTCTGACGTTTGACCTTCGCCTCGCGTAATCTCTCCGGGTTGGTGGGCAGTGAGGGATTTGAACCCCCGACCAACACGGTGTAAACGTGCCGCTCTACCGCTGAGCTAACTGCCCG
>JGI10216J12902_103335557_pt1 | contig 10838 bp, 5 predicted proteins | sample KanNatreferecore_FD_12902 | JGI IMG/M metagenome (IMG submission 12902)
AACCTTATTGAATCTTTACCCGAATTCCCTCTGAGTGACTTGCAAACTCCGGCGCATACATACATTGTATAGTAGTAACGCCGTTTGAGAAATCACCTTTCTGAGAGACTCTCAGTGAATACTCAAACACATAAGTTCCTTTTGGCAAGTATCCAATGAAAAAGTTAGTCGCCAGATCTTTGGGACTCTCATAGTAATACAACCCATCCTGGAATTTATAACTTGACAGTGTTGATACTGGTTCGAACCCTGCCGCGCGCATATCCTTCAGGTGGACATACTCCATAACTCTGTCAACCCTAAGTTCAATCCTCACTTTCACTAGATCGCCTACATTCAATGGTGACTGAGCAGTAATAGGAGTGATCACGGGTCCGCGATCACTGTTCACCTGCTTGAACAATTCTTTCCGCAGCTTTAGCGGAGTTTCGGCAGGAGTTATCTTATCCAGCTGTTCGAAGTATTGCCAGTAAACAGCCCCCCAAGCAACACCTTCATCTGTTTTAGAGACGTGTATATTACCCATCGATGACTTTATATCTCCGGCCTGCCACGCCGTCTTAAAGTATCCTGTGCCTGCTTCAACCTTCGTGTCTTCGCGTTTTGCGGGATCGATTTTTTCGTTGCCAATCGTTATATCGACCACCTTTGTATTCGAAAGGATATCCGTTCCGCGTCTCAACAATGCATAACAGGCTTCAGTCGTTGCCTTGGTTGTTTTCCAATCCTGGGTCTGCTTTTGTTTTAACAACCAAACCTTCAAGTCTTCAACGGCCTTAATATCTTTTGCGACTTCGTCGTAAACTTCGATCATTAAAGCCTGGGTTTCAATTGGTGCTTGATACCAAAAATAGCCTTGGTCCAGCTTCCAGTACATTCCCATTTCTTCCGATTTAATGGCTCGTTCATTAAACGACTTGATCATCGTGGAAGCCGTTCCCTTGTCGTCAAAGCGATTCAGTGCAAGGCATAGCATTCCTTCCATGTATATATTCTTTTCAAGCCAGTACTTCTTTGCTTGTCCCAGGTAATACTGAAATGCTTCTTTAACTTCATCCGGAATTGCTACGTCCCTGAAGTAACTTCTTGTATACAGATAGTGAATTTGCGTGTAGCCGATATTCTTATCTTCAAGCTTGACTTGATTTTTCCTGGCCATTGCTTGAAGGCGCTCGTAGTCGTCCTTTATTTGAGCATCGATGTATCCGAGTGCGCTTGTCACCATCTTCCATGTACGATCTTCCTGGCGTACCGATTTGACTCCCATAATATCAAGATGACCCATACCGGCTACCATATGCTGGGTCATGTACCGGTCTTCAGGAAATCCAGGGAACCATGCAAATCCTCCGTTTGATGTCTGGGCTTTGATGACCTTGTCCAATGCCTTTTCCTGCTCGTTGGCCATTCGGTTTAGGTCGAATAAAAGACCGACATTCCTTTTGCGCTGGGACTCATCCTTAGCCTGGAGTACCCAGGGAGTTTCTTCGAGGATTGCGGATTTTAATTCCTGATTCTTTTCAAGGTTTGAAAGCAATGCATCGGGCTGGACATTTTTCCAGGTCTCGAATACTTGCTTGATCCGCGGGTTTGAGTTGGCGATGTGCGAGGCGATGCTGTTCGCGTAAAACTTGCTAAACGTTTGTTCGACACAATCATAAGGATACTCCATCAGGTAGGGCAACGCCTGCACCGCGTACCATGCAGGATTGGAAGTAAACTCAAGCGTAAAACGTTGATGGCGTACTGTATTCGAATTGTTACTTAAGAGTTTTTCAAATTTGAAGTCTTTGGATTGATGTCCACGGATCGGTAATGGCAATGATTCTGTGACCAACATTCTATTAGTAATCACGGGGATGGTCATTTCCTCGCCATCGGAGAAGTTACCTGCTTTGGCTACAACGCGGTAGGTAAGCGCTTGTATTCCCTCAGGGATTTCGATGTTCCATTCAAGGTTGGCACTTTGTTTTGGCTTAATTGTGAAGGACTGCACTTTGTTGACGTTCTTCATAGGGGCATCAACTGATTTCATGGTTAAGGCGTCGAAGAATTCTAGTTGAGCCTGGCCGCTCAGGTCACTATCCACGAGACTGCTAACCTTCACTGCAAAGGTCATCTTGTCATTCTCACGGAAGAATCGCGGCTGATTGGGGACAACCATCAGATCCTTTTGAGTGACTAAATGGTTAGTGGCGAGTCCAGATTTAAGATCCTTGGTATGAGCAAAACCCAACATCTTCCAACGGGTCAACGCTTCGGGTATGGTAAACTTTATGACTATCTCGCCTTTTTCGTTGGTTTGAAGGTGAGGATAGAAGAATGCGGTTTCGTTAAAATTTGTGCGGGATTTCACACCGGAAAGATCGTCAGCCGCTTTTTGCGCACTAGCCACTGAATCCTTGTCTACTCCAATTGCGGCTCCTTCTTCCATTTTCTTCTCATCAGCCACCTCCATCATTGCCATGGAGGGTAGTGCTTCGGCGTCGTCGGTTCGATATCTGGCGGATTTTGCAACTTTCATCTTACCGCCCGGTGCACCACGTACTGACATGAGACGATCACCATAATAATAGTCGTAAAACGTGTAATCGAACCAATCGAAGGAATCGAAGTCAATGCTCTCTGGCGACCTGGCTTTGGTAGGATTCCATGTGTTAATGTACGGGATCAACATGCGGTGATTAAATCCATTTGTACTTTGCCACTGCAAACGCGCATAATTGGAATTAAAGAAGTTTGCGTACCAATTATGAAAACGAAATACATCCAGCGATTCGTCGTAAAGCGTAGCCACCATCTCGGCCGCTACTTTATCGGCAGTTTTTCCCTTGATTAAAATTTTCCACTGCTCTTCCTGTCCTGGTAACAGCTTATCGCGGAAACTTTCGAAAGAAATATCGAGCTCCTTGTTAGTGAAAGGAACTACCACGACTTGATTAGCAGCATACAACCTATTGTTTCTTATGAATGTGTAGTGAATCCCAAGATTGCCACGATGTTCCTCACGAATGGGAATCTCAAAGACTCGTTGTTCATCATTTAACGTAAGCCATTCCTTCGTTAGGATCTGACCGTCACGCTCTATTTCGTAAAGAACACTAATTCTTTTCTCGGAAGTACCCGCTACAAAGGATGCCTTCTCACCAGGCTCTGCCGAAAGTTTCAGTGGCTGGAAATAACTTACTGTTGGGGTCGGGACATTTTTATCCTTCGACGAGTAAACAGTGAAGTAAGACACTTCTTTTACTTCTTTGCCAGCCTTGTCCGTTGCGACAATCTCCAATAAATATTCACCCTGAGCCCAGGTCGAAAGATCGGCTATAGCGAAAGTCTTCTTAACTCCTGTATCAAAATAGTGACTCAAAACCTGCGTCTGTCGCTCCCATTTGAATTTGTTCAATTCATCTTCATATAGGTCGTAGGGGAAGTCAGCGTAGTATTGCTCGCGCGTGTACAACGCCCGATCCGGCTGTTCCCATAATCGGTTTCGAAATGTCTTCGCAGGAGACTTCAGTCGATGAATAGTGATTTTTCCCTTTGCAGATTCAAACTCTCCCCCCAGATTAGTGGTGTTGATGTCAAATTCTTTTGCTGGTGTGAATTGATCTTTGTTTATGTTATCCATTGGAACGCCAACCTTTAGGTATGAGTAACCGACGGTGACTGTCGTACTATTACTATGGGTCTCTCCATTGATATCGGTTACGTCAGCATAAATTGTATAAGTGAACGTCGGATCCGAATCGGGATTAACACTGAGGTCAGGTATAGCGGTGAAGCTTACGTTAAATTTACCCTCGGCGTCGGTTTGCGTTTCGCCAGATCCAATTTCCATGTCCGGCGCGGTCGGATAATAACCCCAACGGCACCACCACCAGAACGGGAAGTTTGCCACACGCACTACCCGGTATGCGACCTTGGCACCGTCGATGTTGGCGCCTGAATAAGCGGTGGCCTGACCGTTAGCTGTTACAGTCTCTTGAAGCTTGAATGAACCTTTGATCGGAGAGAAGGTAACTTCGAACTTTGGCCGCTTATATTCCTCTACAGAAAACGAGGCAGATCCGCTATTGTCAGTGTTTTGAATTTGCATTTCTCCTGTTAAGCCGGACGACGGCGCCGTGAATGTTCCGCTAAAGGTTCCATATTCATTGGTAGTGACTACAATCTCACCACGCTTCTGATAGTTAACATCAAGCAGGTTGAGCGTCGTGCGATAGGGTGTCTTAACGGTTGATGATCGACCGTCGGTTGTAACAACCAATCCTTTGAAGTATATCGTTTGCCCAGGCCGGTAAATGGCTCGATCTAAAAAGAAAAAGGTCTGAAGTCTTTTCTCCGTTGGTTCCTGTTTCCACTGGCCAATGGATCCGCTGTAATAGTTTTGATTGTCGATGGGCTCGGTGCTAATATAATCAGTGCCCAACCTAAGCTCTGCGAAGAAGTTCCTACGCCTTTCATTCAATATATAGCCGACCTTAAAGTAGCCTTTCGAGTCCGAAGTAGCTGCCCCGATTTTCGTTGATTCGTAGCTGTTTTTCTGATAGTTATATCTATTTGAATAGATATCGACTTTAACATTCTGCAGCGGAGCTCCCGACTGCCGGTTGAGCACGTAAAAATCGGTTCCTCCATCGCTCGCTGAACGGTGCAGATAGCTGATATTCGATACTGTTGTAAAGGCGTAAGCCAAACCGTTGCCAGATGTTTTGAAGTCGCGCTGATGACTGAAGAGTACCATGTATTCTCCTTCAGGTAATGCGTCTAGCTTTACTTCGAGGCCATGTTCCTGATAATCTTTGTCATCCGGCAGAGAAAAGCTGCCGGTTTTAAGTGGTGTCTTTCCAACGAAGTATTCAATGAACTTTTGCTCGCGGTCCACATTGTATTCCTTCGCCCACTTTTCTCTTTGCGCCCTAACCTCTGAGCGGGTGATTTTTATTATCCGGTAATTGAGGTCTGTAAAATTCCGGTAATGAACCAGACTCCTGAAAGCCTGGTTGGGAACATTGACTTCTTCGATCACAGATTTGATTGACTTCGTTATTATTGCTTCCTGAAGGTTTTCGCATTGGATAGCTCCGTAAGAGTCTGCGAAGCGTTGCCTTGCGCTGTCGCAAATTTCGTAGGCTCGTTTATAATCCCACTTGTGCGCGTCTGATTGAAGTGGCTTATAAAGTGCTGCTTGGCCGACATAGAATTGCGCCTTGAGAAATGTTGCACGCGTTGAGGATGGATGAGCAATAAAACGCTTCTCGAGTCGGTCGATGTGTTTCAGGTAAAGTTGGTCCTTGTCCTGACCCACATAATTTCTATTGACAAACAACAATCGCTCGATATCTACATCAACGAGGGCTTCGGGATCGGAATCCCGCAAGTGAAATTCGATCAGGTCCCGAAGGGTTGTCAACGCGAATAACTTTAGCGACGTAGAATCTTTTGTTTCAAATTTTAGCCTGATAAAATCTTCCGCTTTGGAAAAGTATTCAGGCTTGTCCAAGGTAAACGCATAGGAGGGACGCGTAATCGATGCTTCTTCGTTGCCGGAGAATTCAATCGCGCGATGAGCAAGAAAATCATACAGTGTAGGTCTGAGCTTTCTCCCTATAGTATTCCCTTCGTTAAGAATGGGTTCATATAGATCAATGGACACCGCTTTACTCTTTTCACTTTCTGACAGTGAAAGTTTGTACTGCTTGAGCGTTTCATCCACTATCTTTTCCAAGCTCCATGTTTCGATATCATCTTCCTGGATGGCTTGCGCTTCCGAACGATTATTAAACCGATATCTGTTGTTCTGATAATATTGCCAATACATTTCTCCCAGCATTGAATGAAGGATGGGCTTAACGGGGAAGCTAGCGGTTTGTGCTTCCGATCTCAGCTTGTTCAGATTTTTTACAAATGCGTTTTCTTCTTTGTAATCTGTAAACTTGAGTTGATGAATAACTGCTTTTACCAACTGCGCAGCGTTGTTTTCCTTTTTAGCTTCTTCATAAATGATGTTAACGGCCTTTAACGCCGATTCCGGTAGTCCTTTGTTCTCATAATCCATGACCTCTTTCCAGGCCTTCTCATAATCATAGGGCATCATAGTTGATTTTTTGGTTTGCGCGCATGTTGCCAGTGCCATCAATGTGACAAAAACAACCAGCATCGGACTCTTAAAAATTTCTTTTAACAGATTCATAGAACAACACTTAAAACCTTGAGGACTTACTCAAAATCAATGCTAAGATGCCAGCCAGGTACGGATTCCATAAAATAAGCCTAAATATTTGGTCGTCAAATATTTAAATAGCAATAATTCAGACGGATCCGAGCTGTATGCGGCGTTACTATTCTTTCTGATTGTGATTTACACCATCGACATTCAAACAACGGGCAGTGATGGCTCCAGGTATTAAGCAACTTAATTAAGACAAACTAAACTTTGGATAACGATAGAAGCTTAAACAGGGTATCTATTTTTTTCGTTTCAAAACTTTTTCAACGGCTGCAACAATATTTTCTGGACCAAGTCCGTACTTTTTAAGAAGCTGGGTAGGGGTACCGCTTTCACCGAAAGAATCGTTAACGGCCACCATCTCTAATGGAGTGGGTCTAAACCTCGAGAGTACCTGGGCAACGGCATCACCAAGTCCACCATTGATCTGATGCTCTTCACATGTAACCACACATCCCGTTTTTTCCACCGACTTCAATATAGCCTCAACGTCCAGTGGCTTAATGGTATGAATATTTATAAGCTCTACACTGATACCTTTGGCAGCAAGTGTAGCCTCAGCCTCGATGGCATTCCAAACCAGGTGGCCACACGCAAATACAGTAACATCTTTACCCTCAATCATGTGGTCAGCCTTACCGATTGTGAACGGCCGATCGCCCGTAAAAATTGGCCAGCTTGGTCTCCCAAACCGGAGATATGCAGGCCCCTCATGATTACCCAAAGCAAGGGTTGCCGCTTTCGTTTGATTGTGATCACAGGGTACAATAACCGTCATACCCGGTAGCATTTTCATCATGCCGATGTCTTCAAGGATCTGATGGGTAGCTCCGTCTTCACCAAGCGTCACACCTGCGTGAGACGCACAGATCTTAACATTTTTACCTGAGTAAGCGATTGATTGGCGGATTTGATCGTATACACGACCCGTTGAAAAATTCGCGAACGTCCCGGTGAAAGGTATTTTGCCGCTGATCGTCATCCCCGCAGCCAGGCCCATCATGTTTGCTTCGGCAATACCGACTTGATAAAACCGATCCGGGAATTCCTTCTTGAACGCATCCATCTTTAATGAGCCGGTTAGGTCCGCACAAAGCGCCACTACGTTTGAATTCTTCTTGCCCAGTTCGTGAAGTCCAACTCCAAAACCTGACCGGGTATCTTTCTTTTCAGTGAAGGCAAATTTCGTCATAGCTGCAATCTGTTTTAAGCTCAGGAAGCGGTGCGAAAGTCGTAAAAGTTTGGGATTCTTCCGAAATCCTGTTAATGATTTGTTAAAGGGGCAAAATCACCCAATCTGGTTCAAACTTGTTCCACATTTGTCCGTAAAAGAGATTAAACAATCCACCAATGCCGGAGCAAGCAGCAGAACAAAAAAAATCGAACAGAAAACTGTTGATACTCTTTCTTCTGGGAGTTCTCATCGCATTGCTTCCCTGGTTTGTACTTGCAGCGACGTAATTAGTTGAACACGTTCACTGGCAATGTCTCTCCGGACTTAACCGTGAACTTCTTGAATCCGGTATACTTGCTTCCAGTAGTCTGCTTAACTCTGAAAACAATTTTGTATTGACCCGGCAGCAAGGTTAAGCTGAACTGAGCTTTGAGCTCGTTGAGATTGAGCACCCATTCCTGCGTTCCGTCTGCTTTCAATTCGTAAAGACTGCCATACCCGGTTGCAATGGTGTTGAAGTTTACGACCCCAGGAGCGGGCAATAAAATTGTCCGGGTCTTATTAGCCTGAATCTCAGCCTCGAAGATACGTCGGGGTAAAGTCAATGTTTCCACTGTGTAGTGACCCGCCAAGTATCTTACATTGAAGTTGCTTTGTTGGGTATTTACGATCTCGGACTGACCATTTACATGGACGATCGATTGAAGGTTGTTGTCCCTTCGACCTTCCTGTTGTATGATCAGGTTGCCTTGGGGAGCAGGTACAGCAATTACATTGTGCTTTCCCAGGACAACATTGAGTCCTTTTCTTGTGACGGGAGGAATTGTATTTACGATAAGATCATAGTCGACAACAGGTTCGACCTGAACAGTATCAGGCCTTCCGTTTCGGTCGAGATAATGGACAAAGTCGTACATCGGTGCGCCGGTTATTGAATTAACAAACGTAATGTTCACGTTCGTCTCTGTCGGGCGGTTACTTCCGTCCAATAGTTCAACACTTACTGTTGTTTTCGCGAACGAGGCCTCGATTGATTCATTCAGAATATCAAAGAACTTGCCGGGTGTATCTGCATTAATATACTTCCCTGCGCATTCCAGCGCTTTTTCGGTTTGAAGTCCAAGTCCTATGATGTAAGGTCGAAGGAATACACCCTTTTGCTGCAACGCTCGCGACATTGCACAGACATCACCTCCGCATGATTCGATTCCATCGGTTATTAGAATCAAAATATTCCGGTAGCCGGGGCCTGGCGGAAAATCTCCTGCAGCTTGCTCTAGCGAGTACGTGATAGGGGTGACGCCTTTCGGTCTAATCTCTTCCAGCTTCTCAATTATGAGCGAGTGGTTTTTTGTCTTAAAAGGTACTTCGAGCTTGGTGTCTTTGCAGTTCTTCTGTTCCTGCGGAGACTGGTGACCGTAGACCCTCAGTCCGATCTCTAGCTTGCTGTTCTGCCGCAATGAGTCAACAAGCTTTGTAAGGATAGATTTAGCTACAGTCCACCGTGATTGGTTCGGCCGCATCCATTGTTCCTGCATGCTGCCAGACGCGTCGAGGAGAAAAAGTATTCGGGTTTTGTCAGGGAGTTTTTGTTGAACTTTAGTTTGGCTATAGCCGATATTAAGAATCAGAGGCAATATTAACAGGAGCAGACAAAAAATCCGATGGTGATTCATTTGATAAGATAAACGCGCCCTGAGGAAATGAATTGTCCATGTTTGAAAATAGCTGCTCTAACGCAGGGCATCGGCTCGGCGCCAGATATCGCATACGTTAATAATCACCGATTGTCTCCGGAAGCTGCGCCAGTGCTTTCGCCAGCTCTTCGTCGTTCGGTGCTACGCCGTGCCACTTATGAGAACCAACCATGTAGTCAACTCCAAAGCCCATTTCGGTTTTCATCAGGTTGAGCACTGGCTTGCCTTTCTTGGCCTGTGTCTTGGCATATTCAAGTGTCTTCACGACTTCTTCCATGTCGTTACCATGACTGTCAATAACTTCCCATCCAAATGATTCCCACTTTGCTTTGAGATCCAGAAGATTCAGGATCTTGTTTACAGGGCCATCAATCTGTTGTCCATTGTAATCGATCGTTGCAATTACATTGTCGAGTTTATTGTGGGCCGCATACATGGCAGCTTCCCAAACCTGACCTTCCTGCTGTTCTCCATCACCCATCATCACGAAAATAAATCTGTCATCCTTATCCAGCTTCTTGGCTTGAGCAGCGCCCAGAGCAACGGAAAGACCCTGGCCCAGCGATCCTGATGCTATACGTATACCCGGCAGATGTTCGTGCGTTGCTGGGTGACCCTGAAGCCTGGAATTGATCAATCGAAACGTTGACAATTCCTTCACATCAAAGTATCCTGCACGTGCGAGCGTTGCGTACCAGACCGGAGAGATGTGCCCATTGGAAAGGAAAAACAGATCTTCACCAACACCGCTCATGTTGAACTTAGGATCATGCTTCATGATCCGGAAGTAAAGTGCAACAAAAAATTCTGTGCAACCCAGAGACCCTCCAGGGTGACCAGATTGGCAAGCGTGTACCATACGTACGATGTCGCGGCGAATTTGTGCAGCAATTTTTTTTAAGGAGTCGGTGTCTGTTTGTTGGGCCATTGATAAAAGTTTGCCGCGAATATACCGCACACCACGGCGCACTCCAAATACCCCGGAATTAATCTGTACCCTTTGAAAAAATAGGCTATTTTCCTTTTGTTCTTTTGGCGGGCGCCTTCTTTGGCGCTGTGGCACCTGAAGTCAAATCCGGTTTTTTCAGGATCTGATCTGTATGATTCTTGGTATCCACCTTTTCAATGACCTCTTCGATAACTCCTTTTTCATCAATGACAAACGTGTTGCGCGCGGTGCCCATGTATTTTCTTCCATACATAGATTTTTCGACCCACGTTCCGTAAAGGTCATGTACTTTCTTATCAGTGTCAGCCAACAATCGAAAGGGGAGATTCTCTTTTGCGATGAACTTCTGATGAGTCTTCTCATTATCCGTGCTAATTCCTAACACTTCATAACCCTGTTTCATTAAAAGCTTGTAATTATCGCGAAGGTTGCATGCTTCCGTCGTACAACCGGGAGTCATGTCTTTAGGATAGAAGTACAAAACAACTTTCTTTCCTTTAAGACTTGAAAGACGCACCGGTTTACCGTCCTGATCGTTTACGGTGAAGTCAGGCGCTTTATCACCAACACGAAGACTCATAGATCAGTATATTTTTTTTGTAAAATACGATTCATTTCCCGCATTGTCAGTAACGCGAAGTTGAAAGTCACCTCTCAACGGTGTTGACGGGTGAAGCTGCTTAGACCAAATGGTGTTGGACTTGCTGTCGAAATACATCAATAACCATTCCCCATTAAGGGTAGCCTCATAGGTAAGAATGCCTGACATATCATCGCGGATCTTAAACC
>JGI10216J12902_102809166_pt1 | contig 10818 bp, 9 predicted proteins | sample KanNatreferecore_FD_12902 | JGI IMG/M metagenome (IMG submission 12902)
CGGCGCGATGATCATCTTGATCAACCGCAGGAACAGCTGGCTGAACGGCCGGAAATACGGCGCCCACGCCGGGCGGTACTCGCTCACGAACCAGCCGACGACGATTCCGACTGCAAGACCGAGAAAAATCTGCTGAGTGAGAGTGAGCCCGGATCGCGCAGGGGCCGCGGGGGTGGTCGCTGACATCCGGGCGATTCTACCTGAAACGCGCGCGAGGAAAGCCGCGGTGCTGCTTGTATCAGGCGGGGGCGGACGATACACTCAATGTATGGGCTCCCATATATCTGAGAAGTGGCCCGACACGCGCGTCGTGCTGGACGCGGTGCGACGGATCGTTCAGGCGCTGCACGAATCCTCGCGCTGGGCGGAGAAGCACCTGGGCCTGACCGGGGCGCAGCTGTTCGTCCTTCAGAAGCTGGCGGACTCGCCGTGCTGGTCACTCAACGAGCTGGCCGCGCGCACGCATACACATCAGAGCTCGGTGTCGACCGTCGTGGCCCGGCTGGTGGAACGCGGGCTCGTGGTCCGGGTCGCTGGTGAAAGCGATGCACGCCGCGTGGAACTTCGGCTGTCTCCCCAGGGGCGCAAGCTGATTCGCAGGGCGCCGAATCTGCCGCAGCAGCGGCTGATTCAAGGGATCGAGCGGCTCCCGGCGTCACGCCGCCGCGCGCTGGCCGCGTCGCTGGATGCGCTCACCAGCGCGATGGCGGTCAACACTCACGACGCGGTGATGTTTTTTGACGAGGCGAAGCGCCGGCGGCGGAGGACGTCAACGGAATGAGTAGTCGGAATAATAACGATCTGTCCGGACTCGGAGATTTCACCACAGGCACTCGCGTCATCACGATCGGCGCAATCGCGGTCGGCATCGGAATCGTCGGCGCGTATGTCGCCCTCGCGCTGCTGAAACTGATCGGCCTGTTCACGAACCTCTTTTTCTTCCAGCGCTGGAGCACGACGTTCGCCTCGCCAGCGGACCACACGCTGGGTCCCTTTGTCATTCTCGTGCCGGTCGTGGGCGCGTTGATCATCGGGTTCATCGCTCGTTACGGCTCAGAGCGCATTCGGGGGCACGGCATCCCGGAAGCCATCGAAGCGATTTTGATCGGCGGCAGCCGCGTCGAACCCAAGGTCGCCGTGCTGAAGCCGGTGTCCGCCGCGATCTCGATCGGTTCCGGGGGCCCCTTCGGCGCCGAAGGCCCCATCATCATGACGGGCGGCGCGGTCGGATCGCTCATCGCCCAGTTCTTTCACCTGACCAGCGCCGAGCGGAAGACACTTCTCGTCGCCGGCGCGGCCGCCGGGATGTCGGCGACCTTTGCCTCGCCGGTCGCCGCCGTGCTGCTCGCTGTTGAACTGCTGCTCTTCGAGTGGAAGCCGCGAAGCATGATCCCCGTGGCGCTTGCGAGCGCCACGGCCGCCGCGGCACGACGCTACATCATCGGGCTCGGGCCGCTCTTTCCGGTTACGCCGCATCCGGCGTTCATCGGCCCCCAGGGGCTGGCCGGGTGCCTCATCGCGGGATTGCTCGCCGGCGGATTGTCGGCGCTTCTGACGCTGGCCGTCTATGCGGCCGAGGACTCGTTCCAGCATCTGCCCATTCACTGGATGTGGTGGCCGGCGATCGGTGGCCTGGTCATCGGCCTGGGTGGCTACGTGTTTCCGCAGGCGCTCGGCGTCGGCTACGACACCATCGGCGCGCTCGTTCAGGGAGACGTCACGGGGCACGTCATCGTCGGCATCCTGATCGTCAAGTCGATCATCTGGTCGGTGTCGCTTGGGTCGGGCACGTCCGGCGGCGTCCTGGCGCCACTCTTGATGATGGGCGGCGCGCTCGGCGGCATCGAGGCGATGGTGCTGCCGTACGAAGGCGTGGGCTTCTGGCCGCTCGTCAGCATGGGCGCGATTCTCGGTGGAACGATGAGGTCGCCGTTCACCGGCGTGGTTTTCACGCTCGAGCTCACGCACGACGTGAACCTGCTGCTGCCGCTCCTGGTCGCCGTGACCATCGCGCACGGCTGCACGGTGCTGCTCTTGCGGCGCTCGATCCTCACTGAGAAAGTGGCCCGCCGCGGATTCCATCTGAGCCGCGAGTACGCGGTCGACCCACTCGAGATCCTGTTCGCGCGTGAAGTGATGCGCTCGAACATCGTCGCGCTCCCCGCTGGCGCGCCGTTTGATACGCTGGTGCAGTCGCTACACGTTGATCCTGCAAAAGGCCCACAACGGCTGTATCCAATCGTCGACGAGAGCCGGCAACTGATGGGTGTGGTGACCCGTGTGGATCTGCAGCGGCTCGTCGACAGCGCGCCTGGAGACGCGACGGCCCAGATGAGCGCGATCGTGCGCGTGACGCCGACGGTGGCGTATCCGGACGAGCCGCTTCGCCTGATCGTGCATCGCATGGCGGAAACCGGGTTGACGCGCTTCCCCGTCGTCGAACGTGGACCGGTGCCAACGCTGCTCGGCATGATCGCTCTGGACGATCTCTTGAAGGCGCGCGCGCTCAACCTCGAAGCAGAACGCCGCCGCGAGCGCGTCCTCAGCTTCACATTTCCGTTTGCGTTCAGAGACGCCATGACCGGCACCGCAGGTGGCGGTGCGAACGAGCCGGAGAACCCGTCAAGCCCGTGACGTTCCGAACATTGTTCCCAGCCAACCGGCGGCGGTTCGCGCTCGTGTGGCTCTCGGTGACCGCGATCCCACTGGCGGCCTTTACCACGACCGTCACGCGCTTACACCGAAGTCACCTCTCTACGCTCGCCGCGGACTGGTCGGCCCGCGGTGAAGCTGCGTATCGCGCCGGACGGGCGCGCGACGCCGTGGACGACTTTCGAAATGCGCTGATGTATGCCCGTGAGAATCGTGCGCTTCGACTGATGCCGTGCTCGGGATCGTCGGGGGAGCCGCGTCCCTCGTCTTCGTCAAGCTGGCGCTCTTCGCGCGGCCGCGGCTCAGGGCGCTGCCGCCGTGGACCTGGTACCTACAGCCGGCCATCGCAGGGCTGGAGGCCTCGGTCACATCTTCGAGATCGTCCGGGCCGTCAGCTCGCGGGGATCGAGCCCAGCGCCCTTGGCAATGCTGCCGAGCAACGGCGGCAACGATGTGGTAAAGCGCCATTCGTCTCCACGCGCGCCCTCAGCGGTCAACGCTGCGCGCCACTCGTCCCACCAATCCGCACCGCGACGTGCGATCGGCTCGACAATCAGCACGGCTGCGCCGGCGCGCGACCGGTCGATGATGCGGTCGAGCAAAAGGGCACGTCGGTCCGGCGGCAGCTCGTTCACCGCGTAAGCGAGCAGGATCGCCGAACGCTGATTCGCGCGCCACGGTGTGCGCGTGATGTCGCCGGTCGCTGCGCGTCCTCGCACTGCGAAATGGCGATAGGTCCAGTTCGCTTCCTGCACTGCCCAGGCGCTCCGATCCATTCCGGCTATCGAGGGCTTGGCATTGGACGCGAGCGCCCACGCGGCACCCGCCGCGCCCGTGCCGCATCCGAGGTCTACGATCTCACGCAGCGTCCGCTGCTCTGCAGCGAGCGCACGCACGATGCATGTGACGGTCAGGAAATGGAGAGGGCCGTAGAAGAGGGCAAACGCAGCCCGCTTCCCGGCGCCTTCGAGCGCGGCGCCTTGCGCGAGCCGGTCGCGGCGCTCGACGTAGCAGGACGACAGCGCCCGCAACGCGCGCGTCAGCTCGGACCGGGAAAGGTTTGCGAGATGTCGATCTTCGAGGGCCGCGAGCCAGTGCTCAACGGCAGTCACTGACCATTCCATTGTGTGACGGCGAACACCTCGTCTCGCGGTGGAATCTGTGACAGTGCAAACACGGCGGCAAACGCGAGCGTCACACCGCCGCCAATCCACAAGGCCGCCGAATCCAGGTGACGTCCATTCGCGATCAGCACGAGACGTTCCAGCCACAACCCGGCGAGACAGACCAGGGCCACCACCTGAACGGATCGCGGACGCTTCGCCCAGCGCGCGAGCAGCACGAGGAATGGAATCGCGAAACAGAGGCAGAACACCAACCATGCGGCCACCCACCAGGCGCCGCGCATTCGCGCGACGAGAAAGTCGAACTCATGCGGCAGATTGCCGTACCAGGTGGTGAGGTATTGAGACCAGAAAAGATAAAGCCACAGTAGCGCGAAACCGAGCAGCAACTTGCCCGCGTCCCGCGCGATCGGCGCGTCGAACGCTGCCGCGTCAGCGAGGAAGCGTACCCGTGCGGCGGCCACGATCGCGACGGCCGCGATGGCGCCGTACAGATTGCCGGTGAATACGTACGCGGGAAACAGGGTGCTCGTCCACCCTGGCTGCATCGACATCACGAGGTCTACGGCCAGCAGGCTGAAGCTGATCGCGTACACGATCAACAGAAAAACCGCCGCGGCCGTCGCACGCGGCGATGCGAGGTCCTCGCGCTCACGTTCGGCCGATCGGCGGATGAACCAGAAGCTCGAGACCACCAGGATCAGGAGTGCCACGATATCGCGTATCGCAAACACGCGTAGTGTGAACCACGTCGGATGCGCGGCGGGCGGATGCGCCACCCAGGGAAACAAAACGCGCGCGCCCGGCAGGAGCAGCAGGTAGAGAACGACGGCGGCGGGAAGAAACGCCGCGAACCGTTCGGCGACTGGTCGAAGCGGTTTCGCCCACCGCGCATGCGTGAGCTCCAGGAGGGCGGCAAACACGACCCCTGCTGCCGCGAGCCCGGACCAGAACAGGAAGTTGACGAGGTAAACGGTCCACGCCTCGACTGGATGGCGCACGGCGCCCAGGAGGAAAGTGACGGCGCCCGCGGCAAACCCGATCACGAGCAGCAGCCGCGGCGGCACCCTCCCCGTCATGGGCGCGCTGCGCCGAAGCTGCGGACAAAATTCACGACTTCCCATCGTTCCTGCGGCGAGAGCTCCGTGCCCTGACGCGGCATGCGCGCGGTGCCGTTCGTGATCGTCGCGTAGATCCATCCGTCGCTGTGCTGCTGCACGGCGGCGCTCGTGAGATCGCCCGGCGACGCGAAGAACCGCGCGACAGGACCATTCCCGATTCCAGCAGTGCCGTGACAAGGCGAACAGTAGCTGCCGTACAGCGCGCGGCCAGTCTGGGTCGGGCCTGCCCCCGCGATCGGATTGCTAAGCGCACGTTCAGCAACGTCGCGGTCAATCGGAAGCTCGCCGCCCAGTGGCACCGTGCCGGCAGCTGGCGGGCGCGGGCTGGTTGCTGTCTGCAGCGACTGTTGATCGACCATATCGTGCTTCCACGGCCCGTTACAGCCGATGGAGGCGCACATGCAGAGCACCGCAACGATGGACGAAGCCGTCCTCAGACCACGTGACATTCGATTGCTCCAAGGTGCCGCATCGTGTCGGTGACGGCCGGAATTCGCGACGGAGGACACTCGATCCACAGGCCGAACGATGCATCGCTGAAGCGCGGATCGTACGGCGCGCCCTGCCGCGGGCGGGCACCACTGGCGCGCAGTACGAGCATGCCAACGGTGGCGATGGCGGCGAACAGGATCAATGTCACGAATGCAATGACCAGGAATGGCGGCATCGCAACGAGCGGCTTTCCGCCGACCATCAGCACCGGCCATTGCAGTGTCGTCCAGATCGTTAGCGTGAGCCCGGCAATCAGACCGAATGCGCCGGCCGCGAGCGCGAAGGCTCCGATTCCCAGCACCGGTGGTGCGGATGCCGCTTCGACGAGCTCGCCGTCGTACGCAGGCGCGTACGCCGTCAAGCGCAGTAAGCCGTCGGCCTGTGCGCGGCGTACCGCCGCGAGCACCCGCTCGCGCTCGTCGAATACCGCAAGAATGCCCGTCAACTTACCGTTCTCCTCCCTCCAGGACGTGTGCCTTCATGTCAGCGATGGAGACCGGCGGCACGTGTCCAATGATCAGCAGGAACCAGAACAGGAACCACGCGCCGCTGCCGAGCACGATCGTCCACTCCGGCCAGCGCGGCACATACGTGCCCCAGGAGTACGCGTTGAACTCGTGCGCGAGCGACGACACGATGATCAGCAGCCGTTCGCTCCACATCCCGACATTGATCAGGATCGACGCCACGAACAGCTTCCACGCGCTGCGCCGCACGGCCGCCGAGAAGAACAGCAGTGGCACGACCGAGTTGCAGACGATCGTCAGCCAGAACAGCGGTGCGTAGTGGCCGTTCACGCGATCGATGAATGCGCTCCGCACGTACCCGTCGTCACCGAGCCACGCAAAGAAGAATTCACTGACATACGAGTACGTCACGATGAGCGATACCGCGACTATCAGCCTGGCGATGTTCTCGAGATGACGAGCGGTCACATAGTGGCGGATGCCGAGCAGCTCCCGTCCGGGAATCGTGAGCGTCAGGACCATCGAGAGTCCCGACAGAATTGCGCCGGCGACGAAATAGGGCGCGAAGATCGAGCTGTGCCACCCAGGGACAATCGCCATTGCGAAGTCCCACGAGACAATGCTGTGCACCGAGACGACGAGGGCCGTCACGAGTGCGGCAAGCAGCGTGTAGGCACTGCGGAAATAACGCCACTGGCCTGCGGTGCCAGACCAGCCGAGCGCGAGGCTGCGATACAGCGTATGCGCCCATCCTCGCGAGCGATCCCGCAGCAGCGCGAAGTCGGGGACGAGATCAATGAACCAGAACAGCAGGCTCACGATGAAGTACGTGGCGATTGCAGCCGCATCCCACATGAGCGGCGAGCTGAAATTCGGCCATAAGCCGCGCTGGTTCGGATAGGGGATCAACCAATATGCACGCCACGCGCGCCCAAGATGAACGATGGGGAAGAGCGCCGCCGTCATCACCGCCACGATGGTCATCGTCTCTGCGATCCGCGCCACCGGTGTGCGCCAGTGCGCGCGAAACAGAAACAGGATGGCGGACACGAGCGTGCCTGAGTGCGCGATACCGATCCAGAAGACGAACGCGGTGATGTAGAAGCCCCACATCACGGGATGTTCCAGTCCCGTGACGATGAATCCCGTGTAAATCTGGTACGCCCATACTGCGGCGGCGATCGCCCAAACGTAGAAACACAGCCCGACGACGCCCCAGTAGACGAGGCTGCCGAGGCGTGTCCACGCGAGCGCGTCGAGGATCTCGTCACTGATGCAGTGCAACCGCCTGGCCGTAACAGTCTGTTCGGCCATGCGCTCACGTCCCTTTCGCGTCGCCCGCCGGCGCAACGCGTTTCAGATAAGTGATCGCCGGCCGGGTGTTGAGCTCTTCGAGCGCGCGGAATGCGCGTCGGTCGCCTGCCAGGCGCGAGACGCGGCTCGCCGGGTCGTTCAGGTCCCCGAAGACGATGGCGTGAGCGGGGCAGGTCTGCGCGCATGCCGGTGTGATGTCGCCATCAGACAAGGTGGAGTTCGCCCTGCCGGCATCGTTCTTTGCGGCCTGAATTCTCTGAACGCAGAACGTGCACTTCTCCATCACGCCGGAGCTGCGCACGGTCACGTCAGGATTGAGTTGCAGCTCCAGCGGCGACGGCCACTCGTAACGCGTCCAGTTGAAGCGCCGTACTTTGTACGGACAGTTATTCGAGCAAAAGCGCGTGCCGACACAGCGCGCATACACCTGTGCGTTCAGGCCTTCCGGATTGTGGTACGTCGCGAACACGGGACAGACCGCTTCGCATGGAGCCTCGTCGCACTGCTGGCACAGCATCGGCATTGAGACGGTGTCGGTCCGCCGAATGCCCTGCGACATACGCGCTTCAGCGTCATAGCGCTCGATGCGAATCCACGACATCTCCCGCCCGTCGGCGCAGCCGGCTTCGCCGACAACCGGCACGTTGTTCTCCGCGTAGCACGCCACCACGCAGGCGCTGCAGCCCGTACATGTGTTGAGATCGATCGCCATTCCCCAGCGATGCTCCGGATGCTCGTGACGCGAATACAAGTCAGACTCGCGGTGTGGCGGTGTCGTGCCAGGTGGCTGGATGACGCTGGCCGGCCTGATGATCGCATCGAGTGGCAGCCGTGACCGATCCGCTGACGAGCGCGTCTCTGTCTGAAGAACGACGAGCCGGCGTCCGTTTCCTGCGCGCGCGACCTTGACGCGCGCCGTGCCCCACGGCAGCGATCCCCCAACCGGTGCGGCGGAAAGCAATGCGAACGCGTTCGCTCCGCGCCCGCCCGCGTATCGCAGCGGAGCGGAACGGCCGTAGCCGAGCGGCACCGCGACGCCGGCGGGATGCACACCTGAAGACACACGCGCCGCGGCGGTGATCCGGCCGCTGGACGACTCCAGCGTGACCGCATCGCCGTCAGCGATCCCGAGCCCGCGTGCGGCGTCAGGATGGACTTCCGCGTATCCGTTCCACACGCTCTTTGTGACCGGATCGGGCACCTCCTGGAGCCACGATGCATTGGCGTCGCGCCCGTCGTACAGCAGCGGCGACGTGCAAACGATCAGCCCAAGATCATTGCCTGGCGCGGTCGAGGGAATCGAAGGGAACGCGATGGTCGACGTGAGGTCCCGCAACGTCTCCTCGGGTGGCGACATGGAGTCCTGACGTGCGAACCGGCCGCCGTTCTTCAGTGACTCTTCCCACGCTCGGTCGTTCCAGTAGTCGCGGACGTACTGTGCATAGTCGTGTGCGCGGAACGCATCTGGTGGCTGCGCGCCAACCGCGCGGGCGGTGCGCAGCAGGACGTCTCCGGCCGCCTGCGTGGAAAACATCGGAGACATCGCTGGCTGCCGGAGACCTTCGACTCCGGGCCGGGGTGAATAGTCGCCCCAGCTTTCGAGAAAGTGATGATCCGGCAGTACCAGGTGAGCATGCGCTGTGGTCTCGTCTGGCTCGCGCGAGAAGCTGACCACGAATGGTACGCGGTCCAGTGCGGGGCCGAAGCCTGTCGCCGCCGGCAGCGTGTAGACCGGATTCGTCTGATGCACGAGCAACAGATCGATTTGGCCACCAGCCATCGCGCGCGTGAGGTCGACCATGTCGCTGTAGGTCGCCAGCGCATCGAGCGAAGATGGACGATCGAAGCGTATCGTCCGGCCAATGTTGCCCGCGACCGCATTGAGCAGCAACACGGCCGTTTCGAGCGCGACCGGATCGGCTCCCCCGCCCGTCAGGCTTCCGCCCACGGCAAGCGACGGTGACGAGTTGACGAATTGCCGCGCGAGCCCACGTACGGTCTCGGGCGCAACGCCGGTGGCGCGCGCGGTTGCCTCGGGCGAGTACGGGGCAACCTGCGATTGGATCGATGACGGCGCAGCGCTTGTCGACGCCGCGGTGGCGTTGACGATCGCGTGCACGAGCGAGAGCGCAACAAGTACCTCGCTGCCCGGCGGGACCGGCACCCAGCCGTCGGCATTCAGCACGGTCAGCGATTGACGCGGCGCAACGGCGATGAACGCTCCGAACGGATCGGCAACGCGCCGCTGCCGGAAGCGTGCGAATGCGCCGGCAAATTCCACTGGCGAGAGCCACGATTCCAGGAACTCTGCCCCGAACGAGAGGACGAAATTCGCCGTGTCGAAGTCGTACGAGGGAATCTGGCGGCGTCCGACGGTCAGTTCCGCTGCGCGCCGCAGCGCGCCGTACTCGAAGGGTTCGTAGAAGAGACGGCGTTCGGATCCGACGGCTTTGAGCAGGTCGCCGCTCAACCGCTCCATCGATCCGGTTTGCAATCCTCCCAGCCACGCTACGGCGCCGCCGCGACCGCGACCAATCGTGTCGCGCAGCTTCGTCACGAGCAGCGATTCGGCCGTCTCCCACGATATGGGCTGCCAACTTCCGTTCGAGGTGCGACCGACCGGTCCTCGAAAGCGATCGGGGTCATAGAGTGATTGAACGGAGGCCTGGCCGCGTGCACACAGGCGTCCCGCGTTGATGGGATGCCGTGGATTGCCTTCAGCTTTGATCACCCGACCGTCGATCGTTTTCGCGAGCAGGCCGCAGCCGGCCGGACACGCGCCGCAGGTTGTGGCGTAGTACGCGGGCACGCCAGGTACGACGTTATCCGAGGCGACGAGATAGGGGATCAGGCGGTCTGTGGATTGTCCCGAGCAGCCATCCGCGAGCGCCGCGGAAGCGCCGACCCCTGCGATCTTGAGAAAATCCCGCCGCTCCATGATGACCTTTGCAAATCGCTAGAAGTGGCACGTCAAGCAATCGACGGGCGCGTGCATCGAGCGGTGACAGTCGATGCACCAGCCCATTTGAAGGCTGGTCGCGCGCGCGACAACATCCATCGACTCGACGGCGCCGTGACACCGTGCGCAGGACACTCGCGCCCGCATGTGCGCTTCGTGGCTGAACCGCACGAAACCCGGAACCGAGTACACCTTCACCCAGCGAATGGGCGCCCGATACTGCCAGTAACGCGCGAGCTTCTCGACTTCGGGATGCTCGTGCAGCACAATCTCATGGCATCCCATACACCGTTCGACTGAAGGAATGCCGGCGAACCGGGATCGCCGCGCGGCGCCGTGGCAGTAGGCGCAATCGATTCCGTCGTCGATGACGTGGACGCGATGGCTGAACGCGATCGGCTGTTCGGGAGCGAAGGGATGTTCGGGCCGCGGCTGGACTTCCGCGGCGATGATGACGGTCACGAGCGCCGCGCCGGCGAGTAAGATGGACCGCCGCAGCGCCTGCACGACCGGACCGGATATGCAATCGTGGGACCGGAGCTCGACGGCAGTCAGCCTTCGCCTGTCAAACGCTCGATGAAAGAATGGCCAGCCCGAAGGACTGGCCTAGCCGAAGCTCGCCCAAAGGGCGAGCGAAGGCTGGCGGAGAGAGAGGGATTCGAACCCCCGGTACCCTTCCGGGTACAGTG
>JGI10216J12902_103336447_pt1 | contig 10816 bp, 12 predicted proteins | sample KanNatreferecore_FD_12902 | JGI IMG/M metagenome (IMG submission 12902)
TTGGCGTGAATCGTCGTCAAGCTGCCGTCGTGGCCGGTGTTCATGGCCTGAAGCATGTCGAGCGCTTCCTCGCCGCGGACCTCGCCCATCACGATCCGGTCGGGGCGCATACGGAGCGCGTTGATGACCAGATCGCGCTGCCGAACGGCGCCCTTTCCTTCGATGTTGGCCGGCCGTGTTTCGAGCCGGACGACGTGGCGCTGCCGGAGCATCAGCTCGGCGGCGTCCTCGATGGTGATCACGCGCTCGCGCTCGCCGATGAAGCTCGAGAGCACGTTGAGCAGCGTGGTCTTGCCCGCGCCGGTGCCGCCCGACACGATGACGTTGAGCCGCGCGGCTACCGCTGCCTTGAGAAAGTCGAGCATCGGCTGCGTCATCGAGTTGCGTTCGACGAGATCCTGGGCGCCCAGCCGGTCCGTGCGGAATCGCCGAATCGACAGGGTCGGCCCGTCGAGCGCAAGCGGCGGGATGATCGCGTTTACACGAGAGCCGTCTGCCAGCCGCGCGTCAACCATCGGGCTCGACTCGTCGATGCGCCGCCCTACGGCGCTCACGATGCGCTCGATGATCTGCATAAGGTGCTTGTCGTCCTTGAAGACGACCTCGCTCTCTTCGATCTTTCCCTCCCGCTCGACGTAGATCTGGTTATGTCGGTTCACGAGGATGTCGGAAACCGACGGATCGCGGAGGAATGCCTCGAGCGGCCCGAGACCGAACAGCTCGTTGATGACGTCGGAGATGAGCGCCTCGCGCTCGAAGAGGCTGAGCGGCGTCGCATGCGACTCCTTCTCCAGCAGGCCGACGATCAGCCCCCGGATCTCCGGTTCCGCGTCCTCGCGCTTCACGCGCGTCAGCCGCTCGAGGTTCAAGCGGTTCAGCAGGTCCTGGTGGACCTTGGCCTTGATTTCCTGGTACTTCGGGTGCCGCGCGTCCACGGTACGTGGCGCGATCGGCGTCGACGGCAAAGATGGGCTTGTAATCATCGGTGTCCTGCTCTCAATCAGCCGCGCCCGGTCAGCCGGCCGAAGAGGCCGCCGCTCGATTCGCTCGGCTTGGGTTCGGTTTCGACCTTCGCGAGTTCCTTGGCCAGGCTTCTGAAGCCCGCGGCCAGCTTGTTGTGGTTGTCGAGCGCCAGCGGACGGCCCTGGTTCAGCGCCTGCAGCGCGAGCCGGTAGTCGCTCGGCAGCATGTGCGTGATCTTGGAGGCCACCACCTTTTCGACGTCGGCCTGGCTGATCTCCGCCTGCTTGTCGAAGCGGCTCATCACGACCAGCACGCGATCGCGGCCGTACCGCTCGCGCAATGCCGCGGCGAGTCGGCTCGCGCCGCGCACCGACGACAGCTCCTGATTGGTCACGACGACGATGCGCGACGTGCCGTCGAGGGCATCGAGGGCGGCGGCATCGGACCGGGGAACGTCGAGGACGACGTAGCGGTGCAGGTGCGCCGCGAAATCGATGACCGCCCGGAACCGCTGCATGTCGGCCGGTTGAACCAGCGCGCGATCCGACGAAGCCAGGAGCGTGGCGCCGGCCTTGGTGGGCGTGATCAGGCCGCGGAAGAACGCCTCGTCGAAGCGGTGCGTGTTCTCCAGCGCATCGACAATCGAGAAGCGAGGCTCGGCGCCGAACAAAAGCGCCGCGTCGCCGTGCGACAGGTGCAGGTCCGCGAAGAGCGTCTGCGACGGCGCCACTTTGGCGAGCGCGGTGGCCACGTTGACGGCGGCCGTCGTCGTGCCGACGCCACCCTTCGCGCCGACGAAGGCGAACACCTCGCCGGCGGAGGTCGGAGCCGTGCGGTGCGCGACCAGGCGCGAGATCGCCTGCTCGAGCGCGCTGCTCGTGATCGGCTCCTGCACGAACTCGCTTGCGCCGGCCCTCATCGCTTCGATCAGAACGGTCGGATCCGATTCGGACGCCACGACCAGGAACCCGACTTCCGGGTGCTGGCGCTTCACTGCCGCCATCGACGACGGAATGGCGCGCGCGCCGCGCGTATCCACGACGATGACGTGCGGCTGCGGGGCCGACGGGTGTGCAAGCGCCGCGAGCTCGCCCGCGCTCGATCGTGTCGTGCGCATACCGCACGCGTTCAGGAACTGCTCGAGTTGTCGATCGAGCGGGTCCACGACGAGAACTTCAGTTGCCAGATGTGTCGTCATGTGTGTGATGCTCAGCGAACCAGCAGAACCTTGCGCATGAAAGAGGCCGTTTCGGTGACGTTCGTAGTCCCTTGGGTCAGCCCGGGGATCGCGACCAGGCGGCCGACGACGTTCTTGGAGCCTTTGTTGCCGTTGACCATACTCTCGACGAAAAAGCCCATGATGTTCGCGACGGTCACGCTGGTCTTCCCATTCGGCGAGCCCGCGAAAAACGAGTCGATGTCGAACAGCACAACCGGTACCGTTCGCGGGCTCTGCGCGTGGTAGAGCCCGTCGGCGCAAATGCCCGGGGCGCAGCTTCCCTGTAAGCTTTGTGTTGACGTGTTCCAAACGGCGCCCGGGTCCTTGGCGACGAGATCGTCCACGCCCTGGGACGTCGGCCCAATCATGTTGCCCTGCTCGGTCGGGATCGTGTCGCCGATGGAAAAGACGTTCGGGTTGCAGTTCGCGATGTTGTCCCTGTAGTCGTTGCCACCCGAGCTCGGACTGCCGTCAGCGTTGGGGAGCGCCAGGGCCTGGAACCAGCCCGACGAGATGCGGTCCTCGGCTTCGCCAATCTTGAGAGTCAGTTGAAGACCGTACATAGGCGTCGGGTTGCCGAGGGCGTCGAACGGAGTGAATCCGCTCCCGGGATCGGTCGCGGTTGGCGGGACGTAGGCATCGGGTGTCGTCACCGCCGGATCGGGCACCATCGTGTTGCCCGAGCCCTTCATGTACTTGTCGAAGACCGACGTGGGGGTCCAGGGTCCGACGCTCGGCGCACCACCCTCCCAGTTTTCGTTCCACTTGTCCGCAACGGCCCATGGCTTGAGGCAGTCCGTGGCATTTCCGATCGTCACCGCCGCCGTCGCCGTCGCACGCACGTTCTGGCTGTTGACGCCCACGATCTGCGCGAAGAACGTCGGGAGCGCATTGGAGTGATCCGTACTGCGGTAGACATTGGCGCGGATGCACGTGTCGGGAGGACCAGCCATCCCGGGCGGGCAGGGCACGAGCAGCACGTCCGTCGCCGGAATGATCGAAGGTGCCGCGCCCAGGACTATGTTGGTCTTTCCTGTCTCCGCCGCCGCCGCTTGGGCGCGGGGCACGTCGTCAGGGTCGTCGAAGGCGAGCGAAAGCGCACCGGCGAGCGCCGCGGCGTCGGCCGCATTCTGCGCCTGCCGGCGGGCCACCCAGAACGCTCCCATGTCGATCGTGAATGCGGAGAGGGCGATCAGCGCCAGGATGGCGAGCGCGACGTGTACGAGGATCGCGCCCCGCTCGTCGCCCGCCGGCCGAAGTTGGTTGTTCGTCATCGGAGTCTCTTCCAGCTCAAACAGTGACTACTTGCGGCCGCTAGACGGCACGGTACCGCTCTGTCCGGGCGTGCCCTGCGCCGCGTCAGGCGCCTGCAGGAACCGGGTGGGTTCTGTCGGCAGTGCGGGGACCTCGTCCGGATCCAGTGGACGCACCAGGCGCGGCGTGACGATCACCATCAGCTCGGTACGCTCTTTCCGGTCGGCGTTGCTCTTGAACAGATAGCCGATGATCGGAATCTTGCTCAGGAACGGGATGTTGGCTCCATCCGTCTGCGTGATGTTGTTCATCAGGCCGGCGATAGCGAACGACTGCCCGTCGCGCAGCTCCACATCTGTCTCGGCGCGGCGCGTGATGAGCGCCGGTACCCGGAAGCCCTGGAGCGTGATGCCGTTGTTGAAGTCGAGTGAGCTGACCTCGGGACGCACCTTGAGGCGAATGACATCGCCCGCAATCGTCGGTTTGAAGTTCAGCCTCACGCCGAACTCCTTGAACATGATCGTGACGTTGCTCGCGACACCGGCGCCCTGCACAATGGGAACGGGGAACTCGCCGCCCGCGAGAAAGCTCGCCTCCTGGTTGTTATAGGCAATCAGGTTCGGCTCCGCGAGCGACTGGAAGTAGCCCTTCTGCTCGAGTGCCTTGATGACCGCGCCGACGCCTTCCTTGCGGCTGAAAAGGAACAGGTTCAGGAAATCGCTGAACACGAGCCCGCCTTCTCTTCCGTCGTCGAAAATGGGCGCGGAGAACTGCTGCGTCGTCACGCGGCCGGCCCCGCCGACGCGATTGACAAAGAAGTTGACCCCGAGCTCCTGGATTGCCTTACGGTTGACCTCGGCGATGCGGACCTGCAGCATGACCTGCTGGCTCTCCGAGCCGCCTGGCAGCTGCAGCAGATTGAGGACGTTGGTCTTGCTCGACATCCCCTCTGCGATCTCTCCGGCGCGCAGCATGACGGCGTTGCTCGACACATTGCCCGTCAGGATGATGCTCTCGTCGTTCATCGCCACCTGAATGACTTCGCCCGGGAAGAGCTTCTGGAACGTCTGCTGCAGCGTTGTCACCCCGGGATCGACGACGACGTCGTACTGCCGGCGCTGGTCGCTGCCCCACACGATGAGGCTGACCGTTCCCGGCCCCTTGCCGTCGATCAACACCTCGCGCGGCTGCACGACGGTTGCGTCGGCGACCGCCGGGTTGGTCACGGCGATGCGCGTGACGTCGAACGGCGTGTTGAGCACGGTCGAACGGCCGGCTGTCAGGACAACCCGTTCGAAGCCACTGCTGTCGGTTGCCTGCGCGGCGGGCGCGTTCTGCGCTGCGATGGGCGCACCGAGCATACAAAGAAGGATTGGGCCGGCGGCCCGGCGCAACATCGAATTCACGATACGAACTCTCATTTCACTGACTCCTCAGTCCGCTTGGCGGCACGAATGGCTTCGACGGTGTAAATCTTCGACGCGGGCGCCGGCGCCGGCGGAAGTGCCGGCACGACGACCCGTCGTCCTTCAGTGCGTTTGACTACGACTGGCGCTGCGGGCGTGCCCAGCAGGTTCGCCATCTTCACGCCGTTCGTAGCCGTTGGCGCGACGTCGAGCGGGTTGCGCAACGTCAGCGTGATCTGCCCTTCGTTGGCGGCGAGCGAGATGCGCTCCGCGTCTTCGGGCGAGACGAGCAGCGTCACAACGGTCGCCGGCATCGGCTTCCCTTCTTCCCGCGCCTTTTCCTGGTCGAACCGGGAACCTGCGGTCAGCACCTGCACGTTGCTCACGACCGCCCGGGAAACCGGTTCACTCTGGGCGCCGCCGCGAACGGTCACGAGGACGTCCACACGGGTGCCGGGGATGACGAACCCGGCCACGCCGACGACCTCGTTGGTCTTCACCGAAATCGCTCGCATGCCTTCCGTAATCGTCGGGGGCAACCCACCGCCCGAGCCGGGCGGCGCGAGCTTGGACTCGGTGAGCGGTTCGTTCTCGGCCACCTCTACGATGGCGCCGCGGTTCACGACCTTTTCAATCTCGGTGAACGAGCCGGGCACCGGATTTCGCGCCGGCCAGGGCACCAGCTTCAAGTGATCCTTTGTCACGAGGGTGCCGACAGGGATCGGCCGCGCGGCGACGACGGCCTGCAGGCTCGCCACCTCGACCTCGCGCACCGGGATGGACGATACGACGCGATAGACAACGAAGCTCGCCGCGCCGGCGACGGCCAGGGCGATGGTCAACACGAGCGCAAAACGCGCATTACGATTCATCTGTCTCCTCCAGAAACGTTTTTCACGACTCGATCCGCATCGTGGAAACTGCCGTCAACGTGATCGACGAAAGGGATTTGTTGAACAATTGCAGGACCGGGCCGACAATCATGTAGTTGTAGGTCATCGTCACCGTGACCCTCGCCGCGGGAAATCCGGGCCTTCCGCCAGCTCCGTCCGGATCGATCGTGACTGGCGGGACCGTAAGCACGGCGGTCGGCGACAAGGTGCTGTCGCCAGTGCCCTCGAGCACGTACTGCGCGACGCGGTTCTGCACGTCCGTCTGCGAGTAGCCGGGCAGCACGGCGATGCGAGCGCCCTCGCGCGCGGCGTTATTGAGCGTGAGATAACGCTGCATTACCAGCGCGAAGTCGACGATGCCCGCGAACACCAGCAGCAGAATTGGCAGCACCATCGCCAGTTCGATCAGCTCGGCGCCGCGCTCGGAACGAAAGCGACGAAGACTCATGTGTTTCACCATTTCCAGAATGCGAGCGCCACGCCGGCCGCAATCGGCAGCGCGTATGGAAGCTTGGGACCGGCTGACGTTTCGAGCGTCAGCGAATCGAGCGGCCGGATGCCGGACACCCGCCAGTGCGTCAGCAGCAGCCAGATATTGCGAGCCGCCTGGCGGCCGTAGCCGTGCGCGGCGATCAATCCGAGGGCGAGAAGCCCGCCCGCGAGCGCCGTATAGAACGCGACGCCAAACACCACCGACGTGCCAAGCCAGGCGCCGAGGGCGCCCATCAGCTTTACGTCTCCGGCACCAAGACCCTTGAGAAGAAACAGCGGAAAGAACAGCGCCAGGCCGACGACAACGCCCGCAACGCTCGAGACCGTGCCGTGGCCGCCATGGATGACCGTCGCTGCAACGAGGCCGAGCGCGGCTGCCGCGAACGTCAGGCCGTTTGGGATGCGGCGCGTGCGCACGTCGAACCAGCAAGCCACACCTGCGAGCGCGAACGCGCCGATCCATTGCATCGCTACGACGTTCATGAGCCGCCTCCCACTGGGTTGGCTGGCTCCCAGCTGTTGTACAGCGCTCCGTTGGACGCCGTGTACCAGAAACCCAGGCCGGTCCGCATCGCGCTCCACGCAGCGGCGCCGGCGAAGCCAATGAGCGCCGTCAGCAGGGCGTACTCGACCAGATCCTGTGCGTCCGTTTCGGACAACAACCGCCGAAGCTGGCTCTGACCATCACGAACGACGCGCTGTGCGGCGCGACTAGTTCGGTTATTCAGAGCCGTTCTGGTATCAGGAGTGCTCATTGGTCAAATCCAAATAAAAGAGAATGTGCTGGGCCCGCCCCTGAGCCTTTGGGGCGCCGGCGCGGGCCAGCGTGACTAACCGGCTACTACGAAGCTGAGGCCGAGGCCGCCCAACCGCTGACCTTCGTTCCCATGGCGGTGTACCAACCCGAGAGGTTGGTGCCGAGCGTCCCCGCGGCGACGCCGACGACGAGCGCGATCAGGGTCGCGAGCATCGCGTACTCGATCAGGTCCTGGCCCGCCTCTTCACGAACGAAACGAACGAACAAACTCTTCATCTCTCTCACTCCTACAAAAAAACGCGTTACCGAAACGTGGTTGACTGTTGCTGGTCACCGTCTCAACCGTAAGGGTTAGGTGAAGCGTCATGCTTCGAATTCCCATAGTTGGGAACAAGCTCCGTTGGTGTTCGACGGTAGCCAGCGTGGCTATCAATGAGCAGTGCGCGTACCACCTGAACCGTTCGTGTCCGCGTATTGCGGTACTGCTTTGCTTTGATTGAGTTGCAGGGAGTGAACGGAAAACGTGTGGACGTTAGAGTCCTCTCTCGACGCTTGATGTCTCATCCCGGCAATATGAAACGGTTGGTCGGGACCATATTTCCGGGCGACGCGAGTAGGAACTCGCTGGACGAACAATCCTTGTCGGTGCGCAATCGGCAAGCCGCGCGACGACTCGATTGGGATTGCGCGCGATCAACTTTACGGGTGGGAAGACGCTGCCTCTCGCGAACGCGAGATGATCGATGAGCGGTTGACGCTTCTAGCGGGGGGTCCTAATGGACGCTGCTCGTCGTCAAACTTCTGATGAGCTTTTCCAGGCGTTCTGCCTGGGGATCGGAATTTGATAACTCCGAAGCACAATCCTCTACGCCAAAACGCACGCCCAGTTCGCACGCAGAGCCGGTGCCGTAAGGGTGGCTGACCACAACCTCCACGTTGTCGGAAAACTCAACTCCTCCGAGCGACACGCGGAGGTGACCACGGGTTTGGGAACGGAAAGACCAATCGCTTTCCAGCGCGCACCCCAACGTGCTGAACGCCAGGAGACGCACTTCATGGTCGCGCGTCAGAATACCGGTCGCCCAATTCCTCTGGAGCTTTTCATCCACCTCACCGGCGACCGTTCCCGCTACGGCTGAAGCAGGCATGCCCAGTCGAAGTCGATGCCGGACGACGTTGCCGACGATCGTCGGATGGCACTCGAGGACGGTGACATCGAACGACACCAGCGACTCGGCGCTGCCGAAGCCCAGCTGCGCGGTCTCTCCCTCGACAGCCGGCTCATGGCTGATCGCAATCCACTCGTTGCCCGCGTACCGAACCATCACGGCGCATGCGATTCGCAATGTGCCGGTTGTGGGTGGTATCACCGCAAATCTGTCGGGCTCTGGCGAGTCGAGCATGGACGCTCCTCCTCCGGCCACCACTCTTCTACGTAGCTCGGCGTCGCGTGGATGCGCAAAGGCAGTACCAAGCGAGCCGATCGAAAATATTGCTCTTGAAGCGGAGGCGCTCCCATGACGCGCGGAAATTCGTCTGGGTGGGGCATCGAATTCTGGCCGGGAGCAGACTTCCCTGCTATCGCCCGGGCCGATTTACTGTCGAGTTTTCAGGGTTGTCGGGCTGATTCGAACGGAAGCAGATAGCGATGACATTCGCATCCGCCGAATCGTTCGTGATCCGCCACTCCGGCGGTGCCGGCATACTCGAGGGTCAAGACGACAGATGCAGCGTCCGCTCCGGAAAACTGGTGCGTAACCGCGCGGAAACCGGTGTCGATGGCTGTGAGCGCCCAAAGCCCGTCGACAGGAAGCCGGATGAGAAAGCGCCCTTCGGCATCGGTGGTCATCACCTGGCGGCCAACGAGCTCAATCCGCGCATGCGGCAGCGGACGGCCAGCCGTGTCGACCACCTGGCCCGCACGCTGTGCCCAGGGGCTTGACACCTCGGTGCTGATGCATTCGCACATCGGACGGAGAGGCAACTCGGCATCGACCTTCGCCGCTGTGACCTGCCGGACACGAACATGATTACGGCGAATCACCTCGAATCCCCGAAGCTCGAAGTCGATTCGGTATGTGCCATCCGGCAACCCATCGAATCGATACGTCCCGTTGCTGCCGCTCGTCGCATGTCGAGCAGGACCGCCGGATTCCGGAATCGCGGTCACGGTGACACCCGGAAGCCTTTGACCCGCTGCATCTGAGACAACTCCGGAGAGCCCGGCGGATTGAGCGAAAAGCACGAGGCCCGCCGCAAAGAGGATTCCGCTGAGGACCTGTAGCGTCAGGCAGGGATCTCCATCAGGTACGACGTCAGATGCGCGATCTTCGCGTTGCGCATGATGAACACATCGCAAAAAACGGCGTGCAGCGTACCTCCGTCTTTTCTGGCCGCGCGGACATCGCCTTCGGCGACGACGATGTTGTGTTCTTCGACCAGTCGCGTGACGCGGATCGTCGGATGACCGGTAAACGCCTCGCCCTCGATCTGCCCGTCGAACTCGCGCTTCCCTTTCGTATGGAATGCCCCGGGTATGAGCCATTCGACGTCGTCGGTGAGGCACGACAGGATTTCCGCGTGATCCGTTCGGTTGAACGCATCCATGTACTTCTGAACGGTCTGCTTATTTGGGGTCATCGTTGTTGTGGTTCGTCTCCGGCTCGGGCATCGCTATCGCCCCGGCGTTCAGTGTCGGTCTTGGCGTTCGCGGCACCGGGATCAACGAATCGCGATCGCCGCCCTCGGGTGCGCTGCTTCGCCGTTTATCGGAAACATGTCGGGGTGATGCTCGAGTGCTGACGTTCACAAAGATCGGACCATGTTCAGGACACTCATACGTGCGGACGTCGTCGAAGCCCCACAATCCGCGGACGGTCCATGAGGCCACAAAGGTGAGCGACCGCCGACAGTCTGGGCAGGTAGTCTGCTCACGCTCGGGGGGAGAGCCCGGCTTCGGCATCACCGTCATACTGTAGCGAAACTCGCAGTGTTTACGGAACTCGAAGTTTGGACACCTGAGATCCCTCGCTAGCATGTCGTGACCTGTCCCGCGAAGCAGATCGCGCCCGTCGCCCAGGGCAACAGCCGAGGTGACAGATCGTGCTGAATGGCAAATCCGGACCGATTGTTCGCGTAGGACCGATCAGCGCCGTGCAACGGCGCTCCGGGTGACGCGGGTCGACAGCGACGACCGCATCGCGCTGGCTTCCTTCTCGAGGAACACCCATTCGGAGCCGCTGCCGTGGGTAAGTTCGGCGTGCGACCAGAACGCCCGCATCAGGCCTGCCCGTGCATGGTCCGTCGAGCCGATGAGCAGATGGCCGATCTCATGTGCGATCGCCCTGCCGAGAAGCAGTGTGGGATCGATATCTGCTTGACTCGCCAGTGCCGTCACGCGGTTGGTGAAGACACTCGACAGCCATGCGCTGTGTGCGTTCTCGCGATTCACCAGCGAAAAGCCCAGGGATGTGGTGCGGTCCAACCCTGGGGTGCTGCTGGTCATGATCCTCAACATCACCTCATCGGCACGCCGGTCGGTTCGGCAGTTTGGAAGGACGTCGGCCGCGTCGCGGCCGGAGGTCCGACAGTCGCGCCAGGAAATCGTAATATTCGCTCCCCGGAAGATGGCCTCGACGTGTCGCCGGGCGGCCGCGAGGTCGTCGGCGGACACGCCCGAGTAGTTGTAGGTGTAGACGGAGAGCTCGGAGAGTTGTCCGTCGCGCGCTTCTGCAAGGTTCAGGGTCCAGGTTGTTCCGATGAAGGCGAGTACCGTGGCAACGATCTGTCTGGAGTTCATCGCGATTCCTCTGTCTGCTAACGCGGGAATCGC
>JGI10216J12902_100859038_pt1 | contig 10814 bp, 7 predicted proteins | sample KanNatreferecore_FD_12902 | JGI IMG/M metagenome (IMG submission 12902)
ATCAGCAGTGAGCAATCAGCAGTCAGCAGTGAGCAGTGAGCAATCAGCAGCCAACAATGAGTCCACAACTCTCCTACTCCGTTTTCAATCCGGCCACGGTGTTGGATTTTGCGACTTTCGTGATCTGTGTGGAAATAGTAGCCAATACGAGGAGGATCATGACTGCAATGGCAATGATTACACTGGAGTAGGTGATCGGCATGTGGTATGTGTTGGCAAAACTAACCAGCCACGCAGCCGACATATGACCAAGAGGCCCCCCAACTACAAGCACAACAACAAGTAAAATCAAATATTGACTCATCACACTCGATGCAATATTCTTAAGACCTGCACCAAGCACTTTTCTAATGCTGAACTCTTTTGTTCGCCCTTCCACATTCAGTCGTACCAGTCCGTAGAGGCCCAGCGTGGCAAGAGAAACAGCCAGGAAAGCAAATACTCGCCAAACCAATTTATAGATTCCGATCTTCTCGCGATAAAATCCCCAAACGTCTTCTTGCAAACCGCCTTCGAATGGAATTTCCGGAAAGAGTTCAGACCAACCCGCTTGAAGCGCTTTATAAACTTCTATGTCAGCGCCACTTCGTGCTTTTAAGGAGAGAAAATGATAATCCGCTTTGTCAGCAACTTTAAAAATGATTGGCCGGACGAGCTGAGTGAATTCGTAACTGTGAAATTCTTTTATTACTCCAATCACTTCATATTGAACTGTATCAATACGAAAAGTCCTGCCGATAGGATCAGAGCCTAAAGTTCTAGCAAGCGTCTCATTGATGATAACGGAATGTTGATCGCTGCCTTCAGCTTCGTTAAAGACTCTTCCACCCTTTAGTTGAAGCCCAAGAGTTTCGAAATAAGTTGGATCTACGGAAAGTTGATCAACTTCATAATCGTGATCCGGAAAATGCAAAACGGTGGTCGTATGGCTTTTCCCTACGTGATGTTCAGATCCCGATATTGATAATACATCCGGGTTACGGGACATGATTGCACTTAATTTTTCAAACGACGACTGATCGGGAACTCTGGCATAGAGCACATCGTCCTGATTATATCCCCAGCCGCGGTTGCTCAGATAAGTAGTGTTCTGCGAAAACATCACAGTCATGGTGATGAAAACGAAAGCGAATATTAATTGAAAGCACAAGAACACTTTCATCAGCGGGTTCCGCTGTCCGAATTTTACGCCACCTTTCAAAATTGCAACTACCTGGAATCGTGAAATGTATAATGCGGGATAAATTCCGGACGCTATGCTGGTAATGATCAATATAATAGGAAGATAGATCCACAGCCTCACGTCGATTAAACGGAAGTCCATGTCAAAATCCCAAAGAAGCTCAAATCCTGGAATGAAAAACGTATATCCTAAAATCAAACCGATGATCAGTGCAAAAAACGTGAGCACAAGATTTTCAGTGAGAAACTGAACGATAACAATTCTCCTGGTTGCTCCTATTGATTTTCTCACACCAAGCTCTTTTAGCCTTTTCGCAGCCGTGGCAATAGCAATGTTGATGTAGTTTGTACACGCAAGTACAAGCATGAATATTGCAATAATCACCATGAACCAAATGGAGGTGTAATTATCTTTGGAACTTCGGGAGATATCATCCTTGATAAATTCTGACCGTTCATGAAGGGTAGCTAATGGCTCGAACGAAAATGATTCTATAGCCCAATCGTCTTTAACTACTTTATTTTGTAGCGACGCGTACTTTTCCATTTTCGCTTTAATAGTTTTCAAATCGGAAGCGCTGTCAACTTGAATGAAAGTTGCATTGACAAAAGCATTCCAATCCTGGAAGTCATAACCTGGATCGGTTGTCCGGAAGTTTTCAAAGTTGATCAGGAACCCAAAGGCTATCGTATATGATTTTGGAAACTCCTTTGCAACAGCTGTTACCTTGAACGCTTTACTCTGATCTTTTCCGTAAACCATGAGGATTGTTCGTCCGATTGGGTTTTCATCGCCAAAGTATTTTTCTGACATCGGTTGACTCAGGATAATACTATTGATATCCTCCAATGATTTAGCCGTTCCCCATTTCAGAGGAAAACTAAACATCTCAAGAAACTCCGGATCAACATAACGTACGCGCTGGTGGAAAACATTGTCCTCATATTTCATTACCACGTTTCGGTCTTCTATACGGCAAACGTTCTTTATTTGGGCAAAGTCATGGCGCAGCATTTCACCGAGCGGCCGAGGTGTAGTGCCATATTGCTGGTTCACGCCGTCGCGGTTGGCAAAAAATGTCGTGAGATAAACAGAATTCTTGTTTTCATGAAATTGATCCGTGCTGTAAGTCCAACGCGCAAAGCCATATGCAAACACTGCCAAGCCGATTGCTACTGCGAGACCAAACACGTTAATGAAGGAATTGACGGGATTTTTCATCAACCCGCGAAAGGAAACTTTAAAGTAATTCTTCAACATGCCGTATTGATTTATTCTCTCAATGAAGTCGAGATTCCTTACCAGAACAGGTCGCAACAACTTGATCATTTCCCACGAATAGATCCTTCTGGCTTTTTTTAATGACACTCGCTCCGCATTGTCATAAAAGATCTCCTCCATGTCGCCTTCAATCTCCTCGAGGTATTCCTTCTTTAAGAAGAATCGAAGGATCTTCAAAGGCCACTTTGGTGGGGAAATGTTTTTGATCTGATTCACTATTTTGGTGTAATCAATAGTTGACTTTCACGTAAGCAGGTTGCGGTATCACACTCCAAAGGCCGGCTCTTATTTCTTTCATCTCCTGCAAGACGCGGTGTGCATAAGGTGTGGCCGAATAAATGCGCTTGCGCTTGCCTCCCCTTTTTTGTGTGGCCTCACCCCACTCGGAAGTAAGAAATCCTTTTTCCTCCATTCGCTTCAGCGCGGATTGAATGGAGCCCACACTAAGTTTTTCTTTAATGCGTTCCTCCAGTTCTCTTTTGATTTCAACGCCGTACGCGTCCTTCTGAAGCACGGCGACTGTCAATAGTACGAGTTCTTCAAATTCTCCAAGCTTTGTTTTTTTCATTATGAATGAAGGATTTAGTGTATTATTCGTAATTGCAGTAAATATAGTTGCATTATTTCATTCGTAATTGCAGTTTTTTCTTTTTTTGTACTTATAGGATATCTACAAATGCTGCGTCGAGGCCGAAAAAGGGCTTTTTATTTGATGCGATGTGCCTAAGTCTTGGAGTGGAATGCAGGTCCTTAAACCGTTCTGATTAGAGCGACCTATTTAGAGCGACCTATTTAATTTGCGTCGGTATTCAAACATGGGGGCCTAAAGCTTGGGCTTGCAGCTTGCAAACTTGGAAGGAAAATCTTTCTCAATTTCGATACGCCATCGAACTTACTCCGTTCTAAGAACCTCCGCCGGATTTCTCAACGCAGCCTTTAATGTTTGGAAACCAACTGTAACAAGAACAATAAAAACGGTTAACAACCCTACGCCGGCAAATACCCACCAATAGATCGGTGTCCTGAACTCATATGCTTGCAACCAGCCGTTCATGATCCACCATGCTAGTGGAAAAGCCACAACGAAGGAGATACCCGCAAGAACCAGGAAGTCCGATGAGATGAGAGTGGTGATGCTATTTACAGTAGCACCGAGTATTTTCCTTATACCGATCTCCTTTTGGCGACGTTGCGCGGTGTACGCGGCAAGTCCGAATAGCCCAAGGCAGGAAATAAAAACGGCAAGAGCACCGAATGCACCAGCCAATTTTTGCGCCAGCGTCTCTGTCTTGAATAGTTTCTCGAATTCCGCATCCATAAAATAATAATCAAATGGATACTCGGGATTGTATACTTTAATGATCTCTTCAACCTTAGCGAGACTAGTTGCAAAGTCAGACGACGGCTTCATCCGTATGGTCAGATAATTGTAATCCTGAGGTGCACATAACATCACAACCGGCATAGGAGATTTGCTGTACATATCTTCGTACACAAAATCCTTAACGACTCCGATAACCTTCATTTTATAATCGCCCGCTGAAATCACAGCTCCCACAGGTGATTTGTCGCCCATCATTTTTGTAAGCGTTTCATTGATAATGATATTACTGCCTTCACTTTTGGCATCTGGTTGGAAATCGCGGCCTTCTTTCAAGGTCATGCCCAGCGTTGAAATGTACCCGGGTGTAATGGCTTCGGTCATGATAAGCACATTTTTGGTTGGATCCTTTCCCTGCCAAGTCAGGTTATCGCTGCTATACCAACCAAGTCTGATCACCGGGCTCATACTCATAGCGGCATTTTCAACAACCCCTGCGCGGACCAGTTCATTCTTTATAACATTGAAGTTTTTACCTATTGCACCACGATTCTCCATGTAGATCACGTGACTGGTATTATAGCCCAGGTCGCGGTTTTTCGTGTAGTCGATCTGCTGATAGATTATGATCGCTGCAATCATAAAGATGATTGAAGCGGCGAATTGTGTAACCACAAGTCCCCTCCTGATAAAAGCTGTAGCCTCCGAAGCCCTGATCTTCATTCCTTTCAACACATAAACGGGGTTAAACGAGGATAAGTAAAGTGCCGGATAGCTGCCGGCAAATAGTCCACAGACAAGAGTGATAGAAAGAAGGGTACCGACATGCCACGGATTTGTCCAATGCAGTGTCAGCTCCTTTCCTACGATTGCGTTGAACGTCGGCAATGAAAGATAAATTATTCCGATTGCCGCCAGCACTGATATGAGTGCAAGCATTAATGACTCACTCATGAACTGAGTGATGAGAATTCTTCTCCCTGCTCCTAATGTTTTGCGGACGCCAACTTCTTTCGCCCGGCTCTCGGAACGCGCAGTGGCGAGATTCATGAAGTTGATACAAGCTACCACGAGGATGATACACGCCACGATCGAGAATATCTTCACATATTTGATCCTCCCCTCTCCGTCCTGGACGCCATTCGTGAAGTGATTGTACAGATGCCATTCGCTCATTGGAAACACGAAAACATCACTATGTTCTGACTGACTTCTTGTCTTTAAAAGAGTTGTGAGATTTTTGTTCACCAAATTGATGTCGGCGCCGGGATACAATTCCACCAAAGTTGGCGCAGCTTTCGCATCCCAACGCTGGAGCCAATCAAATTTGCGTACTAAAAGCTCATAGCGCGCGAACCACTCTCCCTGAAAGGAAGAGTTGGCTTGTGGATTTTGTGTTACTCCAGTGATCGTAAAAAGTTTGTCGTTGTCCATCTTTAAGGATTTCCCAACTACATCAGTCGTTCCAAAGAATTTTAAAGCCATTCTTTCGGTGATCACGAGGTCGTGTAGATTGTTAAGAGCAGTTTCCGGGTCTCCATAAATGAAGACAGTATTAATAAGAGAAAAGAAGGTTGAGTCCACATATTGGCCCTTCTCATAAAGAGCTTTGTTATCGAAGGTAAAAAGGACTGGACTTGACTCACCGGACCAGCGGGACGAGTTCTTTATTCCTGTTATTTCCGAGGGCAACGTCACTGCCATAGGACCGGGCATCGAACCGAACGTGTTGATAACGCCATCATGGGTTTCGTGTTCCATAAGACGGAAGATTTGGTGACGTTTTGAAACATTATGGTCGAATGTAAGTTCGTCTTCAACCCATAAAAAGATGAGGGCGGCGCAGGCAACACCGACGGCGAGACCGGACACGTTAAGTACACTGAAACCGCGGTTTTTCCAAAGATTTCGCCAGGTTGCTTTGAAATAATTCTTCATAGAGGCAGGATTTTATTCGTTACCTGAAACGGAATCAAAGGTTACAGTCCTGCTGAACGAATTTGAGAAGTATACGGAAGTTACTTCTTTATTTATGTTGTACCACGCCATCGGGCCGGGGCCGCAAACGAATAAGGATGAAACGTTGAGATTGAAGGGTGCAGCATCTTTTTACACCTTCGTCGTCTTCCATCCACCGCGTGAAAAGAGCCACAGTGTAAACAGGCCAACAGAGGTTTCCGAAATAAAGACACCCCAGAATACACCTGAATGTTGCCATCCAAGCTTAATGGCGAGAAAGTACGAGAGGGGAATCTGGATCAACCAAAAAAAGACAACGTTGATCTTCGTCAGTGTTTTTGTATCGCCAGCTCCGTTAAAGGCAGCGCCGGAAACCATCCACCATCCATAAACCAAATAAGAATAGGAAAGTATCCGCAGCCATTCTGATCCAATAGCGATCACAGTGGGATCCTTTGTAAATATTTGCATCAGCTCATCATTAAACGTAAAATACACGACGGATACAATCATAAGAAAGATCATGTTGTAGATGCCCGTCTTCCAGACGCTTGACTCGGCGCGGTCAGGATGTCCGGCGCCGAGATTCTGTCCCACCAGTGTAGCTGCCGCGTTGGACATTCCCCACGCGGGCATAAGCGTGAAGAGCATTATCCGCAGAGCGATTGTTGAACCAGCAACGGCCTCACTGCCGACGTCAGCAAGGATGCGCATCAAAAAGATCCACGACGTCATGGCCACGATCATTTGTCCCACTCCGCCAAGTGATGTTTTCACAATGCTAAGTACGACCTTTGCATCCCAGTAGAGTTGTTTCATCGTTACCTGGATGTGCTTTCCACCTTTGAACAACGTCCACAATTGAATCATCACTCCAACGCCGCGGCCAGTAGTGGTAGCGATACCTGCTCCTTCAATCCCGAATGCCGGGATAGGTCCCCATCCGAAAATAAGAAGCGGATCAAGCACGATGTTTATTCCATTAGCTATCCACAGCACTCGCATGGCAATAGCGGCATCACCCGCTCCACGAAAAATGGCATTGATGACGAACAGCAATACGATAACCATATTTCCGCCGAGCATCCAGCGGGTAAATCGATAGCCGTGTTCGAGACTCCATTCGTCGCCGCCCATGACGGCAAGCAAATCCTTTGCAAAAAAGATTCCTGCAATAGAGAAAGGAATAGAGCACAAGACACCTAGGAAGATGGACTGTATCGCAGATTTTCCTGCTTCTTCCGCATTTTTCTCTCCTACCCGTCTCGCAATAATCGCCGTAACAGCCGTTGCCACTCCCATTGCAATGGAGTACAGGAGGAATAAGTAGGTTTCCGTCAGCCCAACCGTTGCCACTGCCGAAGCGCCGAGTTTACCCACAAAGAAAATATCAACCACTGCAAAGGTTGATTCCATCACCAATTCCAGGATCATAGGAACTGCTAAAAGAAAGATAGCCCTCCTCAATCCTATTTTGGTATAGTCTGCCTCCGTACCGCGAATAGCGTCCTTGATTGCCTGCCAGTTAGAGACCGGAGGCGCCGCAGCTTCGGGCGTAGTTTCCGTGGTTTTCTCCATAATATCTGCGAATATAGTTCGAAGTAAGTCCTTTCCCGTGACAACCCTATGTCAGTAGAGGATAAAGGAGTTAGGAGTTAGAATTTAGAAGTTAGAAGTTAGAAGTTAGAAGTTAGAATTTAGAATTTAGAGGAATACAACCCCTCACCTCGGTGTTACCGATCGGTAGCAAATGATCGCATCATAGCTATCAGCCCAATACAACAGCCGTCGTTGAAGTTCCGAACGCTCACTGGATGCAATTGTATGCAAGTACAATCGCAGTGGTCTTAGATCAAAAACAGTTGCGTCGTAAGGTAGTCTTTCCGATAAAAATTGAAAGGCCAAATCATCAGCGCGCTCGTCGGCATCAAATTCGTTACCTCCTAAAGCATACATGCCTCCGGCAGCGAAGGCTGCAACGTTGAAACACGTTAAGTTTTTCGAAAGAGAAAACTCTGCGACGAAATTTCCCAGCGTGGAAATGCCCCGTTCGTCAAAGCCATAATGAAGATGATTTCGACCAAAGCGAAAGAACACCTTGGACTTCGGATCGGAAATATAATTCTTTAAAAACGATCTTTTCATCAATTGCTCACGCATGAGTTGTGCCTTTAGTCGCGATTGGGGGAATGCTCTTGCGCTGTCTATCTTTAGAGATATAAGTATCGACTCAAGCAGATGGTCGCCTCGAGCATGGGAATCAGTCGTGTTACAAAACGCAAGCAACTGAGACGCCAACTTCCTGTTATAACCATTCGCTATAGCATTCAGCGCTTGTTTTGAATTCTTGTCCGTCGAATGCTCCTCAAAATATTCCTTCATCATTTCTCCAAGCGAGACTTCCTCCATATCACAGCCCCAAAGAATTTTCTTGTTATCTTTTTTCGCTACTGAACGAATCATTCGCGCCTCCCTGTTCGTCCATAGGCCTTCGACTTTTAATGTGTCGCCGCTCCGCGGAAACTCAAGCCGCGCAGCTGCCCACTCACTTACTTCTGCCGCGATATGATGATAGCCGCTGCTGTACATCGCGGGCCAGATCGAACTCAATAGTTCCGGTATCTCCTTTTCGCCGTGCAACTCACCCAACAAAAAAAAATTGACACGCTGTGCTTCATTCAATAGAAATGATCGCCCGGGTCCATTGAGGTCGTAACAGTTTTTAGAAATTATCTCGGTTTCGCGATCCTGGGTCAGCGCGGGCAAAGCGATCGAAAACATCAGCATGAAGACTATTCGATGCATAATCTTTGTTCAAATCACTATGACGCAGATTGTTGCTCGAATGTTTCGTCCCTACCAAAGAAAATAAGGAACACGACAGCCATACCTTAACACCCTCATCCCCTTATCCCCATAACACAGTCCCCACATCAATTCGACCCAACAACTACAAACTTAATCTGACCAACTTTGTCCTGGTGCTGAATGTCTTGCCTTACATCATTTTTCCAATAAGCCGGATAGCCCTTTTCAACCCCTGCCACATGAACATCCGTTCCTTTCACAAATATCGAATTGGCCGCAGAATAAGGACCAGGCGTAGTGAGGACCGTCATTTCTCCATCTTTCCAATAGACCGCTTGATTATCTATTATTCCGGATACATACACATGGCTGTCAGTGACGAAGATAGATAGTCCAGCCGCATACGCACCTGTCAAGTCAACCCGCGTTCCATTTTTCCAATAACAGGCATTGTTGCCAGGGAACGCGGGGTTGTCAAAATATCCCGCCATGTAGATGTCATTTTTATGAATGAAAATAGACATAGCGTTGGAGATTTCATTTTCTCTGAAAATCAATTGTCCATTTTTCCAGCACTGAGCATGCTGATATATTTTGGAATCTGGTTGACCATCATGATATGTTGAACTACCGGATACATACATATCTTGGTCAAGCAAGGCCAGGCCGTTGGGTCCAATATTCCACGCAGTGTCGATGATCGGTTGGATAACACCGTTTTTAAGAAACACGGGGCCTTCGGCAAGATCGTTCCACACAGCAAATAAGTTGTTGTCACGGGAGGCTACCAGTGTAGTACCACCGAAGGACCCGTCGATGATGGCTTCTGTCCCATCTCTCCATATTACCGCATTGGAGGCACGTTTCCAGCCTCCAACTAAAACGGATGACCCATTGACATAAAGTGAGTGTACATTCGAGTTAGTGCTGTCATTGGGCAAACAGGAATAAACTCCGTCTTTCCAATAGGCAGCGACAGCTCCACCATCGAGAATTCCCAGGAATCCCGCGAGGTGAACCGTCCTATCGATAGTTGGACCTAGATCGTCCTTATTGCAGCCCAAAAGACAAAGTGTAATCACCAACAAAATGCAGCCTTTCATAACTTTGTTTTGCTCCATAACTGTCGTGATGTGCAAAAGATACTTTTCGGATGAATAAATAATTCGGGGGAATAATATCATGCATGGCCTTCGCAACAAATTGGAATGTGTGGTCAATGCGAACGATACACTTCTTCTCTGCCTGATTATTTGTAAATTGTAAGTATCAAAAAGAATCGTTATGAAAACGCTAATAATGATTTTTGCAATCTTCAACACGAGCCTCGTCGCGTTCTCACAAGATTCGGTAATCCTAAAGAGAGGCGATACACTGAATGTCTTCGTAACCAAGAGTTCATCTGAGTCGATTGAATTTAAATATCCAGAAGAAGGCGTGTTAAATACCTTGTCAAAAAAAAGAATAGTCAAGATAATCTATCAAAGTGGACGGACCGAGAACGTAAACAAGGTCGTCCAACTACCAACAATTAAGAGCAAGGATGACTGGGAAAAAGTTATCATAACATTCGATCCTATTGACGTTGAAGGTTACAAGGAATTGGGGACAGTGACCAGAAAATCCGGGTGGGGTGGTGTAGTATCTGTCGAGGCGGGAGAACTCGTAATGAAAAAAATGAAAAAGGATGCCGCGGAACTTGGCGCTCCCATTATTTTAATAGTAGAGGGATGGCATATGCAGAAGAACAAACCGATATCAGGGTATGGGCGTGGAGTGAAGCTGGTAGGAAAAGCTTATCGGTAGCACCCTCGCTCCCAGTCGATTTGAATATTACCGTTCTTGTTGGCGTGGTTGACAAAGTCAAAGAGTTTTATGATTTGATACCCAGCGCCAAAAAAGAATTCTTTGTTATGCAAGACGCAACGCATTCGAAGATACCCCTTGAAAGTTGGGAAGAGAGTGTGTTTTGGTCGGATAAGACGCTTGGGGAAAATTAATATGAATCCTGTCACTTTGCCTTGCGTCTTAGCGCCTTCGCGGTAAAAAACAATCGATTACTCATTCTTTAAGACCTCCACCGGATTTGCATTAGCTGCCGAGAACGACTGGAATCCCACGGTGAAAACAGCAATCGACAAGGCAGTAAGGCCAGCTAAAAAAAATACCCACACATCAATTGGAGTTCGGTAGGCAAAGTTGGTAAGCCAAAAGTCGGTCATAAAATATGCAATCGGAGTAGCCAGGACAATGCTCAGCGCG
>JGI10216J12902_101833312_pt1 | contig 10810 bp, 11 predicted proteins | sample KanNatreferecore_FD_12902 | JGI IMG/M metagenome (IMG submission 12902)
GACATTAACCAAGCGCAATACGACAACGTGATGGATGGCCTCGACAAAGGGTTATCGAAATCGCAGGACAAGCTTGCGGAAACCAAGGACATCATGAGCGTGTTCGCCGACGAGGCCGCGCGCAACATGCAAGGCGCCTTTGCGGATTTCCTGTTTGACCCGTTCGCCGATGGTGTCGGCGGCATGGCCGCCAACTTCGGGAAGGTCATTCAACGAATGATCGCCGAGGCCGCCGCCGCTCAACTTATGGACTCTCTGTTTGGTGCGGTGAGCAAGGACACCGGGAGCCGTGGCGGTGGGCTGTTGGCGACCGGGCTTAGCGCGGTCGGGTCGTATTTCGGATTCGCTGGCGGCAAGGCGGTCGGTGGTCCGGTTGAGGCCGGCAAGTTGTACGAGGTCGGCGAGAACAACGCGCCCGAAATGTTCATGAGCAACGGCCGCCAATACATGATCCCTGGCAACAGTGGGAGCATTAAACCGCAAGGCATGAGCGGCGACCGTAGCACGCAAATTTTTAACATCAACACGCCCGACGCGAATTCCTTTCGCGCCTCTCAGCGGCAAATCGCCCGCCGCGCTAAACAACAATTGAGCCAATCATGAGCCGATTCCTCGACCTGTATCTAGATCGTTGTGTGCCCGGCTATCCGTGCATGAGTTCGCCGCGCTGGTCGACGTCGATCACCCATTCAGACTCAGGCGCCGAGCAAGCGAACCAGCGGTGGGAACATCCGCTACACCGCTACACGTTGCCCGAGGCTGTGCGCGATCACGACGTTTACGAGGCTGTGCGCGATCACTGGTTAATCATGCGCGGCCCGTTGCGGTCTTTCCCGTTTCGCGACCCGCTCGACTTCGCGTCGTGTCCGTTGGACCGGCCGAACGTTGTCCCGCCGATCACCTTTAACGATCAGGTGTTAGGCACGGGTGACGGAATCACCGTGTCGTTCCAGCTCGTGAAGAAATACACCAGGGGCGCGGAAAGCTACACGCGCACCATCGTTCACCCGGTCGTTTCGACGGTCGTCATTTCGATTGACCACACCGACCCGACGACCTGGGTTCTCCCGTTAACCCCGCTGACGTGGACGGTCGACCGCTCGACCGGCGTCGTTACGTTTAGCGCGCCGCCATCGCCGGGCATGGTCGTTCGCGCCGGGTATCTCTACGACGTCGAGGTTCGGTTCGAGTCCGACGAATCGTTCGATGGCCTTCTACATGACTTCGGTGCGTCGGGTTTTGCCGACTTGGTACTGATCGAAATTCGACCCTGTTAAGAGGTGACATATGGCTTTGCTTTGGTGTGATAGTTTCGACCATTACGGAACGCTGGCGAACATGCTTAATGGTGCATGGGCAGAACTTGCCTCGACGGGGGTGAGTTTAAATACAACAAGACCGCGAACCGGCTCGACTTGTTTGCGGATCACGCAAAACTCGCCAAGTTCTAATATTGCGCGCCGCGTCTTGGGCGGGGCGAAAACAACGGTCGGCCTCGGTATGGCGCTTTGGATTCCAAATTTGCCACCGGGCAACAATGAACAGCAAATCTTTCGCTGGTCTGACGCCACCAACGCCGTACAGCTCGTGCTGTTTCTACAATCGACCGGCGTGCTTGAGTTAAAGCGCGGCGGGACTGTCTCGCTTGGGTTGACCTCGACGCCGGTTATCGTCGCGAACGCTTATCAGCACGTCGAATGTATTGCATTTTTCAGTCAGACCGTTGGCACGTTTGAATGTCGCGTCAACGGCGTGACAGTGCTGTCGCTGTCGGGCATTGATACGTGCGCCACGGCATTGACCGAATGCAGTCAGGTGAACATTGCCGGGTCGTTTAGTGGCTCGGGGTTTAGTTCGACCGATTGTTACGTCGATGACTTGTTCTGTTACGACGACACCAGTTCTTACAACAACACGTTTATAGGCGACCGCCGCGTGTTGACCCTGTTCCCTGATGCCAATACGGCGACCGCCGACTGGACCGCCGTAGGTGCCGCGTCCGGGTATCTGTGCATCGACGAGGCGAGCCCCAACGACGATACGGATTACATCACCGCCGCCACGACCGGCCTCGTGTCTCAGTTCGGTTTGCAGGATTTGCCGGGCGGCATTTCGGTAGTCAATGCGGTAGTGATGGTTGAGCGTGCGCGCAAGACCGAGGCCGGCACGGCTAACACGAAAGTGTCGATTGTGTCCGGGGCGTCGAGCACGGCCGGCGCCGATAAACCACTGACTGAGGTTTACACCTACCGCCAGGACGTTTTTCAAACCGACCCGGCCAGCGCCGCACCGTTTACCGTGGCCAATGTAAACGCCCTACAATTCAAGGTTGAGCGCACTGCATGACCGTCTATGCGACTAGCTTTGGTTCCGACACCACCGGGGCGGCGCCGGCCAACTGGTCGCAGCGCTGGACGACAACGGGCTCGACGTGGCTAGTGCAAGCGAGCACGCCGACAACGCAAGGCAAGTACCTGCAACACACGCGCACGACCACGGCTTATCGGCTGTTGTCGTGGAACGATGTCGACGCGGACGCCAACCGGGATAACGGCGAAATCTTTGTGCGGTGGCGTACCAGTGCCTACACGTCGCCGTATCAGGTGTGGTTGATTCTGCGCGGCTCGGGTAGTGGCGGCTCTGAAACCGGGTATGTGTTTTACAACATTTCCGACACTCAGTTTCGCGTGTCGAGTCTGTCGGCCGGGACGCTGACCACCATCGCGACATTCAGTTTTACCTATGTCGGTAGTGTCTTTCTCGGCTTACGTTTTCGCGTCAACGGAACGACGATTAAGGCCAAGGTATGGAACAGCCAGATAGACCCCGAGCCGACCGCGTGGAACGTCGACACCACCAACGCCGCAATTGGTGGCGTCGGCTGGATCGGCGTCGGTAACTGGGCCACGACCGGGACACAAGACTTTGACGACGTAGCAGTCGGGACCAATGGCGACACGGCGGTGTTCCCAACTTCGGCCGCCGTCAACGAAACCCAAGACGTCGCGCTGGTCTTGGGCGCTGGCGACGGAATGCGCTCGACGCAATACGCCGCGCTTGTGATCGGTGGCGTTGCGCCGGACATTCGTGAAACGCAATTCGCCGCGCTAGTAATGGTTGCGCCAACCCCGCCCACGCGCGCTACTCAATTCGCCGCGCTCCCCCTGGTGGAATTTATCGCCGCTACCCCTATCACCCAAATGGCCGCGCTTGTCCTCGCCGACATGATCCCGTGTAACACGCAATGGGCGCAGACGTGGACGATTACCCGTGTCGACGGGACCGTCTTTGCGTTCACCTCGCTCGACCGTCCGCTGACATTCCGGGGCGTGGTTCATACCCCGTGTGCCAGCTTGAGCGCCACCGCGACCGAGCAGTCGACGACCATCGGCCAGAACGGGAACATGGAACTACTCGGGATCATTTCCGACGAGGGCATCAGCGAGCAGGAGTTGTACAACGGCCTGTTCGATTTCGCCCGCTTCGAAATCTGGATGGTCCCGTGGTTGAACCATGGCGGCGAGACACCGTTTCGTTTGATGGCCGGCACCACCGGCACCATGAGTCACGGTATCGATGGATTTAAATTTGAGGTGTTGACCGCTTCGGCCAACTTGCGCCAACGCGGGTTAATGGAAGTCTTCACGGCGTCGTGCCGCTACGGCTTCGGCTCGACGCTTGACGCGCGGTGTCCGGTCAACTTGGCGGCGATCACCGCCAGCGGGTCGGCGACCTCGACAGCGGTGCCGGCCGCCAGCAACTCGGCGACGCGGCGGATTCTGATCGACAGCACGCGCGCCGAACCCGACGGCTATTTTGACCTGGGCGTTCTGACCTTCACGGGTGGCGCCAACGCCGGGGCGTCGAGCGAAATCAAACGGTTTGAAGGCGGGGTGTTCGTGCTCTGGTCGCCGCTGTTATTCGAAATCGAAGTCGGCGACACCTACACCGCAACGCCAGGCTGCAACAAATCCCCCGAAGACCATCTGCGCTTTAACGCCGACATGATTGATTACGGCGGTTTCCCTGACGTACCGGGGAGCGATTCCATTAACCAATATCCAGACGCCAAGGGGTAAACATGCGCGAGCGAATTGTGAGCGAGGCGCGGCGCTGGCTCGGTACGCCCTACCACCATCAGGCCGCGTTGTGCGGTGTCGGTGTGGATTGTGTCGGGCTGATTCGGGGCGTCGGTCATACGACCGGCGCACTGCCCGAAGACGCCGAGGCGTGGGCGCGGTTCGGTGGTTATAGCCGGGTGCCCAACCCGCGTCGGATGGGTGAGGGAATGCGCCAGTTTCTGCGCCCCCTGGTCGGCGATCCACAAGAGGGCGACATCGCTTGGCTCGAATGGCGTACCGATCTGCCGATGCACCTCGCGATTCTGGCCAGTGACAAGCGGGGCGGCGCGACGTTGATTCATTCGTATAGCGAGGCGGGCGGTGTGGTTGAACACGGCCTAACGCCCGAGTGGTTGGCCCGTGTCAAAAGCTGGTGGTGTTATCCCAACGTTGAGGGCCAAGTATGAGCAGCGTCGGCCAAGTCGTTGGCGGGGTAGTCGGTGCCGTTATCGGCTTCTTTGTCGGCGGCGGTCCGGCCGGGGCGATCTACGGCGCACAAATCGGCATGACCGTCGGCGGGATTGTCGACCCACCGGACGGCCCGCAACTCGAAGGGCCGCGCCTGCAAGATAAACAAATCATCGTTTCGACTTACGGTAATGCCATCCCCCTAATTTACGGTGCTGAGAATCGGTGTAGCGGCAACGTGATTTGGTCGACCGGACTTCTTGAAACCTCAGAAGAGGAGGAGTCAGGCGGCGGCAAGGGCGGCGGCGGTGGGGCAACCACCACGACCTACAGCTACCGGGTGAGTTTCGCCCTGGCGATGGGTGCCGGGACGATGGTCGGCGTCAATCGGATTTGGGCAAACTCGAAACTGATCTATGACGCGACCGGGATTTCGGTTCCCGTCGTCGATCCGGTGAACGGGCAAATCGTTACTAAGGCGATGGGCACCCATTCGGTAATGGAGGAAATGCATTTCTGGCCGGGCTCGGCGGTGCAGGTTGCCGACCCATGGATTCAGGCCAGCAACCCGACCACGCCGGCCTATCGAAATATTGCTTACATCGTGTTCAAAGATTTGCAGCTCGCCGACTTCGGCAACCGCTTGCCAAACATCGAGGTCGAAATCGCCGGGAGCGCCGTCACCAACGTGGCGGCGGTGGTGCATGACATCGCCCGCCGTGTGGGTGTGCATGACATTTCGGTTATCGGGCTGACCGATGAACTGCGCGGTCTGGTCATTGCGCGGTCGGTACAGGCAAGCGGCGCACTGACACCGCTAGCGGTCGCGTTTAACTTCGACCTTGCCGAGCAGGCCGGGCAAGTGCGTTGCGTGAAACGTGGCGCGGGGATGAAGGGAGTGGTCCCGGTCGGTGACATGGGCGCGGTCGAAGGCGCGGACAACACGACCGAGCCGGCACGCTTCAAAGCGGTGACGGCGCTGGAGTTGCCGAAAGAGGTCGCGCTAACGCACCTCGACCCGGCGCTGGACTACCAAATCAACAGCCAACGTGCGTTCAAGGATTTAGGCAACGCCGAGAACATGATAAGCGTCGACCTGCCGTTGACCTTGGGTGTCGATCACGCGCGACGGATCGCCGACCGTACCTTGTGGGAGGCATGGACCGCGCGCCGTAGCGTCGAGTTTTCCTTAACTGACAAGTGGGTTCGCCGGTCTTCGGGTGATGTGCTTGGCGTGCTCGTCGACGGCCAAATCATCCCCTATAAAATCGTGCGGATTTCGCGCGGCGATAACGGGGTGTCGTCCTATGAGGCGCAACGTGACGACCCCGAGGTCTACACCTCAAACGCCTTCGGCACCGACGGCAACCTGCCGAGCAACGTCGTCAAGTTCCCTGGCGTTACCCGGCTGGTGCTTATCGATATGCCAATCGTGCGCGACGGTAACGACGACACCGGGTTTTATTGGGCCGTCACCGGGGCGTCGACTGGCTGGCGTGGGGCCGACGTTCGCCGCTCGATTGACGGCGGGGCGTCTTATAGCAGCATGAACAAGGTCGGTGTACGGACCGTCATTGGTGACGTAGCCGTCGCGCTGCCCACCGGGCCTACGGCTTTTTGGGATCGCGGCAATACGCTAACCGTGCAACTGGCCTATACCGGCTCGACGCTTGAGAGCATGAGCGAGGATTTAATCATAGCCGGCTATAACGCGGCGTGGCTCGGCCCGGCCAGCGGCCAGGGTGGCGAGGTGATCCAGTTCGCCACGGCGACCCTCGTCGGCCCTGGTCAATACACGTTGAGCAATCTGCTACGCGGTCGGCTCGGCACCGAGGCCAATACCACGCACGGCGCTAACGAGGTATTCGTCTTACTCAAATCGACGACGCTCGGGCGAACCGAGTTCGGCCCGGCTGATTGGTATTACTCGCGCCTTTACAAACCCGTCTCGCTGTTGACGAATGAGGTCGACACCACGGCGCAAGCCTTCACAAATAACGGTGTCGGGAAAATGCCGCGCTCCCCGGTACACGTTGCCGGGACACGGGACGGCTCGAACAATCTCGCGCTGTCGTGGGTGCGCCGCACCCGTCTGCAAGTGCCCGGTTTAGGTCTTGGCCCGGTGCCGTTGGGCGAGCTAACCGAGGCCTATTCGATCGACATCTACAGCGGCGCGACGGTCGTTCGCACGATCAGCGCGACCACGCCCGCCGCCACGTATTCCGCTGCCGAACAAACCGCCGACGGCCTGACCCCTGGCAACCCGGTAACGCTTCGCGTCTATCAACTAAGCGACGTTCGCGGCCGGGGCTTCCCCGCTATCGCGACCGTGTGAGGAACTTATGACCACATCCGCAGACCTCGGCATCGTCTACATTGCCGGCCAACAAGCACAGCCGGAAATCACCCACAACACCGCGCTTAATCAATTGCAGATTCTGCAAACGGGGGTGATTAGTGTTGCGCTGAATACGCCTCCCGGTTCCCCGGCGCAGGGTGACACCTACATTCTCGGCGCCAGTCCTACCGGGGCATGGGCGGGGCGGGCGAACTGCCTCGCCGGTTACTTCGGTACGGGGTGGGTTTTCGTGCCGGGCGCGGATTCCAGCGGAACACAAATTCCAATGGGCGTCCGGCATGAGGGCTTGAAGGTCTACAGCAAAGCCGACAACGCGCTGTACGTCTGGAGTGGTTCCGCTTGGGCGGCGTCTGGTGCTGGCATGACTAACCCCATGACCACCTCTCAAGACCTGATCGTCGGCGGTGCCAGCGGTACACCGACCCGACTCGCGTCCGGCACGAACGGCTATGTCCTGTCGATGGTCGCCGGGTCTGTCGCGTGGGCGGTGGCGACCGGCTTCGCCAATCCCATGACCACCTCGGGCGATATCATTTACGGCGGCGCCTCGGGCGTGGCGACCCGGCTGGCGGCCGGGACGAACGGGCATGTCCTGACGTTGACCGCTGGCGTGCCGACGTGGGCCGCTGCCGCTGCTGGAATGTCCAACCCCATGACCGCATCGGGCGACATTATCTATGGTGGTGCCTCGGGTGTGCCGACGCGCTTAGCGGCTGGCGCGAATACGCAAGTCCTGACGCTGGCCGGTGGGGTTCCGACTTGGGCGACCCCGACGTCGGGGGGCATGACAAACCCCATGACCGCCAGCGGCGATATCATTTTCGGTGGGGCTTCGGGTGCGCCGACCCGCTTAGCACCCGGCACGAATACCCACGTTCTGACGCTAGCGGCGGGGGTGCCAACGTGGGCGGCACCATCGGGCGGCGGGTCGATAACTGTTCAAGACGAGGGATCGAGCCTAACAACGGCGGTGACAAAATTTAACTTTGCTGGCGCAGGGGTGACTGTTACCGAACCGGTGACGGATGAAATGTTGGTCACCATTCCGGGGGGCTCGCCGTGGGTAGAGCTTGCATCGTGGACCTACAGCTCTGACGTGGCGAACGTGGATTTCACCGGGCTCGCGGGGTATTCCGAAATCATGGTTATTGGTAAAGGCATTACCTTATCGGTGGCTGGAGTCCGGGCTTTGCGGTTTAGCACTGACAACGGTTCGTCGTATTACTCGGGGAGTTCCGATTACTACACCTGTCAACTGACTGGAATATCCACGCAAGCTAGTTCATTGGTTGCTCATAACACGGCCAACTCGACCGCTAGAGACTTTACCGCAACCCTTCGACTTGCCAACTTAACAACGCCGAGAAAGGATGTCGTTTTGACCGCTGGGTTAACTGGTTATTTTGACGGCTCGTCGAGTCCAGTCAACGCGATTCGGGTTTTGAGTACCGTCGCCGGCAACCTGACCGGTGGCACGATTAAGGTTTTCGGCAAAGTGTAACGGGCTGATAATTCCGACGGATGGCCAGCGCGTCGAGGCGGATTTCGACGCGCTGCCGTGGGAGCGAGCAGTTAAACGGCCTCGGTATGAGTCAGCCAAGAGGCCACAACATCCTTTCCGTATTGAGCGACCCAACCCGTATAGGTGGCATTGGTCGCCATACGAATTTGAAGTTCCTCCCCGGTGTGCGGGTTCATGTAAGTGCGCAAAGGGTAGTGAGTCTTACGGGTGTAAGTGCGTTTGACTCTGTTTGGGTCGGCCTTGTCTGCTGACTTTGCAGCGGTCTTTGCGACTGCCTTCGAATCTGGCTCGACATCAAAGGCGAGTAATTCATAGAGGGCCGACTTTGACATCTTGTGTTTCGCGAGAAAAACATCTAGTGCGGCTTCAAACTCTAAAGCCTTTTTGAATTCCGGGTTTTGTTTCATTTCCTCGAATGCGCGGTATTGAATTGCTAACGCGCGCTCGGCGGCTTTGAACTCGGCTAATGCTGACATGCTTGCGGCTTCCCTGTTGTGTCTGACTTAGTTCGGTTGGGTAGTGACGTTTAGTTTTTCAGCTTCGGTCAACGCTGCATCAAGAGTCACCATGTATTCGGCGTGAACCACGATCAATGCAAGATGGGCGAGGCCTTTAAATTCCCCAGCTAAATCGCCGACCTGTCGATAACGCCTTGCGAAACTCTTAACGATGTCTTGGGCTTCCTCGGGTAGTAGCGCAATGTTCCTTCGGAAGTGTTCTAGCGCCTCTGTACTGTTCATCATTGCTTACCGTTCAACATAACCATCTGTTCGGCGCTAACCAGCGCCAGCGCGACAAAGACCAAATGCCGGCCGTGGCCTGCATCGTGGATCATCTTGCGGATTGACTCCGCGTGTCCCTCTACAAGTCCTCGATAGGGTTGTTCGAGTAATTCGATATCCCCAATCAAGCGTTGGAGCTTGTATTCATTCCGTGTCATACCTCCCCCCCGCTAGTAATAGCAATCAAGTTACGCGCACACACTAACGTCAGTGCCATAGAGGCGACGGCCTTATCGCCCGCCGCGTCGACCGTCGCTTGCAACTGATCGACCAGTCTCATGACTTTGATTCGCTCGTCTTCGGCCAGCAATTCGATATGCTGGCGGATGACATAGAGGTAAGCGTGGTCCCTGTTCATGCGCTCGCCGCCCCCACGGTACATTCGAATTCTTGAATGGCCGTGCTGATGGTCTTTAAGACCGTCAGGCCAAAGCTTCGGGCTTTCTTGGCGGCGTTGATTTCCGCCTCTAGGGAACTGGTGCAGGGATCGAGGTGATAGAACGGAATCTCGGAACCGTCGCGGCGGCGAACCTGTAGCAGCACTTCAAGGCGGCGTTTGATGCACGTCCGTGGCGCGGCCCGTTGACGTACAGGCTCGGCAAGATGCGCGGGGGTAGGAACGCCAAGGGTAGCGCGCAACTCTTTCTCTAACGCGGCGTGACGCTTGGCTGTCTCGCTGGCTTGTTCAATCCCTGGCGGCGCGGGAGTAGTCGACGGCGCGGGGTTGAATTCGAATGATGCGAGCAGGAGTTCGGGTTTAGCTGTGGGAGCGGGCTTGTCTATGCCGAGCGCTTCACGCATCTGTTCTTCAAGTGTCTTGAGGTCGTCGGCCTGTTGAGAGACTGAGGGTGTAGCGAATTCGATTTGCTCGGGGCTCAATGACTGCATGTCACGCAACAAGCGCTTAGCGGCCTTGCGCTGCCGTCGCAGTTCCATAAGGGTGGGCGGTGCGGGTGCGGGTTCAACTGTAGACAATTGATCGTGGATCAGATGTTCGCGGTGGGCGAATTGCGCAAAACCTATACCTGAATTCAACGGCATAACTTGCTCCTACGGTCCTTGTTTCCCTGAATCGCTCGGGGCGGTTAGCCCGTGCGACGTTTGTGGTTATGTGTAACGTCCGTGAGACAGTTTGTCAAACCGATTGTTATAAGCAGGGGGTGTGACTAGAGGATGTAGCGGGGTTGGGCCACTACTACGCGCCCCGAAGGTTGCCCAAATGTTGCCCAACTGAGGTCAAAAACGGCCCGAATCAGGACAATTATTGGGCAACCTCCTTTTGTAACCCCTTGATTTCATTGACTTATTTGGTGGAGCCGGGGGGATTTGAACCCCCGGCTAAAGGCTCTAGTCCGGGGCTTTGCGGGGTGATGTTGCCCAACTGTTGCCCAACCATTTCAACCCCCTCGATTCACGATCTTGACCGGTGAGTCAATCAAACTTGACCACTCAGTCAGAAAAACCATGTTGCCCAAATGTTGCCCAACTGAGGTTAAAAACCCCTCGTATGAGGTCAACAGGTGGGCAACGGGATTGCGTAAGGTATTGATTTATAACGATTGTTTGGTGGAGCCGGGGGGAATTGAACCCCCCGGCGAGGGCTCTATCTCAAGGGCTT
>JGI10216J12902_101896499_pt1 | contig 10805 bp, 8 predicted proteins | sample KanNatreferecore_FD_12902 | JGI IMG/M metagenome (IMG submission 12902)
CTGGGGAAGCGTGCCGTTCCAGGCGAAACATCCGAGCGCCAGATCATCCGGAGCAAAGCGCAGTTGAAGTCCGCCGCCCGGAATGGTGACAATGTTCTGCCCCAGCGCCACGTCCCACAGCCGGATGACACCGTCCCAGCCGGCCGACGCGAGCAGTTCACCTCCGGAATTGAACGTCAGGGCAAGCGGGGCGCCGAGATGCCCCCGCAGTTGTTCGAGTCTCTCACCCGTTTCCACGTTCCAGAGGGTGACAAAGCGATCCTCACTGGCCGTAGCCAGCCGCTGCCCATCCGGATGCCACGCGATCCCGAACACCAGAGACCCGACGGGCAAGCGCCGGAGCAGCTGCCCGGAATCCACAGCCAGGATGTGCACCCAGCCGGGTTCCACACTGGCCGCGGCCAGCCGCTGCCCGTCGGCGCGAAAAGTCAGATTCACAACGTCCGCCGCGGGATTCAGCGAACGTATCATTTCCCCGGAGGCAGCGGAGTGAATCGCTATGACGCCGTCGGATCGGATGATCGCAATTCGCTCCGGGTCCGACACGAAGTCAACCGTGTCGCCCAACGGCTTGCTTTGAACTGCGAGAATCTGTTTTGCGTCGGCCACCCGCCAGACTCGCAGCTCGCCGCTGATGGCGCGGACGGCCAGCAAGTCGCCGCGCGGATTGAACTCCATCCAGTTGATCTCACCGCCGGCGCCGGGGAGACGATGAAGCAATCGCTCATCGCCGACCGCGTGAATCGTCACGTCGCCCTTCCCGTCCGCGAGCGCGAAACGTCGGAGTTCGTGATCGAGACAAACAAACTGTTCCCCGGAAATGAGGCCGTCCTTGCGCCAGGCGGGCTGCAAATCCGTGAGCACCAGAGCGGCGATGGCTTCGTTGCGCAGTTCAAGCGAAGGCCGGATGTCGGCTGCCTGGGCGATGACCTCCAAGGCATGAAATCTTCGTCCGGCACGTGTGCCGGCGCGCGTCGCCTTTGCTTCCGAAAGATATGAATCGCGCAGCTTGTCCCTGGCCAATGCCTCGGCGCGTTTGATACGCACGGCGGCGATGCTCGAACCAATCGCCACGAAGACGAGCAGGAGAATCACCGCAGCCCCCAACCCCGCGACGACCGGGTAACGCCGGCACCAGCGCCATCCTTTTCCGATCACACTGGTCGGCCGCGCGTGAATCGGCTCTCTTCGAAGAAATCGGCCCAGGTCATCGGCGAGGTCCTGGGCGGCGGCGTAACGCCGCGACGGCTCCTTCTCCAGGCACTTCAAACAGATGGTTTCCAGATCCAGCGGGACGCTGGGATTCAATCTTCGCGGCGCGACGGGCTCGATTTCCCGGGCTTGAACCAACACCTCCTGGACGGTCGCGCCCTGAAACGGCGGCCGTCCCGTGATCAGGTGATACAACATCGCCCCGAGCGAATAGACGTCGCTCTGTGGACCGATGTCCCCCTGCCGGCCCGCCGCCTGCTCCGGCGGCATGAAATTGGGCGAGCCCAGCACCTGTCCGGTGACCGTCAGATTGGAATCGCTCTGCGTCTCCTTCGCCAGACCAAAGTCGGTGACGCGCGGCTGGTCGAAACTGTCGATCAGCACGTTCGACGGTTTGAGGTCGCGGTGCAACGTTCCGTGTTGATGCGCGAAATGGATGGCCCGGGCGATGATCCTGAGATACGCCGCAGCGCGTTCCGGCGACAGGGAACCTTCCTTCACCAGGTCGGCGAGGCTCCGGCCTGCCACGAAATCCATGGAAAAATACTGTTGCCCCTCGTGTTCGCCGATTTCATGAATGGCAACGATGTTCGGATGTTGCAGGCGGGCGGCGGCGGCGGCCTCGGCGCGAAAACGCTGCACCGTCTGCGGGCTGGCGAAGTGACCGGCGAGGATCATCTTGACCGCGACAATGCGATTCAGGCTCAACTGGCGGGCCCGATACACGACGCCCATCCCGCCGCGCGCGATTTCGTCCAGCAATTCGTAGTCTCCAAAGTAGCGGATCAACAGAGGCCTGGCAGAAAGCACGCGGGCGGACGTGGCATCGTCCGAGGAACCGATCTCCAGAGCTCCCCGAAAGGCGCATAACGGGCAAAACTCCTCAGGGCAATTCGTCGGCAACGGCGCTTCGCAGCGGGCGCATTCTCGAGCTTCGGCCATGGAGGATCCCGGATGGTTTTGGTTGAACTCTTCCATCACTAATAGAGGAAAACACCGGCCGGGGTTGCGCGCCCGCATCCGCTCAAAGAGCGATCACGAGCTGATGACTGCCATCAAATAACGAATCTCGTCATCCAGTTCTGACGGGCTCGATACGGTTTGCGCGACCTCTTCCCGCACCAATTCATGAAAGCGTTGACGCAGGCGATGCGCGGCCGATTTCACCGCGGCTTCGGTGATTCCCCAGCGCGCGCCCAGGGCGGCGTAGGTCGGTTCGTCCTTTCCGGCAGCGCGGCCGGTTCCCGTCAGTTGTTCGTACAGCTCGACCTTGCCGGCTTCGGCGCACTCGGCGCGGAGCCGTTGTTGCGCCTGGTCCAAAAGGGTCAGCGCCCAGCGCCGTTCAAAAATCCGATCCGGACTCGCCTCGTCCACCGGTTCCAGGAGATAGCGCTCTTCGGCGGTCTGTTGGTCCAGGGAGATCAGCGGCCTGCCGCCACCCCGTTTGGCCGCCCGGGCGCGATCGCGCTCGTCGGACAGAAAATGACGCAGCGAGGCCAACAGAAACGACCGGAACTTCCCTTTCTTCCGGTCGACCTGGCTGAGATAGTCCTTTTCGAGAAAACGTTCGAAGAACGCCTGGGTCAGATCGCTGGCTTCCTCCGGGTTTCGACCCTGGCGGCGTATGTAGGCGTAAAGCGGAAACCAGTAGGTCCGGCACAACTTCTCCAGGGCCGTCACGCCCTCTTGCGATGAGCCGTCTCCAGCCGCCAGCACAACACTCCAATGCGTCGTGACAAACCAGCCCGCGCGCAGTGAATCGGGGCTTGAATCTGCATCGGCGGTCGGCATGAGCGTTTCTTTTGCCAACGGATACTGAACCGGCACAAATCGGCATTGTCAACCCAGCGGTCTTTCAATGCCCCTTCGGGCTGAAACCGTGAAATGCCTTTGCTCAAGAGTGAAACTGTTTTAATCTCCGCAGGAGATAAGATTGCTTATGCAAACTGTTCCCCTGGGCAAGAGTTCGTTGTCCTGCAGCCGGCTGGCCTACGGCTGCTGGCGGATCACCGGCAACCCCGAGGGCGGCAAAACCAGTCCGGAAACCGAAGCCAATGGACGCAAGGCCGTCATCGCCGCCTACGAATGCGGTTACACAATCTTCGATCTCGCGGACATCTACAGCGAAGGCATGTCCGAACGGGTTTTTGGCCAGGCGCTCAAGGAGGTGCCCGCCCTGCGGCAACGCGTATTGATCGCCACGAAATGCGGCATTCGCCGGAAGGGCGACCCGAATCCGGATTCGCCTTATCGCTACGATTTCAGCGCGGACCACATCGTCCGGTCGTGCGAACAGTCTTTGAAACGAATGGGCGTGGAAACGATCGACCTCTACCAGTTGCACCGTCCGGATTACCTGGGCGATCCGCAGGAAGTCGCCGAAGCGTTCGGCAAACTGAAAAAGTCCGGTAAAGTGCGCGAGTTCGGCGTCAGCAACTTTCGCCCGTCCCAGGTGGCCGCCTTCCAGAAGGCCTGTCCGATGACGCTCATCGCCCACCAGGTTGAAGTCAGTCTGACCCGGTTGGATCGTTTCCAGGACGGCACGCTCGACCAGTGCCTGGCAGAACAAATCACGCCGATGGCGTGGGGGCCGCTGGCGGGGGGACGATTGGCCGACACGGGACCGATCGATCTGCAGACGCCCGACCACGCTCACCGCATTCACATCCGCGAAACGCTCGATCTCGTCGCCCGCGAACGCGGTGTGACCCGGTCCGTGGCTGCCCTGGCGTGGTTGTTGAAACATCCATCGAAGATCGTCCCCATCATTGGGACCACGAATCCCGAACGCATCCGCGACGCCATCAACGCCACCGAGATCGAGTTGACCCGCGACGAATGGTATCGGCTGATGGAGGCGGCGCATGGGGAGCGTCTGCCCTGATTCCACGAGGCATGGCTGAGGTTGTTACTCCGGCTCAATTGGGGTTCCGCATGCCGGCGGAATGGGAACCGCACGCGGGCACCTGGCTGACCTGGCCGCGCCCTGACGGGATCAGCTTCCCCGATCGCTACTACGCTGTGCCTCCGGTTTACGCGAAGCTCATCGCCCAACTGGTCCAGGTCGAGGAGGTCAACATCAACGTTTGGGACGCGGAAATGGAGCTCTGGGTGCGCGAATTGCTGACTCAAATGGAAGTGCTCCTCGACCGCGTCCGGTTTCATCACTTTCCGGCCTACGAACCGTGGTGCCGCGATCACGGTCCCATTTTTCTCGTGCGCGATGTGCGCGATGTTCAGGGCATCCGCGAGAGCGCCGTCGTCGATTGGGGCTATAACGCCTGGGGCGGCAAATATCCGCCGTTTGATCTCGATGATGCCATTCCGCAGCACGTCTCCACGCTGAGGCAGCTTCCCCTTTTCTCTCCCGGCATCGTGATGGAGGGTGGTTCGATCGATGTGAACGGCCGCGGCACATTGCTCACGACCAAATCGTGCCTCCTGAACCCGAATCGCAATCCGCACCTGAGGAAGGAACAAATCGAACAATACCTGCGTGATTATCTTGGCGTGACAAACATTCTTTGGCTCGGCGACGGGATCGTGGGCGACGACACGGACGGTCATGTGGACGACCTGGCCCGGTTTGTCAATCCGAACACCATTGTCGCGGTCGTTGAGGAGGACCCCACGGACGCGAATCACGCGGTGTTGCAGGACAACCTGCGGCGTTTGCGCGGGATGCGCGACCAGGATGGCGACATCCTCCGCGTCGTTCCGCTTCCAATGCCAGGGCCGGTTGAATTTCAGGGCCAGCGATTGCCGGCGAGTTACGCGAATTTCTACGTCGCCAACGGCCTCGTCCTGGTCCCCACCTATCGCGACCCCAACGACGCCGAGGCCCTGTCGATCCTGCGCAAACTGTTTCCCGACCGACGCGTGATCGGCATTGATTCGACCGATTTGATCTGGGGCCTCGGCTCGTTCCATTGCATCACGCAGCAGGAACCGGGTTGATCGCGGCCGGCCATGAATCCTTCTTACGACGCAAAACCTGTTCGTGCCTTCGTAGCCGTCGTGGTGCCGCCGATGTTGATCGGGCGGTTGAAACAACTCCAGCAACAGCTCGGAGCCGAGGTGGGCGGAGACGCCGTCCGCTGGACGAAACCGGACCAGCTTCATCTCACCCTGAAATTCCTGGGTAACGTTCGCGGAGATGGAGTGAACGATCTGAAGTCCGCGCTGACTCGCGCTTGCGCAGGCCGGGCGGCGTTCCAGCTCACGATGGAGGGTCTCGGTTGTTTCCCGAACGCGCGGATTCCGCGAGTTGTGTGGTTAGGAATCAACGGCGAGTTGGAGCCTTTGCGAAAACTCCAGATGGAGATCGACCTGCAGACGCAGGGGTTCGGTGATCACGCGGAAGAACGCGCTTTCCAACCGCACCTGACGATCGGCCGGGTCAATGTTCAAGGGAAGGATGCCGGCCGGGTCGGCGAGGCCGTCGAACGCGCCGCCGCTTCCAGACCTGGCGCCTGGCTGGTTCAGGAAGTCGAATTGATACAGAGCAAGCTTGCGCGGGAAGGCGCGAGCTACTCGACGTTGGCGAGCGCTCATTTGATCAACAGGAACAGCGAAACACCGCAGAGTTATTAAGGCCGTGAATCAACACTTGACCGCCGATTCCGCCCTTGTTTACCCTCATGGCCTGATGAGTCTCGTGGCGCTGCAATTCGAGATGCGGGTCGTCGTCGTAACCGGCGATGCCGCCCGGGCTTGTCGCGCTTAAGTTGATTTCGACAAGAACCCACGGCTGGCAACGGTCGTGGGTTTTTTTGTTTGCCCGCGATTTCCAGCCAGACAGGACACGAACATGAGCAAAACGACAACCGAATTGAAGTCAGCCACCGCCCGGGGACGCCCCGACGTCGGGCCAGCAATGCTGGGAAGCGAGATCCTCGTGACCGCGCTCGAACGCGAAGGAGTGGACACCATCTTCGCCTACCCCGGCGGCGCAAGCATGGAACTCCACCAGGCGCTTACGAAGTCGAAGAAGATCCGGACCATTCTCCCCCGCCACGAACAGGGCGGCGCCTTCGCGGCCGAGGGTTATGCGCGCGCGCGGGGCAAGGCCGGCGTTTGCATGGCCACCAGCGGCCCGGGCGCCACCAACCTCGTCACCGCCATCGCCGACGCCTACATGGATTCCATTCCGCTGATCGCGCTGACCGGACAGGTGCCGCAGGCGATGATCGGCAAGGGTGGTTTTCAGGAAACGGACTTCTTCGGTGTCACCCTGCCCATCGTGAAGCACAGCTATCTGATCACCGACATCAACGACATCCCGCGCATTGTCAAGGAGGCCTTTTACATCGCGCAGACGGGCAGGCCCGGACCGGTCGTCATCGATTTCCCAAAGAACATCCAACAGCAAAAGGCGCAGCCGGTCTGGCCCGGGGAAGTGACCGTGCGCGGTTACAACCCCGACCGGAAGGCGGACGACGTCGCGCTGAACGAAATCATCGGTTTGATCGAAAAATCCGACCGGCCGGTGCTCTACGTGGGCGGCGGCATCATCAGCGGCAACGCCAGCGAGGAACTCCTCAAGTTCGCCGAGTCCACGCAGATTCCGGTCACGACGACGATCATGGGCGTTGGCGCGTTTCCGGAATCGCATCCGCTTTCCTTGCGGTGGCTCGGGATGCACGGGACCGCTTATGCGAATTGGGCCGTCAGCGGCGAGTTCGAGCTTCGCAAAAGCTTCAACGATCCCATGGTCAAACTCAAGGAAGGCGCCGACCTGTTGCTTGCCTTCGGCGTCCGGTTCGACGACCGGGTGACGGGCAAGGTCGAGAAGTTCTGCGAGACCGGCACCATCGTGCACATCGACGTGGACGCGTCCGAGATCAACAAGAACAAGCCGGCAAATCTGCCGATTGTCAGCGACATCCGGTATGCCCTCGCGCGGTTGAACGAGATGATCCGGAAGCGGCCGGTCCGGAAGAAGTTCACCGCCTGGCACCAGCAAATCACGGCGTGGAAGGAGAAGGCGCCGCTGCGCTACCGCCTCACCGAGGAAGTGCTCAAGTCGCAGCACATGCGGGATCACATGGGCGGCAAGTCCGGCGAAGTGATTCTCCCGCAGATCGTCATCGAGATGCTCTATGAGTTGACGGGCGGCGACGCCATCATCACGACCGGCGTCGGCCAGCACCAGATGTGGGCCGCGCAATGGTACCAATACAAGTTCCCGCGGCAGTTCCTGAGCAGCGCGGGCCTTGGCGCAATGGGCTACGGCTATCCCGCCGCGCTGGGCGCCAAAGTGGCGTGCCCGGACAAACAAGTGATCGACATCGACGGCGACGGCTCGTTCCTGATGAACGTGCAGGAACTGGCCACGGCGCACATCGAGAAGATCGCCGCCAAGGCGCTCATCCTCAACAACCAGCATCTCGGGATGGTGGTGCAATGGGAAGACCGGTTCTACCAGGGCAACCGGGGTCACACCTACCTCGGCGATCCCGAAAACATGAAGCAGGTTTATCCGGACTTCATTGCGATGGCCAAAAGTTTCAACGTGCCGGCGGAACGGGTCATGTTCAAACGAGACCTGCGGGCGGCCCTGCAGCGGATGTTGGACTCTGACGAGCCCTACGTGCTCGATGTCATCACACCTTACACCGAGCATGTGCTGCCGTTTATTCCGGCGGGCCGCACCATCGCCGACATGATTTACCAGCGCTAAAACACTCTGAATGCTACGATTCCTTGCATTTGCAACCGCAGTCATTTCTCCCTGGGCCCAGGCAGCGGAGCGGCATTTCGACTTCAGCCAGGCCAAATTGAACGAGACACCGCCCGGATTTCGGAGCACGGTTTCCGGGGAAGGCAAGCCCGGCGAGTGGAAGATCGTCGAGGACGAACTTCCTCCCACGCTGGCACCGGCCAACACCACCTCTTCGGTCACCACCCGGCGCCAGGTTCTGGCGCAGTTGAGTGGCACCGCCGCCGACGAACACTTTCCCCTGCTCGTTTTCGAAAGCGAGATCTTCGACGACTTCACCCTGACCACCCGGTTCAAGACCGTGGCCGGCGCAGTCGAGCAAATGGCCGGAATCGCCTTCCGATTTCAGGACGAACGAAACTACTACGTGGTGCGGGCCAGTTCGCTGGGAAACACGTTCCGGTTCTACAAGTTTGTCGATGGCATCCGTAGCGCGCCGGTTGGGCCGGAAATCGAGATCCCCAAGGGGGTCTGGCACGAACTGGCAGTGGAGTGCCGGGGCAACCAGATCCACTGCCTCCTCAACGGAAAACAGGTCATTCCCGCCCTTACTGACAGCTCGTTCACGGAAGGCAAGATCGGTTTCTGGACCAAGTCCGACTCGGTCTGCTACTTCGCCGACACCCGCATTGTTTATACGCCACGGGAAACCCTGGCGATCAGGCTGGTCCGCGAAACCGTGGAAAAACATCCGCGCCTGATCGGCGTTAACCTGTTCGGCCGCAAAGGCGAACAGGGTGAACTTCAGGTCATTGCCAGCACCGACCCGGCTGAGTTGGACAAACCGGCCGGCCAGTATGAGCAGGACGCCGTGGCCCGGGACGTGGCCTACTATGGCAAAGAGGAGGGCAAAGCCATCGTCAGCCTGCCTTTGCACGATCGTAACGGCGACGCCGTTGCGGCGGTGCGGCTGACGATGAAGTCGTTTCCGGGACAAACTGAACAGAATGCGGTCATCCGCGCAAAGCCGATTGCCAGGGAGATGGAGAAGCGCTTCCGCGCTGCGAAGGACCTGACTCAGTAATCCTGCAATAAATTGTTCTACGAATGCACGGCATTTGCGAAGCCGTCGTCGCAGAGTTGCAACTCGTCCGCTTCAACTGGCCGCTCACTTCCCCGATATTCCGAGGTTTACCTCCCCGGGTTTTGCCTCGGCCCTCTTTCTGCTAGTTCCGCAACTATGAAGTCCGGAGTATTCTTTGAGCGGGATGGCATCTTGAATCTGGCGAAGGTGGAGCGGGGCAACCCGGCGACTCCGCTGACGTTGGATGAATTCAAACTCAACCCGGCGGCGCTGGAGCCGTTGAAGCAACTAAAGGCCGCCGGCTTCGTCCTGCTCGCCACCACCAATCAACCGGGCCTCTCACGCGGGTATCAAATGCGCCGCGAGCTGGACCGCATGCACGAGCTGCTCCGCCGGCAATTGCCGCTGGACGATATCCTGGTTTGCCCGCATGACGAGACCGATGACTGCCCCTGCCGAAGGCCGCAGGCGGGCCTGCTTACTGAGGCGGCCTTCAAGTGGCACCTCGATCTGGAACGCTCCTACGTTGTTAGCGACAAGTGGCAGGACGCCCAGGCCGCCCATGTGGCAGGCTGCACCTCCCTGCTCTTGAGGTCTCCCTGGATCGGCAAGGGTCATCACGACTTCGTGCTTTCCAGCCTGGCGGACGTAGCGAACAAGGTCGTGCAACTGCAATCGGCAACGAGCCTGTTGATGAACCAGGTGGTTTAACTCTTCAGAACTTCAGGCCGACCGTGGCGCGCAGAAGCAGGTCGTTTTGCGTCACGCCGGGCGCCGGCTGAGTGTCGTAGAGGTCGATCGCCGTCAGGTTGAAGGTGATATTCGGGAGAACCAGATATCTCAGGTTGGCTTCAAATCGCATCCGATAATCCTCCCAGCCGGTGAATCGCTGGTAATACTCGAATTTCTGGTCGAGCGACAGTTTGGTGCTGATCTTCCATGTTAACTGCTCGCCCAGGCGGACGGACTGGTAATCTTTGCTGGTCCCGTCGGAAAAAAACTGTTCCTGATGGTTCACGCCGAGGTCCATGCTATAAACGAAATTGGTTACCTCGATCAGCTTGTAACCCGCGCCAACACTTTCGTCGTAGGTGAAATCGATCTTCCTGACCTCGTTATAGCCCGCCCCCGCGGCATTATACACATATAGTTTTTTGGCCTTCGCCAGGTCCAGTTCCAGCCGCACGCTTCCGGTCATGTCATTGGCCGACAGCACACCGTCTGTTTTGCCGTAGTTCGCAAGGTAATCGACGACACTGCGGAAGCGGTCCTTTCCATAGGTCCATTTCGAGCGGCCATAGTAGAGCTGGCGGTGGCTCTGGTTATATTGGAGGTCCACGCCAAACTGCGCGTCCAGGTTCCAACGCTTGGGCGCTTTCGGCGCCGGCTGCACGGGCGGCTTCGGCGTCGTGGCCGTTTTGACCGCGGCTTCGCCCGGTTTCGGCGCCGCCGCAGGCGGGGCCGCCACTGGCGCTGGAGTCGAAGACGTCGGCTGGTTCGTTGGAGCCGAAGGGGCGACAGTCACGGGCGGACCCTTGACCAGCCGGTCCACCTCGCTGATCGGGAAAGACACTCTCCCGAGGAAACGATTGGTAATCGCGACGTTTGTCGTGCTCAACGTGATCAATTCTCCTGTCAGGCGGTCGCCATTGCGCAGATGCAACGTCACCGGTTCAGCCCGGCAGAGGCTCGCCAGAGTGAACCCGACCAAAACCATCAAAAGATGGAACGCAACAGAAGCTGTCCTACGGTTTCGCGGTCGGCGCTTCATTGGTCGAAGTATCGGCAGGCGGAGGATGATCGTCGCGCGAAGGTCGACGAACCCCGCCGGAAACCATGATCCTGCCC
>JGI10216J12902_100449913_pt1 | contig 10799 bp, 9 predicted proteins | sample KanNatreferecore_FD_12902 | JGI IMG/M metagenome (IMG submission 12902)
CCGAACATCGTGAGGCAGCTTCGCAGCTTGTTGGTGCGAAGGTTGTCGAGGGATTGTGTGAGGGCTTCTTTCATGCGTCAGCCGGCCTGTAGGCCGGCGCTACGAAGGCAGAATCACCCGCTCGCCCTGGTTCACGCCTTCCAGCACCTGCGTGCGCGTCCCGTTGCTGATCCCGACCTTGATGGGCACGCGCCGGCGTCCTGTGCGTTCCCGCGGATCGACGACATCGACCGATGCCTTGCGCGTCGCGTCGTACGTCACCGCGGCTTCGGGCACGATGAGCACGTTCGGACGCTCTTCGAGCACGATCTCCGCATTCGCGGTCATGTTGGCTTTGAGCTCGTGCCCGGGGTTGTCTATCGAGACGCGCACCTCGAAGTTCGTCACGTTGTCGCGCTCGACGCCCATCGGCGAAATCTGCGTCACCTTACCCTGAAACGTGCGGTCCTTGAACGTCTCCACGCGGATGCGCGCCGGCTGGCCGAGGCGCAGGTTGCCGATTTCCGTCTCGTCCACCCGGCCGCGCACGAAGACATGCGAAATATCGCCCATCGTGACGACCGACGTGGCTGCCGCCCCCATGTTGAGAATCGACGACACGGGACTACCGATCTCGATATCGCGCGCGAGGATCCGGCCGCGGATCGGCGCGCGAATGGTGGCGTTGGCGAGCTCTTCCTCTGCGCGTTCGACCGACGCCTGTGCCTGCGCGACGTTCGCCGAGGCTTCCGCAACCTTCGCCTTTGCGATCGACAACTGCGATTCGGCCGCACGATGCCTGTTCTCTGCCTGATCGAGCTGCGTGCGCGCCTCTTCGAGCTGGTGTGTCGCAATCAGCTTGCGCTCGAAGAGGCTCTTCGCGCGCTCGTGCGAGCGGCGCGCGAACTCGACCTCGGGCCCCTCGGCTTCGACGCGGCTCTTTTCCCATTGCGCTTCGGCCGCCTGCAGCGCCGCCCTCGCGCCCTGCAACGTGGCCCGGGCTTCGCGCACCCTGGCCATCAGATTTTCACGGTCGAGCTCCACCAGAACGGTGCCTGCCTCGACTTCCTGATCGACTTCGACCGGGAGCAGCTTGATGATGCCGTTGGCTTTCGACTTGATTTCGACTTTGGTGATGGGCTCGATCTTTCCGGTCGCTACTACCGAGCGCGCGAGCGTGCCTCGCTCGACCGTCGCCAGCCGCGATTCAGGAATGCTTGCCGCCCCGCCCAGGTATGCGGACGCGCCCCATCCGGCCAGCGCGAGGACGAGAACACCCGATCCGCCGTACACAGCTCTTTTCCGGGTCTTGGTCATCTCTACGCAGTATCAGACGGCATAGCGTCGCGAAATGTTGCAACGTACTACGCGAAACTCGGGGCGAAGGTACCCCCGCGTCGTTGCGGCCCGTAGAGCGGGCAGCCGTCGTCCGGGCTGCAAATATACTTGGGATCAGGATTAGGATTTGTCGATATCGATGAGACCTACGACACCTGCGTTGCTTCTCGTTTTGCTCGGAACGATCGTTGTCGCTCAAACCCCTTCGGTGCCGGGCTGGCCGGCGTATGGCGGGGACGCGGGGGGGACGAGGTTCTCGCCGCTCGCGCGGATTACCCGCGCGAACGTCGCCACGCTCGCCCTGTCCTGGCGCTATCACACCGGAGAGCCCAACCTCGATTTGTCGCGTCAGCCCTCGCTGCAGGTGACGCCGATCGTCGTCGACAACGTGATGTACGTCAGCACGCCTCTCGGAAAAGTCATGGCGCTCGAGCCGGCAACAGGGCGCGAGATCTGGCGCTTCGACGCGCGGGTCAACCCAAAGGGCGGGTTTGGCGACTTCGCGAACCGCGGTGTGGCAACGTGGCTCGATCCGACGCTGAAACCGGGCCAGCCCTGCCGCCGCCGCATCTACGTCGCAACGGTAGACGCGAGGCTGATATCGCTCGATGGAACGTCCGGTTATCCCTGCGTCGTCTTCGGCGTCGAAGGCACGATCGGACTCAGGGAGGGACTGCGGATCCCGCCCGCGTTCCCGGCCGCCTATCAAGTCACCTCACCTCCACTCGTCGTCAACGACCTGGTGGTGACTGGGGCCGCGATTGCCGATAACTCCCGGCCCGCGCCCGCAAGCGGCGAAGTGCGCGCGTTCGACGCCCGGACCGGCGCGCTGCGCTGGACCTGGCACCCGATCCCGCAGGATCCGAAGGATCCCGCATTCGGCAGCTGGCGTGACGCGAGCGCGTCACGAACAGGCGCGGCGAACGTCTGGTCGATCATGGTCGCCGATCCGCCGCGCGATCTGATCTTTTTGCCCACGTCCAGCGCCGCGCCCGACTACTACGGCGCACTTCGCCCCGGCGACAATCGCTACGCCAACTCGATTGTCGCGCTGCGAGCCTCCACGGGCCGCATCGTGTGGCACTTCCAGACCGTTCATCACGATCTGTGGGACTACGACAACGCCTCCCCGCCGGCGCTCGTGACCGTGACGCGCGACGGCAAGTCCATTCCGGCGGTGGTGCAGGCCACGAAAACCGGGATGTTGTTCGTGCTGAATCGGGAGACAGGCGTCCCGATCTTTCCGGTGGAGGAACGGAAGGTCCCGGCAAGCACGATCCCCGGCGAGCAGGCATCGGCTACACAGCCGTTCACGGCACTCACGCCGCCTTTGAGCCCGCATAGCTTCCCTGCCGATCAGATTTTCGGGATCAATCCGGAAGGAGTATCGGCGTGTAAGGAGATGATGAACGGGCTGCGGAACGAAGGCATCTTCACGCCGCCGAGCCTCGAAGGTACGCTCGCAATCCCATCGAACATCGGGGGCGCACATTGGGGCGGCGTTGCCACCGACTCTCAATCGGGCATCGTCGTCGTGCCTGTCAATCGCATCGCCGCCGTGGTTCAGCTGATACCGGTGAAGGGGTTCGATCTGGCGGCGGCCCGTCAGGAGTCCAGCCGCCTTGGTCTGGGATACGAGTACACGGTGATGGAAGGCACACCGTACGTCATGCGGCGGCGCCTGCTCCTCGGACCCGGTCAGGTTCCCTGCACACCACCGCCGTTCGGCGCGTTGGTAGCGATCAATCTCCGGACCGGCGGAAAACTCTGGGAAGTGCCCCTAGGCAACCCTCCGCTGCCCGCCGGCGTGCCGGCGCCGCCAGTGACTTTGGGCATGCCCAATCTGGGCGGCCCGCTCATCACGGCCGGCCGCCTTGTGTTCATCGCCGCGACGCTGGACCGAACGTTCCGCGCATTCGACGTAGACAGCGGCAAAGAGCTTTGGAAGACATCGCTTCCCGCCGGGGGACGCGCCACTCCCATGACCTACGAAGCTGGCGGAAAGCAGTTCGTCGTCATTGCCGCGGGCGGAGGGAATGAGTTCGGCTTCGGGGATGCGATCCTCGCCTACGCGCTTCCCTGATATCAGCGACGCAGCCGTGCAGTAACCGCGGTCATACTTTCTGCGAGCGCTCGCATTCGCGAGGCATCCCGGGCGGCGGTTGCATTTGCTGCGCCCGCCTGGAGCTCCGCCGCGAGCCGATCGAGTTCGCGCATGGCGGCGCCAGCGCTGCCTTCGCGGCCCGTGCGAAGCTGGCCGGCGCGGTTGAGAGCCGTCCGCAGCGTTTCTGCATACTTCGCATCGATGCCCTTGCTGCGTGCAAGTTGATCCACGTACGCGTGCGCCACCACCGTTGACGCCGGCCAGGCGGCCTTGCGCTGAAGCTGCGGGTTGAACTCATCAACGTACGCCAGCATGGCGGCGTTGATCTCGTTCTGCGACAGATGTTCGCTCGGAAGCAGCTTCAGGACATCCATCCCTCGCGCGATCTCCGTCGCATAGATATGACCGTTGTACCAATACGTCGACCAGTACCCGCCTGTGATCAACTGCGTCGCGTCGAGGGGACCGCGGTCGAAGAACGCAATCTCGACCGGCGCCGCGGGGTCGGTAAAATCGAACACCGAGACGCCGCCCTGATACCACGCCTGCGCCATGATGTCGCGCCCGGGCACCGGGATCAGCGAACCGTTGTGCGCGACGCAGTTCTCCTGCTCCGTCTGAGGCGCCGGAAGCTTGTAGTACCCGGCAAACCGCAGTTTGCGATCGCCGCTTGACTCCGCCCGGGGCGACCCTGAGCCTGCCGAAGGATCGACGATCTCGAAAATCGCGTTGGCTCCCCAGGTGGGTGGATCCGTCGCCCTGCAGCGCGGACGCGTGCCGCCGCCCCATTCATCGGTGAAAATCACCTTCGAGCCGTCGTTGTTGAACGTCGCCGAGTGCCAGTACGCGAAGCTCTTGTCGACGACGTCATCGATCCGCACGGGATTGGCGGGATCCGTGATGTCCAGGAGGATGCCGTTGCCCGAACAGGCGCCCGCGGCAAGCCCCACCTCTGGAAACACCGTCAGGTCGTGGCACTGATTCGTCGCGCGAGCGCGCTGCGTGCCGGGTCCATGGTCTCCGCCTTTGAACAGGCCTGCGATGGCGCCGGTCGTCTTGTCGGAGAAGATCCGCGGACGATTCACGACGCTGGCTTTCTCGGGGGCCGCCAGCGGCACGCGGATGACATCGATGCTGTACAGCGCCGTATTTGGATCTTCCTCGGGATTCAGCGCAGAACAGCCCTCGAGCTCCTCACGCGAGCGGACACGTCCGGTTCCGGATCCATAGACGTACAGATTACGAGGATCTGCGGGGCTGACGAGCAGCGTATGCGTGTGCGACCCCCGGCACGTCTGCACGGCCGCGATCTGCTTCGGGCGCCTGATGTCGCTGATATCGAAAATGCGGATTCCGCGAAAACGCTCGGCGCTGACGGTACCCTGCACGCCGCCCGTGCCGCAGTCGAGCCGCCCGCGCGATTGCTCGACCGACATGAACAGCAGGTTGCCGTGTACGGACACGTCACCTTGTCCGCCCGGGCACACGACCGACGCGAGCTGCCGCGGTTTGCCGGCGCTCTCGATGTCGTACACGTTGAACCCGTGAAAATTCCCGATGAAGATCTGGTTCTGGCGGAAGGCGGCGTCGGAATTTCCCTGATTGAGGTTGTTCGCGCCCGGTCGCGGCGGTGCATCGGTGCCCGCTCGTTCGTGCTCGCGCTCGGCCCGGCGCACCTCATCCTCCTGCTCGCGGGTCTGCTCCGGCGGCGTAGGAAAACCCGCCGGTGATTTCGGATCGAAGAACCCATCGGGCTTGGGAACGGTCGAAACGAGCTCCATGTTGCGGGCAGCGGTGCCGGCATCGCGGAACCCTGCTTTCAACCCAACGCGCGGGTCGGCGGATCCCGCCGTTCCCTGCTGCGCGCCTCCCGGCATTCCAGCGAACATCAGCATTCCCGTGAGCGCGAGAAGTCCTTTTGTGGCTTTCATTTCACGATCTCTCCCAGCATAGCGCTCATGCGCGCGATTTCCATACGCTGATCGATATCCACGTCTGACGCAAACGCAAACGTATCGGACTGCTGTCCCGCGCCTGGCGTCTCGAACAATTCCTCCACCATCACCAGCGCACCCTCGTGGTGCTTGATCATGAACGTGAGGAAGAGGCGATCGAATTCGGCGCCTTTCGCATCGGCGAGCTGTTGCATCTCGTTTTGCGTCAGCATCCCCGGCATCAACGTGGCGCCCGGTGCATGGTGCGCGTGAGGATCGGGCAGCGGCGCCCCGCGCGCTTGCAGCCACCCGCGCATCATGTCGATTTCGTCGGCCTGAGAAATCTCGATCCGCTTCGCCAGAAGCTCCATGTCGGGGCGGCCCGTACGCGTCGGCAGCAGCTTCGTCATCTCCAGCGCCTGCGCGTGATGGCCGATCATCCCCTGCATGAATCGAATCTCAGCGGCCGTGTACGTCAGTCGAGAGAGATCGGCGGCCTCGCGAGCGTCGATAATGCGACCGGGCTCGCCAGGGGCGCCTGGCTGCACGATTTGTACAGCGGGCTGCGCCGGCATCGTTCGACAGGAGACGCTGCAGAGGAGCGCAAGCGCGATGGTTACCGGGCGTCTCCTATCCATCCCCTCAACGGCTTCGTAAACAAGAGCAGCACCAACCCTGCGCCGACCGAAAACATCGTCACCGCGCCGAAGAGCTGAGGCAGCGGGAGCGATTGAATCAACCCGGCGACACGCCCCGCAACCAGGTTACCCAGCGCGGCCCCCATGAACCAGATCCCCATCATCTGTCCCACGTAGCGCGCGGGTGAAAGACGCGTGATGCTGCTAAGCCCGATCGGGCTCAGGCACAGCTCGCCGACCGTGTGAAAGAAGTACGTGACGACGAGCCAGGTCGGGCTCACCGGACTCTCGAGCGTCGCGTTGGCCGAACCCCACGCAAGAACGGCGAATCCCACGCCGAGGAAGATCAGGCCGATCCCCATCTTCCCCGGAATCGAAGGACTGCGCGAGCCGAGCCAGAGCCAGAGCGCACTGAACAACGGAGCGAGCAGGATGATGAACACGCCATTTACCGCCTGCAGCCAGCTCGCCGGCATTTCCCAGCCGCCGATGATGCGATCCGTCAGGCGGTCGGCAAACAGGTTCATCGAGGATCCGGCCTGCTCGAAGCCAGACCAGAAACACGCGGCGGCGAGAAAGCACACGGCAATCACACCTACGCGTTTCTTCTCGACGCCCGTCAACCCACCGAACACAACAACGTAGAGAAGATACGCGCCTGCGAGCGAGACGATGAACAGACCCGCCCAGTCGACGAAGGCGACGAGCGACAGCCGGATGGCGCCCATCGACTGAAGCGCACCGAAAATCAGCGCGACACCCACGACGGCTTCGAGCGCGCGGAGAAGCGCACGCGCCGCAGCCGACCGCTTTGCGGGCGACGCCATTTCGGGCCTCAACTCGCCGGCGCTGCCGAGGTGCCGTCCGCCGAGGGAATACTGGATGAGGCCAAGCACCATCCCCACACCTGCCGCACCGAATCCCAGATGCCAGTCGACGGCCTCTCCGAGGTAGCCGCACACGAGCGGTCCGAGAAATCCGCCGAGGTTGATGCCCATGTAATAGATCGAAAACCCTGCATCCCGGCGCGCACCACCTTCCGGATACAAGTCACCGACGATCGCGCTGACGTTGGGCTTCAGCAGCCCGGTGCCGATGACGATGAGGGTGAGGCCGGTATAGAAGGCGATGTCGTTCGGGATCGCGAGCGTGAAATGACCGGCGGCAATGACGACGCCGCCCCAGAAAACGGCACGCCGGAGGCCGAGCAGGTGGTCGGCAATCCATCCACCTGGCAGCGCAACGACATACACCGCCGCTGTGTAGAGCCCGTAGATTGCCGTCGCGGTGACGTCATCCAGGCCCATGCCGCCCGTGGTCACGGCGTTGGTCATGAACAACACCAGCAGGGCGCGCATGCCGTAGTAGCTGAAGCGCTCCCACATTTCGGTGAAGAAGAGCGTGGAGAGGCCGCGCGGGTGACCGAACCAGCGTGTGTCAGTCATCGAAGCGATCGATCATGATGGGCTGCGCGCCTTCCCACAACGTCAACCGGCCGAGATCGGACAAGTGCTCCGCGCCCGAGACGATCGTCAGGAAGTGATTCCCTGCGAGAAGCCCGGCCTTGCTGCCGAACTGGGTGCGTCCGTACGGAATCAGAATCTCCGTTTCACTGACCCCGCCCGGATACAGCAGGATCTCGCCTGGAAGCGGATACGTGGTCGCGTTCTCCGGAGGTACGGGGACCGCGAGATCGCCGAGCGGCACCCACGTAGACTCGCCGCTCCATCGCACGTGCAACAGGTTCTGTTTGAATGGCAGCATTTCGAGAAACGCCGCACAGGTGAGCGGGGCTTTCTCCGTCTCGAGCCGGGCCCTGAAACGGAACGGTCCAGCCGCAACCGTCAAGTCAGGCATGAGGCCTCACAAATCTCCCGCGTGTTTCGGCGACGATCTTGCCGTGGAGGAAGATCGTCTCGCCGCGCCGGACCGTTCGCACGACCGTTCCGGTGAAATCGAACCCGAGATACGGACTTATCTTATGGCGCTGCAGCAGATGCGCGGGATCCAGCCTGTACGATCGCGCCGGATCGAACAGCATCAGGTCGGCGTCATTTCCGGGGATCAACGCACCTTTTGCGGGAATACGGAACCGGACGGCAGGGTTGGCGGCGATGAGGGCGGAGATGTGCTCGAACCTCAGCCGCCGGCCGTCGAAGCCACGCTCGCAGAGCACCGCGAGCGTCGACTGCACACCAGCTACGCCTCCCCAGGACGTGCGAAAGTCTCCAGCTTTTTTCAACGCCGGCTCGGCCGGCGAGTGATCAGAGGCGATCACATCGACGCTTCCGCCGAGCACCTGCTCCCATAACGCGCCGTGCTCGCCGTGATTGCGAAGCGGAGGCGCACACTTGGCCGCGACGCCCAGAATCTCCAGATCTCTGTCGGTGAAGAACAAATAGTGAGGACAGGTCTCCACGGACACGTCCACGCCGCGCGCTCGCCCTTCCAGCGCCCTGGCGACGCCGCTACCGCTGCTGACGTGGACGATGTGAAGCTTCGCGCCCATCTCCCCCGCCAGATCGACGGCTCTCTCGATTGCCTCGAGCTCCGCCTCGATCGGCCTCGACGCCAGAAAATCTTCGGCGCTCGAACCCGTCATGCCCACGGCGAGCGTGCGCGTCATCTCCTCGTTTTCGGCGTGGACGGCCACCGGCAGGCCCAGCCGCGCGGCTTCACGCATGCCGTCACGAAGCGTCTTGTCGTCGGCGTACGGAAACTCCGCAAGTCCGGAGTCGCACATGAACGCCTTGAACCCGACGACACCGCTGTCGGCCATGCCGGCCATGCGCTCGACAGAACCCGGGACCAGCCCGCCCCACAAACCGAAATCCGCGACAGACGATGCCTCGAGCGCAGCGCGCTTCTCGTCGACGCGCTCGGCGGACGTCGTACACGGCGTCGAGTTCAGCGGCATGTCGAAGAAGAGGGTTCCGCCGCCTGCCGCCAGTGCGTGGCTGCCCGTTTCGCCCCCTTCCCATTCCGTGCGACCGGGCTCGTTGAAATGAAGGTGCGCGTCGATGAGCCCCGGAAACACATGAAGGCCGGTCGCATCGATCTCCCGGGCCCCGCCACCTGCCAACTCGGGCTTGATTTCAACGATACGGCCGTCGGATATGCGGATATCAGCCTTGAGCCGGCCGTCCGGACGTACGAGCGTGCCGCCGCGAACGAGAGTGTCAGTCACGATGAGTTTTTTTCCAGGCCGTCCAGCAAATGCAGTCCGCCGTCGAGCGCGGCTGCCACATCGTCCACGCGAACGTTCTCGGCAGGATGATGGCTGATCCCGCCCTCGCAGCGGAGGAACATCATGCCGACCGGCATTTTTTCGGCGAGTACCATGGCGTCGTGCCCCGCGCCGCTGGGCATGCGGTGAGGCGGTGCGCCGGAACGCTCGAGCGCGCGGTCCAGCAACGCTGCGAGTTGCGTGTCCATCGACACCGATGCCTGATCAAGCCGCAGCTCCGAGGTCGCCCGCAGACCGCGATGCGTGGCGATGTCTTCAGCCGCCTTCAACAAACTTTCCGCTGCGGTCCTGCGCATGCGATCGTCCGGATGACGGACGTCGAGCGATACGGTTGCCCGGCCCGGGACGACATTGCCGGCGCCCGGCTCGACCGCAATTTTTCCAACGGTCGCGACGAGCCCCGATGTCGTGAGCGCTTCCCGTTCAACCGCCATCATCCACGCCGCCGCGCACGCCAGTGCATCCCTCCGCATCTTCATGGGCGTCGTCCCTGCATGCCCGGCGACGCCGGCGAACGTCAATTCTGCCCGGGTTTGCCCCGAAATGACATCGACAACCGCGAGCGGCAGATTGAGATTCTCGAGAACGGGCCCCTGCTCGATGTGGAACTCGACGTAGCCGATTGCGTTCGGCGACGCCTGCGCGTCGGGGATGCGACTCGGATCGAGCCCGAACTGCTTGATGGCGTCGCGCAGCGAGCGTCCTTTCTTGTCGATGCGATCAAGCAGCGCGGCGTCAAACGTGCCCGCGAGCGCCCGGCTGCCCAGGAACGGCGCATCGAACCGCACGCCTTCCTCGTCTGAAAAGCCGACGACTTCGATCGCAAACGGAAACCGCCTGTCTCCGAGTAATTCGACAAGCGCGATCGCAATCACGGTCCCCAGCACGCCGTCGAACGCACCGGCGTTCGGCACCGTGTCGAGGTGCGACCCGATGTAGAGCCGCGGCGCCGAGGCCAGCGGCACGGACGCCCGCGGCGGGTAGACACCGCGAATGTTGCCAATGGCATCCACACGCACGGTCATCCCGGAGCGGGCCATCCATCCGGCCAGCGCGGTGTGCACGTCCCGCATCGGTTTGGAAAGGCATGTACGCGTGATCGCGTTGGGTTCGTCGGACAGCTTCGCCAGCTGCCGGCACCAGCGGATGACCTCGCCGGCCTGCTCGGTCGACGTCATGAGCCGCGATACGTGCTGTAACCGTACGGAGAAACGAGCAGCGGAACGTGATAGTTGCCGGCCGAACTGGCGACGCCGATGCGGATGACGATGACCCCCATGAACGGCGGGTCGGTGAGGGTGACGCCAAGACGATGAAAGTAGTCGGCCGCATGAAACGAGAGCTCGTAGATGCCCGTTTCGAGCTGGTCGCCTGAGATCAGCGGTTGATCGGTGCGCCCGTCAGGGTTCGTGGTTACAGCCGCGATGAGCCGCCGCTCGGCGCCCTTCACCAGGTGCAGCTCGACCGCAATGCCGTGCGCGGGCGTGCCGCGCGTAATGTCGAGAACGTGAGTAGAGATGCGAGCCATAGTGAATCTGAAACTGATAGCTGATAGCTGA
>JGI10216J12902_102286926_pt1 | contig 10799 bp, 2 predicted proteins | sample KanNatreferecore_FD_12902 | JGI IMG/M metagenome (IMG submission 12902)
TCCGGCGGCCGGCCCTTCTTGCCCTTGGCCGGCCGGCCCGCGGCTTCCAGGGCTTCCGGAAGAGACAAGGCACCGCCGAGCGCGACGCTCCCCAGCCCTGCAGCGCCGGCGAGGAGGCCACGGCGGGTCAAATTCTTGAGCTGTCCCACGATGGTCTCCTCAGCGGTGAGCTCCCCGGTCAACGAGAGTTGAGTGACACTAGGAAAGCCCACAGGTAGATGTTTCCTCCGTCTAGAACCTGGTCCCGCCCCACGATATCAATGTCGCCGTCACCATCGATGTCGCCACCATCAATGTACCCTCCGCCCGAGCCAAAAACCTCGGCCGCTTTAAAGGTTCCGTCGCCTCGGCCCCGGTATAGCGTCATGCCGCCGAACGCCACATCGAGGTGACCATCGCCGTCCAAATCTCCCAAAACTCCCCGCCGCTGAAAATTGTCGAGGGACAAAAACTGGCCGTACGTGAACGAGCCATCTCCTCGGCCCAAGAAGACGCGTTCGTCAAGTAGCGCGTCGAGGTGACCGTCCTCGTTGAGATCTCCGACGGCCGACCAATCGTATTCAGCACTCGATGTGCGCGTTCTTTGAACCACTCGATCGGCAGAATTCGGGAGCCCAATTGGAGCACGGAACGAGCCGTCGCCATTGCCGAGTAGAAGCAACCCGCGACCGTCACCCACCCTCGAGCTCACCAAGTCTGCGTTCCCGTCCTCGTCGAAATCCCCAAAAGCGGCGTTGCAGTGATGATCGGCGGTTGTCAACGGTCCGCTATGGAACGAACCGCGGCCATCGGAAAGGTAAACCTGAACACCTAGGGGCAGGCTTCCACCGCTGCGCATAGCAACGATATCGGCGCGGCCGTCACCATTTAAGTCACCGGTGGCGATAGCACAGGTGTGTGATGACAGAGGAATCTTGAAGCTGCGGTCAAAAATGCCATCGGACGCGGAGAAGAAAACCGACACCTCGGCTGGAATCGACGAAGGTGATGGTTGATGCAATATTATGAAGTCCAGGCTGCCATCACCGTCCACATCGCTGACGAGAACGGATTCGGCATCCGGACTGACCTCCAGGCTCTGCCAGGGGTCAAACGTCCCGTCTCCGCGCGAGCGAAGCACCCTAGCCTGCCGAGCAGTACGGTCCACCGCGACGAGATCAGCGCGGGAATCGCCGTCGAAGTCGCCAAGGCTGAATTCCCGCACATCTGTCAGGTTGGTCAAGCTCTCGACTAGGGCCCGAAATGATCCCGTACCACTCCCAAGAATGAACGTCGGCTGTCCATCGATCAGATCCAGATTACCATCCTGGTTAACATCTGCCAGCGTTATTCTCCCGACCGGCCCTATACCTTGATAGACGACATTCTCTGTTGTGAAGGTGAGCTGACCAAGGTTGAGAAACACCGAGTAATATGGGTTCCATTCATTAGCCGCGATAATGTCTATCCAACCGTCGTGATTGAGATCGCCGAGCGCTAGTGCACGCGGCTCCACGCCAGTGACGAGCTCACGGGCCTTGGTCCAATTTCCGCTTCGATCGCCTCGGTAGATCAGGACGCGGTCGCGTCCGAGGCCCAGCGTGTCCGGTGGGTCCGCGGTAAAGACAATTTCGGGAGCGCCATCCCGGTCGAGGTCAGCCGGTTCGCCCAAAGCCCAGTGAGCGGTGGGAGACACCGCACTGTCAATGCGGGGGGCAAAGCCCTGTCCGCCTTGACTCAGGTAAGTGCTGAGCAACCGGCCGAAGTCAGTAATCGCGACTATGTCTAGGAACAGGTCACCGTTGACATCGACCGCTGCAATTCCAGCAACTGTACCCTTCGCCGGCAGCGACTGCCACGGCGTTGATCCGAAGCGGCCGTTTCCGTCGTTCAAGTAGATCTCGATCGCGAGGGAGGAACCACCACGAACGTCGGCGAAATCAATGGCACCGTCGTGGTTCCAATCTCCAATGGCAAACTTCCCTCCGCTCGTGGGCATCAGATACTCGATAAACGGCTGGAAGGTCGCATCACCGTTGCCCTTCCAAGTACGCACCTGACGGCCAGCCGCAGCGTGCCCGATGATGTCGAGCTTCCCGTCGCGATCGAGATCTGCGAAAAACGCCTGTTCAGTCCCACCGCTCCCAGGGAGTGAACCGGCGGCAATAAATATTCCCGCCGCCGTACCGCGCCAGATGGCACGTGTTCTGACCTGCACCAGATCGGTGAAGCCGTCGCCGTCGAGATCCGCGGCAAGCACTTGGGCGGTGTCACCACCGTCTTTGCCGATTTGAGGTGCCGGGTACAGGTACCCTGCCGCAGCACCGATGACGATGGTGCCAACGTCGGTGATGCCAGCAGGCACCGCGTCAACCTCTCTCGAAGAGCCGCGCGTGCCATCATCGGCTACAGCTTCACACTTGACCTTGCCTTGCTTCGTGGGAACTCCCGAGAGCTCGAAACTGCCGTCAAAACTGCTCGCTCCCTGCACACCGACACAAGTGACAGTCGCTCCCGCTACCGGGGCGTTCGCCGGGTCAACGGTCCGTCCGCGAACGGTTGTAAGGGGATCAACCTCGACGACTGTCAAAACGACAGTTGCGCTCGCCGTCTGCTCCGCGGTATCGAAAGCACGTGCCTCGATCGTCAGCGAACCGGCTTGTGGAGGACTCTGAAGCTGCACCTCATAGGGAACTGCGGTCAGAGTACTTTTCAAGACACCATTGAGCAACACCTCGACACGGCTGACTCCCAGGTCGTCAGCAGCTCCCACCAGGATGTCAATCGGGAAATTCGCCACCACCTGCTGCCCGCTGCGGGGACTGAGGACGGTCACGATCGGGCCTTGGTCGTTCTGCGCAGCCAAGGTACGCTCCGCCGCTGTCTCCTGTGCGACGTTGTCACGTGCCACCACCCGCAGCGCGACCGGCTGGCCCGTGGACGGCATACTCACAGTAAATCGATAGGGCGGGCTCGACAGCGTTTTCGCGAGCTGATCATCGACCCACAGCGACACTGACGCCACCGCCATGTCGTCGGTGGCCACCACGTTGACCTCCATCGTACTGCCGCTCACGTACTTCGTGCCGGCAGCAGGAGCGATGATGTCAACGGTCGGACTGTCATCGGGAATGACGTTAACCTCTACCGCCTGCGTTTCAGCTCGGTTCCCACCAAAGTCGACCGCCGCAGCCTTGACTTGCACCACCGGGCCCTCACCTAACCGATAGTCGAGCTCGTACGGGGGAGCGTATACAGTGCCGACGTGAGTACCGTTGGCAAAGAATTCTACCCGCTCAATTCCGATGTCGTCCGAAGGCTCAGCAGCGACCCGAATTCGAGTACGTTCGCGCGCTTGGGCACCGGACACCGGGCTCGAGAGGACGATGGTGGGAGCCCGCCCTTCCCCATCTTCCGTGAGCACTGCATACCGGCCGATCTCCAATACGTCATTGCCGACAACAACGGCAAGCCCGTTCTGCATGTCGATGTGTGCGCCGTCGAAGGAAGCAGCCTGCTGTGAGAAATCAACCAACCCAGAATAGGTGATTGCGTTGTTCTGTAACGTAAAGAGCGGAATCCCGTTAGTGAAGTAAAAATCGGCGATTCCCAAGAACTGCCGCTCGACCGCGACCGCGACCGCGCCAAACAGATTGGTGCTGCTTGCGGCAATGACGGGCGCTGTCGGCTCCTGCACGTCGACTACGCGCACACCTCCAAGCGCGCGGTACGCTCCGTCCGCGATATATGCTTGGCGGCCGCGCAAGATTGCGTCTGCGGCGAAGGAGCGGAGGTTGGCCCGTGTGTGTGTCTGCCCCACGACTCGCGGAGCTCTTGGATCTGCGACGTCCACCACGAATACTCCGGAAGTGCCCGCCGCGACAACGGCAAGGCCAGCGTCAGCCCCGGCGCCCAACGCGCCGCCAGCGATTTCGACTCTCCCCAGCAGAAGAGGTGCGCTAGGATCGGTTGTGTCGGCAAATTGTAGTCCACCCTCGTCTGCAATGACGAGCAATGTCCCCGCGAGCCTGATTCTTCTCGGTACACGTGGCAAAGCCAGCGAGGATAGTACGGCTGGATGGCTCAGATCGGCCACGTCAATGGCGTACAAGCGTTGCTCGGGAGTGATCAGGTATGCCACGTCACCGGCCACGGCGACACCGACTGCTGCCTTCGCCAAAGCCGATCCGAGCACGCGTGGGACGCTTGGCTCGGCAACGTCGACCACAACCAACCCCGCAGGGTCGACTGCCACATATGCCGTCGTTCCGACCAGGTCGACTGCGCGAGCTAGACCGGGAAGCTGCAGGATCGCCAGCATGGTCGGCTGGAACGACTCGACAGTCACGTGAGTCACCGCGGTCTTAGTGGCTACGGTGGCCGTCACATCGGCGCTTCCCGCACGCCCACCGAAGACTCGGCCATCCTCTGCACCAAAGCTCGCTACTGACAGATCGCTCGATGCATACAGGGTTCCGTACAACCGCCGCGTGGCATCGATCTTCGAGCCGTCGATCAGCTCGGCTACCACAGTGACACGCCGGGAAATCTCGGTCTCGAGGGTATTGAACGTGAGCGTGAATGCAGAGGGCTCGATGGTGAGCCCCGCCAGGATCGGCCCGAGGTTTACACTGTTCGGATCGAGCGGATCGCTGGACGCAAGAACCTCGAGACCATCGGAGATCTGCTCGCCGTCGGTGTCGGCGAGCAAAGGGTTTGTACCGATCTCCCACTCTCGGCCATCCAAGAGGCGGTCGTTGTCAGTATCCGGGTCGAAGGGATTCAGGCCAGCTTGAAACTCGTCCGCCGTGCTCAACTCGTCCGCATCCGGGTCGTCGAGAACGTCGAATGGGTTGTTTGGATCGAGCCCGTTGGCGAGCTCAACATCATCCGGCAGGCCGTCACCGTCGCTGTCTCCCGAGAGCGACACCCGCAGCCGTAGAACCCCCAACGCACCGTCATTCAGGGCGCTGACCACGACTGTTCCGCTCACGCGCGCTGTGACGAGGCCATCGGCCGTGACCGATGCGATCGCCGAATTGCTGGAAATGTAGCCGGTTCCAGACGCGGCGGCCGAGAGGTCTCGGATCGTACCATCCGGGAAGCGGGCCGTGGCGGTAAGTTGGACAGTCTGTCCTGCCGCGGTGAGTACAGTCTGGGGAGCCGAAAGAATGAGCTCAGCCGGAATCGGCTCCAGAGTATCGAACAAGATTTCGGCCACTTCGATAGTGCCGTTTGGCGGGATGGTGAAGAAATCCGACTGGCCCGAGTGGGTATCCCCGTCCTTGACACAGGTGGCCCGCACCCGAACCCGGCCGGCATTGGCCGGAACGTTCGGTAGCACCCAGACACCATTGGGTTGGACGCGCGCCGAGCGATTGAGAGCGCTGACCACACAACTGTCATCGAGCAGCGGCGGTTCTCCCTCAGCTCGTTGTTCCGGCACGAGAGGGTCAGTGCCGACTGCAAACTCCAAGCCATCAGGCTGGAAGTCGCCGTCGGTATCCGGTCGTCGGGGGTTGGTGCCAGCGTCGAGCTCATCGAGATTCGAGAGGCCGTCCTCATCGACATCGAGATTGGCGTCGCCCGCGAAATCAGGATTCAACTGGTGAAGGACCTCGTACTCGTCCGGCAAGCTGTCGCCGTCGCGGTCTCCAGGAGCGCGCACGGAAAGCGACAAAGTAGCCATGGCGGCGCCCACCGAAGTCTGATGGACGACGAGCACTACACCCTCGCCGGGAGAAATCCCTCTGAGGATACCGCCTGGACCGACCTCGATGGCCTCGCCACTCATTAAGCTATAGAGGGTCTCGGCACGGTTCGAGAGGTCTGCCTTGGAACCGTCGGCAAAGCTTCCCTCGACGCGGAGCTGTAGGCTTTCGCCGACCAAGAGGATCTCCCGAGAGGCGCCGACTTCCAAGCCGACCAGGATGGGGCCTGGATTGCCTCCCGAGCGCGCATCCTCGGCGAACACGGGAAGGAGAGCCGTGGCGGCGATGCCCAGGAAGTGGAAGGCGGACAGGAAAATCTTCCGGTTCATGATTGCCTCGTGCCGTCTCAGTGCGGATTGGAGCTCTCATCCTCAGCCGCATTGGGCCTGCGCGTCTGATTTCTCAGCCACGCCGCGAGAAGATCTGTCCGCAGAGCTCGTGCATTGAAGTCAAGGTGAAGATTTGAATAATACCGGACCCGGAGCTGCTCAAACGAGAACAGTGCATCAGGCAGGCCGCTGACGTAAAGGTACGAGTCCGGTGAGATCGCTTCCAGGAAATCGTGAGACCACGAGAGTCTCTCAAAGGTCTCGACCTTCCATGCGCCGCGGGGAGGAAGAGCCAGGCTCCAGCGTCTCTTTGCGGCGGGTTCGGACGCCTGGCCTTCCGAAGTGAGGAAGAGGATCCAGCTCGAGCCCGCTTCGTCGAGATCCAGGAGCTCGCCCCGGGTCCATTGGACCTCGATCTCCTGCGGGCACTCGCCCCTCATGCTGGCGACGGACCTGAACGTCGATCGGGAGAGGCTCGCGAGGGACACCGCTCCCGACGAGAGGCCTTCCTTCTCTTCTTCCACTACCGCAATGAGACGTGCGCGACAGATCGCATCGGCAACCTCGAGGAGTTGGCTCCACGGAAGCTGTCTCACATCCGTCGCTCGCGCGGGGAATGGGAGCTGGCTCCCCAACACAACGATGGCGAGCAAGGTCTTTGCAAAGCGTCTCATGTCATTCGGCCTCTACGAATTTCCTCACAAAGCCATCATCGGCATTGCTGTGGCCAACCTTCCGCCTGCGCACGAGCGCGAATCTGCTGGACCAGGGCCGCATACATCGGATTGGAAACGTTGTGAGCCAGCTGCTCGGCATTGACGAGATAAGCTTGATAATTGGTACGCCATAGGGTGCCGGCTTGCTGAATGAGCGGACCGGTTGCGGGTTTGGTGCAACCGTTGCAACTCCCCTGGAGAAACTGGATATATTCCTGAAAGGTTTTCTGATTTACCTGCTGGTTGAAGTCGGGCACATGAGCTCGCTCGTGCGCTTCCGTAATAGCGTTTGACCAGTATGTTGCTCGCAGTGGGCCGGAGGGCGTACCTGGAGGGGGCGGCGTCAGGTCGGCGATGATCGCCGAACAGGTGGCCGCTGTCACGTCAGGGTCGGTGGCTCCAGAAATATCGATATTGAGCCCGCCGTTGATTCCAAAGCCATAGGTAGTGATCAACTCGCGCAGTTGCACGCACCACGCGCCCCCCCGAACACAGGTTTCGATTTTCGGCTGGATAGTGACCGGCTGAACAGCACCGAAACTATTGCCGGGGGGCGGCATCGGCACCTCGACCGGGGTGAGCGCGGGAGTGATGGAGCTACAGCTCTTTCCCACCTCCAGACGCTTGGTTTGTGGGGTCCCGTTGCATCCCGCGGTCACGACCTTATCGCCTTCGCTGGCGTAGGAGACCGAATGTGAGCCCCCCTGGCCTGTCGGAGGCGATCCACCCGGACTCTGCCACTTCACCCGCGAGGGGGCGTTGGAGGTTGCAGTGAAGGTCACGGTCTGGCCGACCTCCGCAACGCAAGCACCACCGCTGATCCCGGTGACCTCGACAGGATCGGCTGGGCAGCCTCCGGAGTCATCGCACCTGTCGTTGATCGTGCATTCGTCTTGATCGTCGCAAGTGCACTGGGCCCGAAAGATCGATGCCAGCAGGTCGTTTTCAGGCGCGGCAGAAGCGCCTCCGAGCGCGCAGCCCGGAACGCAGGTGCTGCCGTTGCAGATCTGGCAAGTTGGACAGTCTGCCGGCGTGCCAGCGGCCGCCGGGTCGCCTCCGCAATGCCAGCCGGCCTTGATGATGCCGACCCCGGGATTCGAGACGATCACCGCTCCGTCGCCGCTGACCGTGGCCGGCCCGATGCTCACGAAATGGCCCAGGTCATGGTCGAACGAGTACATCTCCGTGACTCTGCCCGGCGCCAAACCCTCGACGTTGGGCAACGTGAGCCGCGCTGGCGGATCGAACCGCGCTCCGGCCGGCTGGATGGTCACGATGAGGCGCGGTTGCTGACCGAAGTTGGGCACCATCGGAACCTTATCGCTATGCACGGCGGTGACGCTCACCACACCGCTCCTCGAGCCGCCCGGGAAGGTCACCGAGCCAGGCTGAATCTCGAGCGCAAAGCCCGGGACTTCCGGGAGGGTCAGAGTACCACCCCTCGCCTCGTCCACCACGAGGGCATTCCCGAGGTCCAACGGCAGGAGGTAGATCGGCATTCCGAGATCGTTATCTCGGCCCGAGACCGTCGTCATCACGAACTCGAGGTCGGGCCAGGAGCCGGGCCGAGCAGCGGTGCTGCCATCGACGACCAGCTTGATCGTCCCGACCGGAGCTGGCTGGATCTGGAACAGCCCCTTTTCGTCGGACTGCGTAGTGATCACGGTGTCGAGGATGCGTAGCATCACCCCCGGAATCGGGAGGTTGCTGTTGTCGAGCACGATCCCGGTGATCGTGGTCAACTCCTGGTCACCGGCCGTACGGCCATAGCTGACGAAGGTAGCCAGCGGGCTCTCCTCCAGACCATCGATGACTGTCTGCACCACATTGGCTTCTGACCGCTCATCCGGGTCCAGGATGAAAGGGACGATCGCCCGGCCGTCGCTGTCCGTCTCCACCACGATCTCCTGCAGGCGATTCTGAAATTGCCCGTGCCCCTGGATGACTCGAAACAGGACGGGCACACCTTCCAGCCGATTGAATCCGGAATCTGTGACCGTCGCGACGAGCGGCCGAGGCAGGGTCTGGCCGGCGGTGCCGACCTGCTGATCCCCGGCGTCGACCACGATCTTCGCCGGCTCACCGGGAAGCGTCGAGGCGGTGAAGACCGCGGCGCGGAAGCGAGAGACTACGACCTCGACGACCTGGTTGCCAACGCCGGCTCGAGTCCCTAAGGTGAAGCGGACCTGGGCGCGGCCGTCTGTTCCTGAGGTGACTGCGACTTGGCGTCCTCTCCCATCGAGCGTCCCGTCCGATCCCACCACCTTGAAGAGGATCGGCTTGCCTACGACAACCTGACCGGCCGCATCATGCAACTCCACAACTAAAGGCTGAGGCAGAGTGCTGCCGATCACTCCTGTTTGCCGGTCTCCGGAGACGACCAGGATGCGGGGGACCACCGCCGCTTCGCGATGAACTCGGACCTGCGTCCGGCCGACATTGCCGTTCTCGTCGGTGGCCACCACCTCAAGCACGTTTTCCCCGGACGCGAGGGGTATCCCTTCCACCAAGAAGGAGCGGTTGGCCACAGCCGCGGGCCTTCCATTGACGGTGACCGTGACCTCGGACGCGTTCACGGTCCCTGCCACGATGTCGTTGACCATGCCCGAAACATCGACCGAATCTCCGGCCAGGAGCGAGCCTCCGCGGGGATAGTGGACGACCACCCGCGGCGGCGTCAGGTCGCGAACGACGTTGATGCTGTCGGTGCCGACGCGGCCGAGAGGCGTCCGGACCGTCGCTGTGATGATGTTACCTCCTTCAATGAGTGGCACATCTTGCGCCACGAACCCTGTTCCGGTAACGATGGCCTGTACTCCATTGACCGTGACCGAGGCGGAAGGATCGCTGAGAACTCCTCGCACTTCTACAGTTGGAGCGGCGACGAAGCTGAGATCCTCCGGCGACTGGATTTCCACGACCGGCAGCGTAAAGCGGACAACCTCCGGGACCATCTCGCTGGAATTACCTGCCAGGTCCAAGGCATGCACTGCGACCGCGTTGCTCCCCTCCTGGAGACTGACTTCGCGTTCGAACCGGCCGTTGCTCAGCGGGACTTCGGCCCCCGCGACCTCGACACGAGCAATTCCATTTTCGTCTTCGGCCCGCCCGGTCACGAGCACAAGGTCGCGATTGGTTTTCTGGCCCGGCAGGGGGGCTTCGACAACCAGCAAGGGCGGCTGACTATCGATGGAGACCGTGACCGCGGACTCGGCCCGCCGCCCCGCTTCATCGATGGCCACCACCCGCAACTGGCTCGGCCCCTCCGCCACATTCATATAGGTGGAGAACCGGCCTGCCAATACACCGGCCGGCTGACCGTTGATCGTCAAGGAGAGCGCCGATTCGTCGGTCGCAGTGCCCTCAACGAGCACGACACTCTGGTTGAGTAGAGCGCCGCCTGCAGGTGAGATGATCGCCAAGGTTGGCGGCAGCATGTCCAGGATGAAGGAGACATCGCTCAGGGCTATCGCCGGGTTCCCCGCGCGGTCGCGGATCTCGGCCGCCAGGCGATGGTTGCCGGACTGGAGATCCGCAAGGTGACAGGTTGCGCCGTCCGGCACCAGGCTGCAGCCCGCACCGGAGGCCGTTCCGTCGAGCGTGATTGCGAGCGTCGCCGAATCGACCCCTGAGCCACCATCGGCATAGGTCAGAGAGATCTGCGGCGGAGCCCCCGCCACGATCCTGCCGAACGGTGAGATGAACGCCAGGCCTGGCGGTCGGGTATCCAGGTTGACAATCACTGTGGTGAAGGATTCCTTGTTCGTCGAGTCCACTGCCCGGACGGTGATTTCGTTGGGCCCCTCAGTGATGGGAACATCCGCCGTGAATACCCCTTCCGCGATCATGGCCGGAATCCCGTTGACCGTCACCCCGGCGAGGATCCCGTCGTCCGTCACCGTGCCAACAACCCGTGCCGTAGGAATCCTGACAAAGCTACCTTCCGCAGGCGAGACGATCTGGACCACAGGCGGCGTGGTGTCCGTCACGGGCGGCTCGACCACCACCACCAGCCGCGGCGCCCGCTCCACCGCCACGCCTTCCCGCGAGACGTAGTCGATCCG
>JGI10216J12902_109298679_pt1 | contig 10797 bp, 8 predicted proteins | sample KanNatreferecore_FD_12902 | JGI IMG/M metagenome (IMG submission 12902)
TTTAGGAACAATGACGCTCCGACTGGCCGCCGGCGCCTCGCCTGTGCTCTGAAACGCAACCTTCACCCCCATGTCGGGAAGCACGCGCGGATCGAGTTTCTCAAACCCGACGCGCACTTTCACCGTTGCCTTCTGGCGGTCGGCCGTCGGGATGATGGCGATCACCTTCGCGGGAATGCGCCAATCCGGATACGAATCCAGCGTGGCCTCGACCGGTTGTCCCGACTCGACACGGTTGATGTAGCTTTCATTCACGTCCACCTCGATCTCCAGCGAACTCATGTCCACGATGGTGCAAATGCCGGTGCGAGTGAAGCCGCCGCCGGCGGACATTGGCGAAATCATTTCTCCCGGCTGGGCGTTTTTCGATGTCACAATCCCCGCGAAAGGCGCGCGGATAATGGTGTCGTCCAGTTGTTGCTGCCAAAGCCCCACTTCGCGCTCGGCCACCGCGACATCGGCCATCTGTCGATCCAGGCGCGCCTTGAGCGATTTCGCGTCCGCGGAGGCGCGATCGAGCTCCGACTGGCTGGCCACTTTGTTCGCGGCCAGTTCGGTGGCGCGCCGCAATTCGCGTTCGGCCTGCTCGAGGTTCGCCCTGGTCTCTTCCAGACCTTTCCGTGTGGACTCCAACTGCGCTTCCGCCAGGCGGAGGCTTTTCTCCGTGTTCGAGGAATCAAGCCGTGCCAGGGTCTGGCCGGCTTCCACCTTCATGCCTTCTTCGACGAGCACTTCCATCACCTTGCCCGAAACCTTCGAGGAAACCGTTGCAATACGTCTCGCGGTCACGTAGCCCGAAGCGTTGAGGAGCGTCTTTTGACCGCCTGCGGTCGATTCCTGCACCGTCACGGTGCGCACCGCCATCGACCTGGGGCGATTCTTCCACCAGACCGCGCCGGCAACGACCACGACCACCAACAGAACCACCAGCACGAGCCAGCCTCGCGGCCTGCTTTTCGTCGCTGTCGTTCGGTCGATGCGCAGTTCATCGAGTGTTTGTCTGTCGGGACTCATGCCATCGGGTGCGGTGAGCAAATCAATTCCCGTCGCCCGGGTCAAGTCCACGAGAATTACATCTCTATCCTATCTCCTGTCTCCGGCTGCTTCACAGTCCCGAAGCCGCTTCGACAACAAGGATTGCTCCGATTTCATTTCGGTCAGTTGGAGAGCTTTTCGAAGGTGATTGGCGGCGGCCTGGAAGTCTTTCAGTTGGGACTCGAACTCGGCCAGCACCGCGTAGAGGAGGTGATAGGATTCGAGCGCCTGCTGGTGCCGGATGTTCTCCACGGCTTCAATCCCGGCCCGCGGACCATGCACCTGGGCCATCGCCACGGCCCGATTCAGCGCGACGACCGGAGAATCGTCGATTTGAATCAGTTGATCATACAGCGAGAGGATTTGCGGCCAGTCCGTGGACCCGTAATCCTTCGCTGCGCAGTGACAGGCGGCGATGCCGGCCTGAAGATGGTATTCGCTGAGGTCATCGCCGGCGGCGGATCGCGCCAGGTGAAACATGCCCCGCGCGATCATTGTTTTGTCCCAGCTTGAGCGGTCCTGTTCCTCCAGGCGAAGGATGTTTCCTTCCGCATCCATGCGCGCGCGCAGCCGGGCTCCATTCAGGAACATGAGCGCGGCGAGCGCGTGCACGCGGGGTTGATTACCGATGGGGTGCGCGGCCAGCAGGGCCGTGAGGCGGATGGCTTCGCGGCAAAGCTCCTCCCGCACCAGGCTCTCGCCGCTGGAGGCCTTGTAGCCTTCGTTGAACAACAGGTAGAGCGTTTGCAGCACGCCATCCAGGCGGATCGACGATTCCTGCCCGGACGGAATCTCAAACGGAATGTGCAACTCGCGAATTCGCTGCCTGGCTCGCACCAGTCTTTTGGCGATGGCCGCCTCGGTTGTGAGGAATGCCTTCGCAATTTCCGCCGGGCTGAAGCCGCAAAGCGTTTTGAGCGCGAGGGCCGTTTGCGCTTCCGGCGCGATGAGCGGATGGCAGCACGCAAACATCAAACGCAGACGCTCGTCGTTGATCTCGCCATCCAGCAGCGGCGTCTCTCCCGCGTCCGAACTCGACGACCATTGCTCGATGAACGTAATGATTTCCGGTTGCTTGTCCTGGAAAGTCTTTTCGCGCCGAATCAAGTCCAGCGCGAGATTCTTGGCAGTCTGTGTGAGCCACGCGGCGGGATTTTTGGGCACGCCGTAGTAGGGCCATGTCTGCAACGCCCGCACCAGGGCTTCCTGGACCACATCCTCGGCCAATTGAAGACGCTCAATCCCAAAAATTCCCGTCAGAACGGAAACCAGCTTTCCCGCCTCGTGACGAAACAGGTGATCCGCCAACCGGGAAATCTCTCCGGTTGGCGGCGCCGCTGTTGTGTCTGCAAGGTGGCTCATACCTTTTCACAGGGAGCGCGGCCTGGCCGGCGCGTTGACGATCCACTGCGACTACAGGCCCGCGCGCCTTTAGAAAACCGCTCACGCGGCGCCGGCCAGTTGTTCGGCTCGCGAGGAAGCTTCCAATGCACGCGCCCTGACGGTGCACATCTCCGCCACCGGACGGACCTCGACGACGGCGCCGTATTCCAAACCGGGGCATTGCTGAGCGATGGCCACCGCTTCGTTTTCATCGGCAACTTGCAGATGAAAGTAACCGCCGATGGCCTCCTTCGACTCGGCAAACGGTCCGTCGGCCACGGCCCGTCCCTTCCTGCCGGAGACGAGTTTGCCTTCGGCTCGCAGCGGGTGGCCGCCGACGGCCTTGCCTTGCTGGGTCAGCCGCTCAAACCAGGCGGCCCAGTCGGACACAACTCTTTGGAGCTGTTCGGGTGAGAGGTCCTTGTCCCAATCGTTGCCGCGGAACAGCAGCAGGTAATCGGATTTCGTTGTCGGTGTGCTCATAGATGTTCTTTCGTGATGGTTTTTGTTTCCGTTCAATCCTACGACGAACAGGCCGTCGCGTTCAGGACAGTTTGTGTGAATTTATTTTTGACGCCCCTCGGCATCAACGCAAAAACAGTTCGTCGGCTTCGAAGGCCCCTTCTATAGAACTCAATGACCCTCATCGGGCTGCGACGATGGTTGTCGCAGCAACACGCGCACGGTAACCCACCCCACTGACAACCCTATGTCAGGAGACTTTCGACAGGCTGGCCGCCCGCACCGGTCTTCCGGCCAGCCTGTCTCGATCTGAAGGAGAGAGGGATGGCGTGAGCGGACGAACGACGGCGTATTTGGCGGCGACCTTTTCCGCCTCGGCGGAAACGAGTCTTTTGAGCCGTTCGGGGGCGAGCACTTCTGCCACCGAGCCGAAGGACAAAACCCAGCCGGCCAGCCATTCAAGCGAGTAAGCCAATAAAGTAACCATGACGCCCGAGCGCTCAACCTTCTCTTCCACGAGCGCGCAGGACCGTTCGCGGCGCACACGCTCCATCACTTCGGGCTGGAACCTGACCTGGGCCATCTCGAACTTTCCGTCGCGGGTTTCCGCTTCAAGGTAACGCTTCAAGGAAAAGTCGGCATGGCCTGAGAAGATTTCGTTTTGCAACTGAAACTTGCGAATCCGGTCGGTGCGAAAGTCGCGCACGTCCCGGCGCAGCCGGCAATAAGCAATGAGGTGCCAGTTGTCCGCGTAGTACACCAGGCCGAGCGGCTCAACCTGGCGCCGGGTCAGGTCGCGGCGCTGACGACCCTGATAGTCAAGCGCCAGAACGCGGCGTTCGGCCAGGGCGCGTTGGATGGGAATCAGGGCCTCGCTCGACAATCTCGGAATCGTATCCGCGCCGCTGGATACCACGGCGGTCGAGCGGTCCAACCGGTCCAAATAATCCTGCCGATCCCGCGGCAGCACGGAACGGATTTTCAGCAGGGCGGACTCCATCTGCTTCCGCAACGAAGCGTCGGTGAGATGTTCCACGAGTTTCCCGCCGATGGACAACGCACTCGCCTCCTCGGCCGTGAACATCACCGGCGGCAGATGATAGCCCTTGACCAGGCTGTAACCGACGCCCGCCTCGGCCATGATGGGAATGCCTGCCTCACCCAGAGCCGCGATGTCGCGATAGACGGTGCGCACGCTGATTTCGAAGTGCGCGGCGATATCCTCCGCGCGCACGACCCGCCGGCCCTGCAGTTGCAGCACCATTGCCATGAGGCGGTCAACTCGGTTCATGGGTGACAGGATAGCACAACCGCTTTGCTCAGACCGGTTTCCTTGCCAGAATCAGGCTCCGGCTCGCCGCCGTCGGAACGAAATCAAATCCTGCGAATCCGGCTTCCGACAAAAAACTCTCCATCTCAACGACGGAATAACATCTCCCTTCGGTGGAGTGCATCAGCATCACGGAATATTCGGCGACATGCAACGGACCCGATTTGTCCTCGTTCAGGTGCGCGTCATGGATGACGAGCAGACCGCCCGGCGGGAGCGCCTCGAACGACTTCGCAAGAAGTTGTTTCACGACCAGCACATCCCAGTCGTGAAGCACGTTGGAAATCAAATGAACGTCAAACCCGGCCGGCAAAGGATCGGCGAACATATCACCCGCGACGACTGAAACGCGGTCCGTGAACCCGCGTTTTGCGATGGCATTCCGCGCGACCTTGTCAACAGGCGGCTTCTCGAGCACGGTCGCGCTCAGGCGCGGATGGTGAGCTGCGATGGAACACGCGTAGATGCCGGAGCCGCCTGCAATATCCAACAGCCTCGGTTGATTGCGCAGGTCCAAGGCTTTCGCGACGGCCTGGCCGAGATAGACGCCGCGGCAATCCATCGCCGCCGTGAACTGATTCGCGAAGGCCTCGTCCTCCATCGCTTTGGCCCATTCTTTTTCGTTCTTGAGGCTGCCCCAGTTGGCGGGTTTATCGGTGCGCAACACCCGCAACAGATCCTGGCAGACCGGCCGGTCCTTGAGCGACGCGTAGTAAGGGCCGATGAACCACGGTGAGGTTTTCACCAGATGTTCCCGCGCCAGTTCGGTCAGATGGAAGATACCATCCTCCTCTTTCAGAAAGCCCAGTGCCACGAACAGCGTCAGCATCACATCGGTCGGGCGTCCCTTGATATCAAACGCGCGGCAGATCGCCACCTTGTCGGATGGATTCGCGGCCAGCCAACTGAAGAAGTCGAGCGAGACAAGCGCCGCCGTCAGGAGATCGGCGGCGTAAAGACCGTCGCGGCAGCGGTAGATCGAAGTGGGATCCGTCTTGGGCGAGATGGCGAGTCCTGTGGTCATGGAGTTGTGGGATCACACCCCGGGAGTCTTCACCGTGTCCACCTGTGAAATCCTCCAATGGCCGTCAATTTTTTTCAGCCGGATTTTCAACAGTTGAAAAATCGGATCGGTGCTTCCATTGATGTTCGCCAGCGCGGTCAATTGTGCAAGCGCGGTCTGTCGGTCCGGCGCCAGTTCCACCGCGATGTCGTGCAACTGTATTTTGGCCTCCTGCAGATTCGCCCGGGCGGCGGTGACGATTTCGATGAGCTCCTCGCGCCCGTGGATCGTACGGGTGCGTCCGCCGGCGATATCGAGGCGAATAACGGCGTCCGCGGTAAAAAAGCCCGCGAGCTTATTGGCTCCCGCTAGTTTTACGAGGGCGTTCTCGTTTGGCTTGAGCGAGGCCGTTGCGGCCATCCCGGACAGCTGCTTTCGGATAACCGTTTCGTCGCTCGGGAACAGGGCCCGGAAGGCCCAGAAACCCAGCGCCGCCAGGGCCACGACCAGGAGGACAGAGAGGATTCGCTTCAGAACACAACCTTTCCCACAATCCGCTGAATCGGAACCGGACCGAATTCGGAGATGGGTCGATTATCGCCGACCACGAAGTATTCGTTGTCGCCCAGGAGACGAGGCTCGGCCACCCAGCGGACCTGGCTCTTGAGGTAAGGTTCGTCGAGCGGTTCGCCATTGATGTACACTCTCCCCGTCAGCCATCGGACGGAAACGCGCTCTCCGGGGAGGCCGATGATCCGCTTGACCTCCATCACCTTCGTCCCGGGCAGGCGAATAGCCACAATGTCTCCACGGCGGGGCGGATGCTTTCGATAGGCCAACTTGTTCACCAGCTTGATCGCATGGTGTTGGTAGGTCGGCCACATGCTGTTGCCCTCAAGACGGATCGGGATAAAGAGGAACTTGAAGAGCACGAACGTGACGATAATCAGCACCACCACGCGCGCCAGCGTCCACCGGGGGCGGCGGCCCACCAGCGCCCTGCTCCACCAGGTGGAGCTTTTCTGCGCCGGTCTCGTTTCCAGCTCGGTTTGCACCTCAACGATGTTGCATCGCGCGCGGACTATATCTCATCTCCGCAAAAGGAGAAACGTCAATAAATCCCGAAAGTCCAGCGGCAAAGAGCGTCAGTTCCAATTGTGAATCGCTGACAGCGGGCAGCCTGATTTCCGCTGCGCGTCACCGCACCCCGTAACAACCCGGCGGGAAGGAGGAGATGGGCGCGCCCGCGGTCGAATGGCATGGCCGGAAAATTCCCACGGTCCGCAACGTGGAATCAAGTCAACAGTTGCCCGAATAACAGGCGCTGACGGCGACTTCGTGGGCGTATGAGCCGCACTTTGAGTTTTACAGGAAGCTCAGTTTTAGATACCATTCAGTCAAAGCCCGAACCGGATGTGTTGGGCGATTGCCGGTCGCGGCTGGTTTCAGAAAGGGTCATGACAGAACGCGTCAAACGTCTGCGAGGGTCACTGCCAGCGGCCTTCTTCTTGTTGCTCGCCTCTCCGGTCGTTGGTGCTCCAGCCAATGGCGAAAACGATCTCTTCTCGGCAGACGAGCGGAGGCATTGGGCGTTTCAGAAAGTGGTTCCCCCAAAACCGCCCCGAGCTGTTGGGGCGAAGCGGGTCCAAAACCCCGTCGATGCCTTTGTTATTGAGCAACTGGCAACGAAAGGCCTGGCGCCATCTCCGGCAGCAGACAAAATCACCCTCCTCCGCCGGGCCACATTCGACCTGACCGGTCTGCCGCCAACGCCGGAAGAAGTGGACGCGTTCCTGGCGGACCAATCGCCAAGGGCGTTCGAAACGGTCGTGGATCGCTTGCTCGCCTCACCGCAATACGGCGAACGTTGGGCGCGGCACTGGCTCGACCTCGCACGCTACGCCGAGAGCGAAGGGTTCAAAGCGGACGAAACCCGCCCCAACGCCTGGCGATACCGCGACTACGTCATCAAGTCGTTCAACAACGACAAGCCCTACGATCGTTTCATTCGGGAACAGATCGCCGGCGATGAGATTTGGCCGCACGATCCGGACGCGCTCGTGGCCACCGGCTTCAACCGCCATTACCCCGACGAAAGCAACGCCCGCAACCTGATGCAGCGACGGCAGGAGATTTTGAATGACATCACCGACACAGCGACGTCGGTCTTCATGGGATTGACCGTCGCCTGCGCCCGTTGCCACGACCATAAATTCGATCCGATCAAACAGACGGATTACTACCGCCTGCAGGCCTTCTTCGCCAACGTCGGGGCAGACGATAACATCCCGCTTGTTCGCGAAAACGAACTCCAACAGTACCGGCAAAGACTGGCTGCGTGGGAGGAGAACACGCGCTCGATCCGCGCGGCGATGGAAGAGATCGAGAAGCCGCATCGCGAAGATATCATCAAGGATTATGTGGACAAGTATCCGGACGACGTCCGTGCGGCGCTGACGAAACCGGAATCCGAACGCACCATGTTTGAATGGCAGATGGTCCATAAAGCAAAGCAATACATTGATCCCAGGTCGCACCAGTACATCGCCACCGCCAAAACCGTTGAGGGCAAGCTCAAGGGAGACGACAGAACGCGCTACCTCGAACTCAAGGAGGAGCTGGCCAGGTTCAAAGACATTCACCCCGGCGAACTGCCTGTCGGCGCCGGTATCACGGACGTGGCGCCCGAACCGCCTTCCACCTACCTGCTCCGGCGCGGGGTTTATAATGCATTCAAGGACGAGGTCTATGCCGGATTCCTTCAGATCCTCGACCCCAATCCGGCCCCGATCATCAGACCGAAAGGCGCGAACTCCAGCGGCCGGCGCACCGCGCTGGCGAAAGTTCTGACCGACCCCGCCAATCCGCTTACCGCGCGCGTCATGGCGAACCGTATCTGGCATTATCACTTCGGCCGGGGCATCGTCGGCACGCCCAGCGATTTCGGGGTCAAAGGCGATCGTCCCACCCACCCTGCCCTGCTCGACTGGCTGGCCGGCGAGTTTGCGAGGAACAACTGGAGCATCAAAAAAATGCACAAGCTCATCATGACCTCGGCCACCTACCGGCAATCTTCGCGTCATGATGAAGTCGCGGCGAAAATCGATCCGGACAACAAACTTCTGTGGCGTTTTCCCCGACAACGGCTCGAAGGCGAGGTCATCCGCGACGCCGCACTCTCCGTCGCCGGCCTGTTGAACCCGAAGATGGGCGGCCCCAGCATTCGCCCTGAATTGCCGACGGGAATGAACCCGACCTACAGCGGCTGGAAAGTGACCGAGGAACAGGAAGAGAGAAACCGGCGCAGCGTATATGTCTTCGTCAAACGCAACACGCGCTATCCGCTGTTCGAGAGCTTTGACATGCCCGACACGCATGAAAGCTGTTCGCGCCGGTCCATCACCACTTCGCCGACGCAGGCGCTCAACCTGTTGAACAGCGAACTGACTTTGCAATGGGCGCAGAATTTTGCCGAACGTGTCATCAAACTGGCCGGACCCGACCTGCACGAGCAAATCGATGCTGCCTATCGGATTGCCTTCTCGCGGCACCCCAGCAGCGCCGAGTGCGAAGCCATCAAGCGCTTCTTCGAACGACATCGCGAGATCATCAGCGAGCGGAGTGCCGCCAACGAGCCGTTGGCAATACCGTCCTCATTGCCGGCGGACGCGGACAAGATCGAAGCCGCGACGCTCGTGGATCTCTGTCACATGCTGATCAATGCGAATGAGTTTGTTTATAGGAATTGAGGTAGCAGCTATTCCCATTACCGCCGACGTTGGCGAATTGTGAAACCAATCACCAAGAAGAAAGCCGCGGTCGCAAGCTCGCTCGCTTTCTGCAGCTTGGTCGCTGTTGGCTTGGCTTTGCCAGGCTTGGCCCGTCGATCAAACTGCGGTGGTAACTCGGCCGCGCTTTGGCGTTGCAGCCTGGTTGCCTTTTTGGTGCGAATCGAAACTGAGGAAAATCGGGGCCGTTTCGATCTCACAAAGCTCTCAGACCTGGGAAAGAATGACTTGAAGCTCATCGCTCGGTCTAGCTGGGTCCGCGACGCCGCGATCCTTATGCGCACGAACACTATCGAACCGGAACACTCCGACCGCCTCTTAATCGCCGTCTGTGACACGGCTTTCAACAACGTCCCGCAGCCGACACTCTGGAATGGTTACAAGCGGACTCCCGGCCACGCCGTGGCCTACGCGGATGGATCGCGAGGTCTGATTTCACCCGAGGAGTTTCGGAAGCTGGATTTGTCCGGCTTCGTCTCTGCGAAACGACTTGTCGCTGCGCTGGATTCACCTTCGCCAAACAACCTTCCGGAGTAGTTCATGTCCATGCTCCCGCACGTTCTTCCCGCCACCTCCCGCCGCGAATTCCTCTCGAAATGCGGTTGCGGCTTCGGCGCGCTCGCAGCCGGTTCCATGCTCGGTCTCGACGGTCTCCTCGCCCGGGCGGCAACCGCCAAACTCGACCCGTTGAATCCTGTGGCGCCGAAACCGCTTCATCATCTGGCAAGGGCGAAGTCGGTCATCTTTCTGTTCATGGAAGGCGGCCCCAGCCACATCGATTTGTTCGACCCCAAACCGGCGCTTGACAAGCTGGCCAACCAGCCGATGCCCGAATCTTTCGGCACGGTCATCACCGCCATGGGCACGGCGAGCAACACATTGATGCCGTCCAAACGGACCTGGAAGCAGCACGGCGAGAGCGGCATCTGGGTATCGGATTGGCTTCCGCACATCGCGCAGCACGTGGATGACATCGCGGTCATTCGCTCCTGCTGGGCCGACGGCCTCAATCACGTCGGTTCCGTTTGCCAGATGAACACCGGCGACATCCTCGCGGGCCGTCCTTCGCTCGGCGCCTGGACAACTTACGGACTCGGTACGGCCAACAACAACCTCCCGACATTCGTCGTCATGGCGGATGGCGCCGACCCGGTCGGCGGGCCGAAAAACTGGAGTTCCGGGTTTCTGCCGGCAACGTATCAAGGGACGCACTTCCGCAACGACGACACGCCCATCTTTCATCTCGCGCCGCCCAAAACCATTGGCGACCAACAGCAGCGCAGCAAACTGGACCTGCTGGCCGAATTGAACAGGCATTTTGCCGCCGACAAATCCGAGGACACGGAACTGGCCGCGCGGCTCAATTCCTATGAGCTTGCCTACCGCATGCAATCGGCCGCGCCTGAGGCAGTGGATCTTTCGAAAGAGTCCGAACTGACCAAGCAGCTCTACGGGATAGACGAGGAGCCGACACGAAAGTTCGGCACGCTTTGCCTGCTCGCGCGGCGCCTGATCGAGCGCAACGTCCGGTTTGTTCAACTTTATTGCGGCAGCAACAGTGGCTGGGACGCGCACACCGACCTCGAAGAAAACCACTCGAAGCATTGCAAGGCGTCCGACAAACCGGTGGCCGGTCTGCTTGCCGATCTCAAGGCGCGTGGTCTGTTGGAAGACACGCTCGTCGTCTGGGGCGGTGAGTTCGGCCGCACACCGTTTAACGAAAAGGGGAAGGGTCGCGACCATAACCCGTGGGGTTTCACCATGTGGATGGCCGGCGGCGGCGTCAAAGGCGGCAC
>JGI10216J12902_101092778_pt1 | contig 10796 bp, 3 predicted proteins | sample KanNatreferecore_FD_12902 | JGI IMG/M metagenome (IMG submission 12902)
CCGCACTGGTCGGCGCAGAGGCGGCAACCATCACCTTCCGGCCGAACGGCCTGTTCGACATAGAGGTCGATGTCGGAACTACGGACGCAGGCGGAGTCGGGATCGACGGAACAGTCACCGGTCCCGCGAGCAGCGGCACTGGCGACTATCACCGCATCTATGCGGTTGCAGTGCCGAAGAATAGCGCACTGACGCTGGCAATCGGCGGAGGGGCCAACCTTGGTTTCGAAATCGCCGGGGCAGCCGATGTCGTCGGCAATGCGGTCGTTCTTTCGGCGGGTCATGATATCATCAACGGTGCCACCAGCTCGGCGCCCTCCAGCGCCAGCGGGGCCGACGCCGACATCAGCATCGCCGAAACCAATTTCACATCTGCGCTCTATGCCCGCGCTGATGGCGATGTCTTCGCCTCTGCGGTCGACCAGACAATAGCTTTTGCCTCGGATGTTTCATTCCGCGCGCGAGACCACGCCAAGCTGGAAGCCAACGGCACGGGCGTGGTCACTGTTGACGGCAACCTGACCATGAGCGCCAATCGAAATGCTGCCACGGACGGTCAGTCCATTACCGCCGGCAATGTGACACTGCAGGCCTTCGCCGGCGGAACCGTCACGGTGAACGGGACTACGGACCTCAGTGCGATCGGTACCGGCGGGTACAGTGATACGCCGGGACTCGCCACCGGCGACGGCACGGGAGGCATTATCCTGGTCCAGGCAACTACCGACGGCGACCTGTTGCTGGGCGGTTCTTTATATGCCGACGTCACTGGCAGCGGCGGCTCGTTCGTTGGCGACATCGACGGCGGCAACGGCTTCGGCGGAACGATCAATCTGTACGCATCCGGGGGTGGCACAGTTAGCGTTGCCGGCGGTACTTACCTGACTGCCGACGGCCAAGCCGGCTTCCCCATAGAATGCATAGGTTGCGGAGGGGTAGGCGGAGTCGGCGACGCGGGCACGATCAACGTCCAGGCGCATAGCGGCCCCGGCAGCAGCATAGAATTCGGCGACGTACTTTATATTTGGGCCAATGGTTACGGCGGGTTCGGGCAAGAAGCCGGCACCGGCATCGGCGGGAATGTCGCCTTTTCCGCGAGCGACGAAAGCCTTGTGAGCGCTGCGGGCGATGTTTCAATCGAGGCGGAAGGCCGGGGCGGCGATGCTTTTGGCGACGGCAACGCGGGTGGAACGGGCCGAGGCGGTTTTGTCGAAACCTTCGCCGACAATGGAGGCATGCTGGAACTATCCGCTGGCCTGTCTGAAAGCGCCGACGGAACAGGCGGCGACTCCGAAGCTGGAGACGGCGGCATTGGCCGGGGTGGAACCGCCGGCGTCCGCGCCGCTACGGGCGGATCAATTGATCTGACCGGGCCGGCATCCGTCACCGCGGACGGGCAGGGCGGAAGCGGCCTTAACGGCGGCAACGGTACGGGTGGAATTGCCTATGTCAGTGCTGTCGTCGGAACGGTGCACGCATTCGGCAATGTCTCTGTCAGTGCCAACAGCGTTGGCGGGGATGCCAACGCGTCAGGTGGTACGGGCGGGTCTGGACTGGCGGACATCGAGAGCGTCATCACCCCGGTCATGACCGAAGCAAGCCTGTTCTCCAGCGGCGGGACGTTGATCATCGCAGGGTTGGCCACGGTCGCGGCCAACGCGACCGGCGGCGACGGTGGATCCGACGGCGGCAATGGTGGCAGCGCCGTTGCCGCCGGCGTTGCCGGCGTCATTGAAGGTGGTGCCATCATTCACGCCGCCAATAATGACGACGGCCCTAGCATCATCCGGCTGGCCAATGTCATCGTCACGGCTAACGCCCAAGGAGGTCAAGGCGGCGATGGTCAGGGCGGCACGGATGGTGGCGACGGAGGCGATGGAGGCTCAGCGACAGGCGGCAAGGCTGTCGTTACGGCAGCAGCCGGAAGCGGAGACATTATCGCGGGCGCAACCCAGGTTTCGGCTTTGGCATCCGGCGGGACGGGAGGAACCGGAGGAAACGGTGATGGGGGCGACGGCGGTAACGGCGGCGATGGGGGCACCGCGACTGGTGGCTTCATCAACGTCGGTTCCGAAAGCGGAAACGTCGATTTCGCCCAGGCCACTAATGATGGGACTGCAGTTTATACGTCGATTAGCGCGATAACGAACGCGACTGCAGGTGACGGAGGCGCTGGAGGATTCGGCAATGTCTCCGGGATTGGCGGGGACGGTGGTGACGCTTTCGGCGGCAACAGCGTTCTTTTGGTTCGCGGTTCGGAAGTCACCGTTGGCGACGTCAATCTCGAAGCGTCGGCATTCGGAGGCGACGGCGGTTTGTCGCCGAATGCCCCAGATGGCGATGGGGGTGATGCGACGGCAGGCGTCATCGCTGTCGTCGTCACCAACCGATTCAATCTTCCCGCCCAACGCGCCACGCTGACTGCCGGCGACGTCACCGGCACCGCAATCGCAACGGGTGGATCGGGCGGCTCCGGCGACGGCCTGTCGCTTTCCGTCGGTGGCAACCAGTTCGTGGTACGGCGAAGCGATGCAACCTTTGACAGCGTGAGCCTGGTCACCACTGCCCATTCCTTCGATGGGAACAGTGACTTCGCCTCGTCCAGCCCGATCGAGATTCAAAACGGCACGGTCTCTGTCACCGGGCAATTCACCTTTGAGACGCCGGGTTCCGTTTCGATGTGGAACGACGGCGGGACCTTGAACGCGGCACAGATCACCGTCGACGCCGACAACTTCATCCACGACGAGTTCTTGCCGGCACCCCTGGCGCTCGGGACCTTCGCAGCCAACAGCATCGCCGTGACGACGGGGCAGGATCTGGTGGTCGACGGTCATTTGGTCAGCGTAAATAGCGTGGCCTTCAACGCGCCCGGACTGATCGACATCGACAATGTGTCCAGCAGTAGCGGCAACCTGACTCTCACTGCCGTTGAGAGCATAACGACGGGTGGCCTTGTTTCCGTGGGAACGGTCGACGTCGACGGCAGCGCGCTCGACCTCGGCGACGTTACTGGCGGGACCGTGATCCTGACGAGCAACGTCGGCGATGTTTCCGCTATCGATATCATTGCGTTCGGCGGCCTCACAATCGACTCCGCCGACGACCTATTGTTCGGCTCGATCGACGCGCCGCAAGTCGACCTCGACGCTCCGGGATCGATTATTGGCGGAAACATCACAAGCGACTCCGACATCACGGCCATCGCGGGCGGCGATATCGATGTCGGCGACCTCAGTGCCGGCACTCAATCGATTGAAGGGTTCAGTCCGGGGTCGGTGGCACTTACCGCCGGTGGATTCGTGAACACGGGGACCATCGACGCGCTGGGCAGCGTGTCGATCGATGCGGCCACCGAAATCGAGACTGGCGCCATCGACGCGCTTACCTTCGTCCAGTTGCTGGCCGGTGGAGACGTATTGACCGGCGCCATTTTGGCTGGAAGCACCATCGATATCTTCACGACCCTTGGCGACATTACGACCGGCAATCTCACCGGCACCTTGATCGACCTGGAGTCGGAAGGCGGCGACATCATCTTCGCCGATGCCGACTCCGACGAACTTATTTTCGACGCCGGCGGCTCCGTCACCGGCGGCAACATCGTCGCAACCTCCCATGTCGTGGGCGAAGCGGCAGGCGCAGTCAGCCTTGGCAGCATCAGCGTCGGGCCAGGCCTTCCGGCCGACGAGGATTTCTCGGTCGGAATTGCATCGGCGACTTCGATAAACGTTGGCGACGTCGACGCGGCCGGCAACGTTGGCTTTGCGACGTTCGGCGATCTCACGACCGGCGACATCGCCGCTGGCGATCTCATCATGGCGCTGGTCGGAGGCGACGTGACGGTCGGCGGACTCAATACGGGCGGAGAGTTCGGGGAGATCTACATCGGCGATGCGCAGATGTACGTCGACGCAGGCGGTACTCAGGACAGCTTCGATCCCTCGCTCGTCCTCGCCCAACATCCCGTGCAAACTGGTGGGTCAATCACCTTCAACGGGCCCGTCTCGACCAGCCTGTTGCGAGCAGCCGCGGGCGGATTGGCGGCGATTAACGATGTAATCTCGGTCCAGTCGATGTTCCTGACATCCGACGATATCGAGATCGGCGCCTCAGGGGGTATCGAGGCCCTGAGCGTTGCTCTCGTTTCCTCCAATGCTACCCAGACGATCATTGGCGACGATGTGCCAGGCGATGGCTATGTTCTTTCAAACGCCGAATATGGACGCATTGACTCCAGTGCGATTTTTGTCGGGGTCGATGCCGCGCTCGGCGCCAATCCTTCGATGCTGATTGGAAACCTGGATGGTGTAGGCGGCAATGCAAATGAATTCGGCTTCGCGACCTATGACGGAGATAGCGAGGACGGTCTGACCGGATCGATCCGGGTTGTTGGCGAAGTTCTGTTCACCGGCATGACGGAGGACGATGAAGTCTCCTTCATGACCCGCACCTTCCAACTCGACGCCGAAACCGGCCTGTTGTCGCTGACGGGGGCCGGCAATGAATTGGCCGGCACGCTGGAACTTGATGCCAACCACATTCACGTCGCCAGCGCCGAAATTCTCGACCAGCTGGCCGACGACCTTCAGTATGATGGCTATCAGGACGATCTCAACGCTCCAGCCGAGATCGAGCGTCCCGATGGGGTCATCCGTGCGGCGGTTATCAATATCGAAATCGGCAATGCGGGCGAAGAGGATCTGTACACCTTGTTCGTTCAGAACACCGGGACCGATGAGTTGCCGGCCGGCTTCGTTGCGTCTGAACAGATATTGTTCGGCGAGGATGACGAGTTCTTCCTTCCGCCAGGCTCGCTCGACCTGGTCATCAACGGTCAGATCGTTACGCCCGACGGCGTGTTGACCGGCGTGGACGTTCGTGACGCGCTGGTCGAAGCACAGGGCGACCTGACACCATTCACCGAAAACAGCACGGTGAACGGGTGCCTTCTGAACGGGGCGTGCGAACCGGTCGAGCCGCCGGAGCCACCCGAACCGCCGGTACCGCCGGACTTCCAGCCGGCGCCCGGGATCCAGGCAGAAATTGTGCTGGCTACGGACAACGAGCTGCCGCCTCCTGAGTTCGGAAATGAGGATTTCATTGACGACAATGACGAGGAAACGGAGGACGATAGCCCAATCGAACCGCCGGCCCCGCTGTTCGATACCAGCCAAATGGGCGAGGAAGCGAAATCGACCAACGTCGAAGTCGGTACTTCGATGCGATCGACACCCGGCCTTAAATCACCGGACGATGTCGACGATCCGATTTCGGGGAGCGGCAATCCGGCCCTGATGGAAACTCCGCCAGTACCCCAAGAGGAGAAGCAGCAATGACTCGCATCCTCTCTCTCATGCTCCTGACCAGCGTTTCACTTGCTCCGGTGCATGCCGGTGCGGCTCCACTGTCGGTCAAACCAAGTTTCCGGCTGGGTGATGCAGGCGTACTTTGCACGGCCCAGATCAGGCCGACTGATCAGCGATTGAGCGGATTATTCGACCGTTCCTATCTGCTGACGTGCCGCGACGCTGCCGGGCCGGTCGGAAGCGTCCTCGCAGTCCGACGGCAGGTCGCACTTGCTTCCGAACCCAGCGCTCTCCCTGCCGGTTCTCTCACCTGCAAGGAGCAGGAGCAGTCCTCGATCGAGCATGTCGGCACCGTAAGCACGGTCCGGTGCCGGGACGAGGCGGCCGGGGTCGACTACCTGCGCTATTTTACTCAGCGAGGTCAGACCCATTATCTGGTCGAAGGATTGGCAGGCTATGATCCGGCACTTCGGCTGGCATTGGCGTCCGTCGTTACCGACAAGGCGCAAAGCGGCGCCATTCAGGTGGCGACGACCGAGGTCAGCGATCCTGCGGCCTTCGCTCGGGTTCAGGCAGGCGCGCTGGATCCCGCAGGCGCCCGGACCGAGGCCTATGCTCGCAACAATGCCGGCCGGTTCGCGGAAAGCGCCGAGTTTTTCGAAAGCCTGGCCGGCAGGTCGAGCGGGGACCCTGTCTCCCAGGCTGAGGCGATGGCCAACCAAGGTCTGCAGCAGTCCAATCTGGGCAACTTCGTCGGGGCGGAGCGCCTGCTCGCTCAGGCGTTGGCTGCGAGCCCACAGAGCGACGGAGTCATGCAGCGGCTCATTCGCAACTATCGCGCCGCCAACCAGCTCAATCAGCATCGGGCGTCAGAGGCGCTCGCAATGCTCGCCGTCGACGTCGCACCGGTGTCCGAAGTCGAGGATGCCGACCGGATCCGCGAGGGACTGATTACGCCGCCGCTTAGCCTTGCAATCAACCGCGAGAGCATGAGCAGCCAGGAGGTTGCCGAAATAAGCAGCAACCTGACGCCCGCCGAGCGCGCCGTAATTCTTGATGCCCAGGCTCTCGAACTTGGTGCCGTTGCTCTCCGACAGCAGGGCAAACTTGCTGAAGCCGAAGCACAGCTGATCAGTGCACGCACCAGGATTCTTGGCGTGAGAGAAGGCCGGGTACAGTCGGCCCGCTGGCTGCTCAGCGAGATAGAGGTCGAACGCGCGCTGGTGGCGGAAGGCCGAGGCGACAAGGGGGCCGCAATCGCCGGGTTCGACGCCGGCATAGCTTCGCTCGCCGACACCTTCCCGGAAAGCCCGGCCTTGCTCTCGGCCAAGGCGCGAAAGGCTGGTTTCCTCGTTCGATCAGGTGATGCAGCGGCTGGCCGGGCTTTGTTCGATGAGATTGTCGCCAGCGCCAACTATGTAGCGGACAGCGGTACGACTCTCCGTAATTTGTTGAGCCCCTATTTCGACCTGCTTGCGGTCGACGGTTCGGCTTCGGCAGCTGCGTCCATGTTCCGCGCCTCTCAGCTGCTTCAGCGCCCTGGCGTTGCCCAGACGCAGGCGATCCTCGCGCGGCAATATTCTGCCGGAAGCGACGAGGGCAGCGCATTGTTTCGGCTGGCTCTGGCGCGAACGCGCGAAATTGTCAGGCAGGATGCCGAGATCAGACAACTGGAGTCACTGGCCGAGCGCACCTCAAGCCAGGAAGCAGCGCTTGCGTCCGGGAGGTCCAGCCTTGAGGCGCTGCGCGCGGAACAGGTCAGCCTCCAGGCACGGCTCAACGACTATCCGCGGTACAAGGTGCTTGCTCCCCAGACTGTCGAGCTTGCCGAAATGCAGGCGGCGCTTCGACCCGGTGAAGGCTATTACAAGCTGATGATCGTCGGCGATGCCGTCTATGCCTTGACCGCCGGCCAACAAGGCGCCCGTCCATTCAAACTCGCGGCCAGCGCGAGTGCAATGGCAAATGACGTAACGGCGCTTCGAAACAGCATCGTCCGGATCGAGAACGGCGAAGCCGTCACGGAGCCGTTCGACGTCGCGCGCGCGCGGTCGATGTATCTTTCATTGTTCGGACCGGTCGATGCCGAAATTCGCAGCATAAAGCATCTGATCTTCGAACCTGATGGGCCGATGCTGCAGCTGCCGCCCTATCTGTTGCCGGCCAGCCAACAGGGGGTCGATGCATACAAAGCCCGCGTTGCGAACCCAAATTCCGACCCGTTCGATTTCACCGGCGTGGACTGGCTTGGCCGTGGCCGCGAAGTTTCAATCTCGGTCAGTCCCAAGAGTTTCCTCGACATGCGGGCAATCGCCCCGAGCCGGGCGCGCCAGGCCTATCTGGGACTCGGCGAGAATGCAGTGGCCTTCACCCGTCCCGTCACTGCAGTGGCCGACGAATGCGATTGGCCGATCGCAATGTGGCAGGTCCCGATCTCGGCTGACGAGCTGAAGGTCGCGGAAGCCCGCTTCGGGGACGCCCACAGCGACCTTGTGACCGGCGCGGCATTCAACGACGCCGCCTTGCTCCAGCGCAGCGATAGCCTCGACCAGTATCGGGTGGTGCATTTCGCCACCCATGGGCTGGTGACGGCACCTCGGCCGGATTGCCCGCCAAGACCAGCGCTGGTGACCAGCTTCGCTCCCGGGGGCTCGGACGGGCTTCTGAGCTTCCGCGAGGTGTTCGACCTCAAGCTGGATGCCGATGTCGTCATCCTCTCCGCCTGTGACACGGCCGGGTCAGCGACGGCAGCAGTCAGCCGCGAAGCCGGCATCGCGACCGGAGGCAATTATGCGCTCGACGGACTGGTCCGCGCCTTCGTCGGCGCCGGTGCACGCACGGTGGTCGCGAGCCATTGGCCGGTGCCCGAAGATTATCAGGCAACCGAGCGGCTGGTCGGCGGCCTCGTCAGCGCCCAGCCCGGCCAGTCGCTGGCCGACGCGCTGGAACAGGCCCAGGTCAAGCTGATGGACGACCCCAAAACATCGCATCCCTATTATTGGGCGGCGTTCATCATCCTCGGCGATGGAGCCAAGCCGCTGATTCCGACGACTAGCGTTGCGGCGGCGGATTTGACGCCGGCGGGCCGGTAACAGCGCCGATGCCAAAGTGCGTCACTTCAGCAGCTGACGCAACTGTGCAGGCGTGAGCGGCGGCGCCAGCTGATCGCACCTGCACTGGCTGGGCGCCTTGTCGGGACGGCGGCGGAGCAGTCGCGTGCCGTGGCGAAAGCGCCCGGACGTCACCTGGTCGTAAAGCACCTCAACCACAATCTCCGGTTTCAGCGGCTTCCATTGTGCCGAGCGATCTGTTGCCCAGCGGCTCGGTCCGCCCGGCGCATTGCCGGTAAAGCCCGGCGGTTGGACCAGCCTTTCGAGCTCACGGGTCCAGCCTTGCTTTTCTTTCGCGGCAATCGACGAGGTGAAACCGACATGATGGAGAAGACCCTCATCGTCATAAAGTCCGAGAAGCAGGGACGCAGCGACCTTGCTATTGCGGCCATAGCGAAACCCGCCCACCACGCAGTCGGCGGTACGACGCAGCTTGACCTTGATCATCGCCCGCTCACCAGCGCGATATCCGTGATCCAGCTTCTTCGCGATTACTCCGTCCAGGGCGCCGCCCGTTCGCTTCAGCCAGGCTAGCGCATCTTTCATGTCGGTTGAAGCGGGGGACAGTTTGAGACGGGGATCTTGCTCCCCGTCGATCAGGTCCACGAGCGCCGCACGGCGCTCGACCAAGGGTTTGTTTGCAAGCGACTTGGACCCGGACTGCAAACAATCAAATGCCATGAATACTGCCGGCGTTTCGGCGGCAAGCCTTCGAATCCTGCTTTCGGCGGGATGCAATCGCATCTGGAGTGCCTCGAAGGAAATCTCGTCACTCCGCGCAATCAGCAATTCGCCGTCGAGGACGAACCGCTTAGACGTGAGCTCGGCAAGCATCGCGACGATTTCGGGGAAATAGCGGCCGAGCGGTTTGCCGGATTTCGACCATAGGCTGATCTCGGCTCCGTCACGCACCGCGATACAGCGGAACCCGTCCCATTTGGGCTCATATTGCCAGCCGGGCGGCTGCGGCAGTTCCTCGGCGAGCGATGCTTCCATGGGTTTGATGAAAGTGGACATCGACCGGAAAGCGCCCGCCGCTGCCGTATCGTTCCATTGCGATTGCCGAAGCTATTGCTACGCTCGCGTGACATGGGGAGGGCCGAAATGAGCGTTGAAGCCGCGACCGCGCGCTATATCGATAGCCTTGGCACCGCCAATCTTGAAAAGGCGGCCGCTTACACCAACGGCAATCATTGGATCCTGCTGTGGAACCTGGTCGTGTCCGGCTTGGTCACCTGGCTGATCGTCAGGTGGGGATTGCTCGACCGGATCGAGACCCGCATCGGCGAGCGCAGGCGCGGGCTTCGCGCCTTTACCGTGAGCCTGACCTATTTCCTGGTGTCAGCGCTGCTGACCCTGCCCTGGACCATTTACGCCAACTGGTTCCGGGAATTTGGTTACGGCCGGACCAGCCAGCCGATCGGCGATTTCCTGGGTCAATTGACCCTGTCCACTCTGATCATGTCGCTGCTTGGGGCAATATTTCTGGTAGGCGTCTATTGGCTGATCCGCCGGACCGGCAAGCGCTGGTGGCTTTGGTCGGGCGGCCTGGTTGCAGGCGCAATGGCCTTCATCATCCTCCTGTCGCCGGTACTGATCGAGCCCCTGTTCAACAAATATGAGCCGGTACCGCAGGGCGAAGTGCGCGATGCGGTGGTCGAGATGGCGGGCCGCGCCGGAATCCCGCCCGAGAAAATCTACATGTTCAATGGCTCGCGCCAGTCGAACAATTTCACCGCAAATGCCGGCGGCGTCGGCAGTACCGCGCGGGTGGCCATTTCGGACGTCGCACTGAAGGAAGCCAATCTGGACGAAGTGCGCGCCGTGACCGGACACGAGATCGGCCATTATGTGCTGAAGCATACCTGGTACGGCATTGCCTTCTATTCGATCGCTGCGATCGTGCTATTCTGGCTCGCAGACAGGCTATTTCCGCGCATTGCGCGTGCGTTCGGTAGCAGCGCCAATGTCGGAGATCCGAGGGGTCTTCCGGTGCTGATGTTTATCGGAACGGCCTTCATGCTGCTCATCTCACCATTGTTCAACAGCTTTGCGCGAACCATCGAAGTTCAGGCCGACCGATATTCTCTGGAGACCGAGAACAAGCCGGATGGGCTGGCGAGCGCGTTGGTGAAGACGGCGGAATATCGCTACCCTCGGCCCGGCAAGCTCGAAGAGATAATTTTCTATACTCATCCGTCGGTGGAGAACCGGGTGCGCCGGGCAATGCAGTGGAAGGCGAGACATCCGGAGCCACCGGCAAAGTAAAAACCAGTCGCGTCCATTAACGAGGGCCCGCACCGCGGCGAGCCCTTTCGGTTTGCCGCATCATGACCGCGGGATGGGGGGCGTCGTCCAGAAGGGCGCTACCGCCTCC
>JGI10216J12902_103435335_pt1 | contig 10790 bp, 10 predicted proteins | sample KanNatreferecore_FD_12902 | JGI IMG/M metagenome (IMG submission 12902)
GAACCAAAGCATTATGAGTGCTCTGCTCTAACCAATTGAGCTACAGGCCCCGCAGGAAGTATGATTTCAGATGCATCAACGACTTTCAATACCCGTCTCCAGCCTGTCTCGCCCACACTCGTTCCTGAATGATCAGAGTTCGTTGTTCGTTCAGGTAGCGATGGATTTCGTTTCTCGGGATCGTTTCTTCGCAAACACCTGATTCCGTCGCGCCGCTCCTTGCATCCAGAATGACATTCGAGGGTTGACGTCACTTTCATCGTCCACGTTCATCCGCCTGCCGAATCCGATTAATGCTCCGGGCACAGGGATGGGTTTGGCCATCGTGAAGAAAGCGGCAGAACGCATGAATGCAGCGGTGGGCGCCGAGTCCACGCCGGGAAGAGGCACCTGTTTTTGGTTGGAACTACAGGCCGCGTGAGCTGAAGGCGGTCCACAAACAATGAAAACCCTGCTCTGCGTGGACGATAATCCAAACGACCTGTTCCTGGTCGAACGCGCCTGCAAAAACGGTCAGGTATCCTTGCTCTTGAAAACAACGGGCAGCGGGACGGCGGCAATTCGTTATTTGAGCGGCGACGGCGAGTTCGCAAATCGCACAGAGAATCCGCTTCCGGACCTGATCCTCCTCGATCTGAAAATGCCGGAAATGGACGGGTTTGAAGTGCTGCGTTGGATCCGCACCCATCCCGCAACACAGAAGATTCCCGTGGCGCTTTTTTCTGCCTCGCTCATTCCCAGGGACGCTGACAAGGGCTATACTGAAGGGGCAAACTACTTCATCATCAAACCTACGGCACTCACGACACTCATCGAAATCGTTCGCGCGGCAGATGAATTCCTGGCATCTGGCTCGAAGAACGATGAGGCGCTGACGCGGTTCTCAGAACCTAAGGAGCGCGGTAGGGCCGAACAGGAGGCCGGTTCGTCGCACGGAGCGCCCCCCATGCAACCGCTCCGAAGCAATGCACGCTCTGCGGAAACAGCGGAGTGAGGATCACCTGGCATTCGGTCCGCCCACCACCTCGATCCCTTGTGGCCATGTCTCCTGAGGATCGAAACCAAGCACTTGTCGCGCGGGCTCGGGATCGAAACGGAGTCGGCGCCTTGGTTTGCTGGCCGCGTACACGATCGCAAAGCGAACGTTGGGAGCTGCCACCGCACAGGCAAAGAAACGCCCGGCGTCGCCGGGGCTGAGATACACATCCTGCGCCCAGTCGCTCGCGGCGATCTCCTGCACCTGTTCCGGAGTCCGTGGGCACCAGCCCAGGCGAACCACGATCACGCTGATGCCATGCGTCTCCGCGTAACCGCGCCCGATTGATTCGAGCAGCATCTTCGTTGCGGCGTACCAATAGCGGGGACTGGGAGGGTCCTCGACGCGGATGGGCCACGGACCGTTCCGCTGTTGCCACCAATTGACCTGGCCGCTGCTGGCAAGGATCAACCGCCGAACGCCGGCCAACCGCGCCGCTTCCATGACCTGATAGACGCCGATGATGTTATTTGGCAGGAGCCTCGTCAGGAAGTCATCGTCGTCGGGTGTAGCGGCCAGGTGAATCAAGGTTCCCGTGTCGTTGGCGGCGTGCCGGATCGCGTCGCCGTCGGTGATGTCGCCAACAACGCAATCGTTCAACCCGGGCGTCTTGACGGAGTCAAAACCGCGGATCGGAGTGCCGCGTGTCCTTAATTCGGCGACAACGGCGCCGCCGATTCGCCCTGTCGAGCCGACAACCAACACACGATCGCTCGTATTCATATGCAGTGAGTGCTACGGGTTTGCGTCGGATTCCTGGAGCCCTTGCCAAACCAGGCCGCAAAGGCGACCGTTCGGAAATTGGAGGGTACCGGGTTCAAATCCCTTCGCCGGGCATCAGTGGCATGTCAAACGTGGCCGCTACTTCCGGCGAAAGCATCTCGCCTTCGCGTGAAAGAACCCGGTACTGGCGAATCTGAAAAGAGACGTCGCTGCCCTCCGCGAGGCCTTGAAAGGCATATTCCTCTTTGGTCATCCGAGCCCGGATGAGGAGTCCGCTTGGCAATTCCAATTCGACGCGCAACATGACACCGAGGAAAAACGTGTGCCGCAAGGTGGCACGATAACGGTAGGCCTGGAGGTCGGCCGATATCTGCACGGCATACGGGCGAAAGCCGATCCTCAAGCGCTGTCCATCCGGTACGCCATGCGACGGAAACTCCAGCTCATTGAGGTAGGCCGCGCCGTTGCGGACCTCCAGCTCCAGCACGTTCATGACACCAATGAACCGGGCGACGAATTCGTTCGCCGGTTGTTCGTAGACCTCGCGGGGCGTGCCGATTTGTTCGAGATTGCCGCGCGAAAAAATCACGATGCGATTCGATACCTCCATCGCCTCCTCCTGGTCGTGCGTGACAAAGATGGTGGTCACGTTGAGTTCGTGGTGGAGGGTGACGAGCCATTCGCGGAGTTCCTGGCGGATCTTTGCGTCCACGGCGCCGAACGGCTCGTCGAGCAACAGCACGCTCGGCTTGGGGGCGAGGGCGCGGGCGATGGCAACACGCTGCCGCTGGCCGCCGGAGAGCTGGTGCGGATAGCGTTTGTCGAGACCTTCGAGTCCGAAGAGTTCCAACAGTTCGGCCACACGCGCCCGAATGTCGGCTCTTTTCCACTTCTTGATCTTGAGGCCGAAGGCGATGTTCTTGAACACGTTCATGTTCTTGAACAACGCGTAATTCTGGAACACAAACCCGATGTTGCGCTGTTGAACCGAGAGGTCGTTGACGCGTTGTCCCCGGATCAGAACGTCGCCCGTGGTCGGGATCTCCAGCCCGGCGATCATGCGGAGCACCGTCGTCTTTCCGCCGCCGCTGGGGCCGAGCAGCGCCATCAGCTCGCCTTCGTTAACCGCGACGGTGACGTTGTTGACGGCGGTGACTTCGCCGAACTGTTTGCTGACGTTCTTAAGTTCGATGCTCATTCAGGATGGTGCTCAACGACTTCACGTCTTCTCCGGTTCAGGCGCCGTCTGCTGCGCCCGCTCGTAATCGCGGGCCTGCTTCCACTCCAGCAACGTTTTCAGTCCGAGGGTCAGCAATGCCAGCAGCGCCAGGAGGCTCGCGACCGCAAACGCCCCCGTGGCGTTGTATTCCTGGTAGAGCTTTTCGACGCGCAACGGCATCGTGTCCGTGACACCCGTGATATGGCCCGAAACGACCGAGACGGCGCCGAACTCGCCCATCGCCCGGGCATTGCAGAGGATAATCCCGTAGAGCAATCCCCACTTCACCGACGGGAGAGTGACGCGCCAAAACGTCTGCCAACCGCTCGCGCCGAGTGTCAACGCGGCTTCCTCCTGTTCGGTGCCGGTGGCCTGCATGACCGGAATCAATTCGCGCGCGACGAACGGGAACGTGATGAACACCGTGGCGATGACGATGCCCGGGACGGCGAAGATGATTTTGATGTCGCGGGCGTCAAGCCATTTGCCGAAGTAACCTTGCAATCCGAACAACACGACGAACATCAAACCGGCGACCACCGGCGAAACGGAAAATGGGAGGTCGATCAGCGTCACCAGGAGCGATTTGCCGCGGAACTGGAACTTCGCCACCGCCCAGGCCGCCGCGACGCCGAACACCAGATTGAGCGGCACGCTGATTGCCGTGACGGTCAGCGTGAGGCGAATTGCCGCCCGGGTGTCCGGATCGACGAGGGCATTCCAGTAGGCGCGCCAGCCTTTGGAGAGCGCCTGGGCAAAGACGTTGAGCAGCGGCACCAGCAGGAAGATCAGCACAAAGATGAGCGCGACGGAAATGAGCGCCCATTTCACGAACGGAGACTCTTCAGTGCCTCGTTGCGACTTGCTGCGGCCCCGGCGCCACTGGGATGTTCCTTCTTCTCCCATGTCAATTCTGGTAACGGCTGGCCCAGCGTTCGAGGAGGTTGATGGTGATGAGCAGCACAAACGAAATGATCAGGAGCACCACCGCCAGCGCCATGGCGCCGGTGTAATCGTATTCTTCCAGCCGAATGATGATGAGCAGCGGCGCAATCTCCGACTCGTACGGTTTGTTGCCGGCGATGAAGATGACCGAGCCGTATTCGCCAACGGCGCGCGCGAACGCCAGCGCAAAGCCGGTGAGCACGGCCGGCAGGAGCGTCGGCGCGATGATTGTGAGAAAGGTGCGCAATCGGCCGGAGCCCAGAGTGGCCGCCGCCTCCTCCACCTCCCGCTCGAAGCTTTCCAGCACCGGTTGCAGCGTGCGCGTCACGAACGGGAGACCGACGAACGTCAAGGCGATCACGACACCGAGTGGGGTGAAGGCGCCGTTGACACCCAGCGGCACGAGATATTTTCCAAGCCAGCCGGTACTGGCGAAGAGGTTCGCCAGCGTGAGACCGGCCACCGCCGTCGGCAGGGCGAAGGGAAAATCGACGAGCGCATCCAGAAACCGGCGTCCCGGAAAGTGATAGCGCACCAGCACCCAGGCCAGCAGCGTGCCAAAAACGGCGTTGATGGCAGCCGCGATGAGGGAGGCGCCGAAGGTCAGCTTGTAGGCTGCGAGCGCGCGGTCCGTGGTAGCCAGCCGCCAGAAATCAGCCGGCGACAAATCCAGTACGCGCAGGAACAGACCCCCGATGGGAATCAGCACGATCACGCCGAGATAAAACAGCGTGTAACCCATCGACAGCCCGAAACCGGGCAGCGCGTTGAATCTTTTTTCTACCACGTTGCGTATGCCGCCAGAGTAGCCGCGCCGATCAAATGCGCACAATAGCAGAAATGAATGAACCTCTTCTCTTATGCCTCGGACTCTTCTGGCGGAGCCAGGCTCCAAGGCCCGGCCCGGCGCGGCCGAAGACCAACGACGCCTCCCGCGGTGTTCCTCTCCGCGGCCAGAGTTGGAAAATGACGGGAGGAGTCATTTTCCCTCGGAATCCTTCCTGGCTTGTGTTTCTTCAGGCTTGGGGACGGGATGGTCAAAGGCCTCCGCCAATTCTGCCAGGATGCCGTCCACGGCAACCTCGATGCGCCGCCATTCCGGGATGAGCGGAGAGCCGTAGGGATGTTTTTGAAACTCCTGAAAGGCCCGCTCCAACCCCCCGGCAAAGGTCTCAATGACGCCCAACTCACGGTGGAGATCGAATTGCCGCAGATTGTTCATCTTGCAGTAGGCTTCATAAGTCCGCACATACGCGCGGGCGGTGGCGAGGTAAGTGTGTTTGAGGGTCAGAAGAAAATCGTGCGTCAGGATGCATCCGCCGGAGGCAAGTTGGGTGAAAAACGTCCGGGCGATGTCGGATACCATTTTGACCAGGCCGGAGGCGCCGTCTTCGCCCAGTTCCTGGTGTTTGTGATCGTATCGGGACGTGATCTCGACCTGGCAAATCCGGTGCGGACGCGAGATGCGGAAGACTTCCGACAGAATCCCCACCTCAATGCCCCAGTCCGAGGGAAACCGCAGTTCGTTGGCGATACTGGTAAAAGTGGCAAACTCACCGGACAACGGATACCGAAAATCGGCCATGAACTCGAGAAAGTCGATTCTCCCCAGGATGTCGCGCAAGGCGCGGACGAGAGGAAAATAGAAAAGCCGCACGACTCTTCCATGCAACCGGTCGGAATAGCGCGTATAAAAACCTTTCGAAAACTGGTATCGCAGGTCCACGACCGGGAAGAGCAACCGCAACAGGAAGCCGCGGTCATAGGTCAGAATGTCCGCATCGTGAAAGGCGATCACGGACACCTCGCTCTTGCCCAGCGCGTAGCCGAGCGCGGTCCACACAGCCTGCCCCTTGCCCCGCGGGCCGACCGGCAGCACATCGTCAATCTTCTTGATCACGGCCTGCACCGCCGGCGAGTCGTTCCAGAGCAGTACGCCATTCTTTTCAATCGGGCGGACGATTTCCCTCCCCTGTTGATATTCCGCGGCGCTGGCGCGATCCAGGCTGATGTAAATCTTCCCGACGAACGACATCTGTGAAAGCTGCTCAATGATGCCCTTCATCGCCGGCGACGACAGATCCTCGAACAGCGTGGGAATGATAACACCGACGGGAACCCGGCGCGCCAGGCGCTGAAGGCTCTTCTCCATGCGTGTCAAATCTTCACCCTCCAGGCGGGTGAAAGTCGGCACGACATTTTGATGAAAATCAGCCATGAGTCATTCTATTCCCGGCTATATTCACGGATCATTTGCCGGGTTGATAGATTTTGTCGAAAACACCGCCGTCGTTGAAGTGGGCCTTTTGTGTTTTTTGCCAGTCGCCCGCAATCTCGGCGAGCGTGAAGAGTTTCACGTCCGGAAACTGCTTCGCGTATTTCGCCAACACCTCTTTGCTCTGTGGGCGGAAGTAGTGTTTGGCGGCGATTTCCTGGCCCTCGGGACTATAGAGATACTCCAGGTAAGCCTGGGCGACGGCTTCTGTGCCGTGCTTCCTGGCGTTCCTGTCCACCAGAGTCACCGTTGGCTCGCACAGAATGCTGACCGAGGGGACGACGATCTCAAATTTATCGGCGCCGAGTTCCTTTGCGCCCAGCAGGATCTCGTTCTCCCAGTTGATGAGCACGTCGCCGATGCCGCGTTCGACGAAGGTGGTCGTCGCGCCGCGAGCGCCCGAGTCCAGAACGGGCACATTTTTGTAGAGTCGCCAGATGAAGTCTCGGGCCTTGGCTTCATCCTTGCCCGTGCGCAGATATTCAAACCCCCAGGCGCCCAGATAATTCCAGCGGGCGCTGCCGGACGTCTTCGGGTTGGGCGTGATGACCGAGACGCCGGGTTTCACGAGGTCGTCCCAGTCTTTGATTGCCTTGGGGTTTCCCTTTCGCACGAGGAAAGAGATGGTGGAAGTGTACGGGGCGCTGTTGTTCGGCAGCCGCTTTTGCCAATCCCCAGGCAGAAGCCCGGCGCGTTCGGCGATCGACTCCACGTCGTAGGCCAGCGCGAGCGTCACGACGTCGGCACCCAGGCCGTCGATGACGGCCCGCGCCTGTTTGCTGGAACCGCCGTGCGATTGTTGGACGACGACGTTATCGCCGGTCTTTGCTTTCCAGTGTTGGGCAAAGGCGGCGTTGAATTCCCGATACAGTTCGCGAGTGGGATCGTAAGAAACGTTCAGGAGTTTGATGTCCTTGGCGGAGGAACTCGCCAGGGTCAATCCCAGCGCCGCGGCCATGGCTGTCGTCAGTTTGGTCATGCGATTCAGTTTCATGATGAGTTACGTGAGTTGATTGGTTTCAGATTTCTTGCCTGATCACCAGCCAAATTGGATGCGCGCCACGACCACATGCTCGCTCTCATCGGCAAAAGTGGTTCCCGGGTCTGCCTCGAACTGAGTGTAATCGTAACCGGCGGAGATTTTGATGTTCCGGTTGAGGTGCCAGTTAAGGCCCACGCCGTAGGAAGTCGAGCGCGTGGCGGAGTTGGCCGGATTGGCGAAAAGTGGAAATGCGTCATCATCGACATCCAATTGACCCACGCGTACCGCGATCTCCCAGGCTCCCCATCCACCCTCCGCAAGCGAGAACGGCCGTCTGGGCGTAACGGCCCTGTACGAGTTGGTTTCGCCCGTTAGAAAGCAGGAGGCGGCCACCTGCCAGGCCGAATTCTCGAGTCTGGCGCGGGTGGGGAGTCCGCCGTCGTCACGTCTCACTTCTTGCGAGGAGATAATGTACTCCCCGAACAGGCCGAAAGGTCCCCAGTAGTAGTAGCCCTGCGGGGAGATGCGCCAGTTGGTGCCATCTCCCACCACGTTCGCCGTCGCCGCGTTGGTTCCGGCGCCGGCTCGATATCCGAAGGTGCGTTGCAATCCCTGAGAGAAGTAGGAACGCAGAGCGCCTTCCCGATTTCCGTACGTCCCGGCAACACCGACACCCAACCCCTTGAGCGCGTCAATGTCCGAAGTCCTGAAAGGATGGGCAAACAGGCGCACGGCGACGTCTTTGTCGCTGTCGGAAGTATCGAAGTCCGCGCTGCCGCCGTCGGCTACACCGTTGAATACACCTCCTGCGTAGCTGAGGCGTCCGCCGATCAGGTCGCCCTGCATGCCGAAACCGACATCGCGGTTGGGCGCCAATTGCGTGGGGTAACCACGCTCGATGAAAAGAAGGTTGGCCCCGGACTGCAAGCGTTCCAGTCCCACCGGCTCCTTCATTTTGCCCGCGACGAACTGGAGTTCAGGCCACAGTCTGGCAGTCACATAGGCGTCCTGGACCAAAGCGTTGTTGGCGGTCGATAACGTGGCTTGAGAGCCGAAGTCCAGCATCACTCGATAATCAAATTTGTCGAAAACCGTGCCCTCAAAGATCGGCCGCGCCCGTCGGATCAGAAAAGTATCCGGCAGCAACGCGCCCGGGACGGGTTCAGGGTAGTAACGCGCATCCACTTGAACGTACCCCCGAGCCCGGAAAACAAAATTGCTGTCTGCGGACCGAATCTGAAACCCGCCGGGCCCAAGGGAAACGATTGGTGCGGCTTTGGATTTTTCGGCGGAAGCTTCCCGGTCGAACTCCTCTTTGCGTTCGAGGACTCGCAGTTTCTGATCCAGTTGCTCGATCTGTTGTCTCAAACTGTTGACGGTGTCAGCCGGCTCACCCGCCCGCAGAGAGTCACCCGCCAACTCCGTGCCGATGCTTACCGCGGCGAGGACCCAGCGATATGATTTCATTCTCAGGGTTCCTGCTTTTGTGTTTACCAACAGGTTCATCGTCTTATCAACGTTCATATCGACGCGATAATAGAGTGATACTCTAGTAAGTCAATAGAGATTATTAAAGTCCTGTTATATTCTTATTTTATTGGCATAAACTGACTTATTACTGACTCATATAAAGTAATTCTTGATGCTTTATATGTAGATTCATAGCCTGTGGAATATGAAACTTTCACTCCGGGGTGAATACGCGCTCCGTGCCTTGATCGTGTTGGGACTGAACTATCGGCCACGAGAGGACACCGTCGTGCGGATTCAAACAATCTCCGAGCAACAGAACGTCCCCAAGCGGTTTCTCGAACAGATCCTCAACGAGCTGAAATCAGTGGGCATCCTCGAAAGCAAACGCGGACTGACTGGCGGCTACCGGCTGCGTCTGCCGCCGGACAAGATCACACTGGCCGAAGTGATTCGCTATATCGAAGGCCCGCTCGCTCCGGTCAGTTGTGTCAGTGAACGGTTCTACGAACGGTGTTCCTGTCCGGACGAGGCGAAATGCGGCATCCGCAGCGTCATGAAAGAGGTTCGCGACGCCATCGTGAAGGTGTTGGAAACGGTGACCGTCAGCCAGCTCTGTGAGCGCGTTCGCCAGTTGCAGGGTACCCACGCCAATCCAGTGGACTACATTATTTAACCGTCGTGGGCATTTTGCACTCCCCCGGCAAATTTTTGTTTCCTCCTGAGTGAAGAACGATAGAATCCGCATCGACTTCCCCTTTTCCCGGGCGGTGGTCCAGTCGAGACGTGCTTTTGAAACAGTATGCATAATGCCTCCATGCGCGCGGTCGGGGTCGTTCCCGGCGAACGCGAGGTCCGCATCATCGAACATGCCGCCCCCCGGATTACCGCGCCGAACGAAATCAAAGTCCGTTCGCTCGAGGTCGGCATTTGCGGGACCGATCGCGAAATCTGCACGTTCGTTTACGGGTCGCCGCCTGACGGATTCGACTACCTCGTGCTCGGCCATGAATCGCTCGGTCAGGTCGTCGAAGTAGGCTCCGGCGTTTCGCAATTCAAACCCGGCGATCTCGTCGTGCCTTCCGTCCGCCGCCCCTGCCCGCACGACCACTGCCTTTCCTGCCGCGATGACAAACAGGATTTTTGTTTCACCGGCGACTTCACCGAGCGCGGCATCAAGATGACGCACGGTTTCATGACTGAGTATTATGTGGATGAACAGAAATACCTCACCTACGTGCCGCCGGAGTTGCGCGATGTCGCCGTGCTCGTCGAACCGTTGACCGTCGCGGAGAAGGGCCTCGCGCAAATGTGGCAGGTCCAGCAACGGCTCCCGTGGATTGACCCGAAATTGCCGGCAGAACAGCGCGGGCGCGGCAAGACGGCCGTCGTCCTGGGTGCGGGCCCCATCGGCATCCTCGGCGCGATGGCCCTGTCCGTGCGCGGCTTCAAGACTTTTGTCTATTCGCGCTCTCCGGCGCCCAACCCGAAGTCCGAACTGGTCGAATCGTTTGGCGTGAAATACCTCTCCTCGGAAACCGTGACCCCCGACCAGCTCGTCGAGCAGCTCGGCAGCATCGACCTCGTGTACGAAGCGGTCGGGAAGGCGAAGATTTCCTATGATGTGCTCCGCGTGCTCGGTCTGAATGGCGTTTTCATTTTCACCGGCATTCCCGCGCCGCGTCCGGCCATCGGCATCGACGCGGACATTATTATGCGCAATCTGGTGCTCAAGAACCAGGCGGTGGTAGGCACGGTCAACGCGGATGCGGAGGCGTTTGCGGGTGCCATTCGTGATCTTGGCATCTTTCTCAAGCTCTGGCCCCACGCGCTCAAGTCGATCATCACCGGCCGCCACAGGATCGACGATTACCGCGAGCTGCTCCTCGGGAAGGGCAACGGAATTAAGAATGTCATTGTGATGGCATGAGCCACGCCGCAGTTCGTTTCCAATGGAATTCTTTACCGTTTTCGTTCGACTATCCCGAGAAGTTTTCGCTGCCAGCGCAAATCTCGTGGCGGCGGCCATCCTGGCTGCCGTAGAGGGCGCGCGTCCCGCCGCCCGGGCTCAATGCTGGATGATTCGCGCGAGGTTCCGCCGGGCGAGACGCCACGGTCCCGCGCCTGCGGGAGCAGGCGG
>JGI10216J12902_102582949_pt1 | contig 10789 bp, 9 predicted proteins | sample KanNatreferecore_FD_12902 | JGI IMG/M metagenome (IMG submission 12902)
GGCGGCGCTGCGTCCGCCATTATTTCGCGGCTCGCCAAAACCGCGAGTTTGTGTAAGCTTCGTCCGCAATTCATGGCCTGGCGCATCCATGACAGTGTGCGGCGCGGCGAGATCGACAATCGCGAGAAGGGCATCGTCCGCGGACGCATCTGGCTGCACGGGTTGACCGAACCGGTCGTGCTGGAACTCAAAGGCAATGCCTGCCCGGATCTGGCCGGTTGCCTGCTCGCGTTTGAAAACCCCGGCGAAACGATCCCGTTGCGGGCGGATGCAAGGATGAACCCGCTCCAGCGCGGGACCATCGGCGACCTGACGGCCTCACGAAAGGTGCGGGTGTTCGACATCCCGCTCGAGGAGGCCTATGAGCGATTGAAGAAGAAATTGCCCGTGCCTGAACACATGGCGAACAGCCTGTACCTCGAATGGTTCAGCGAGGCCAACGGACGCGTCGTCATCGAAAGCGCCGATTACAAGCTCACCGTTTCGGCGCCGGTCTGGACGCTCCCGCCGGAGGAGGAGCGGCAGCGCCAACAGGAAGCGGCGGAAGGCTTCTCGGGGTTTCTGGGCAAACTCAGCGAGGCGCTCGAAGCGGCCAGGCATGAGCCGCCGGACGACAAGGAGTGGGATGAGTTCGATTACGAGAAGTTCATGCGGGAAAGCGACGCCCGCACGGACAAATACGCCGAGTTGCTCGACAAATACATGGACCACCCGGACCGCGACCGGCTCATCGCCAAAGAAATGGGCTGGGAATGGATGGAAGAAGAGTTGGACGCAGAAGAACGCGACCAGGCCGCTTCGCGAGAAGGGCCCCCCGCCCATCGTCCCGAAGAGAGCGCCGACGCCACCGAACTCGCTGACGAAGAGGAAGGCGATCCATTCGACGTGAATGAAATCAACCGCATCACCGCCGAAGCCGACGAGGACGCGCTCGAACCCGATCCCGCCACCGAAGGCGTCGATTGGGTCCGCGACGAGGATGGCGACATCAAGCACCCGTTGTCGCGGCGCGCGTTCGAGAGCAGCATGGAACTCTGGCACACGTGCGACAGACTCGGCCTCGGCAAGATGGACGATGACGATCTGTGCGCACTGATCTCCGAATTCCAGATCACCAGCGCCAAACTGGCCGGCGCGCTCAACAGCCTGGCCTACGGCCGCGATCACCGCGAAGGCGCGTTCACTGTCGCCTATCTCAAACGCGCGCTGAGTCACGTTCATGCCGCGCAGGCCGGGCTGGAGAAGGTCGCGCCAAAGAACCTTCTCCCGGCCGAAACGATCACGGCCACACGCACCGAACTCTTCGCGATCCGAGAGGAGATTCTCCGGTTGATGGAGGAATTCCGGCGCGCCGGATAAATCACAAGAAGCGCCATTATGCGGAAATCGACCGGCCTCCTCGCTCTGCTGCTCGGCTTGACGGCCTCTCAGGCAGCCGAAACGCCGCCGGCGCCGGATTTCAAGTTGCTCGATGTCAATCCCAACTCCATTCGCCGGAATTCGCTGGTTTCGCCGCGAGATTACGTGCTCCAGGTTTCGGGATATTACTTCGGGGCAGCCGGCTGAGGTTATTGCCGTGCCCAGTTCGGGTACCTCGAAACGCTCCAGGCGGAACTCAAGACAGCCAAGCCGGAGCTCAATATTGAAATCCTCGGAGTCAATCGAGTCGACGAAAGCCAGAATAATCATCTGGCGACAGCTATGCGCATCCTGCCCTGGCTTCAGGACACGGCGCAGGAGGCAGTTTGGACCGACTGGGAGGTCACTTATCGCGACGTGCGGATTTTGGATGCGCAGAACCGTGTTCGGAGCGTTTTCAACCTGACGTCACACGACCTGTCTCTGCCCTCGAACTATGCAACGTTGAAGCAACTGTTCCTCGATGCTGCCACGATTGTTGATTCGGACGGAGACCAGCTGCCCGACGACTGGGAGCAGATCCGTCTCGGAACCCTTGCACCGGGCGCGGCCGATGATCCGGACGGCGACGGGCGTGACAATTTCACGGAATTCGCTTTCGGCACGAACCCGACTGACGCCGGCTCATTCCTCTCCACACGAGCGGGCATCACGTTCAATGGTACCGACGATTTCCTGACGATGTCATTCCGCCGGCCGGCTGGATCGATCCTCGACTACGTCATTGAGGCGTCGCCGGACATGTTGGTTTGGACACAGGATCCGCTCGAGATCGGGTTGGGTCCGAACCCCTCGCGATATTTTGACGGCACCGGCACGATTGAAGTTCTGTATTCGCTCGGGAAGGCCACGAGCGTACGGCAAAGCGGGTTTATCCGGGTGAGGGCCGTTCCAAAACCGCTGCAGTGAAGGGGTCGCCGGCGCCGGCTTGGGGACGGAACACATCGGCGCGCGCCGGGCAGCGCCTGGCCCTCAGATCATCATTCTCGCGGTGCAAGTTCGTGGGAGGCAACCGTAACGTCCAAACGACATCACTTGTAATCACATCGTTTCGAACCCACGCTTGCATTCCGCCAGCGGGCGATTCATTCTGGCACTCCATTTGTGCCGGATGCGCATTCGTTGCCCGCTCCGGGACTCAATCGCATGAGCAATTCGCCTGAGACCGGTCTGGATTTGGACGCGCTGGAACTGCACTTTCTGCCCGCCTGGGCGAAGCAATCCCCGGAGGCCAACCGCTACGCCAGATTTGAAGGCGGAGGGGATGCCTCCCAATCGCGCGACAGCCGTGACAAACGACCGGATCGTGGACCGCGCCGGGAAGGTCCGCCAGGTGATCGCCGAAGGCCGCGGGGCGAGCGATTCGAAGCGCACCGGCGCGGAGGCGGCGACCGCGGCCAGTCGCGCCGCGAGGAGCCACGCGAACCGATCCCGTCCTTGCCCGAAATCAGCGTTGCCCTCGTTCCGGAAGAGAAAGGAGTCGAATCCATCGCGCGGCAAATCAAACTGGCCGGGCGCGCGTATCCCATCTTCGACATCGCCCATTTGATTCTGAAAAAGCCGGAGCGCTATCACGTGACGTTTGGCGCGGTGAAGAAGCCCGACGGCCAGATCGCGCAACAGCTTTGGGTCTGCAATCTGGACGACACGCTCTGGCTCTCGGAAGAAGAAGCCGTTGGCCACGTCCTGAAGCGGCATTTCGACACATTCTACAAAGCGGAGAAAACACCGGCCGATCCGCCCAAGGGCACTTACACTTTCGTCGCGCAATGCGGATTGAGCGGCGTGATTCTCGGCCCGCCCAACTACCACGATTACCAGAACAAGCTGCGCAAACTGCACGCGGAACGCTTTTCCCGCATGCCCTTCGAGATGTACAAATCGAGAGTGAAGATCGTCAGGGACGAGGCGGTCGTAAAGAAATGGGTCGAGGACCAGAGCTGGAAGACCGAATACGCCTGCCTGAACGTTCCCGAGCCGAAAACGCTCGCCAATCGCGACGAGGTAGAAAAGCATTTTCGAGACACCCACCTCGCCAACATTGTCAAGATCGTCGAGTCGCATACCGTGAACGGCACCGCAGCGCAGCAATTGCCCGCGCCGACGCTGCGTCAGGTGCTGCGCCGTGCCTGGGACGAACAGAATCGGTTTCCGCTCAGAATGGTTACCGTGTTGAGCCAGCAGTTTGCGGCGCACGGCCTTCAATTCTTCAAGGTCAACAAAACCGTCACGCACGTCGCCGTCGCCCGCCCGCATTACCTGGACCTGGAAGCCACACCGGTGTCTGAAGGCATCAAACGGATCGTTGAATTCATCAACGCCACGCCGAAATGCACGCGCAAGCTGCTCCTCGAAGCGCTGGCGCCGGCGCCAGCCACGCCGCCGAATGTCGTTCCCGCCGCCACGACATCCGAACCCGCCACGGCGGCCGCCCAATCCACCGATCAGCCGGCTCCGGGCCAGGCGCACCACGCGACGGCCGAGCAAACCGCCATTGTTGGCGATTTGCATTGGCTGATTCATCAGGGCCACGTCCTCGAGTTCGCGAATGGAAAGATCGAGACCGCCCGGAAGCCGATTCCGAAGCCAGTCAAACCAGCCGCGAAAACAGCGGGGATGCCAGGCCAGACTGTATCGGGCGCGGGCGCCGCTCCGGATGCCGGGGAGGTTCGGACGTCAGCCGACGAAACGCCCGCTCCGGAATCTGTGCCGCCTGCCGGCGCACAACCGGCGGACGCGCACGCAGGTGAACCGGAAAGCCGTCCCGTTCCCGAACCCGTTCTGCCCGCTCCCGGGGAAGTCGCGCCTGATTCGGCGCCGGCGCAGCGCGCTTGAAAGCCGGGGAAATTCCTCGCGCCTGCGAGGCTTGATTTTTCCCGACGAACATCGAGGCTCGACAGCAACTTGCGTTGCCTAAAATAATCCCACCGCCATTTGAAAATGAAAGAGAAGGCCTACGCCCGCGCCGGCGTCGATATTGATCTGGGCAACCGCGTCAAAGCCACCTTGCCGCAACTGCTCGCCTCCACGCATCGCCGCGAAGTGCTGGGAAAAGTGGGGGGCTTTGGCGGCCTCTTCGCGCTCGACATCGGGAAATACAAACAACCCGTCCTCGTTTCGAGCGTCGATGGCGTTGGCACGAAGCTCAAAATCGCGTTCGCGATGGACCGGCACGACACCATCGGCCAGGATCTCGTCAATCATTGCGTCAACGACATCGCCGTGCTCGGCGCCGAGGCGCTTTTCTTCCTCGATTACCTCGGCACCGGCAAGCTGGAGCCGCACGTTTTCAGGGGGATCATCCAGGGCTTCGCCAAGGCCTGCGCCGAGAATCATTGCGCGCTCATCGGCGGCGAGACGGCCCAGATGCCCGGCTTCTATCAGAACGGCGAATATGACGTGAGCGGCACCATCGTGGGCGTCGTGGAAAAATCGCGAATGCTCAACGGACCCAGGACCGTGAAGGCGGGCGATGCGGTCATCGGCATCGGGTCGAGCGGCCTTCACACCAACGGCTACTCGCTGGCGCGAAAGATTTTCTTCGAACAACTGAATCTCCAGCCAACCAGCCGCGTCGCCGAACTCGGCAACACCATCGGCGATGAGATGCTCAAGGTGCACGCCAGCTACGGTCCGCTCGTGCAGAAGTTGCTGAAGCGCTTCAACTCTCAACCACCAGTCCTCCATAGCTCGCAGAGCGAAGGAGGATCAACCCTCAACTCTCGGCCGGGCATCCGGGCGCTGGCGCACATCACCGGCGGCGGGTTTGTGGACAATATCCCGCGCGTGCTGCCCGGGAATTGCGACGTTGTCATTCGCAAAGGCTCATGGGACATGCTCCCAATCTTCCGCATCATCGAAGCAAAGGGCGGCGTGCCGGAAGACGAATTGTACCAGGTCTTCAACATGGGTATCGGCATGGTGGTCATCACGGCTGGAGACAAAGCAGAGGATGTTTTAGAATTCATCCGCGCGCGGAAGCACAAGGCCTGGCTGATCGGGGAAGTGCTGAAGGGCAAGGGAGAGGTGCGGGTGAAATAATCAGTTCGGGCAGGTGCGAGACGATCTGGTCTGGAAACGGGCGCAGGCGCCGCACGCCATGTCGCCACGTTGGACTGCGGTGGCAATCCCGCAGTTGCGGGAGCGACACCGCTTTCAGGCGACGGCTGATAGCAGAACCTCACCGACTATCCGCGGAAGAAATGCTTTTACTGGTTGGACGCTTCGCTGTTTGAATGGCCGCGCATGAGACTCCTGGTCATCGGTTCGGGCGGGCGCGAGCATGCTCTGGTCTGGAAACTGGCGCAGTCACCGCACGTGACGCAGATGTGGTGCGCGCCGGGCAACGCAGGCATCGCCGAGGAACGGCTGACCGGGAACCAGGCCCCCGTCGAGTGCGTCAACATCGGCGCCGAAGCCCTGTCGAAGCTGCTGGCCTTTGCTCGGGACAAGAGACCTGACCTCACCATCGTCGGCCCGGATAATCCGCTTGCGCTGGGCATCGTGGATTTGTTCCAGAAGAATGGCGTCCGCATCTGGGGACCGAATCAAAAGGCGGCCCAGTTCGAGTCGTCGAAGGTCTTTTCCCAGGTCTTCATGGAACGCCACGGCATTCCGACGGCGCGGGCGGGAACGTTCTCGGACGCCAGGGCCGCGAAGGATTTCACAGCATCCCTCAACGGCCGCTGCGCGGTGAAGGCGGACGGCCTGGCCCTGGGCAAAGGGGTGTTGATCTGCGACAGCGTCGCCGAGGCCGACAAAGCGATTGAGGATATTCTCGTGACCAAGGCGTTCGGCGCGGCCGGCGAGCGGGTCGTCATCCAGGAGTTCCTCGAAGGCATCGAGATTTCGTTGCACGCCCTGTGCGACGGAAAAACCGCGAAGCTGTTCCCGACGGCACAGGATCACAAGCGGGCGCTCGACGGCGACCAGGGATTGAACACAGGCGGCATGGGGACTTATTCGCCCGCGCCGTTTTTGACCGATCACCAACTTGCCGACGTGGGTAAGAGGATTCTTGAACCGTGGGTGGCCGGGTGTGCCGCGGAGGGAATTGACTTTCGCGGCATCCTTTATCCAGGAGTGATGCTGACCAAAGACGGACCGAAGGTGCTCGAGTTCAATGCGCGTTTCGGCGACCCGGAAGCACAGGTTTATCTCACGCGATTGGAAGGCGATCTGGTCGAACTGCTCGAAGCCAGCGTCAACGGCACGCTCGACCGGCACGAATTGAAATGGAGCCTGATGGCGTCGGTGTGCGTCGTCATAGCCTCGGGCGGTTATCCGGGGTCGTACGCGAAGGGAAAACCGATCAGCGGTCTGAGCGAAGCGGCGCGGCTGCCGAACGTCAAAGTTTTTCACGCGGGCACGGCGCGGAGCGGCGACACCGTCGCGACCAATGGCGGCCGCGTGCTGGGCGTGACGGCGTTGGGCGCGGACCTGTGGAAGGCGCGGGCCGCCGCTTACGAGGCCGTAGAGAAGATCCGCTTCGAGGGAGCGCATTTTCGGCGCGATATCGGCGTGAAGGCGCTGCGGTGATGTAGCGTCAGGCGTCCCGCCTGACGTAGAGGGCGGCATCTTGCCGCCCGGAGAGAGCACTCGAAGTCCTCGGAGTGCTCACGAATCTCAGATGATCCTTGACCGGTCGTGCGCTTGTTCCGCCGGGCGGGACGCGCCGGCTCTACGGCAGGCAGGATGCCTGCCGCCACATCATTGCCCGCGTCCGAATGCGCTGCTCCATTTCCAGTCCTCGGACCGCTGGGAGAGCCCGGCCTTTACTGGATTGTTTTTCGACGTAAGCCACCAGTCGCGCATGCTCGGCATCATCGCGCACCCAGTGATCGAAGGATTCCGCTTGCCACAAGGTTCCGCCCGCGCGGTGCAAAATCCTGTTCGCCTCCTTGCTCGTGTAGGATTTCCAACTGTGCAGGATGTCGCTCAAGGTATGGCCCGCCATCGGCCAGACGACGACGTGAATGTGATTGGGCATCACCACCCAGGCGCGAAGTTCGTAGCGCTGACCATCGAAGAACTTCAGCGCGCCCGCAACGAGATCGGCGATTTCCGGTTTGCTCAACCAGCACGCGCCGTGGCCCGCGTCGAGCAACGCTTCCACCTTGTCGCAATACCACGCAAGAAGTTGCTGTTCTTCGTGCCAGGTCAGAGGACTTTTGGCAGCGCGGGCTTGTTCAAGAATGACTCTACGCTCGTGTTTGAGTCGGGCAACTTCATGTGCGGGCAGGGAATCGTTGAGACGGAAGGTGACGAAATACACCGCGCCTTCTTTCTTTAAATGCGGCAGCTTGCCTCGAAAATGCAGACCGGAAACCAGTGGAGTTGGCGCGACGGAATCGGCTGATTGATCGTTCGGATCCGGCATGAGAAAAAATTGGCAGCGCCAGAAGCAACGGACAAGCGCGGAATGACACGGAGGTGGTAGCGTCAGGCGTCCCGCCTGACGTAGAGGGCGGCATCCTGCCGCCCGGAGTAGCGCACGAACGTTCCGGCGGCTCCGGCAATTTCAAACGGTTTTTGCACGGATACGCGTTTTGTCCGCCGGGCGGGACGCGCCGGCTCTACGGCAGGCATTTGGTCATTTACGATTTGCGACTTGCGATTTACGCACCGTTTGCCAATTCAGAGGGTTTTTTCTTCTGTAGTCGTGACGTGTTGGAGTTCATGCTTTAGCATGCTTGCAACCCAAGGCAGCCTGAAGGCTGAACTCCAACCGGTTACCTGACAAATCCCCCAAATCGTAAATCGTAAATCGCGAATCGTAAATCGGACGGCTTTACTTTCTGCGGCTTGTCACGCAATTTGGGTTAGACATGAAACGATTTGGATTGAACTCGATCTGGCTGGGCTTGCTGGTTTTCGGCACGGTTCAATCGATCGTGCGGGCGGAGACGAACGACCTGCCCCATTTCCAGGAGGTCTTCCGCCTGCTCCGCGCCAATCTCGACGGTGCCGGCGAGGAGGACCTCAACCGCGCCGCCGTGCAGGGCTTGCTCACTCATTTCTATCCGCGAGTCGTTCTGGTGACGAACGAACCGTCCGGGGAAGCAACGACGGCGGCCAAAGGCATTTCGCAGCAGACGGTTTACGAACAGTCGTATGGTTATTGGCGCGTGGCGCGGGTTGGAAACGGCCTGGCCGGGCAACTCGCTTCGGCCTGGAAGTCGCTCACCGAAACGAACCAACTGAAAGGCTTGATCCTTGATCTTCGGTTCGCCGAGGGAATGGACTACGCCGCTGCCGCGAGCGCGGCGGACCTGTTCCTGACGAAAGAACAGCCACTGCTGACCTGGGGGGAGAGTTCGGCGCATTCCACCACAAAGAAGGACGCGATCACACTCCCGCTCGCCGTTCTCGTCAATCCACAGACCAGCGGCGCGGCCGAGGCGCTGGCGGAGGTCTTGCGCAAAACCGACGCGGCCGTTCTGATTGGAATGCGCACGGCAGGGGCAGCGCATGTTTTCAAGGAATTCGACCTGAACAACGGCAGGAAACTGCGAATTGCCGCCGGATCGGTTCGAGTGGGCGAAGACAACGCCCTGGCCGCCGGAATAAGGCCGGACATCGAAGTGCCGGTGAACGCCGATGATGAAAGGGCTTACTTCGCCGACGCGTACAAGGTCCTGGCTAACCGGACGACGCCGAGGAGCGGACAGGCCAACGCCTCGTTGCTCTCGGGTACCAATCGACCCGCCCGCCGGCGAATCAACGAAGCGGAACTGGTACGGATGCAAAGGGAAGGCCAGGACCTCGATGATCTTGTCACGCCTGCCGGTCGGCTTGAAGAGGAAGTCGGCGCCGTCGTGCGCGACCCTGCTCTGGCGCGCGCGCTCGATCTCCTGAAAGGTATCGCCATCGTGGAACGTTCCCGCCGCCCTTAATCCAGGGCTGCAACCGGCACGCTTGACGCGCTCTGTCGGGGAACCTACGCTCCCACACTCATGGCTCCGCGGCTGCTGGTCCCGATCGGGACGGACGCGGGGCTTTTGCATCGAAAGGAAAGACTGTGAATGTGACGGTGGAAAACCTGGCGCCCTGCAAGAAACTGCTGCGCGTGGAAGTCGAACCGCAAACGGTGGACGCCATGTTTGAAGAGATTACCAAGGAGTTTCAACGACAGGCCCGTCTGCCCGGCTTTCGCCACGGCAAGGCCCCGCGCCATCTGGTGGTCAAGGCCTACGCCCCGCAGATCGATGACGAGGTCAAACGCAAGCTGATCTCCGAAAACTATCGCAAGGCCATCGCCGATAATAAACTCCACGTCGTCGGCGCGCCGGACATCGAAGAAATCCAGTTCGGCAAGGGCCAGGCGCTTCAATTCGCCGCAACACTGGAAACCGCCCCCGAATTCGAACTGCCCGACTACATGGGCCTGCCCGTAAAAAAGGAAATGGCCGTCGTCACCGACGAAGACGTCGAACGCGCGTTGAACGTGCTGCGCGAACAGCGCGCGGTTTACACCGATGTTGCCCGTCCGATCCAGTCCGGCGATTTCGTCGTCGTCAATTATACCGGAACCTGCGACGGCAAACCGATCACGGACACCGCGCCGACCGCGCGCGGCCTGACCGAGAAGAAGGATTTCTGGCTGCACGTCGCGGAAAACTCGTTCATCCCCGGCTTCACCGAGCAGTTGGTCGGCGCCCAGGCGGGCGAGAAGCGGACCGTCAACGTCGATTTCCCCGCCGACTTCGTCGCGCCGCAGTTGTCGGGAAAGAAGGGCGTGTATGAAGTGGAGGTCGTGCAGGTGAAGGAGAAGTCCGTGCCCGAATTGAATGATGAGTTTGCCCAATCGTTCGGCGCGGAAAACGCCGAGAAACTGCGCGCCGGCGTTGTCACGGACCTGCAAAACGAATTGGATTACAAAATCAAGCGGAGCGTCCGCGAGCAGTTGATGAAGGAACTGCTCGGCCGCGTGACGTGCGACCTGCCGGAATCGGTGGTGTTGAGCGAGACGCGCAACGTGGTCTATGACATCGTCCGCGAAAACCAGCAGCGTGGCGTGACCAAGGAGGCGATCGACCGGCAGAAGGACCAGATCTTCTCCCACGCCAACACGAGCGCCAAGGAACGCGTCAAGGCGGCGTTCGTGCTCGGCCGCATCGCGGAAAAGGAAGGCATCAAGGCCGAGGCCGAAGAAGTGACTCAGCGCATTCTGATGCTGTCCCAGCAGTACCAGATCAAGCCGGACAAAATGGTCAAACAGCTTCAAGAACGCAACGGCTTCGGCGAAATCCAGGAACAGATTATTTCCGCCAAGGTGCTCGATCTCCTGGAGAAAAACGCGAAGGTCGAAGAAGTCCTGCCGACCACGCCGGTTGCCAGTCAGCCGTAACGAAAAAGACGCTCGCCCTCA
>JGI10216J12902_101280856_pt1 | contig 10785 bp, 9 predicted proteins | sample KanNatreferecore_FD_12902 | JGI IMG/M metagenome (IMG submission 12902)
AAGATCAAATTGGGAAGTGAGAAGGATGAAGCCATTCTCGCTGCCATTCGCAGTGCAACGGACGCCAAGCTTCGTGCAGATGCAAACGCAGGCTGGACTCGTGAACAGGCGCTGCACATTATCCCGCGCCTGATGGACTATGATCTGGAATTCATCGAACAGCCGCTGGCTGTGGACGATGTGGAAGGCTATTTCTGGCTCAAGGACAAGTTGCGTGCACAGAATGTTCATCTTCCCATCTTTGCAGATGAGACCGCCAGGACATCCCATGATGTGGCCAAACTTGCCGGAGCGATTGACGGTGTTGTCGTCAAGACCATGAAGAGTGAAGGCATCCGCGAAGCGTTACGAATGATTCACACGGCACGAGCGCACGATATGCAGATCATGTTGAGCTGCATGGTGGAGTCGTCGGTGGGCGTGACGGCCGCCGCGCATCTGGCTCCGCTTTGTGATTACGCTGATCTGGACGGGCCACTGTTGATCAGGAACGATCCATACGATGGCCTGAAATACGAGGGTGCAAGTTTCTCGTTGCCTACTGCAGCTGGGCTGGGAGTCACCAGAAAGGACTAGTATTGCATGTTGAGAATGCTCGAGGATCATTAAGATGCCAGAATTATTCATTTCATATTCCCGCCGCGACAAGGTTTTTGTGGAGCGTTTTATCCAGGCGCTCAACGAGAATGGATATCAGGCGGACGATATCTGGGTGGACTGGAAGGACATCCCAGCCTCATCCAAGTGGGAAAATGAGATCGGGAAGGGAATCGAGGGAGCAAACTCGATCATCTTTATTCTCAGTCCCAGTTGGGCCTCCTCTGCAGAGTGCATAAAAGAATTGGAGTTCGCGGCAAAGTTCAATAAGCGATTGTTCCCGATCGTGTGCCAGGATGTTGATCCAAAAGCGGTCCGGCCTGAACTTGCATCCCTCAACTGGATATTCTTCCGTGAGGCCGATCACTTTGATACGGCGCTGCAAACCTTATTTGCCGCTGTAAGGACCGATCTCGATTGGGTCAACCAGCATACTCAATTACTGCGGCGTTCCAATGAATGGAATGCAAAGGGACGTGATGACGGTTATTTCCTGCGCGGCACGGAATTGCAGGAAGCCGAGAGCTGGCTGTCACACGCAGGCGAAGACAAACAACCGCGTCCTACGGCCCTGCAGAGTGAATACATTTATTTGAGCCGGCAGGACGATGTAAGACGTCAACGCAGGAATTTGATCGGTGTCAGCATTGGGTTGGTTGTGTCCATTATTCTGGCTATTAGCGCAGCGGTGGCAGGCATCGAAGCGCTTCGCCAGAGCCAAAACGCGCTGGCCAGTCAGTTGGCGGCCCAGGCGACGAATATGGTATACACTCAGCCCGATCTATCGTTGCTGCTTAGCCTGGAGGCCAATTACATTGGCGATCAGCTGGGCAAATCGGACCCTGCCTGGTTGGGCAGCCTGGTCACAAGCTTAAATAGTAGTCCGCATTTGGGCAGCTACTTGCGCGATCACGCAGGTGCTGTGCGTGCTTTGGCATTTAGCCCGGATGGAAAATGGATGGCTTCCGCGGGCGAAGACCAACGAGTCATTCTTTGGGATTTGGCCTCATCCAAGATCAAATCACATGGCATGTTGGAAGGCGCAACGGAAAGAATACTGGCTGTCAGTTTCAGTAGTGATAGTCGTTACATCTATGGCGCGGGGGATGACCAAAAAATATTTGTCTGGGATATTCAGAAGTGCTGCGCTCCCATCAGTCAATGGCACGTGGACGGTAAAGTGCGTGCAATGGCCGTGGTAACTATCAATGATCGTGAATTGCTCGCCATTGCATCGGGCACCGACGTAGGCTTTTGGGATATGGCCGCAGGTAAGGAAGACTCGTCACTCAAATTGACGCTTCCTACAGAAGATACAACCGTCCGTATTCTGAGTTTGGCCGTGACGCAGGATAGTCATTTGCTGGCAGTAGGGAGTGATGATGGCAACGCAACGGTTTGGGACCTGTCTTCGAAAACATTGAAATTCCGGGCCTGTAGTTACGGTGATCCGAAAACGAACGATGAAATGGTCTGTCACAAATCCGGGCAGGGACAAACCGATGTACGCGGCCTGGCGTTCAGTCCGGATGGCAAACTGCTTGTCTCGGGCAGTTCAGATCCATATGCACGTTTATGGGACGTATCCACAGGTACTCTCCTGGCGCGTTCGCCAGAGAGCACACAAGGTGGTCACAACAACACGATTTCCAGTGTGGCGTTTTCACTCAAAAACAATGAGGTGACCACAGCCAGTTGGGACAACACGGTGCGTATCTGGAAACTTGACTCCAGTAATGGTTGGAAATTCACACTCGAAGATACGCTCTACGGACATTCCAATTCGGTTTGGACGATCACCTACAGCCGCGATGGGAAACGTCTTGCTTCGGGCAGTTCCGATAAAACGGTGATCATGTGGAAGACCAATCAAGTCAGCGAGATTGGCCACATCGTGGATCGTTTAAAAGGGGATGTCTGGGCATTGGCAGTGTCGGCCAACGGTGAGCAGGTATCGGCGGGGGACGCGGCGGGTAATATCCGCCTGTGGAATTTCGATGGAAAGTCGCTCAAGGATGTTAAGAAGTTGAACCAGGATGGCGAGGTCTGGACCCTGGCATTTAGTCACGATAATCAATTGCTGGCATCGGCGGGTACCAGCAAAACCATCCATGTTTGGAATACCCAGACTGGTGCAGAAACCTGGGCGCTCGAAAACGCACATGCAGACGAGATCTGGTCCGTGATGTTCAGCCCGGATGATCGCTACCTTGCGTCGGCCAGCTTTGATAACACTGTGAAAGTATGGGATGTGAAGACCCGCGAACTTGTCACGACGCTGCAGCACGAACAAAGTGTGTATGCTTTGACGTTCAACAAGGATGGGACACAGCTTCTGGTGGCTGGTTATGGACAGAATATTTACACCTGGGATATGACTCAGCTCACATCACAGCAAAGTCCAAAGCTGCTCACCGGCCATCAGGCCGCTGTCAACTCTTTAGCGTTCAACCCGATCTATCCTTCCATTATGGCATCCACCAGCGACGATAAGACACTGCTTCTCTGGAATGTGGACAAAGCTGAATCAACACTGCCGGTGTTGGGGTTGAATGAAAGCATGGAAGCCGTTGCATTTCATCCCAAAGGTGATGAGCTAGCCAGCGCGACCAATAATAAAACGGTCCTGCTCTGGAAGTGGAACACGGCCTGTGCAACAAGCTGGGATAAAAATTCCTGTCAGCCCTCCCGGTTGGGTTCTCCACTCGTTGGGCATGATACGGCGGTCGAGAATATTGTTTTCCTGTCAGATACCCGCTTGTTATCCTCCAGCGAAGATGGGCAGTTGATCCTGTGGAATCTGGATAAATCATTTTGGTATCAGCAGGCCTGTACGATCGTTAACCGCTCTCTGACCGATTCGGAGAAGAGTCAGTATATCGAAGGCAGGATCAGAACAAGGCTTCTCAAAGCGCAGGCATGGTTTTCGCAACTCGTGAGTAAGCAGACACAGCCCGATGCTCCCTGGTGCTTAAGCGACGAACCGAATTGATGTGTAAAACATTAATGTTGTGAAAGTTAAATAAGAAGAGCCAGAGAATTTCTCTCTGGCTCTTGGTTTTATTCAATTGTTATCTGGTGTTAGCTGGCTGGCTGATTCTTGTAGAATTTCTTTACATACGCGATCATTTGATTCTTCGTCATCTTGGCGGTCGTTTCAACCTTTAGGATCCGCCGTTGTAATTCCTTGTTCTTTTTGATGGCTTTTTCGAATTCGATCTTGGCTTCACCGGGGCCCATAATGAAGATCGAATCTGCACTTTTGAGTACGGAAATAACCTGCTGATAATACTTGCTCAACTGCAAACGGAAGCGGTCATTGCTGCGCAATTCTGCATCCGCCTTTGAGGTTTGCCTGCCTCCAAGCCGCGTACCTCCTGAATAATGAGCGGGCGGTTCGATTTGAGATGGGATCACTTCCACCTTGCCATCATGGTTCCAGATGGCAAATGCCTGCTTGTGGTCAATCCATAGCCCAACGTTTCGATCCATGCTGCCTCCTTCACTAAATCTGGTTGTTAAAGTACGGTCAAGTACGGTTCGTTCCCCTAAGATAGTTATAGCACTCTGCGCGGTGAAATTCAACTGACTTATGTGGGATTTTTCCAAACTCTCATCGATGCCTAACGTATTTACTTTACTTTTACTTTACTCGTACTTTACGAACTGCGCATAAACGTTTACAACTTGGGGAAGACCGCTCCGACTCTCTGCATGTACGAACGGTATTGGTCGCCGAATTGTTCCAGCATTAGTTGCTCTTCTGCCTTGACACGGATGGCGTAGAACGCGACGAAAACGAGCACATTTAAAAAGCCGGCGATCCAGTTTTGAAGGAGCAAGGGCTGTGCCAGCACCAACAGCCATTGTGATGCATACATGGGATGGCGGATCATTCCATAGATGCCGCGTGTGATCAGCTCATGCTTTTCGCGGATTTCCAGTGTCGGCGACCAGTTCACTCCCAGATCAGCATGAGCGCGCCAGAAGACTAGGAGCGCGGCTATGGCAAGCCCCACGCCAAGCCAGCCAGCCCAGGAGGGTAGTGTGTAATTGGCAAAATCCAGCCAATGGGTGGCAACAAAAATAATGGGAATAAGCAACCCACCAAGTGCCAAAAGACCAAGGATTCCCTTTTCCTGGCTGGTGACGCGCTGTTCACGCATTTTCTCCTGTTTCCGTTTCTTATCCAACGGTGCACGAATGATCATTTCAACGATCAATGCTGCAAAATAGACACCTTCAAAAATATTCATCGTAGCTCTTTCCTGTAAACTAGCTCTCTGCTTTTTCAACAACCACAGTTGCTTCCGTAACCAATGCGGCAATGGCGCCGATGGCTGCCAGTTGTGGGGCGAGTAGGAATCCAACCACACCGACGGTGACGGGGATCTCCATGACGATCTTCCCGTCCTTATCCTTGATCATGATGCGGCGAATATTCCCCTCATGGATCAGTTCCTTGATCTTGGCGATCAGTTTCTCGCCTTCCACGCGGAACTCTTCCGTATTGATTTTTTCTGACATAGTAGCCTCCAGGCAATGAAATCCTAATCCATTCTACGTTTGAATGAATTTGGAGTTGCACTATTCTCACTCGAACCATTTTTCGTCCAACGGCGGCCACTCATCAGACTGGTCGGCCCGCTCGGCCCAATTCTCTTTGCCGCTCCACGATTCGATCTGGATCGCGTATATCGAAGTGGCCCGTAATTCCTTGTCGGTGATCTCGCGATATTCCCTGCCCGCGGTCATGGCGGGGAAGTACTTGCCGATCAGTCCATAAAGCAAACGACGCGCTTCCGCTGCATCTGTGACGAGGCGTGCCGTGCCGAAGACAATTGCACTGCGGAACTGGAGTGAAAACTCGAGCGCCACATTCGACGGAAGCAGCCGCCCTAATTCACTTGCTTCCAGGCTAACCCGCGGGTTGCTCTCGATATTGGATCGGATCCTCCCCGCAACATTTGAGTGGAAGACGATCTCATGATTTTCTTCATCGAACCAGAACGTGGTTGGGTTTATAAAAGGCTGACCCTCGAGAGAGGACGCAATGTGCCCGACTCTGGCTTCACGCAGGAACGAGCGGATCCATTCATCGTCCTGCGTCAGATGCGGTCTGCGTTGAAAGGCTATTGGAGATTGGTTGGTGTAGTCGCGTGGCATGTTATTTTAGAGCAGCCTTGTAGATTTGGAGTTGACCAAAGAGGGCGCCGATTCCCAAACTGATGGCGATGATCCAGTTCCATGCCGTCATGGAGAAAAACGCCTGTTGAAAAAAGAATGTCGCCGCGCCGAACATCAAGCCGCTGATCAGTGCAACTTCCATGGCCTGGAAATAGGAAATGCTGGATCTTTTGTATTTTGGCGGCAGTGTGCTTGTCTTCCACAGGAAGGCTTTTTCCAGCTCAGGCCGTTCCCGAATGGCAAAATCCTTGATGTGGTTCATCGCCAGCATCGACTGGTGCCATGAACTGCGCAACCGACCCAACTGCATCACTGTAGACGAACCGAGCAGCGTCAGAAATGTGAAGAGCAGGCAGAAGAGCAGTTTGACAGCCTGGGTAAATTTTTCCGGTTCAAAGAGTTGTGTGCTGAACAGGGCAGCCAGCAGGGAGCCAACAGCTATCAAATAGAATGATGCAACACGGGCGCGGTCTTCATTAGCCTGATTGGCTGTCTGTGCAATATAGCTGTATTCTGCTGCAAGCAGTTCGTCCAATTCAACGGGTGGAGTGAGATCTTTTACCATGCAGCGATTATACCTGTGCGCCAACGCTACAACTATTCATGGTTATCAATCAATAAGGAGAGCCTCCAGAGGAGGCTCTTGTAAAACTCGTTTGTGCGCTTGACGTTCACTGGACCTGGAATGCCCATTCACCCTGACGCATTACCGGCTCGCGCGTGCCATCATCACGGATACCATCTACATCCAATTGTCCTGAGCCGATCATGAAATCGGTGTGGATCAGACTTTTGTTTCCGCCTTCGGCTGCAAACTCTTCATCGGTCATATCGTCGCCTCCTTTAATGGACGTCCGGTAGGCATTGCCGAGGGCAATGTGACTCGCCGCGTTTTCATCGAAGAGCGTATTGTAGAAAAGGACTCCGCTTTGGCTGATGGGAGAACTGTTGGGTACCAATGCCACTTCTCCCAGGCGCGCTGCGTTATCGTCGGTTTCGATGAGCTGGCGCAAATCGTTCTCGCCCTTCCGTGCCGTGATTTTTACCGCCCGGCCGTTCTCAAACGTCAGAGAGAAATCTTCGATCAGGGCGCCAAAAAGATTCAACGGACGGCTGGCCGTGACCACACCATCGGCTTTGTCTTTATGAGGCGCAGTGAACACTTCTTCGGTGGGAAGATTGACCGTGCACGTAATTCCATTACTGAAAGACTCCTGGGCCCCGCCCCAGGCCTGGTTTTTGGGAAGTCCAATCGTTAGATCTGTCCCTGGACCTTTGTAATGCAATGCAGCATAGGCCCTGGAATTTAAATAATCCTTGTACTTCACCAGGTTATCAATATGTCCCTGCCACGCAGTAACAGGATCATCTACATCAATACGGCTGACCTTAAAGATCGCCTCCCATAATTTGGCTCGGGCGGCTTCCATCGAAAGGTCTGGAAATACCTTTTTAGCCCAGGCGGGGGCCGCAGTAGCCACGACGCACCAATTCGACGCATTTTCGTATTTTCGAAAAGGCTCCGCCAGTTTTTGCATGCGTGCTTTTCTTTCCCTGGCAATCAGGTCCGGGTCTATTCCCTGCAACAGATCAGGGTTGGTTGAAAGTACGGCGAGTGTGGCATCGCCTCTCTTGTAATACTCTTCAAAGCGAGTTGGCAACCACGCTGGGATATGATCGATCGTATCCGGGCCCGCGTGGTCAAAACGTATTCGAGTGCACTTTTCATCAGCCCACAGAATATCCACGTAATGGGCGCCCGCTTTGTATGCGCTTTCGGTCACCTTGCGTATGAAAGGTGCGTCCTCAATATCGGCACGAATGGATAAGTTCTGTCCTTTTCCCAGATTTAATCCAACTCGTACAACCACATCGGCGTACTTTGCGAGCATTTGGTCAAACTCGTGTTCGTGCATGTAGACCTCCAGAAATATGGATCTTAGAAAAATGGGGATCGTTGAGATACAACGATCAAATTAAAAATCTCACCTTGGTAAATAACAGGTGAGATTTCTGTATTCATTTCATCATCCACTCAAGATCATATCAAGATTATAGATCGAACGCCCATTCGCCCTGGCGCATCACCGGCTCGCGTGTGCCATCTTCCTTGATACCGTCAATGTCCATCGTAGGCGAACCAATCATAAAGTCCACGTGGTTGAGGCTGGTATTGCCTCCTGCAGCGTTGAACTCTTCATCATTCAGTTCTTCACCACCGATTAGCGTAAAGCGATAGGCGCGTCCGATCGCGAGGTGACAGGATGCATTCTCGTCGTAGAGTGTGTTGTAGAAAAGATGTCCGCGTTTGGAAATGGGAGAGCTCACAGGGACAAGCGCAACTTCGCCAAGGCGGGTAGACCCTTCATCCGTGTCCACGAGCTTCTGCAGGAGTGACTCATTCTTCTTAGCATTGACCTTTACAATGCGTCCGTTTTCAAAGGTCACGCTGAAATCTTCGATAAGACTGCCGCCATAACTGAGTGGGAATGTCGCGGAGACAGTCCCTTCAGCGCGGTGACAATCGGGCAGTGTGAAGATCTCTTCAGTGGGCATGTTGGCTGTGAACACAACGCCATTTTCAGCGAGAGATTGCGCGCTGATCCATTTGTGGCCGTGTGGCAGGCCCAGTGTGAGATCTGTACTCTCGGATTTATAGTGTAAAGCGTTGAATTTTTTCGCCTGCATGTAATCGGCACGTTTGCGCAGGTTTTTGATATGTTCGCGCCACGCATCGATCGTGTCGGGTTCGGTAGCGCGGGTCGTTTCGAAGATGGCCTGCCAAAGTTTGGCCTCCGCCTCCGCTGGCTCCAGATCCGGGAAGATCTTCGCAGCCCATGTCGGTGATGCAGATGCCACCACGCACCAGTTGATCGCGTTGCGGCTGACGGGAATGCTGATTTCCTGGTAGTTCTGCAAATGGGCTTTTTGCATGGCACCGACGCGTTCCGAATCCAGCCCGCTGTAGACATCGGGGTCGTTGGCATAGATGGAAAGCAACGCGTCGCCGTTTTCGATCATGTCCTTGATGCCGCTCACATGCCACTTCGGATATTCTTCAAAGGAGTTGGCGGGTGCATGCTGTAAGCGGATGCGGAGCATTTCCTCATCACCCCAGATAACCTCTACATAACGAGCACCAGCCGCATAGGCAGCTTTCGTCACTTCATGGACAAGGGCACGCCCGGCAGGCGGCACACCGCGCGCGCCCGAATTCGTGATGATCAGGCGTTGTCCTGCCCGCAGATTCAGGCCCACTTTTACAATTGCTTCGGCGTACTTTTTGAGTAATTCATTGTGTTGCAGTTCAGAAGCCATCAACGGTTCCTCCGCACGATTTTTTACAAGTGCCGCCACTCTAGCCATGGGCTATTTCATTGCCTTCAAATCGACAATGTTCGCAGTTGTCCTGCGATTTCATGTTGTGGCGGCACAAGTATAGCATGAAGGTTTATGATGCATACCGTGCATATGGACCGTTTTAACGCGGGATATTTATCACGTCCAAATCCGAATTCATGTGTTGTATACTACGAAAACATGCCAGCCCCATCGCAGGAGTTTCAGATGTTCACCGTCGAAAAAATTGATACCAACAACCGAGCCCAGGTGAAACGGTTTGTGGAATTGCCCTATCTGTTGTACAAAAATTGCCCGCAATGGGTCGCGCCGCTCTACGTCGATGCCTATATGTATCTCAATCGGAAGGAACATCCATTTCATGAACACTCCGATGTGGATTTTTTCCTTGCCGTACGCGACGGCCGGGATGTAGGTCGGATAGCAGCCATCGAGAACAGGCTCTTCAACGAATATCATGGTACTCACAAGGCCGATTTTTTCCTTTTTGAGTGTGAGAATGACCCTGACGCTGCTGCCTGCCTGTTCAATACGCTTTTCGATTGGGCAAAGGCCCGAGGGTTGGATACTGTTATTGGCCCCAAGGGAATGGGACCGCTCGATGGATATGGGATATTGGTCTTCGGTTTTGAGCACCGGCAGACCATGACCATGCTTAATTACAACTTCCCCTATTATCAATCACTGCTCGAAGCGCAGGGTTTTGAGAAGGAAGTGGATTTCGTTTCCTGCTTTCTGCCCGCCGATAAATTCCAGATCCCTGACCGTGTCGAACGAATTACCCAACGGGTGATGCAGCGCGGTGGTCTGAAGGTGAAAAAGTTTAAGAATAAGAAGGAACTTGTGGCCTGGGCGCCGCGAATTGGTGAAGCTTACAATAAGGCGTTCGTAAAGAATTGGGAATATTATCCGTTCACGCCGCGTGAGATCAATTTTGTTGTTTCGAACATTATGACGGTCGCCGATCATCGTCTGATCAAGATCATTACCCATGGCGAGGAAGTGGTGGGATTTCTGTTCGCCTTCCATGATGTTTCGGCGGCGCTTCAACGCGCCCATGGACGGTTATTCCCGTTTGGACTGCTGGATATCCTGTTCGAGCTTCGGCGTACGAACACTGTCGCGGTGAATGGGATGGGCATCCTGCCGGAATATCAGGGACACGGCGGCAATGCCATGCTTTACTCCGAAATGGGCCGCTCCCTACTGGAATTCCGACAATTCGTCCACGTGGAAATGACTCAGGTGGCGGAAACCACCGAGCAAATGCGCGCAGACTTGAAGAATCTGAACGGCATCGAGTATAAGAATAATCGCGTGTACCGGAAGGTCATCGGATAGAAAAGCGAACCAGTAAAAACAGGCCAATCTACCTGTCTACTCGTATATGTGATTGCTGCCAAAAAAGTGACAGTCACATGCGAGGTGACTGTCACTTAATCAACCTATTTGCATTTTCAGTTCGTTGCCTGCTGTTGTTTCTTTGCTGCCGTTCGTATTGACCGGTAAGATGACATGGAACTTGCTGCCGGGGAAATTGACTTCATCATAGCCGCTGCTCTCAACCCAGATGCGACCGCCGTGCGCCTCAACAATTCCCTTGGACAAGGCCAGCCCGAGCCCTGCGCCGCTTCCTTTAAA
>JGI10216J12902_100420838_pt1 | contig 10783 bp, 9 predicted proteins | sample KanNatreferecore_FD_12902 | JGI IMG/M metagenome (IMG submission 12902)
AATGTGTTGTTGGCCGGGAGATACCTCATGTTAAACTGCCAGGCCGGTTGGTACGAATTATCATGCATTTCTGTAAATCTATTGCAATTGGATGCGCAGAATTGGTACCCCTTTGTGTAATTTTAATTCAGTCCCGTGGCAGCAATACCCGGGATATTAAACCAGACAGCTATGCGATTTAGCCTTATCCTTACATCACTTTTGTTAAGCTTCAGTGTTTTTACTCAACCCATTCTCAAGCCGGGGTTTGAAGCCAATGAATATCTTGATCTTTTGTCGCTCGCGTATTTCAGTTCGAGCATACCAGACACAGCTGAACGTGTCAAAACAAAGGATCGCTATTCAATGCAATACCGCTCACCTGAGGTGGGATTATTAAATCGGTGGACATTATACCTGCGCGACGATAACGTGGGCACAATCGATGTTCGGGGAACAATAGGCAAACTCACCAGCTGGCTCGCCAATTTTTATGCGGCTATGATACCCGCAACAGGAACACTTCAGCTAAACGACAGTTCACGATTTGAATACCAGTTGGCAAATAACCCCAATGCAATGGTGCACGTTGGATGGACTATTTCATTGGGATATCTTGGTCCCGACATAGTTCAAAAAATCAACGCCCTTTATAAAGACAAAAATGTAAAAGAATTTCTTTTGTTTGGACATAGCCAGGGAGGAGCGATCACCTTGTTGTTGCGTTCCTATCTTCATTATGAAATGCAGAAGGGACGCCTTCCGAAAGACCTGGTGTTCAAAACATATTGCAGCGCCGCCCCTAAAGTCGGCAACATGTATTACGCATACGATTACGATTTCATTACCCGCAATTACTGGGCACACACGGTGGTGAACGCTTCCGACTGGGTACCTGAAACGCCTTTCACGGTACAAACAATCAAAGATTTTAATCCGGGAAATCCTTTTGAAAATGTGAAGCCAGTCTTAAAGAAACAGAAGTTGATTTTTCGGGTAGCGGGCAATTCTATTTATAACAAGATCGATCGAGCAACAACAAAAGCCCAATACCGCTTTGAAAAATATCTTGGTCGGAAAATGTACAGCAAGGCGATTAAAAAACAGCTGCCACAATTAAACGAGCCTGGCTATTCCGACGGCAACAATTATATGCGGGCAGGCACACCGGTCGTACTACAGCCCGACGCTGAGTATCTGCGTATGTATATCACCGACACTAAAAAACCATTTACCCATCACAATTTTGGCCCCTATTCTTACCTGGTAAAAAAATATTATGGCGGGGTTGGGGGTGTGAATCACTAGAAAAGTCATTCGACTCAACAACCATTGAGAATGTACAAAAAAAGGCGATTACCCGGATTACCTTTTTGGGTAATGGGAGCGAACGAGCGACGGCCACCAATTCATGTACGTTTCGATAATGAGGAAAGGAATTACCCAGCACAGCCATTCATAGGTTACCTGCACTTGCCTTTCATCACTAATAAACGGCAATGTGCTGCCAAATCCTAAAAAGTTTGGTAGCCTGATAAACACAAATGCAAGAGAGGCTGTATAACTACGAACCATGAATTGCCGATGGGCCTTCACATTTTTATTCCTGATTGCCCACCATGCGGCAATCGTTGCGGCAAACCAGATTACAGATAATATACCGAGTGAATATCGGCAGGCTTCGCACGCATACATCATGTTGAGGCGGAAAGCACCCGCTGCGCCAACCAGCGACCCAATAATAAACACTTTCCCGGCCCGCCGGTGCCACGTCATATACCGGGTTCGGAATGTTGGCCAAAATTGGAGCGGACCCAACAACAAAGATGCAGAGGCACCCGCTATGTGTGCGACGAACCAAATTTTACTGTCAAATAACCCCCTCTTGAAATTTTCCGGGACATAACCTTTTGCATAGTCCACAATGGTCTCGATATAAAAATACAGCGAAAGGCCAATCAGAACGAGCCAAAGCAATAGCCACGGTAGACGATTCAATGAAAATATATGCGAAGATTTTGCCAATGGGGTTATATCCTTAAAGTTCGGGAGTTTCGGCGATGATAACAAGTCGCCTATGGCCCCACTTCGTGGTATTTGCATGTTGCCTATACCTATAAGTATTGTCATCGTTAACTACACAACAGTCCAACTTATGTCGATAAAGCTGGCAATTGCTGGAGCAGAATAAAAGGTATGGTATTTCAGGCATTGATTTTGATGCCGATAACTAACTCCCCTTATCCCCTTGTGTACACACCGTGGTTTGTTAATCTAAAAATGCCAGCGCTTATGATCCACAACTACACTCGGAAACTTTGTAAATCCAATCGAAATTACTTTCTGGCCTTCGCCTCGATGCTTTCCTTTCTGGTCTCCCAGGCGCAACCGGCCGGGGTGCCCGTAGTGTCATTTACGCAGGTGGCCGGAGGACCTAGCGGTGGCCTCGAAACTGCTGTAGATATCGTAAACGCCGGAGACATGTCGAACCGCCTATTTGTGGTTCAAAATGCAGGCTTTATCAAGATCTTTAGTGGTGGTGCTATGTTGCCAACTCCTTTCTTAGACTTGAGAGACACAGTTTTGAGCAATGGTGAGCAGGGGTTACTTAGCCTCGCTTTTCACCCCGATTATGAGACAAACGGTTATTTTTTCGTTTGGTATACCGACAAAGAAGGCGATTGCACATTAGCTCGTTACCAGGTGAGTGCTGGCAACCCAAACCTGGGCAATCAAACCTCTGAAGTCATATTACTCGAAATTCCAAAACCACTCGACCCCGGACCCGCCCCTTACTATGCAAATCACAATGGCGGCAAAATCTTATTCGGGCCTGATGGATATTTGTATGTTTCTATCGGCGATGGGGGTGGGGCCGATGATCCCAACAATAATGCACAAAACGGCAACTCTTTATTTGGAAAAATGCTTCGGCTAAATGTCACCAACCAGGCAAGCCCTCCTTATTACGCCATCCCACCCGATAACCCATATGTAAGTGATCCAAATGTGCGTGATGAAGTTTGGATAATGGGCCTGCGCAATCCATGGCGCTGGAGTTTCGATCGCCTTACCAACGATATGTGGATCGGCGATGTGGGCCAGTCGCAAAGGGAGGAAATAGATTTCCGGGCTGCCGGTTCAACCGGGCCTATCAACTACGGTTGGAGTTGTTTTGAAGGCACTTTAGCTTATGAAGCGGGTGCTTGCTTGCCAGGCGAAACCTATACTCCCCCCATTTTCAACTATGACCGGTCAGATGCCAATGGTGGCCGCTCTGTTACCGGTGGCATGGTGTACCGCGGTTCCACCTACCCCCTACTGGCAGGATGGTATGTGATGACCGACTATATTACAAGAAATCTGTGGAGAATTTACCCCAATGGCGGTGGGGGCTGGACGGTACACTTGCAGCCGGGCGGCACAGGCCTTACCGGCACTAACAACGGAATTACGGGCTTTGGAGAGGCCGAAAATGGAGAAATGTACGCAGTAACCTGGGCGGGTAATGTGTACCAGGTGGCTGCAGTAACCGCGATACCGGTAAAACTTAAGCTTTTCAATGGCGAGTGGAAAGATAACAGCGTTCTCCTCCAATGGAATACCGATGCGGAAGAGAATGTCAATCGCTTCGAAATTCAATACAGCAACTCCGCAACGAATTTTGTCACGGTCGGTACCGTGTCGCCAACCAATAACCCGAACGGGGCCAGCTATACTTTTAATCATACTCCCACGCTCCCCGGGTTGGTCTACTATCGGCTGGCAATCGTCGATAACGACGGCAGCGTTGAATATTCACGTATTGTGAACCTTACGAATACAAACGGTATCGACAAAGTGAAGGTTTATCCGACGATTGTAGAAAATGGATTTATTACCATTGAAACACCCGACCGTATGCAGTCGCTCGTCCTTACATCTATGGTTGGGCAATCCGTTCTTCAGAAAAAGATGGCCAATGAAACTGGCCGCTTTAACATAGACCTTCATACTGTTCAGCCTGGAACATATATTATGCAATTGACGGGCGCAGAATCTGTTATTACCCGGCAGATCATAATAAGATAAGGCGACAGGTGAGCATTCGAATTACATACAGGCCCCGGCAGCTGTTCATGTACCGGGGCCCCTCATATTCCTCTGTTAAGGCTCTGAGGTGCGAGGCGGGCGAACAATTTTTGGGGTCCGGGGAGATTTCGGGAAATAAGAAGTAAATTACATAAGCCCCCCGAATCGGAGCCCTGCCCGTTTTTTCTGACATTAAAATATGATGAATATGAAAAAATTATACACGGGCCTCTTGAGCGCGTTGTTAGTGTTGTCAATGGATGTAGTAGCACAGGAACCTCCTGCCTCGCACAATCCGAAATTAGTTTCCTACCTAAGCCCCGCTAATAACAAAGCCATATGCCCGGAAAATAACGTTTCTATCAATCCTCAAATGAACTGGAAAATCAATCCGGCAAAAAACAAGGATATCAATCCAAATGAGAATAGCAGCATCAACCCCGTCACAACTACCGACCTGAATCCCAATATAAACGAAGTGATCAACCCAATGATCCGTTTAAACCTGCATCCGAACAGTAAAATGTCAAAAATCCTTTACCTGTTTAATAAAACCGATGAGCTAATGGGCTATATCACGCAGGCATCTAAAGACATTTTGCTTTGCTTTGACGTAAAGGGTGAATGGACGTGTTACTACATTCGGACCGCACAGGGCACGTATAATTTATTCGATAAATCGGGCAACTGGACCGGCAACTATATTTGTTACGACGACAAGGTGGGTTATAACCAGTTCGATAAGGATGGCGCATGGACAGGTATGCACATCAAATAACCATGGGTTTTCATATTCGCTGAGGCTGTGTAACAAAGACTGCCTCCTGCACGATTTTATCTACTTCGTGAAGCCGCATGCATTTAAAATGTCCTCTCGGGCATTTGGCATAGCCGATTTTTGAACAAGGCCTGCACGACAAACCCTCTACTTCAAATCGCTTATCGGTCGACTGCGTGTTTGCAAAATAGGCGGTCATTCCAAATTCAGGTACTGTATTGCCCCAAATTGAAATAACCGGTTTGTTAAAGGCCGCAGCGATGTGCATAAGGCCCGTGTCGTGCGTAATAATAAGTTTGGCCCGGCGAACCAGGTCGGCCGATTCATTGATAGAAAATTTCCCGCAGGCGTTATAAATTCGCTGTGGGTCGCTTTCGGCAATTTTATCGCCATCCAATTTATCTTCTTTTCCACCTAGTAAAATGAGTGGATGCGGAATGCTTTGGCATAGTTCGGAGAGTTTGTCGGGTGGAAGTTTCTTAGTGTTTAATGCGGCGCCAATTACTACACCAATATACCCTGCCTGGTGCGACGTGGGGATATCGTGATCCTTTACTTTTTCCCGTTCAGGTATAAAATAATCGAGCCCGCCGCCATCATTCGTAACCCCAAACGCACTTACTGTTTGCAAGTACCGATCAACGATATGAACAGCCGGCAGTCTGTTAATTTTTAAGGTAGTAAGCAGCCACTTTTCTACATTCAGTTTATTGAACGAGAAAGACTTTTTTCCCAGTGCCCGTTTCACTTTCAGCGACCGAAGATTGTGGTGGAGGTCGATCACATAATCAAAGTCTTCATTTTGCAACTGTGCAATAACTTCGTCTTCCCAATAATGCACCTTGTCGATGTAGGGATTTGCTTCAACGATTGAGCGAAAAGAGGATTTGGTGAGGTAATGAACTTCCGCAGTCACCAGTTGCTTTTTCAAACAACGGACGACGGGCGTAGTAAGCACGATATCGCCGATGGAAGAAAAGCGGATAATGAGGAATTTCATGATGCAAATATAAGGCCCGTCTTATTTCTCTACATAGTTGAGGTCCTTATGAAAAGTTTCCTCTGTAAAATATGCTGCAATGAGTGTAACAACCATTACAATGGTTCCCGTAACCATTGCGCTTTGCACCATGCCCCACTTTAAGTTATCCTGGAAAAAGTCTTTAAACAATAGATTGATGAGAGGGAGGGCGCCTCTCACCATATTGGGTATGGTGGTCGCTGCCGTAGCGCGAAGGTTGGTTCCAAATTGCTCAGCACCCATCGTTACAAAAATCGCCCAGAAGCCTGTACTGAAACCAAGCGCGGCGCAAATCACGTACATGGTGGTGTCATTACTGTTTAGGCCACTGAAGAACAAAATACCGGAAACGACCGTTAGCCCATAAAACAGGTATAGTGCTTTCTTCCTGCTTTTGAAATACTGGCTTACAAAACCGATCAGTATATCGCCGATGGCGATTGCCGCATAGGCGAACATGATCGCTTTTCCCGAATCAACATTGTTTGCTCCATAAAATTCCGTCGCAAATCGGTTGCTAAGGTTTACCAGTATGCCAATTACAAACCAGGTGGGAAGTCCAATCAAAATTGCAAGAATGTATTTCCTGAACCGCGTTCTATTATTGAAAAACATCAGCAGGTTACCACGCGTCACTCCCAATTGCTTAACTTCCTTAAACATTCCGCTTTCGGCAACACTGATGCGAAGCAGGAGCAGCGCAATTCCGAGCACACCGCCAATTTTGTAACACAGGCGCCAGTCTTGCGAAAACTCAAAAGTGAAATAGGCAAACACAGCTCCGAACAATCCGATTCCGGCAACCAGCGAAGTACCTATTCCGCGTTTATTCTTAGGAAGCAGTTCACTAACCAGCGTAATACCAGCGCCCAGTTCGCCGGCCAGCCCAATACCTGCAACAAACCGGGCATATGCATACTGGTCGATTGTATTAACATAACCGGTCAGGAAATTGGCAACAGAATACAGCAGGATGGATCCGAACAACACACTCAGGCGTCCTTTCTTGTCGCCCATGATGCCCCACACAATGCCTCCTATCAAAAGCCCAACCATCTGCCAGTTGATTATTTTGGTGCTTGCCGCAATAATGGCTTTTGCGTCGTTCACATCAATTCCGAGACTTTTAATACTCGGCTCCCGAACAATGGTAAACAAAAGCAAATCGTAGATATCAACGAAATATCCAAGCGCAGCAACAATGACGGCAATGTTGAAAATAGAAACAGGCTTTTGGGAACTCATCCGTTAGTTTATTTTTTGGGCAGAATTTCCTCTTTTTCTACATCCACCACGCGCTTCTTCGCAAAGAATAATTTCCATATTACGGGCAATGTAGTAAGTACAATAATAATAATCGCGATCATTTCGATATGATCTTTCAGGCTGAACCCAAATTTCCTCTCCACCCATGTTTGCAGGAAATATCCGCCCATCATCATCGAGGCCACCCAGGCAATACTCCCTGTAATATTATAGAACATAAAATGGGCTCGGTTCATTTTCACGATTCCCGCTACTATTGGCGCAAACGTACGGACGATCGGCAGGAATTTGGCAGCGAATATGGTGCCCTTACCATAATGATCGTAAAAGTCTTTTGCACGTACCAGGTGTTTCTTTTTAAAAATCCAGGTATCGCGACGTTCAAAAAGGATTGGGCCGGTCTTGTAGCCGAACCAATAGCCAACTATATTACCAATAATAGATGCAAGTGTTACCATGATCAGGATCGTGATCCATTGGAATACGGCAACACTTTCGGTTTTGTCGAGATGGTACAACTCGCGCGCCAGATCATCCATATAAATGCCTGCGGCAAAAAGCAACGAATCGCCCGGGAAAAAAAATCCCACGAACAGGCCCGTTTCGGCAAACACAACCAGCAATAATACATAGAGGCCCTGGTATTCAATTATCCATTCTATGAAGCGCTGCACAAATCCCTTTTCCATCTGGTCATATTTGTTTTAGGTTAATCGAAAAGATACAATAGTCATTCAAATTTACTTATGCTGGTTCTGCCATCGGATCAGCAAGTTCACCTTCCCATTTGCTGACCACGCTGGTGGCCAGCGCATTTCCAACCACATTTGTCATGCTTCGGAACATATCACAGAAATGATCAATAGGTAGAATGATGGCCACACCTTCGGGCGGAATTCCGAACATTGCGCAAGTTGCCAGCACAATAACAAGCGATGCCCTCGGTACACCTGCAATGCCCTTGCTGGTAAGCATGAGTACCAACAGCATCGTCAATTGCGTAGGCAAATCGAGCGGTACATTGTAAGCCTGCGCAATGGCCAGGCTGGCAAAGGTCATATACATCATGCTGCCATCGAGATTAAAAGAATAGCCCAATGGGAGTACAAAGCTCACGATCCGGTCGCGGCAACCAAATCGTTCCAGTTCTTCAGTAAGCTTTGGAAAAACAGCTTCGCTGCTGGTGGTGCTAAATGCTATAAGCAGGGGACCGCCGATGCGTTTAAGCAATTCGGTCATCCGCTTGCCCAGGATCAGATAGCCGACACCAATCAGGAGAAACCATAATATTGCAATGCCCAGGAGGAAATAGGCAAAATAGACGAAATAAAATTCAAAAATCCTAAGACCCTTCGACGCCACAACCGCACACAACGCACCAAATACACCAATAGGTGCAAAGTTCATTACATAACCCACCATCTTCAGGATTATATGTGACACGGCATCCAGCGCTTTCACCACTGTTTTTGCTTTTTCGCCCATGGCAGCAGTGGCCACACCAAAGAATATAGAGAAAACAACCAGCTGAAGTATTTCATTGGTGGCCATTGCTTCAATAACACTTCGTGGAATGATGTGCTCTACAAATTTTTCAACAGAGAATTCCTGCTTTTTTGCCATCAGGTCTTTCACCCCTTCCGTATCGGCTTGTGAGAGATCGATATATTCTCCGGGTTGAAATGTATTCACCAGCAGCATACCAAGGAGCAGGGAAACAAGCGAGGCACAGATAAACCAAAGTAATGCCTTCCCTCCTACACGACCGACTGCTTTTAAATCACCCAGTTTCGCAATGCCGACAACCAACGTGGAAAACACCAGGGGGGCAATGATCATTTGAACGAGCCGGATAAAGACCCGGCCCAGTAAGTTTATATTCTTTGAAAAGCTTTTAATGAACTCAGGCGAAGTATTGGAGTGAATGAGGTATCCAACTCCGACGCCCAGCAGCATGGCAAGCATAATGTAAAGAGTCAGCCGGTTTTTTTTCATGCCCTTGGGGAGTTATTTTAGAGTGCGCAATATAAGATTAAACAGCATAATCCACGCTGTTAAAATGGTTAACCGAAAGCGGGCAGCATGGCCGTTTTCAGGTCCATTTTTTCTTTTTTGGGATTAAGAAATCCTTATCTTTCCGCCTTATAACCCGAACATTCATTATTAACCACAACGAACTATTATGAGTTTGTTTCGAAAAAAATCTCTTAGTGTCTTACTGGCACAGGCCTCTGATTCTGACAAGGGCTTGAAAAGAACACTCGGTGCCGGTGCACTGGTTGCGCTTGGTATTGGAGCAATTATTGGTGCCGGACTATTTGTTCGTACCGCAGCGGCTGCAGGTCAGCACGCCGGCCCTGCTGTTACGCTCTCCTTCGTTATTGCGGCAATAGGTTGTGCTTTTGCCGGTCTCTGTTATGCAGAATTTGCCTCGATGATCCCAATCGCCGGCAGCGCATATACTTATGCTTATACCACGATGGGCGAATTGGTTGCCTGGATCATCGGATGGGCACTTATCCTCGAATATGCGCTTGGTGCCGCCACAGTGTCCATTGCATGGAGTGAATTCCTGAACAAACTACTGGATAATCGAATACCGTACGAATGGACCCATTCCCCATTCCAGTCGGCACTCGACGCGAATGGGGTCATGCATCACGGCATTGTCAATGCACCGGCATTGATCATATTGCTGTTACTTTCACTGTTGCTGATTAAAGGCACACAAGAGTCCGCGATCGTGAACGGCATCATTGTGGTCTTAAAGGTTGCCATTGTAATTGCCTTCATTGTGATAGGCTGGCAATATATCAAACCTGAAAACCATACGCCCTATTTGATTCCTCCCGACCAGCCGGATGCTACCAACCCGGATGGCACCCCCTATTCATACCTGCCAACATTCAACCATGGATGGGCCGGGGTGCTGAGAGGGGCCGCAATCGTATTCTTTGCCTTTATTGGCTTTGACGCCGTGTCAACAGCAGCACAGGAAGCAAAAAACCCGAAAAGGGATATGCCAATCGGTATCCTTGGATCCCTGCTGGTTTGTACCATCTTGTATGTGCTATTCTCCTGGGTGCTTACCGGTGTGGCACCTTTCACAGATTTCGTGAAAGAAGGCCGCGAGGCTTCAGTAGCCTACGCAATTGAAACTTATATGCATGAATATAAATGGTTGGCTACCCTTATCACCGTTGGTATCCTGGCCGGTTTCTCCTCAGTAATCCTGGTGATGCTGATGGGCCAAAGCAGGGTGTTTTATTCTATGGCTAACGACGGGTTGCTTCCCAAAGTATTCTCCGACCTGCACCCAAAGTTCAGAACTCCATATAAATCGAATATCCTGTTATTCCTTTTTGTTGGAGCATTTGCTACACTTATTCCGGGCGATATAACTGGCGACCTCACGAGCATCGGAACGCTGCTCGCGTTTGTATTGGTTTGCCTTGGTATTATCATTATGCGTAAAACAGATCCAAATACTCCACGGCCATTTAAAACGCCGTTAGTACCCCTGGTTCCAATTTTAGGCATAGCCATCTGCTCGTTGATGATATTTTCGCTCGACAAAGTAACGCTGCTGAGCGCGCTGGCATGGATGGTGCTGGGGCTCATTATCTATTTTGGCTACAGCAAGGCAAATAGTAAACTGAAATAAACGT
>JGI10216J12902_101666120_pt1 | contig 10781 bp, 13 predicted proteins | sample KanNatreferecore_FD_12902 | JGI IMG/M metagenome (IMG submission 12902)
CTGCGTGGCCGTCGAGGAGTAGACGAAGAACACCTTGCCCGCCACAGAAGCCGGCAGCACAACGCCGACGGTGTTGTCGGCTCCCGTGGCGTCGGTGACAGTCGCGACGACGGCCGCCGCGTTGGTGATGACAGTGCCGGCCCCCGCGAGCGTAGCCGCGTTGGTCAGGCTGAGCGGGGCGGTCAGATTCGTGATGGCTGCATTCGTAATCGTCGCGGTCGTCGCAGTCAGGTTGGTGATGGTTTGGGAGGCGACTGCGGCTGACCCTCGGTAGGCCGAGAGGACATTCCATTCCGTGCCGTTGTACATCAGCACGACGGAGCCGTAGTTCTCGCTGATGACGTAGTTGGCAGCGCCGTCGATGTTCCCGCTGGCAGGCGTCAGCGTGATATTGTTCGACGCAGCATCGCCTTTGCCGTCGCAAATGTAGAGGAACTGGCCGAGTTTCGGCGACGCCTTGAGGGTGACTGCCGTGGCGGCCCCAACCGTCTTGTTGAGGACAAGAGCGCCCTCGTTCACCATGACGACAGCGCCAGACGCCGTCACGACGCGAACGTCGGCAATCCGCATACTGTGATAAAGGCCCTGCGCGAACATTTGAGACGCCCTCCAAAAACAAGGTCAGACAGAACGTCTCAGAACGCCACGTCGGCCATGAAAATGGCCTTCTCGTTCCGCAGCCCCGGCAGCCAGACGTCGCCGTAGTGGATCGTGTAGCCGGGCGGGTTGTGGCCGGGAATGGCGTAGGAGAACATGCCGAACATCGTCTCGTAGGCGTTTTGAGCGCCCATCGGATCGCGCTGAATGTCGATAGTCTTCGGGACGGGGAAGCTGCCCTCGAACATGCCCCACCATGTCATCTTGTCGGGCTGGGAGATCGAGGGAATCAGCACCATCAGGTCATCGTCCCAGATTTCGGACACGGTCCCAGCGTCGTCGGACTCGAAGAACGACGTATAGACCGGAATCCAGTTCTTGACGCCCCCGAACCCGGTCGGGATTTCTCCCGACTGAAGGATGTAATCGTTCATCCCCGAGTTGCGGGAGAGATACGATTGCGTTGTGGGGTTCTGCTGGATGTAGCGAGGCAGGTTGATCCCATACAAGGCGGTGTCGAATTCCAGCCCCGTCTCCTGCTTCGCGTACTGTCTGAGGTTGCGCAGGTCGCCGAGAATATCGGTCGTGTCCAGCGCCCAGGACGCCGAGATATTGCCGTTACACTGGTCCTTGTGCGTGGCCGGCACGTTGAAGTCGATGGTGCGGGCTGCCCCGGAAGAATTCGGCAGCAATTGGCCAGTCGCATCGTAGTAGATGGCCCCGTGGCGTAGCGTGGAGGCCGTGCTGATGATGCGCGTGTTGACCGTGCGCTTCGCCGCTTCGTCCAGTTGATACTGCAACCACTCCATGCCCTGGTCTTGCTGGTACTTTTCGAAGCTCTGCAGTTGCAGCATCACGAGCGGGTCGATCTGGATTTCCTCGAACGTGTGCAGCATCCGGACCTTGGCGTCCCCGATCTCCTTGAGGGTTCGACGCCTTGACGGACTGCCGTAGGTCGCGATGGAGGATGTCCTTCGCTCGCCGCCAATGCGGATGTACTTCGCCCTGTCACCGATGATGCGGTTCTTGGGCGCGACATTGAAGAGGTCTGCCGGGAAGGGGTTGGGCACTCCGGACGCAACGGTGCGGAGAGCTTCGGTCAGCGGCAGAAAACCGATGATGTCCTGAAGTGCGACGGACATTAGACTCTCGCGCCCGCTCCCCGGCGGGTGTCCCCCTTGTGTCTCAGCGGATCGCTCAGCCGGGGAAGGCTGAGTTTTCGGGCCGCGAACCCTATCCGCCGATTCTGCTCACTGACTGTTACCGAAACTCAGTTGAACTCAGTTCCCGTACCCGTGGTCGAACACAAATTGTCCACCGAAGCTGTCATTGAACCGTGCCGTCAGCCAGGCCCGGAGCGACGTGTCCGAGGGGAACACGGGCAGCAGTTGCGACGAATCGACGATGCCGCTCACCGGGAACTTCGGGAAATCGACGGCAGAGTACGACGTGCCGTCCGGGTCCGTGACGCGAATCCCGTAGTCCCAATCCGGGATGAACGACAGAGGCGTTTCGCTGCCGTCCGTGGGCTGGATGAACGATCCCGCGACGAATGCGTTGGCAGTGGCCGTGACCGTGATGGATGTGCCGGAAGCCGCCGAATACGTCACCGTTTCCGTCGCCACGACGCCGTTCGCCGTGGGCGGCCCGGTCAGTTTGAACGTGCCAGACGCACCGAAGCGCCGCACGAGTTCCGTCACGACAGCGGCACTCGCCTCGATGGCGGTTGTGCCCACCGCTTCGGCGTTGGTCGTCACCCCGATTATCGACGGAGCCATGTAGCCCACCGTGCCGAGCGAGTTCACGACAGTCGTGATGCGGCCCATAATCAGGCCGGCTCGCAGCACGCCGATATCCGGCGAGTTGCCGGGGTCGCGGCTGCACTGGCCGCTGATGGTCTTCCCTTGCGCCAGGAAGGTCTCGGAGCGCTGAAGGAAGAGCGCCCGGTGCGTGGCCGTGCGAGGCGTCGTGATGCCCGGAGGCCCCCAATAGAATTCAGCCATTGTCGTTCCTCTTCAGAGGTCTTCCGGTTTCGTCACACCGCTTGCGGCATGTCCACAACGCCCATGTCGATCAACTCCTGACGCGGTCTGCCCGCGGACAGGATTTGCACCTTGCGGCTCAGCTCGTTGCAGCGCTCTTGCGCCAGATCGCGCTGCTTCAGGTAGCTGACCTTGTCGCGGTTGAGCTGCTCGTTCGTCCGCTTGAGCCGCTCGATCTCCGAGCGAAGCTTCGTCAACTCCTCCGCCGGCACATACGGCTCGCCATGCTCCGGCTCGAACCCGTCGCCGAAGACGAATTTGCCGGCCTTCCGCAGCGTGCCAATCGTGATGGCGTCCGGTCCGGAGTACGCTTCGAGATGGCGATAGAGTGCCTCCGCCGGCGTGTCATTCCCGTTGGGCTGCTCCGCCAACCACTTCTCGGCTTCGGCCAGTTTTTTCGGGGGGCTGCCGCTGATGAGCAGGTTGTCGAGGAGATCGCGTCCTGTCGCCTTCTTGGCTGGCTCCGGAAGCGGAGCCGTCTTCGGCATCGTCGCCGTGACGGCCTTGGGTTCAATCACCTGCGTTTCGCGTTCGGCCATTGGCTGCTCGCCTCTGTTTTTTCGCCTCGACACGGTGCCAGTCCCCCAGTTGGAGGGGCTTATCAGTTCTTCGCCGCGCCGTTCCAGCGCCCGCCACTGATGCGCTTCATGACATCCGGGTTGAGCGTGGAGCCAGATTCTGCCTCGTTCGGGATTTCCTTCGGCTCATGACTGAGATGGACCGCCGTGGAAGCGCCTTCGTCGAGAGCTTCGTAAGCCTCGACCTTGTGGACAAGCGGCGTTCCCGCGAGCTTGCCGGTGTCTGCCAGGGACAGACGGTCGGTCTTCAGCTCGCCGCTCAGCTTGTCGGCGAGAGGTTTGGTGATTCTGCCCGTGTCGCGGAGCCGCTTGATTCGCCGCCCCAGATCGTCGCGGTGCAGCTTGACCAGTTCGGCCTCGGCCCGGTCGGCCCGTTCCTTGTCTCGCTTGTGTTCCAATGACATCATGACCGGATTCCCCGGAGCAGGTTTGGGCTGTTGAGTGACTTCAGGAGGAGTTTCCGCGGCTGGCGGCGTCTCCACATCATCTTCCGGCGAGTTCGCCAGAGCGTGGCACGCAACGCAGATGTGTTGAACGAGGTTCGCCTCGTCGGTGCCGGGCGGAAGGTGGAGCCCGAGAGCTTGCAAGCCCTGCATGGCGTCCTGAACGCTGTATTTGCCAACGCCACCGACATCCGGTGGTTTGCCGATGCCCTTGTCTTCTGTGGCATCATCAGGCGGAGTTTCGTCGCCCTCCGGCGCTTTTTCCTCTTCCTTCTTCGGCTTTTCCAGGTCTTCGAGGGAGAGACGAACCGTGTTCAGACTCAGCCGCTGAAATGGTTTCTGGTTCATCTGGACGGGCTTCCCTGTGATGGCGATGTGGGTGATGGATTTGCCAGGCCAGACACGGCCGCTGCCGTCTTGCCAATCCGTGACGATCTCGGGGCTGACATAGCGAGCGATGGATGCCCGCTTGCCGTCGTCGTCGTCAGGGACATCGAGGGTGAAGCCGAGGGTTTTGTCCGCGCCAACTTCCGCGCCGTCGGCCCAGCCGAGGATCAGGCGAGCCTTGTCCGCCAGGCGTTCACTCGCCGGCTTCGCCTCGTCCTGATGTTCCCATGCGAGAGGGACATGCAGGCCCGCAGCAGCCATTTCGGCGTAGCGTTGGGACAGATGGACGCAGTCGTCCGCGGTGTACTCGACGGTGCGCCGCCCAGAGCCGTCCGGTGTGAGGACGCTGTATTTCCCTGGCTTCAGCACGTCTTTGCGGAACCGAGGCACCGAGGCAACCTCAAGGGGAGCAGTAATACGTTTGTCAAAATCGTATTACGATGTTAGTCTAGGTTAGACAAAGTATAACGCGAATAGCAAGTGTAATTTTTCAGAAATTTTCTGGACGTTCGCGGCGCAAGCCTGTCAGAGAACAAAAAGGATAAGTCATGGCTTCATACCGCTGGAAGGGCCGCGCCGCTCTTGTCGCCCGTGTGAGTACGGTGCAAATCACCGCCTACGACGCGGCGACGACGTACAAGCTGACGAGAAATCTCAAGGTCGTTAGTTGCATCGCAGCGGGCTCCGTCAATGCCACGGCGACGGCACTTGCTGCCGCATGGGAAGCATCGGACGAGCCGGAATTCACGGAGATTACCGCGTCTGCGGCGACTGACACCGTCACGCTGACGAACGACACGGAAGGCGTCGATTGGGGAACCATCACGCCGTCTGTGTCAGGAGGGACCGGCACGATTGGCAGCCTTACGTCAGTCACGGCGAATTCCGGCCCCAGCGACGTCGGCATCGCGGCAAACTACGACGGCAACGCGGTTCCCGCGGGGAGTGACACGCTCAAGCTGGACAACTCCGAAGTCCCCCTCCTCTACAGCCTGGACCAGAGCGGGGCCGGGACTCTCACCCTCTTGCAGATCGACCAGAGTTTTACGGCGGATGTGGGGCTGCCCGAGGTCAACGAGTCGGGAACCGCGGAATACCTGGAGGACCGCCAGCGCTACTACAAGATCAGAGCCAGCAGCGTTATCGTCGGGCGGGGCCCTGGCTCGGGCTCCGGGCGTATCCTCCTCGATCAAGACAGCGTCCAAACTGCTGTCGTCATCGAAGGGACTGGCTCGCCATCCGACGCGGATCTCGAGGCGTGCTTGTGGAAAGGCACGCACGCCAGCAACGCCATGACGGTCAAGGGTAGTTCGTCGGTCGGCATCGCCGTCTACGGCGGAGAAGTGGCCACGCTGCTGACGCTGACGGTGATGGACGATGCGACGGTGCGAGTAGGGGCCGGAGTGACGCTGGGAACGGTCACTGTGTATGGCGGAACCGTGGATATCTACTGCGCCGTCGCGACGGCAATCGTCATGTATGGCGGCACAGTTCGCGTGCATGGGACAGGGGCGGTTGCGCTGGCTCAGGTGTACGGCGGCACGCTAGTTTATTCGACAACAGGAACCCTCGGGGGAGCCTGTCTTGTAGGGGAAAATGGCTTGATTGATTTCTCGCAAGACCCGCGGGCAAAGACCGTGACCAACGCGATTGACGTTTATGGTCCGAACTGCGTGAATGACCCGGATAAAGTCGTTGCTACCTTGGTCATTGACTGGAATGGAACTACCCCGCTGGAGAGCCTCGGGACGAATATACGGCTGACGAGAGGAGCAACGGCTTAAAACGTCATCTCGATTATGAAACGCGGCTCCCTGACCAGCGGCCCACGATCCCGGAGCATCCTATCCCAGACAGCGTCACGCTCAAACGGCGGCGTGTATGCCTTCGCCCATGCGAGGCAGACGGCGGAGAGAGCGTCGAGGGCAGACGCCTCGCTGCGGTAGTAGCAAGGAAGCAATTCGGTTTCGCCGAGAATTCGCGGATAAAGCGAAGCGGGCAGTTCATCCGTACCGATTCCAATACTCCACGTCCACACGCTTTGCCCAACCCGCTGCGGCCTCTTATCGCTCAGCGTCACCCGCTCCAGGGGTTGAGCTTGCACCAGACGCGGGCCATGCTGAAGCCAGTCGGCGCAGGTGCAGCGAATCTCCGCCACGAAGCCGCGCAGCCATCCGGTATTCGGCAGCCTCTCCCAGCTTTCAGGATCGATGCCAGGATAGGCGAATTGGTAGCCGTTCTTCTGCAGCAGTTCGGCAATCCGCTCATGATGTTTCCCGTCCGTCATCCGCATGGCGCGATGTTCGGACGCGACGAAACACTGCAGACGGATAAACTCCGCCCGCTCCGGCTGGTCATGCTCATCGAGCCAGTCGGCGTAGACGAGGCGCGGAGTATCGTCGGCTGGATTTGCCACGATGGCTTGCATGAATGCGGCAGCGGGGTCGGTCATCAGTCGCCTTTCAGCTTGAGGCCGAGAGCGGCGAGAGCAAGGCGGATTTCTCTGAGCGATTCTTCCCCCACATTGCGAATTTCCAAAAGATCGGCTTCTGTGTGCTGAACAAGTTGGCTTATCAGCGTGATCGGGCCTTTTGGGCCTTTGTAGGCGCATTCCAATGAGTTGAGCAGACGCTTGCTCAGCTTCAGCACGTCCAAGGGGTCATCTTTTACCATCGGCAGCGCCAGCGGCTTGTATTCGCCGCACCAGTCGTCAAAACAAAGTACCGGGAATCTCCAAGGATCAGCAGCTCCAGCAGCCGCGAGAGTGTCGCTTTCTTCGTACTCATGTTTTACAAGCGGGTTTTTTGCGTAATAACGAACGACGGTATCGCACATCTGCGGCGGGTATCGGCGGCATTGTCCAACGTGCAAGTCCTCATAGCTTTGCTGCCAGAATCGGCACGTCTCGCATCTCTCCGCCCGCTCGCCTTGCTGTATATTCTCTTCAGACATGACCGCCCTCTCATCAGGGTTTGGTTGTGTTGCGGGCAGGGGTGACAGCCTCTGCCCGCTTCTTATTGTAGGAGTGATGGCGCGCTCGTCTTGGGTCATTTAATCTTCCTCTTGAGCCGACTCAGGAGCCATTTGCGCAGGCTGTCCAGATCATCCTGACTCAGCGCATCAAGGGCGATGTGGCAGATACGGGCGCTGCGGTCGCCGCGGTCGGCGACGTTGCCGGGAAGCCAGGCGGCATCATCCTGCTGAGCCTCAAGCAGCGCGATGCTGCCCTCGATGGCGAGACGGCGCACTTCGTTGTCTTGTTTGGCCATGCTCATCTGCCCCCCATGATCGTCGGCACCCCCGCCGACTTGCCCTGTTCGACAAACGGCAAGATATCCGCCGCCATCGAGAAGGTGTCCACGATATCGTCGTGGCTGTCTCTCTTCGGATCGCCAGTGAACCGCAGCAGTTCAGCGCATGCCTCTTCCACCCATGACCCGCCGTCAGCGAGGTAGAGACGTCCGCTTTCCGCCAGGACGATAGCCCGCAATGCCCGCTGGAGTTTGTCTTTATTACCCGGCAAGTAGTCCTTGACCGCGATGCCCAAACGCCTCGCCAACTGCCCCAGCCCCTTTTGCGTTCCGCCTCCTTCAATGCACACAAAAGCGGGGTTGTGCCTCTTCCACGAGGCTTGCACTCGCCCCAGGACATCCGGCAGCTCTGCCCTGAACCGCTCGCATTCGATCCAGAGCAGGAGTTTCTCGGGGGTCAGCCCCCATGTCGAGACAACCGTGTAATCCGGGTCATCCTTGATCGTCCTCTGCACCGTCGCGGCATGGTCGCACGTCTGGAATACCGTGACTGATTTCGAGCCTGTTTGCCTTCCTTCGGCAATGTAGTAATCGCAGTCGCGGCGGAAGCGCTTCCGCAGCCATTCCTTCTGGAAACGCCCTCCCTGATACGCTTCCCAGTCACCCGCAAGGATCTGGGCTCGCGTGATTGGGTCCAGTTCGTCGAGGGACCGGATATATTCCTCTGCATCGAGGAAAGGGTTGTCGGCCAACCGGGCCGGCAGGAAGCGCCGTCCGGGCTGCTCCCCGGTGATGAATCTCGCCTTCACCCACTCGTGGCCGATGCCGCCCGGATTGGTTGCCCCTCTCATCCTGATCGGGATAGGGGATGCTTTCAGACGACGAAGGCGGCTGAAGAGAAAGCGATAGTCCGCCTCACGAAAAGTAGTAACCTCATCAAAGCCGATGAATTGATACTCGGCAGATCGGTAATTGTCCCGGTCCCGTTCGTTGTCCAGATAGCCAAACTCGAGGATTGCTCCAGATGGGAACGTCCAGCGGTGTTCGGTCCCATTCCAGCGAGCGCGTCCAGACAACCAGTCAGCAGCCCGGTCCATGAGAGCGCCAGACTTCGCCAGGTCCGCGTAGGTGCGCCGCAGCAGCATCGCCGAGTAGCCGGGAATCTGCACGAACTGGAGCGCCGCCATGAGGAGGGCGCTTGACTTGCCCCCTCCTCCTGCCCCGCCGTACAGCACTTCCCTCTCTGGTGTCGTGAGAAAGTCAGCTTGCTTCGGCGTTGGCTCCTGCGGAACGAACGGGTTGCTGATTACCGTCTCGTGCAGCAGTTCCGCTTTCGCCATCGCTTGCGTCTGCAATGAGGCCGAAGACGTGACCATACTTTGTGACCGTTGCGATTACCCTTGCCTCGACACTGACCTGACCGGACAGATTGACGTTGAGCGTCTCGCCGCCCGAATCCCGCTTCTCTTGCTCCATGTTGAGCGCTTCGAGAGTGGCGAAGGCGCGGACGGCGGCAAGCTGCGTGCGGATTGGTTTCGACTTCAGCCCTTTCCTGACAGCCTTCACTACCCGAGTGCGGTCCTTGTCGGTGAACGGGATGCGGCACAATCTGGCCAGCACGACGAACTCGGAAGGTTTCAGATGGTCAGGCCCCCCTTCTCTCCCCCCAGGATTTTCGTCGGTGTCAGACATGCTGTCATACTACCAGCAATGACGCGGATGCCTCAAGTGCTGGCTCCACGCACGCCGAAATTTTTCCAAAAATTGTTTCAAAGTCGTTCAGGGGGTTGTAGACCTTAACCATATTTTCGCTCAACCGCCGTGCTGATAAGGGATGACTCAGCGGGCAGCGCGGCGGGCGCAATCGAGTACAGCCATCGGGCAGGACGACGGGGCGATGGTGACGAGAGGACAAGACCAAGCCTCACCAAGTGCGCCAGGTTCGACCGCCCGTTGGACTGGAACAGCTTCGCGCCCGCCATGCCGAGGACGGACGCGATCTCTGCCCTTGTCATCGGCGTCGTTGCTTCCTTCAAGACCGACAGGATATCCACGGCTCGCTTGCGGAGGATAACGCCGTTCCCCTCTTCATCCGGCAGCAGATGACCCCAGCCGGCAGCCGACTGGTAAGCGCGTTGCGCCGTCTCCGGTGACTTGGAATACACGCACACGCGAGGCGTTGGACGCTCAATGCCGTTTGCCTGCCTCAACAGCCACACTCGACGGCGCGAGAATATCTGACGCGGGCCTGAGTGAAATCCCTCCCCGCACTCGTCAGCCAAACGCTCAATGTCCTCCATCAGCCAGTTGTGGCCGTTAAGGTATTCGATGGCAGGCAGCGTGAGAGCCGACAGCGTCCTTCCTGCCAGCCGGTCGGACCAGCCGAACGTCACGCAAAGTTTGTGCAAGGCGGTGAGCCAGGGGGTGAGTGTCATGAAGGCGAGTGTACCGTGTGACCACGGGCGGGCGAAAACAGGCGATGCCCAACAGGCCACCGCTCTCACCCCGTCTCCCTCCGCTCCTGGTCCTCGACGTGTCTTGCCCACCATTTCGGCAATCGCCTCTTCTGCTCGCGTATGGTCCTCTCCAACTCCTCCTCAGTCGGCTCGGTGTCACGGGGCGGGCGTTTCGGCTCCAGCGGATACAGCGCCCTGATGGCAGGGTTCGCATGGCAACGCCAGCAGAGTCCGCGCTTGCGGAGCTTGCCGGACGGGTAGCGAAGTTGGCTCGCCTCGTGCGGGCAGTTGGGGTGTCGGCACTTCACGGCGTTACTCCTTTCCGAGGATGGCGTCCACCGCCCATGCCCATCCAAACGACACGGGCGGCTCTCGCCATCCTTTGCTAAACTCGTTCAGCCCCTGCCGGCGAAGTTTCGCACACCATCTGCATTCCTTTGCCGTTTTCATGGTTAGTATTCGTTCCTCGAAACACAGCAGCAACAGATGGGCTACGAGCCACATAATCAGGAGGAGCATGGCGATTACTCCTTGCCCAGAATGGCGTCGAGGACGTGGAATCCGCGGTAGTGCGTCCTGCCGTCCCTCAATGCGTTGAGGATGGCAAGCGAATCACACCCGGCATCTTCGAGGCAATCACCGAGTATCGCCAGACGGTCGGGGTCGAGTTGGCCGGCGGAAGTTGAGCCAATCCCATCGCACATCCTGCACCAGTTCCACGATGAATCCGGGCCGGCTGCCTCGTAGACGTAGTAGCCTGGACTGCCGCCCTTAATCTGCTGACACCCGGCCTCACACTTCACCCGCACCCGCGAGGAATAGGCGGCGTTCGCCAGGGCGAGGACGGTGTCAGTGAGCCAGAGGCAGTCGGTCTGCGGTCCCGGCAAGATATCGCACGCGCGGCAGTACCAGCCGCCGTAGTTTGCTGATGTCCGCAACGGCCCGCCGCATCGTCCGCACGGCAGCGTCACCGGCCTCCACGGATTGCCCGCCAAGTCGCGGAGGATGTCGGCCTGGACGGCGGGCG